>Ga0307372_10002944_pt1 | contig 27721 bp, 33 predicted proteins | sample OX1MG_FD_202533 | JGI IMG/M metagenome (GOLD analysis project Ga0307372, IMG submission 202533) | Soil microbial communities from Risofladan, Vaasa, Finland - OX-1 | ecosystem: Environmental > Terrestrial > Soil > Coastal area > Acid sulfate soil | place: Finland: Risofladan, Vaasa | collected... | reverse complement strand
GTGGTCCTGGAGGTCACCGCCCCGCCCTTGGCCGCTGAACGTACGGCCGAGGGCGTCGATTGTCCGGACGCCGCCGATGAACTCGGCCAGGTCCCTGGCGAAGGGGACCGACCCGGCGGGGTTATCGTCGTCGCCCGTGACGCCAGGCAGCCATGTCTGCACCGACCACGGCAGCGGGTAGCCCGGCCCTGGCTCGCCGAGGGCGACCGGCTCGGGCACCGGGAACCGGGTAGCGCCGCCAAGTTCCCGGGCCGCCGCCGCCTCGGACTCCAGCCAGCGGCGGGCCTCGCCGGGGTCGGTGTCCTGCAGGGGGAACCGCGCCGTGAGCCCGTCACCAATGCGGAAAATGGCGTTGACCGTGCCCGGCGAAGCGACACGGCTGACGGGCAGTCCCCGCCACCGCGGGAACTGCCCGTCGATTAGGTCCCGCACCACCATGACAGAGATGGCCATCTGATCGGCGTGCATGGTCATGGCAGCTAGCTTCCCGACTCCCGATCCGGGGCCGCAATCGCATTACGGCCCCGGATCGCCGACGCGATTACCTGTGCGCCAGCCACCCCGCGGTAACCAGCCGCACGCACCTGGTCATCGGGTGTTCCGCCTGAATCTCAGTGGCAGAGCCTACAGTTGAGCGCGTCACCATGGTCCGCCGCCCCTACGTCCGCAGTCACGACCGAACTGGTTGATCGGCATACAGCTAGCCATGACGATGGATCGAGGTAGGCGGGCGCAGATTCGGCGCCCGCCGCATTGGCCAGCCATCCCTGGCTGTGGCGCGCCGCGAGGGAGAACCCGGCGGCGGCCACGGCGGCGCAGCCCGGCACGATGACCACGTGCTGCCAGCGTGGCCGGGGACGTGCCTGCCGGGACGACAGCGCAAGCGTCGAGTCCGAAGAGGGCGGCAGCCACCAGCACCATGAGGACAGCGCACAGCAACACCGTCTCCACGGCCCCCACGACGGCGGCGGCCACCCCGCTGCGGCCTGATGGCGCTGACGGACCCACGGTGGCGAGCGCCGTGTAGCCAGCCAGCGTGAAGGGTGCCGGCCTGCGCAACCGCCGGCTATCAGAGCCCAGCGGCGGACGCGGGCCGGTGGCCCTTGCGGCAAGGCACGAGACGGGCACGCTAGCGGGCCACGGGTCAGGCCAGCCCGCTCCTGTCACCGGCGGCCCGGCCAGGCGGACGGCTGGCCGCAGCGCATCTGTGTTGACACCCACACGGACCGCCAGGTTAGTCTGTTATCAACTTGAGTTGATTGATGATCTTCATTCGTAGATTTGAGATGCTTCATGAGCTCGGCGGTGAGGCGGATGGTCCGGATGGCCAAGCACAGGCTGTCCCGCAGGCAACTGCCTCGGGACAGCGCGGGGCAATCGCCTGCCTGCTCTTCTACTGACGGGAGCCGCCCGTGTTAAAGACCGTCGCCGTCGGAGCCGCCGTCGTCGTCGCCTTCCCCCTGGTCATCGTGTTGCTCGTCACCGCGAGCCCACCGGCACCCACCCTGACCATGTACGGCTCGGGCTTGGGCGGCCCTCCGAGCACCCTGGCCAAACGGGACATCCCCGCGGACTACCTGGCCTGGTACCAGGCAGCGGCGCAGACCTGCCCGGGCCTGCCCTGGCCGGTGTTAGCGGGCATCGGCAAGGTCGAAAGCGACCACGGCCGCTCCAACCTTCCCGGCGTCCACACCGGCGCCAACAGCGCCGGGGCGGACCTATGCAGTTCCTCCCGGCCACCTTCGCCCAGTACGCGGTCAACGCCGGCCCCGGCCACCCGCTCACCCCGTACGACCCGGCCGACGCGATCTACACCGCGGCCAGGATGCTGTGCGCCGACGGAGCCCGCGACGGAACCAGCACCGGGATCCAGCAGGCGGTCTTCGACTACAACCACGCCAACTGGTACGTCGCCGACGTGCTGGACTGGGCCGCCCGGTACGCCGCCTCCCCCGCCAGCGGCGCGGCCGCGACCGCGATGGCTTACGCCGAAGCCCAGGTCGGCAAGCCCTACTGCTGGGGCGGCCAGTGCCCGAGTTGCTTCGACTGCAGCGGCCTGGTCTTCACCGCTTACGCCGCCGCGGACATCCACCTCGCCCGCACCACCTACCAATGGCGGCAAGACGGACCCCAGATCCTGCTCTCCCAGGTCCAGCCCGGCGACCTTCTCTTCTCCGCCGGGTCCGACGGCTCGCCCACGAATCCGGGCCACGTCGTCATGTATCTCGGCCACGGCCAGGTCATCCAAGCACCCCAGACCGGCGAAGACGTCCAGACCGGCCCCGTCGACCTGGCCAGTGTCGTGGCAGCCACCCGCCCCGCCGGCCTCACCAACCATCCATGAACGCGCGAGCAGGCACCGGAACCCGCCACCGGGAAGAGGGAAGGTCATCCATGGCCGAGCACGCGGCACAGCCAGCCGGGCCATGCCACTTAGGGCGACGCGGCGACAGCCCGGCGACCGCCGCGACCGTCCGCCTGGCGACGGCAGCCCACGCTCTTGGCATCAGCCAGGCCGCCGCCCACAAACTCGCTGACCGCGGCGAGTTCCCCTGCAACGTCATCCAGACCAGCGACGGCTACCGCGTTCCCTTCGCCGCCCTGCTCCGCCTCCTGCGCTCCGGCCGCGGCAAGCACACCGGCCCGGGACCGGGGAACGGCACCCCAGCGGACCAGGAAAGGCAGGAACACCGTGTCCGTGCACGCACAAGACCCGGCCAGTGAGACCGGCCGACTGGCCTACTCCGTCCAGGAAGCGGCGGACCTGCTCGGCATAGGCCGCACCATCATGTTCCACCTCGTCACGGCTGGCGAGGTCGGCTCCTTCAAGATCGGCAGACGGCGGCTGGTCCCCCGCGACGCGATCGACAGCTACATCGAACGCCTCCGCGCGGAGCAGCCGGATGAACGCCGGGCAGACTCCCCCGCGCCCCGCCACAAAGAGCCGCCGAAACGGTGATCTTCCTCCGGCCGCACGACTGTGTGTGCAGTGGACATGCACTGCACAATCCCAAGGATGGACTCGCAGACCCGATTATCGCCGTTCCGTTTGACAAGCATGCTGACCGTTAGGAAGTATCGTCACACTGCCAGCAGTTGCCATACGACAGACTATGTGTGCACTGTATATGCACTCAAGACTTCGGCGCAGGGAGTCCCCAATGACCGCTCAGCTCAATCCGCCGGCCGAAACGGAGCTGATCCGGCAGCGGCGCGAAGCAGCCGACCCACCGATGTCACGCCGGCGGGCCGCGGCCAAGGCGGGGATCAGCCCGTCGCAGTGGAGCGACATCGAACGCGGCCACAAGCAGGCAGGCTCCGGAGTCACCGTCCCTGTCCAAGCCACCGCGGAGACGCTCGCGCGGATGGCCCGGATCGTCGGCGTGACCGCCGGCGAACTCACCGCCGCAGGCCGCCAGGATGCCGCCCAGGCGCTGAACGCCCTGGAACAGGACCACGGCCTGCGCCAGCGGATCGCCGCCATCCCCGGGCTCGGCGCGATCATCACCCCGCCGCTCGCCGCGGCCGACGGCCAGGAACTGCTCCCCCTCATCGCCTCCGGGCTGGACGCCATCGAACGCAGCGACCTCCCCAAGGCCACGCGGCGCGAACTCACCGCCATGTTCGTGGACAACCTCATCCACGACGCCGCCCGGCGCCACACCGAACTGCTCCTGATCCTCCGCCTCGCCAGCAACGCAACCGCCACCAGCGGCACCGCCAGCTGACCGCGCGGCCCCAAGGCATCACAGGCCAGGCAAACCCCATCCCCCAGGAGGTGTGACCGTATGGCACCGCGGACCAGGCGCGGGAAAGTGCGCGGCAACGGCGACGGCGCGCTCTACTACAGCCAGGCGCTCGACCGGTGGGTCGGCGTCGCGACCATCCCCGACCCGGCAGCCAAGGACGGCCGGCGCCGGATCAAGGTCACCGGCAAAGACAAGGCCGCCGCCAAAGCCAAACCGACGAGACGCTGCACAAGCTCAAGGAAGGCGTCCCCACCGGCTCCGCCCGCGAGACCGTCACTGACGTGCTACGCGCCTGGCTCGAGCGCGGCCTGGACCACAAGAAGATCAAGAGCCAGAACACGACCGACGGCCTCACCTGGGCGATCGAGAAGCACCTCATCCCCGCGATCGGCAGCCACCGGCTGCGCGCCCTGGAATGCGAGCACGTCGAGGACATGCTCGCGGCCATGGCCGACGCGGGCATGAGCACCTCCTCGCTCATCCGCGTCCACACCACCTTGACCCGCGCCCTCAAATGGGCCCAGCGCCGCGGCAAGGTCTACCGCAACGTCTCCGACCTCGTGGAAACCCCGGCCGGCGCGTGGCGGCCATCCCTCGCGCTCACCGTGGAGCAGGTCCAGACCGTCCTCGACACCGCCAAGGGCGACCGCCTGGAGGCGCTGTGGATCCTCGGCTTCACACTCGGCATGCGGCCAGGCGAGCTGACCGGGCTGCGCTGGGAAAACATCAACTTCGACACCGGCGTCATCACCATCTGGGAGTCCCTCAAGCACCGCAACGGCGCCGTGTGGCAAGGCGACACCAAGACCCCGCAGTCCCACCGGAAGGTCCACGCGCTCCTCATTACCCTCGCCGCACTCAAGAAGCACCATGCACGTCAGGCAGCCGAGAAGCTCGCGGCGGGCAAATGGTGGACCGAGACCGGCTACGTGTTCACCACCACGGCCGACACGCCGATCGACCCCGCCAACCTCCGCCGCGCCTTCCGGACCCTGCTTACCAACGCCGGCATCCCCGGCAAGCAGCCCACCCCGGACTGCCCCAAACCAGGCCAGTGGCACCCCAACGAGATGCGCCACTCAGCCGGCAGCTACATGGACGCCATGGGCGTCCCGCCCAAGCGGGTCGCCTCCATCCTCGGGCACAAGGGAACCCGCACCACCGAAGCCGTCTACATCCACGGCCAAGAGGTCATCGACATGACCTCAGCCGAATTCGAGACCTACGGTAACCAGTTTGGTAACCAGAGCGCGGAAGGGAGCCAGTGACCGATGACCGAGATACCCACTGACCTGCATAAATGGGGTGGAGCTACGGAGATTCGAACTCCGGACCTCTTGCATGCCATCTGGCGGCAGCACGTCCACCCGCGTGTCCCTGTGCAGGTCACCGTCCTCCCGCGTCCCTGCCCGTCTTCCTGGACCCGCACCGGTTGCTGTACTTTCCTGCTGTACAGCTCGTTCTGCCGATCACGCCTCAGGCTACTTCGCTCACGGCTGCGAGCCGGCGCAGCCGCTGTGCTTCTTCGGCTAGGTGCTCGATTGCATCCCGCAGCGAGGTTCCACGCTCGGCGGCCAGTCCTGCCAGGACCCACCCCCGGATCAGTGCCCCTACCGGCACCCCGGCTTGTGCCGCGATCCGCTCGATCTCGGCGAACTCCTCAGCCGGCAGCCGTACCGACTGCACCACTGACCGGCCGTGCCGCTCGCCCCGCGCGCCTTCCGGAAGCGGCAGCTCACGTGTGGCTTCCGACTCAGCCTGCGCGATCTCCACCGCTCGCTTTGCGTCCATCACTCGCCCCTCTCATACCGGAGCCGGTCTGAGGAGTTGGACTCCCAGCCGTTGGCACCCCAGTAACCGCCGTCCTCACGGTGGACCAGGATCACGGTCAGAATCTTCTTCCGGCTGTGGCTGTAACCGATCACGCGCACGCTGCGCCCAGACTTGCTGTGCGGATCCGGGTCAAACCAGACCGCGTCGATGTCCGTGACAGCCTCATCCGCCTCCTCCGGCGTCACCTGGTGGCTGGCCTGCATGTGCCCGCCGCCATGAACCCAGTCCACATCGACCTTCACAACTACAATTCTACTACAGGCGAGCAAGCCACCATGGGCAGGTCATCCTGTACCGCTTCAGAACTCAGCGCAAGGGCTGTGACCTGCGGTTTGGCCGGATGGGCAGGGTGAGGGCAGGATCGCGGTTTGTGTCTCTTCGCCTCCTGTATCTGATCATGATCCGAGTCTTTGGCTGGCTTCTACTGCTGGGCCGCGGCCAGGCGTCCAAGGATGCCGAGATCATGATGCTGCGGCATGAGGTCGCAGTGCTCCGACGGCAGGCCGCCCGGCCGAAGCCGGACTGGGCCGACCGGGCGGTCCTCGCGGCGCTGGCCCGGCTGCTGCCAGCCGGGCTGCGCGCCCGCCGGCTCGTCACGCCGGGCACGCTACTGGCCCGGCACCGCCGCCTGATCACCCGCAAGCAGACGTACCCGAACCAGCCAGGCCGGCCGGGTACCAGCCAGGAGATCCGCGACCTGGTGCTCCGGCTGGCGCGGGAAAATCCGGCCTGGGGATACTGCCGGGTGCACGGCGAGCTGTCCCGGCCCGGTCATCAGGTCAGCGAAGCGACCGTGCGGCGGATCTTGCGCGCCCGGCGGCGCAGACCGGCCCCGCGGAGCCTGGACACGTCCTGGCGGGCGTTCCTGCGCGCTCAGGCGCAAGGGCTGCTGGCCTGCGACTCCTTCACCGTCGACACGATCTTCCTCCAGCGCCTGTACGTCCTGTTCGTCATGGAAGCAGCGACCCGGCACGTGCACATCCCCGGCGTGACCGCCTGCCCACACGGCTCCTGGACCGCTCAGCAGGCCCGCAACCTGCTCATGGATCCCGGCGCCCGGACCGGCTCCTTCCACTTCCCTCATCCGTGACCGCGACGCCAAGTTCACCAGCGCCTTCGACGAGATCTTCGCAAGCGAGGGCGTGACGGCAGCCAAGACCCCGCCGCGGACTCCGCGCGCGAACTGTTACGCCGAGCGGTGGGTGCGCACCTCACGAGCCGAGTGCACCGACCCGATGCTGATCACCGGCGAACGGCACCTTCGGTCGGTCCCCCGCGAGTACCCCGGCCATTACAACCGGCACCGGCCCCACCAGTCCCGCCAGCAACGACCACCCGGCCAAAGCGGCCAAGTCAGCGCGCCGCTGGACTTGCCGGTTCAGCGGCGGAAGGTGCCCGGCGGCGCAATCAACGAGTACTACTACCAGGCCGCATAGCTCATCTCATGAATCCCCAGGTCAGACACCGTGCGATGGGTTTTGAAGCGGTACACGCCGTTACGGGCGGCAAGCCTGCCTCCGGGCGGACTTCGTGCATGGCGGCCAAACGGGGCGATCGGTGCGCTTGCTTTATCACCGGCCAGGCCCTCTCGGTCAGCGGCGGCCTCACGATGCCCTGGCCGGCCGGGCCGCCGGCCCATAGCGTGCCGCTGCGCCAGCCATTAGTGTCCCCGTTACCCGACGAGGAGGCCAGGGATGCGACGGGATGCCAGCGATAAGAACGCCGTCCGGACGTACGTCGAGCGGATCCGGGAAACGCTCGGCGACCCGCGGCTCCAGGACGTGATAGTGCGCGCGGCCGCCCAGGTCCCGGGAGATGATCCCCCGCGAGAAAAGATCGCCGCCCTCTTCTCGCCGGACATCGACTCGATGGTGTCGTCGGGAGGCGAGCCGCGCGGCGTTCCCTATCTGTCCCGCGCCCCGCTCGTGAGCATGGTGCAGAGCCATATCGAGGAGGCGCTGGGCGACGCGGGAGTGCCGGACCCGGATGAGCACCCGGGCCTGCTGCCGAGGGTCGTCCGCGCCGTTGAGCGTGACCTGCACATCACGCCGGGCTCATTCATGCCGGACGATCCCGACTGGTACGTCTTCATCGCCAAGGGCGTCCTCGAGCGCCTCGCCGACGGCAACGCGCCCTTCAACGAGGTGCCTGCCGAATACGACGATGTGGCCGACGACGCCCGGCTGGTAGTTGTCGGCGACTGGGGCACGGCCTTGCCGCGGGCGCGCGACGTCGCAGCCCGGATGCAGGAAAAGACCGGCGAGGCGCTTGCCGTCGGCCGCCAGGTGCATGTCATCCATCTCGGCGACATCTACTACTCGGGGCTGGAGACAGAGGACCAGCGGCGGTTCCTCGACCTGTGGCCAGTCACGCCCGAACAGGCCGATGCTGGCGTGACCTGCTGGTCCCTGAACGGCAACCATGACATGTACAGCGGCGGGTTCGGCTACTTCGGCACCGTCCTGGGCGATCCCCGCTTCCGGCACCAGCGGTCACCCGGCGGCAAGCCGACCAGCTTTTTCCGGCTGCGCTCGCCGTCCTGGGACTTCATCGGCCTGGACACTTCCTGGAACACCGACGTCACCTCCGCCGGGCAGATCGCGGTCCTGCAAGACCCGCAGGGCGGCTACGTGGCCGCGACCGCTGCCGGGTCAGCGCGCAGGCTCGTGCTGTTCAGTCATCACCAGCTCGTGTCCTTCTACGACAAGTCTGATATCGGCAGCACCCTCCCGGCCAAGCTCGCGCCGGTACTGAACGCGAACCGCGTCACGGCGTGGTGGTGGGGACACGAGCACCGGGCGATCACCTACCAGGCAGCGGGCGGCGTCCGCTACCCGCGGTGCCTGGGCCACGGCAGCGTCCCTGTGCTGCCTGACCCCGACCCGCCGCCCGGCAGCACGCCCGCCATCACCTGGCACAGCACGCGCACGGTACGAGAAGACGGCCAGCACCGGACCCGGTTCGGCTTCGCCGTGCTCGACCTGCACCCCGACCGGATCGAGGCCGCATACATCGACGACGACGGGCACGCTGCCCACACCGAGACGATTACCTGAGCCGGCCGTCAGCCCGAATGACCAGGTCCCTTCGGTACCGGGCGTAACAGGGCGACCTGAGTCCTTCCGGCAGGCGATGCGGATCGAGCCGAAACGAGCCAGCTAAACCGGCGCTCCGGCTACCGAGACGCACGAGAATCGCGCACGCTGCGTAATAAGCCGTGGCCCGGAGTAAGACGCGCACTCCCGCCGATATAAGCGACCAGTGGCTTCTCGGCAGTCATCTGGTCATGCGCGCATATCTGGTCCATTTGCACGGAGGGCGCCCGCGTGCGATCCGCATCGCCTGAGTACCAGCTACGGTATCGCCAGGATCCTGATTCGATTCACGTACGATACCCAGGCGCAGCAGACGGCGACCCACCCATTTCCTGATCGAGGCCTGTGCGGGCCGCCCGCCGTCAGATCAGCCGCGGACGTTGGCGCTGGCACCAATTTCTATCCTGCACTGCTGATGCTGCCCCAGGCCGAGCACATCACCTTCACCGAGTACGCCCTGGCCAATATCGGCTGGCTCAGCGAGAACCTGGCTATCCGCCCGGCGAATGGGCGTGGCAGCCGTGGCGCGGTTCGATCCGGTCCGACGGTCACTGGTCGTCCTGATCACCGATTACGCCACTGGGGGAGGGTTACGTGTCTTAGGCATGTACCGCGTAGCGCACCGGTGTGCTGGAAGCTTGCACTCCGGACGCCCGCGGACCGGACTGGGCGAGCAAGGACTGCTCCTCAGGGGGCAGGCAGGGACTGGGAGCGGGAAGGCATGGCGGTACGGTGGAGAGGAGCATCGCGACTGCTATCCACGTATTCGTTGGTGGTTGTGACAGGTTCCACTTGACGGTCCAGTTCCCACCTCTGTCTATTTTAGCGGGAGGAGAGACAAGCCATTGCCCGGATTCGTTGGCCGCGGTTGGCGCCGGAATAGGGCTGGTTCGTTTAATAATGACATAAATATTGTCCCAGTTGGTCCCGCGCACAATCCCGTGAATGACATACTGCACGCCTTTGTGGCCAGGTAGCATATTTTCGGACAGCGACGTGATGGCAACGATCGCCGATGGGTTTGGCTGTGCGACCGGCAGCGCGCCCGATGGTGTCCGTGATGATGATGGTCCCAGGCCGATGACGGCAGCAATGACGACGGCGCCCGCACCGACCGTGGCCGCCAGAAGCGGCTGCCAATGCCGAAGGCCATGTTTGAGGTTGAGTGTTCGCCCTCGCGGTACCCCCGCAGGAATCGGGGAGGTCGGTTGGGTGCCTGTACGGCCGGAAGCCGAACCCTTGGTCCTTTTGGGCTTCGAACGGGCCATGTTGCCAACCCTCCCCTTGTGGTCAAAGTCTGGCACAACATGGGCATCTGCTGTAGCTGCGCAGGTAGCAGCTGCTGCGCCGTCGTTCTGCTTGGCACAGGGACGGGATTGCTCGCGCCCGGCACACCCCCGCGATCCGAACCTGTAAGAACGCCGTAGGCTTCGTGTCACGCTGCGGATCGGCTCGTCGTTCTCCCCTTGCAGAGCTCTTGACACTAGACTCCGTCGGTCCATTGTCAGACCAGGCCAGCCTGCTACCGGGCTCCCAGAGAGTTACCAGGGCCGGGCTTCTATGACAGGCGGCGACGAGCCCGCAAAGAGCAAGATCCGCCGCCACTACGTCGCCGCGTCATCGTGCTCTCTGCTGGGCGAACGAAAGGTCGGGATAAGGGTCCTGACCAGTGCTGCCTGCTGCTGTCTGCGGCCGCATCACACGCGGTCCTACAGCCGTGCGTGCGAACATCAGCGCGTTGGATCGCAAGGGTATGGCACTGGGCTGATACTGCCCAACACTGGAAAAGATACAACGCCCGACAATGAACCGCAGCTCTACACGTAGACGAACAGAATGGGCAGATCTGCGCCTTATTTAAGGCAGATTCCAGGATCAAGAGATTTCGCAAATATTCGGCGATATGCGCGTGTTCCCGGCCTATCTACAGGGCGGCTGCGCTTACCTGTACTCACCGGACCCGCGGCGAGGCTCCGGCACAGCGCGAGCCGCGCGGCGGTACGTGGCCATCGGTCAGGGCCTGGCACCGGCAGCGTCAATGCCCTGAGTGGGCAACCTGACGGCCGGTGCCCGGCCGGGTCCCCGTGCGCCGCGGCGCGCCTGGTTCCTCACGTGGCGCAGCAGCGCGCCGGCAGGCGCACGGGGCTGCGCCACGGCGCAACCTGCGCCTGAGCGGCGCAGCGCACCAGTGGGCCCAGCGCCGGACTGACACCCTCGGCACGCCGAGCCCACGTGCCGCGTTCCGGTCAGCGAGCGCGCGGCCCTGGCGAGCAGGCGCGACTCCTGGAAGTGGACCGGACCGCCAGGACAGCCAGCACAGCTGGACTACTTGCAAATGCGGCAACAGTCACGGGCAGGAATGGCCCTCCAGGAGGGCGGGGTGGTGACCAGGTGGCAAAAGTCACCGGACCCATGAGACGGGGATTTGCCCAGGTGACAGGCTGACCAACGCCGGTTCAGCGCCCGAGATCCGGTGTCCTGCCAGCAGTCCCAGCCGGGAAACATGCCCGATTCGAACACACATACGGCGGCCCAACTGGCCGCCGTTGCTGTACTTTCCTGCTGTACTCGTGACCCGGCTGTTCGAAATATGCTTCTGACCTGGGTGGAGCTAAGCGGTCTCGAACCGCTGACCTCTTGCATGCCATGCGGATCTGACCTATCGATCTACGTCCGGCAGAGTCGAACGGGGAGCCTCCCACCTGCACAAACCCCCTGAAGCGGTCGGGCACAGTCTGAGCCAACCTGAACACGTTGGCTCCCAAAACTGGCTCCCGGCTCCCAGGGCAGGAGAGGAGCCCCCCCCATGAAATTCGAAACTACTGACGACAGCGTGACTCTACACGACAGCGCCGACCGGACCACCGCTACAAGCACACTTTACGAGACGGAGCGGCAGGCAGCCGCCGACGTGGCCGGGATCTACGCCGAGTGCGACCGTTCCAACCACCGTGGCGTGATGGGCGAGGCGAGCCTCGCCTACCTGCGGGATGCCTGCGAGCGGTCCGAGGTGAGTCTCGGCGCGTTCGATGCCCGGATCTTGGCGTGGCTCGCCGGATGGGAGCCAGAGACGTGCGCCGTGGTCGCCGGCCTGGTCACCCGCGCCTACGCCGCCGGGCTGAGCGCAACTGACAGCGCCGGGCCACTGCTGGACCCCTATTGCCAGGCCGGGCAGCACGCGAACTGCCCTGGCCGCCTCTGCCAGTGCCCGCATTGCCAGCACGAGCGGAGGCAAGCGTGACAGACCGGCTGATAAGGATCACCACTGCCCTCGCCGTCGCCACCGTCGCCGCCGTGGCGGCCGTTATCTCCTACCGCCACGCCTACGAACTCGTCAGCACCCACGGCGAGACCGGCGCGACGGCCCGACTCGTCCCCTTCACCGTCGCCGGGCTCATCCTGGCGGCAAGCATGCTCACCCTCGACGCCAGCCGCCGCAACCGGCCGGTGCCGCCCCTGGCGCGGTGGTGCCTGGCCGCCGGCATCCTGGCCACCATCGGAGCCAACCTGGCACATGGTCTCGGCCACGGCCCCATTGGCGCGCTGGTTAGCGCCTGGCCAGCACTGGCGCTCGCCGGTTCCTTTGAACTCCTCATGACACTGATCAGAACAGAGCCCGGAGCCAGCGCCACGCCCGCATCCTGGGTGGAGATGAGCAACCCGCTGCCCGCCGTGGACCATGACGCTCCACCCGCGCTGGCCGAAGCACCAAGCGTGGAGCAGACGGTACGGGCCTGGCACAACGCCGGCCACAGCCAGCGCGCCATCGCCCGCGAACTCAGGATCGACCGCCGCAAGATCAAACGCATCATCGACCAAGCAGCATAATTGGACGGTTGTGGGGGCTGGCCGCGCCGAAGGCGTGGCCAGCCCCGACTGATCTACTCTTCCTCTTCTTCTACATCACCGAGAAGCGATGGAAAGAAGCGCACCACTTCTGGCCGTTGCGCAGTCACCGTATGATCTGTGCTGCTATCACTTGGGGGAACGGGCGTCACGGATTGTGGGTCGTTGGTCGACGGAGATTCCTTGTCTGCTTCCATTCTGAGCAGTCCTTATCTGCAGGCTGATTCCAGAAGCGATAACTGCCATCAGTAGCATTGCGATACTTTGGTTTAGGCGACGCGACTTGTGACGGGTGACTTTTCTATTTCTTTCAAATGCGACAACGCGAGTGCCGACCAACGCTCCGAGCACTTCATACGGTGTTCTGCCGCTGAACTCATCAACTAGCGGCTGCGGTTCGGGTACGACTCTCCAGTGCCGTGGCCGAAGCCCGTCGAGTGCGACAACGAAGACGGATGCCAAGGCGACGACAGCGGTAATGCCTGCAATCAGTTCGATTTGACGGGCGAGCAGGAGCGGGATCGCGGCGACCACGAAGCCGATCACCAAAGTAAGCTTGGTGTCAAGACGCGCAGCTGTGGCGTCTTGACGCTCAAGGCGACCTTTGAGTTCTTCATTGAGGAGTGCCAGCGTTTCCTCAGCTCGGTCCGTCATGACGCTATAGTGTCATGCCTAACAGGGCTTTGGCTGACAGACAGCTCCGCCGCAGGAGACGTGACAGAAGGCTCAATGGCGGAGCGACAGCTTTCGCTCCTGGCCAGCCTCGGATGCCTGTGACCGGGCCAGCATTTGTCTCGGCGCGTTCGACGCCCGGATCTTGGCGTGGCTCGCCGGATGGGAGCCGGAGACCTGCGCCGTGGTCGCCGGCCTGGTCACCCGCGCTTACGCCGCCGGGCTGAGAGCAACTGACGCCGACGAGCCGTTGTTGGACCCCTATTACCAGGCCGGGCAGCACCCGAACTGCCCTGGCCGCCCTGCCAGTGCCCGCACTGCCAGCACGAGGGGACGCAGGGGTGACAGACCGGCTCATCAGGATCACGACCGCCCTCGCTGTGGCGACCGTCGCCGCCGTGGCGGCAGTCATCTCCTACCGCCACGCCTACGAACTTGTCAGCACCCACGGCGAGACCGACGTAACCGCGCGACTCGTGCCGTTCACCGTCGACGGCCTCGATTCTCGCCGCGAGCATGCTCATCCTCGACGCCAACCGGCGCAACCGGCCCGTGCCGCCCCTGGCGCGATGGTGTGCCTCGGTGCGGGCATCATAGCCACCATCGGTGCCAACCTGGCACACGGCCTCGGCCACGGCCACGGCCCCATCGATGCACTGGTCAGCGCCTGGCCCGCACTGGCATTGGCTGGCTCCTTCGAACTCCTCATGACACTCATCAGGACCGAGGCGGACCCATCGCAACCTCCGCCCTCTCGGTGCCGCTGACCCCAACCGTGCCACTCGCGAACCACGAGGCACCACGCCCGTTCGCTGCAGCGCCACGCCTGGAGCACACCGTGCGGGCCTGGCACAACGCCGGTCACAGCCAGGACGCAATAGCTCGTGAGTTCAGCATCGACCGCCGCAAGGTCAAAAGCATCATCGACCAGGGGGGGGGGGTGGGGAGCGGTCCACATCATGGAGCACCCCAGGGGGAGGACAGGTCCGACGGTGACGTTCTATGAGGCGGTAGTTACACGCACCGTGCGCCGTTCGACCAAAGCTTGTCACTATGCCCTATGCTGAGGTGCACTTGCTTGGCACCCGCAGGCCCGGGCGAGGCATTCAGTGGAGGTTCTTACTAAGACTCCTAGGAGATAGTCGGCGTGCGCGAGCAGTTTGCCGCTTGGTATCCGCCCAGCCCCGAGCAGAGGCGTGAGTTCATTACGGCGGGCCTCGTCGTTCTAGACGCAAACGTCTTGCTCGACCTGTACCGCATGAACACTGATGCGCGCGAAGACGTCCTCGGATTGCTCCGGCGCCTGGGCGATCGGCTATGGATACCGCACCAGGTCGCGCAAGAATTCCATCGTAATCGCCTTAATGTAATCCACGACCAGGAACAGATCCTAAAAAAAATCAGAGAAACAATCAGCGACTCCGTCCATAAGCTCACAGAGAGCGTAAACAACGTTCGCGACCACCCTATTATTAATCGCGAATCACTCGCAAGCGTGATTACGGAATCATTCGATCATATCAACAGCTACCTTGATACGCTGTGCAGGGAACCCATTCTCTCTATTAAAACCGCAATGGATGCAGACCCTGTCCTCGATACGGTAACTACGCTCCTCACTGGCAAGGTAGGGCCGCCCTACACGCGCAACGAAATGCCTAAAATTGAAGCGGATGGTAGACAAAGGATAAAGGATGAACGCCCCCCTGGTTACGCCGACGCCAAGAAAGATGGTAATCGAGCCCTCGGTGACTACATCCTCTGGCGGCAAGTTCTAGACGAGGCTAACAAGCGGAAACTACCGACGCTAATGGTGACGAACGATCAAAAGGAGGACTGGTATCTGCGTTTGCATGGAATAACGATCGGACCACAACCTCAACTTATTGATGAAATGCTTGAAGAAGCAGGCGTCCCGTTTCACGCCCAAACCCTGGCTCGCTTCATAAGCACAGCTTCCGCCACCTTGCAGTCAGCCGTGAAAGAGACAACTGTCACAGAGGTGAGTCGCCTCAATGAAGCTGACCGCACCGCCGCCCAACTGCGCGACGCTGAAGCTCTCCTGAGAAAGTTGCAACGCTCCGTGGAGGCGGTGGAGCTAAGGTCGTTCCGGGGGAAAGATCTAACAATAGAAGGACCGACTGCAGAGTCTGACTCACTATCAAACAGGGCTCGCGAGCTAGAGATCCTCCATAATCATCTATTGCGCCAAGAAGGCGAGTTGCGAGCCATGCTAGAAGCCATGGATCCAACGACCCAACCTGATGCTGACGTGGATGACCCGCGCTCATATATCCGAACACTCGAAGCACAACTTGCCCAGACCCTCGCGCGGATCGCCGAAGTGAAGCGCGAGCGGCAGGCGTAACACTAGCCATAAATCGGTTGCCGAAGACACAAGTAGGATTCAATGGCGAGCATAGTTTCCATGGTAGGACCCGAGCCAACGGAGTCACACTCTGGGCAGGACTTGAATGAAGCGGCAGCAGCGCTGGCGGCGCTGATTGAGACCGACGCTTATGTAGGCGAAGTTTATTCTCTTGGTTATAGCGACGCCCTCGTGCAAATACATGATTACCATCGCGGGCAAGTTGGGGGCATACCCGCCCTTTCATTCCTTGTTGCAACCAGGATTTTGGATCCCAGCGCTTTCGATGCTAGCCATGAAGATGCCTCGGTCATTCTTCTCCGCGTCCTCGACCATGCCGACTTGCCTAATGCGCAAGAGGCCCTGCGGGTGCGGGTTGAATCGGCCCAACGCGTCAGCGGCGATAGAACTAAGACATGGGACGATCAGGGTGTTATGGATCCCATCACACATCAGCTCCTCAGCTACGCAGGTGTCCGCTGTCGTGTTCTGGGAACCTTCTATGTCGGAGAAGTCGACGATGGCCGCTACGCTCTCACCTTTGGCTCCGACCTCAGTAACTACTACCCCAACCGGGGCCTTAAGGTCTATAAGCCTCGCGGTGAAGCGCTATCAGCCATAGTCAACTACCGGGACCCTCGCCGTCACGACAGCGCCGACCAACCACTGGTGCCAGTCGGAGCAATGCGCTACGCGTCTACCCACCGTCCCTTCCAACATGTCTCCGACGTTAAGGTGTCCATTACTCCGACGGACCTCTTGGGACAAAAGACCGCCCTTTTTGGTATGACTCGTACTGGAAAGTCGAATACCACTAAGATCATATTGAAGGCCATTTTCGGACTTCGATGGGCATCCAGCGCTCCGTTGCGCATAGGGCAGATCGTCTTTGACCCTGACGGAGAATACGCCAACGAGAACACTCAGGATGGTCCTGACCGGAATCCAACAGCGGTTAAGAATGTATGGCTCGCCGCACCGCCTGGGACTAAGCGTGATCCCGAAGACGTCGTGACCTATGGCATCGTCCCGCATCCCAATGATCCCGGTCGCCAACTAATGCTCTTGAATTTTCATGTTCAAGAGAATCTTCAAATAGGAAAGCTGATAATTAACGAAGCCCTCTCGGGGGATTCAAGCAAGTATATTGCAAACTTTCGAGACGTGAGCCTGGACGCACCAGACCCAAATGACGCGTCAGCTCTCACCAGGTACAATCGGCGAGTCTTGTGCTATCGTGCCCTTCTCGTCAAAGCGGGGCTTGCTGCGCCAGACAATATCCGGCCAAATCTAAGACCTGGAAACAGGTCGCTCTTCGGCCAGTCATTCCTCCAAGCACTTTCGACTCGGCAGGGCAAAAATCCGAATGATTATGCAGTCAGCGCTACGATTCTTGGCAAAACTAATCCCAGCTGGGCTGAGATAGCGCAGGCGTGCAGCATACTTCGCGACTTCATTTCTGACGGCACTTCCGCGTACGGGCCATTTGATCAGAATTATGTTCAGAACAGCACATCCGGCTCATGGGCCGACGACGATCTGAAGAAGATCCTGGAAATGTTTTACTATCCAAATGGATCGCGGCTAGTAGGGCGAGTGAAAGAGCAACATACATCAAGTACCTCGTCCGATTATGCAGAAGATATTTACGAGAATCTAGTGGCTGGACGCCTCGTTATCGTCGATCAATCGAGCGGTGACCCAGTAATAAACAAGGCATCTGCCGATAGGATCATGCAGCGAGTCTTTGAGCGTAACCAACATGACTTCAGAAACGCTCAACTTCCTCCCGACATCCTCGTATACGTAGAGGAGGCTCACAACATCCTGCCGGCGTCATCAAGCCTGAACCTGAATGACGTGTGGGTGCGTGCAGCAAAGGAGGGAGCGAAGTATCACATCGGCATGGCGTACGCAACACAAGAAGTTAGCTCTATCCAAAAGAACATACTCCGCAACACCGCGAATTGGTTCATCGGGCATTTGAACAATACCGACGAGACAAAAGAGCTTCGGAAGTTCTATGACTTCGCCGACTTCGAACAAAGCATCCTAAAGGCACAGGACCCTGGCTTTATCCGCCTAAAGACGCTATCCAACCCCTACGTAGTTCCCATTCAAGTTGATAAATTCTCTATAGTCCCCACTCCTGACGAGAGCGAGGCGTGACTTGTCCTACGAGGGGGAGTTTGCCTCATATCGTCCGCTACATCGCATCACAGAATCAGAGAGCGTCAAGTCTCTTCTCAAGAGATCCCGGAAGCTGCGAACGGATTCTAATAGCGCTCCAGTAGCCAGCCCGGAACCGGTGCCAACGTCAGATGCTTCACCGCCTCACTACATCGTGGCCATAGATGGAAGTAACGCAGAGGTTTCCATCGTCAATGGGTATCCCGGGTCGCGCGTTGGCTATTGCACAGTTGCAAGCGTTTTGCTGAATATGAAGCTCATCGATGATCTAGACACCAGTCGGCCGGTCAATCCCGCCGACTTTCGGAAGACAGAAGACGTCTCTACGATCGACGCAGCACTGCCCGGCAGTAACGTGGTGACCCGTGATCATATATCTGCTCGTGACTCTTTTCGCGAGTCCTTGTATGAGGTCTTCGGTGAGGCTGCCCTAGATGATCAGGACGGGAGCGCGCTACTGGAGACATACGAGGAACTCCTCGGACGAAAGCCGGAGTCCAAGCCTCCCGCATGCCCATACGAGTACGTTGAGTGCGAAGAGCACTTCATGATTCCGCCAGGATTGACCAGTTGCCCATGCCCGAAGCGACGAGCTATTTACTCGACGGACGCATTGCGCATCCACGAGCGCTTCCATGATGCAGGCTCTAATGGCGAAGCTCTCGGAGAGGTAATGCAGGTGTGGGAGCGAGCGCTTCTCATGCACATCATCAGGTGCTTTGAGCGCCGCGGATGGTTGTCAAGCATGAAGAGACTGGGTTTTATCATGGATGGCCCATTGGCCTTCTTCGGCCATCCGGCTTGGCTGAGTGCCTCCGTGAGCGCTGAGCTTAAGCGCCTTAATGCAGAAGTGCTGAGCGCTACGGGCCAGAGTCTGGTTCTTTTTGGGATCGAGAAATCCGGCATTTTCGTTGATCATTTTGCCGAAATTGACCAAACTGAGGTTCCTGGTGAGTTGCTTTTCGCGCCACGGACTTGCTTCTTGCCCTCAGATGATTACATTAAGCATCGTATAATATACTCTATGAGCGATAAGCGCTATGGGGCCGACACCTATTTTGGCCGAAAAATGTTCTACAAGACATCTACTGGCGCGCGTGTAGTGGTGAATATACCGTTCCTGTCGGACGCGCAGGATAGCTTGGACTCCTCCGCTATTGAGTTGTACCCACAGATCCCGATCACGTGTGATTTGCTTGACAAACTCGTGTCATCTCGGTTTGAGAATGCCGTTGCTCCGATAGTCAACGCACATGCCGCCGCCGCGATTCCGCTCAACCTAGGGACCAAGGTACTACAGCAACTCGCCCACGCGCTCATGAGAGAGGAATAACTATGGGGGCGCGGGTGTACAACACCGCCGCACGCCGCTGGCAGGGAGTGGGGCCCTATTACGCCATGTTCCCTACCGGCTTTGCAGATAGCGTGGTAGCGCGGTATACGACTCCTGGTGACATTGTGTTTGACCCTTTTGCTGGGCGAGGTACTGCTGTGTTCAGCGCCGCCCATCAAGGGCGAGAGGGCATAGGTATTGAGATCAATCCAGTGGGCTGGGTCTATGGCAAGACTAAGCTTCGGCCAGCAGCTCAGTCCGAAGTGGCCGTTCGCTTCCACGAACTTGGACGACTCGCCCCGAACTATCACTCGGCAGCTGAGGCCCTTCCCACCTTCTTCCATCACTGCTATTCGCGCCGAACGCGTGAATTCCTGCTAGCCGCACGCGAAAACCTTGACTGGCGTAAATCTTCGGTAGATAGAACGGCAATGGCACTTCTTCTCGTATACCTACACGGCAAGCGAGGTCAGGCCTTGTCTAACCAGATGATGCAGACGAAAGCAATGGCGCCCGATTATGCAGTACGTTGGTGGTGCGAGCGAGGGCTGGTTCCACCGGATCTGGATCCCGTCGACTTCTTGCTGAGTCGCCTTGGTTGGCGATACGCAAAAGGTGCCCCTAGCGGCGGACGTAGTGAGATGCACCTCGGAGATAGCGAGCAGCGGATAAGCCAAGTTCATGCCACGCTTATGCAACGACAGGAGAAGGTACGTCTACTGCTCACCTCTCCTCCTTATTTTGCCCTCACGAACTATCATTATGATCAGTGGGTACGTCTTTGGGTCCTAGGAGGCCCTCCTAATGCTAACCGCGTTGTAGGATCACATGACCTCCGCGGAAAGTTTGAGAGCAGTACTAGATATCGGACGCTCTTGCGGAATGTCTTCGGTAGCGCATCCAAACTCATGGCGGAGAGATCTACCATCTACGTTAGAACGGGACTAGGAGAAGTCACCCTCGATGCGACACTGCGAGCATTGAGAGAAGTCTTTCCTGATCACCGCCTAGATACTACGATGCAACCATATTCCAAGCCAACGCAGACTAGGCTGTTCGGAGATTCTAGCGTAAAGGCAGGTGAGATTGATGTCGTAATGACCAGCAACTGACTTGATTGGCTTACTGCGATCCGAGCATAAGGACCGATGATGAAGATAGCCTTTGGTGCTGATGATCAAAATGAGTGTACGCGAGCGGTTGTCGAGCATCTTCGGAGCGTTGGCGAGGTCCAAGTGCTCGATGAGGGGAGCTGGCCTGAGTTCGCCAGGAATATTGGACAGGCGGTTGCGGCGGGCCAGGCCGACTTTGGGGGTCTCCGTACTTAAGCGGGGTGCCGCGATCCACAGCACGCTCGCCCCGTCCTGACCGTCACGGGCAGCGACAGGACCCTACGGCGGACCGGTAGCGTTCCGTGACCTGTGGGTGCCGAAAACCTGTGCCACCTGGCCGGATGCTCTGCTGATCGCTGGCTGTTCGGCCCCGCGGGGACTGCGTGGGCGTGGGATGATCTTCGGCTTGTGGGGTTGAAGCTGATCTTCTTGATTGTCACTCGTGTCGTGTCGCTGCTGGGGTTGCCGCGGCGGGAGTGGTGGTGGAAGGACGCCGAGATCCTCATGCTGGGCCATCAGCTCGCTGTGGCCCAGCGCAAGCGGCCTCGTGCTCATTCGCGTCTGACGTGGCCGGGCCGGGCGTGGCTGGCGCTGCTGGCGGGGACGGTGCCGGCGGAGCGCCTGGCCGCGATGCGGCTGATCGTCACTCCCGGGACGATCGTGCGCTGGCAGCGCGACATCGCCCGCCGCCGGTGGGCGCGGCTGTCGCGCCGGGGCCGGTCTGGGCGCCCGGCGACGCATCGCAGGGTGCGGTCGGTGGTGCTGCGGCTGGCGCGGGAGAACGAGTCATGGGGATACCGCCGCATCCACGGCGAGCTCGCCGGGCTCGGTATCACGGTGGCACCGTCAACGGTCTGGCAGATCCTCAAGGATGCTGGCATCAGCCCGGCACCGCGCCGGGACGGCCCCGGCTGCGCGGAGTTCCTGCGCGCCCAGGCGCAGGGGATCCTGGCACTGGACTTCTTCACCGCCGACCTGCTCAACGGCACGAAGGTCTACGTCCTGGCCGTGATTGAGCACGGCACCCGCCGGGTCCGGGTCTTGGGCGCTACCGAGCATCCGGTCCAGTCGTGGGTAGTGCAGCAGGCCCGGAACCTGCTGATGGACCTGGACGATGCAGGGACGAGCGTGAAATTCATCCTGCATGACCGGGACGCCAGCTTCACCGCCGCGTTCGACGCCGTCTTCCACGCCGCTAGCGCCAGGGTCCTCCGCTCCGCGGTCCAGGCGCCGCGAATGAACTCGATCATGGAACGCTGGATCGGCAGCTGCCGGCGTGAGTTGCTGGACCGGACCCTGATCTGGAACCAGCGCCACCTGATGGCCGTCTTGCGGGAGTACGAGGACTTCTACAACACGCATCGGCCGCACCGCACCTTGTGCCAGGCTGCGCCGCTTCGCCCGCTGCCAGATCGCGTCACCGATCTGGACCACCTCCGTGTTCGGCGGCGCGACCGCGCCGGAGCCGCGATCCATGAATATCGCCTGGTGGCATAGGTTTTCGGCACCCACAAGCTATGTGCGGCTCAGCCATCTTGATCAGTAGTGGAGGCAGGATGCCCAGCGTCCTGGTCCCCGAACTGAGCGGTGTCGCCTGGTTGCACGGAGGCCGACGCCCGGCCAGGCGGCGGTTGGGAAGGCTCGTCAGGGCCGCGGACAGGCCGGTAACTGCGCACGCTCTCCGCATCTTGCAACTTGTCAAGCCACCCAGAGTCCGGCTGAGTCTGTTCCTCGTCAGCCACTCGTTCCCTCCCCTTGGCCGGGACCGCCGGCATTCTCGGGCTCAGTGTCTGCTACTTCCACAAACTCTAGGACTTCGACGTCAGTCATGTTGACGTACACGCCTCCGGTGGCCTGTACCCGCGGCCCGAAGCTGCCGTCGTTGAGCATCACGTACCCTGACTCCAGGTACAAGTCGGGCGGATTGGGGTAGGCGGACGCGCGGGAGCGCCTCCCGTACCAGCCCCCCACCCAAGTGCCGGACTTGAGCCGGGCGCGGACGAAGCCCGCTGATCGCTCCCGGAACGCGCCGTCCCAGGCGGTGGGAACGGGGTCGAATCGCGACGGGTGGCGGAGCCGCTCGATCATCCCGACCGCCAGCGCCACAGCTGCGGGGATTGCGAAGAACAAAGCGAGGGACACCGTGGCGGCCTGGCGCGACTCGGCGGCAGCGGCTGCGAACCACGGACGGCCAGAAGGCTTGATCATGTGCACGAGCCAGGGGCCGATCGCGATGAGATAGATAGCATCCAGCACGATGCTGGCGGTCAGGGCGCGGAGTACACGCTCGGCGAGATCTCGTTCGCCTGGCACGGGACCGCGCATCCGCTCCCGAACGAACTGGTAGGTGATGCCGGGCAGGACGAACAGCACCAGCAGGATGATCTGCTGCAAGGTCGAGGGTGTCTCCGTCACCGCCACCTCCTGTCAAGACCTGCGCCCTGCCGCTCCGCACACCCAGATCGCACTCAGGGAAGGAATGTCCTGGGCCAAACCCGGGCGCGCTGCGTAACTGGCGGGCATCCTAGCGGTGATCCGCTCTGCCGTAGCTCACGTCCTGCCAGAATCGATCGCCTATCAATGGCAGGACTCGTAGCCGAATGGAATGATCACCAGGTTGAAGCGCGAGCGGTGTCCGGTCCTGATGGGCCATGGCCCGCGCAGGCATTGGCCGTGCACTACAAGGGCTGGAGGGATTGTGGCCGAGCTTGCGCTGACGGTGACCGACTTTGAGAGCCCGGAGCGCTGGCGGTGGGTCCTGACAAGTCAGGGCGGCCGCGTCCTAACCGATCACGCCGTGCGGCTGGATGCCCATGACTGGTGTCGTGAGGCGTTTGGCGACCTGGACGGATACCTGCGTGTTCATGCGGCACCAGATCAGCGGCTGCGGCGGGAAGCCGAGATCGTCGCCGAGGTCTCCGCTTAGGCAGGCAGGGAGGTGCTCGGCCAGGTCGGAGCGGCCTTGCATGAGGCCGCCCGCGCAGGACCTGTCACTGCGCGAGTGGTCGTCCCGGACGAGCCGCCTGCAGCACGGCAGGTCGCCTACCTGCCGCTGGAACTTGCCGACGCGGCGGGGAAGCCGCTCGCTCTTCAGGGCGTCACCCTGGTGATGCAGGCTGGGGCGCAGCCTCAGGGAGCGGGGAAAACAGCGGTTGGGGAGCGACTTCGGGTTCTTGCCCTGTTCAGCGCCCCGGATGGGCAGCGCCCGCTCAGTCTGCGCCGGGAGCGCGTCGCCTTTACGCGGCTCTTCGATGAGGTCGTTCACGTGCACGGGCGAGCAGCCGACCTGCGAGTCTTGCAGTATGGGGTGACCAGAGATCGCCTCCGGGAGGTGCTGCAGGAGGCTGAGGGATGGGACATCATCCACGTGTCCGGGCATGGGCAGCCCGGTGAGCTGCTGCTAGAAACCGAAGAGGGCTCCCAGGATCCGGTGGGCGCCAGTGACCTGGCTGACATGCTCTCTCTCGCGCGGCAGCGTCTGAAGCTCGTAACCGTGTCGGCATGCTCTTCGGCGGCACTGACCACCGGGCAGCAGCTGCACCTCCTCGGTGTTCCTGTTCCGGCTAGCCTGAACGACTTGCCTCCCGACCCTCGCCAAGGAGCCGGCGGAGCGGTCGCCGACAAGCTGGCGCTGAGGCTGGACTGCGCGGTGCTGGCCATGCGCTACCCCGTCGTTGATAGCTTCGCAATCGGCCTTGCCGAGAAGCTGTATCACCTGATAGCCGACAGCGGCCAGCCGGTCCCGGCGGCATTGGGACTCGCGCTTCCCGAACTGGTGAAAGGGACACCTGCGCCGTCTTGCCCGGCCATCTCAGTGGCCACGCCGACACTGTTCGGTGCCCGGGCACCTGGGCTGGTGCTGGCCGCCCCGCCCCGAAGGACCCCGGTTTCTTACGCCCCCGACGAGTTCAAGCTCGCCGGGTTCCCGGCTCCCCCGGACAGATTCGCGGGGCGAGTTGCGCTGATGGCCCGCGCGAACATGGCACTTGCGCCGCGGAGTGACTCCTCCGGGTTGCTGCTGCACGGAATGCCGGGCGGGGGCAAGACCGCGTGCCCGCTCGAACTCGCTCACACCCATGAGCATGCGTTCGAGGCTTTCGTGTGGTACCAGGCGCCAGAAGAAGGTAACGACATCGCAGCGGCGCTCACCAGTTTCGCTGTCGCACTAGAGAACGCTCTTCCGGCTCTGAAGCTCGTACACCTCCTCGACAACCGGCGGGGCCTCGCCGCATTCTGGCCCGTCCTCACGGAGCTGTGCGAACGCCACCGCGTGATGTTCGTCATCGATAACGCCGAGTCCTTGCTGACCGAACGTGGGCAGTGGCGGGATCCGCGCTGGGGTGAGGCCGTGGCCGCGCTGTCGGGCCATTCGGGCCTGAGCAGGCTGGTGCTGACGAGCCGTGTGCGGCCCGAGAACCTGGCGGCGGAGATGGGCACAGAACAGGTGGGCGCGCTGCCGCTGGCAGAGGCCCTGTTGCTCGCCCGCGATCTTCCGCGCCTGGCGGCCCTGATGGACGGCACAACACCCGGGATTGCTGCTGCTGAAGCGCGGGCGCTCGCCCGGCGCGCGCTCGAATGCACCCAGGGCCATCCCAAGCTGCTGGAGCTAGCCGACGGTGCCGCAGGTGATCCGCCCGCGCTGCGAGCGATGCTGAACGAGATCGCCAATACCTGGCGGAGACAAGGCAGCCGACCCGGGGAATTCCTCGAATCGGGAGAGCCCGCCGCCGACGCTGACTCCTACTGGCAGGTGCTCGCCGCATGGACCCGGTCTGCCGCCGCGCTTGTGTCCGCCGACGCGCGGGACATGTTCTGGTTGCTCTGCTGCCTCGAGGAAGCCGACCGCACAGGCCAAGTCACAGGCATGACCTGGCCGCAGGTGCGGAAGCGGCTCGGCCGCCAGACAGAACCGCCGCAGATTGACTTTCTTCTAGCTGAGCTCAGCAGGCAGGCGCTCATCACGATCCGCGCCATGCCAGGTGCTGCGGTGACCGGTTTCGGCATCCATCCCGCCGTGGCCGCCGCGGGGCGCGGCTCAGCTGGCGCGGCTTTCCAAGCCGCGGTCGACACCGAACAGGGCGGCTACTGGATAGCCGTGAGCCGCATCGCTGCGCAGAAGGAGATCAGCCAGGGAACAGGCGCCGATGTCGTAGCAGCGGGCCTGCACGCGGCCCCGTACCTGATGCGCACTGGCCGGCGTGATGATGCGCTGGCACTGCTCGAAGACGCCCTCGCCAGGGACCACTCGCGCACCACGATCGCCGCGGTAATCCCCCCGCTGCGCGAACTGGCCACGGCACTACGAGGGCAAGCAAACGAGACCGCTGCGGTCGGGACGCTTGCCCGGGCCCTGCGGATGATCGACCCGGCCGCTGCGGAACGAGAGCTGGCGTCGGTGCTAGACACCGCGGTCGGCCGCGGCGATTACGTCACGGCCTTCGTAGCGTCGGACGACCTTGGCGAGCTGATGCGGGAGACGGGACGGCTCACCGCAGCCCTCTCCTACGCCGAGCAGAGCCGCGCTTTCGCCGTTCGCGCGGGACTGGGACCATGGACCCGGCTCGCGGCCGAACGCTCCCGGCTGCTGGTGCTCTTGGAACAAGGCCACGCAGAACAGGTGCTCACCGAGGTGCGCAGCCTCGCTGACCAGGCAGCGCATCTCCCTCCTGAGCCCGGGGACAACGAGATCGTCCTGCCGTGGATGACAGAGGAATCCCTGCTCGATACCGGCCGGGCTGCCGCTCTCCGGCGCGGCCGCTGGAGCGACGCCCTCACCTACAACCGCACTGCCATGGCGTCTATGCGCCGCCGCGGCGCGCCTCGCGCCGATCTTGCACGGGCACTGTTCAGCGACTACGGGCCGCTGCTCAGCCTTGGGCGCACTGACGAGGCTCTTGCAGTAGTGCAGGAGTGCAAGGCTGCAGCGGAACAAGATCGCGATATCGAGATGCTCGGCGTCACATTCGGAGCGCTCGCCGAGGTTGAAGACGCTCGCGGCCACCAGGAGGTGGCAGCAGCACGATGCAAGGATGCGCTGCGGTACCTGTACTCGACCGGCAACCCGACAGACGTCGCGGGAGGACACGCGAGGCTCGGCAATTACATCGGCCGCGGCGGAACGTCTCATGCCAGTGCGGTCACGCAGTTCCTTGCAGCTGCACTCCTTCACGAGCTGTCCGGGACCGGACAGGGAAACGGTCCGGTAAGCGCCGCGGCTGCGCATCTGCGAGCGGCGCAGGACGAGGCGATGCTCCCGGCGAACGTCGCGGAACTATACACCAGGGTCCAGGAGGTGCCCGGCCGCGACCTGCGTGGCCTTCTGGACCGAGTATGGCCTGATGGCGCTGCCGTTGAGCGCACGTACCAGGGGATCGTGCAGCGAGTGCGCACCATGGCCGCACAACCTCATGCCGCGTCCGCGTGGGTCGCCGCCGCGCAGTGGGACCCGATCATCGCCGCACTGTCGGCTGCCAGGGATGGCGATCAGGCGGCGGGCGAAGTCGCCGAGAACTTCCTGTCAGCACTTGACTGCCAGGCAGGACGAGCGGCGCTGGCCAGGGCATTGCGCAGGATCATGGCGGGCGAACTGGATGCTGAGAATCTTACGAAGAACCTGGACGGGTCCGATGCCGCGATCATCGAGCGCGCCTTGGACGCCATCGACGGCCGCGTCGACATACCCCGCGTCCTGTGGCGAGCGACGCCGATCGCAGGCCTCCTGCTCGACCTCGTCATGGCGTGCCGTGTGGCGCGCCCAGGGCACCGGCAAGAGCCAGGCAAGCCCTCGACCTCTTGAACAGCCACCAGGAGTGGTCAGGTCTGGTGCCGGTTCTGGATCGCATCCTTGCAGGTGAGCGGGACGCGATCCTGCTCGGAGACCTTACCGATCCCGTGCATAGGGCAGTCGTGGCGCTGGTCCTGAAGGAGATAGCCAGGACCGGCCCCTCTGATAGGGGTTGAGTCCCGCTACCTGCACCGCCCGAAACCAAGACCTGCACCTGGCACTGAGCGCCATCACCAATCGGCACGCCCGAACACGTTCCGGGCGGTCAGGTCAGGGGTCCTGCAAATTTTGTCAAACCTGAACCTCGATGCCTTCGTCGATCACACGGCCTCTGGCTCGCTACTTCCGATGTGGCGCAACACGGTGAAGACGATCGCGCGGCCCGTCAGGTGGTCGAGTTCGGTCACGAGACCCGGAGTCGCGGTCGCCGCGCAGAATCCGCCTGAGCACCTGAACAAGATCGGCGAGGTCGGGGCGCGTCTCCAGGGCATCCAGCAGTTCGCCTGATAGCTCCCCGGCCGCTGCGTCTCCCTGGGCAGCGGCGACAAGCGCACCAAGTGAGCTTGTTTCATCCTTGTTTGCGCAGCGCAGCGGTTGTTTGACAGGTCGTGGGGATCTCTTTGCCGCTGGCTAGCCCGGGTGCCGGGCCGGGCCGGGCGGTACGGGTGCCTGCGGCGGGCTGCCGGTAACGATCCGGGCGGAAGATGATCACGTTACGGCAGCGGCTGGTGATACCCCT
>Ga0307372_10002943_pt1 | contig 27734 bp, 19 predicted proteins | sample OX1MG_FD_202533 | JGI IMG/M metagenome (GOLD analysis project Ga0307372, IMG submission 202533) | Soil microbial communities from Risofladan, Vaasa, Finland - OX-1 | ecosystem: Environmental > Terrestrial > Soil > Coastal area > Acid sulfate soil | place: Finland: Risofladan, Vaasa | collected... | reverse complement strand
CTGTCCCGCAAACAGCGTCAGCATGAACTCCCCTTTCAGTCAGAAACCCGCTCATTTGCAGGATATTCTGACTGTCAGGTCAGACGGAAAGACCTCCGAACCTCCTTGGGTTTTTCCGCGGGAAGTAACTAGGGAGATGCTCCCGCCTAGTGCGGCCCAAGCCGTGTTGGCGCGTCAAGCTCTTGCACTATCCTTAGCCAATGGCGTTGCTTCCGGAGCATCTTTCAAAGGCAGCGGTTGGGCGCGAGCGATTGTCCCGCCAGGTGATCGAAGCCCACCAGCGCGAGCATATTCTCGACGCTGCGGTCGCTATCTTCGCGAAGCGCGGCTACCAGGGCACCACCGTCGACCATCTCGTCGCGGCTGCGAAGATCGGCGTCGGCAGCTTTTACGCGCTCTTCGACGGCAAGGAGGACTGCTTCCTCCAAGCCTACGACCGGATCGTCTCGGCCGCCTCCGACCAGCTCGCCGCGACGCTGCCCGGCGACGTGCCTTGGCCCGAGCGGGTCTGCGCTTTCCTTCGTGCCTCGCTCGCATTGATCGCCGCCGAGCCCCTGCGCGCCCGCGTCGTCTTGGTCGAGGTGCAGACGGCCGGATCGCCTGCTCTGGCTCGCTACCAGGCCACTATCGACGGGCTGATCGCTCATCTCCGACATGGCCGCGCCCTCAGCTCGCGCGCCGCCGAGCTGCCCACGACCCTCGAGGAGGCGACCGTCTTGGGGCTCGCTTGGCTCCTTCACCAGCGCCTTGTCGTTGGCGAGGTCGAGGAAATCGAAGAGCTCTTCCCCGACTTCGCCGAGATTCTGCTCGAGCCCTACCTCGGCGAGGCCGACACGAAAAGGCTGATTGCCGCCTCGATCGCCGCATCTTCGCCCCGCGCCTGAGACGATCCCTCTCCGGCGTCCCCTGCGCCGGATCTCCGTCTGGCCATGATCGCCATGGCTGAGCTTCAGGCGAACCCTGGGCCGCTGTCCGCCGGCCCGCGCGAGCGGCTCGCCACCGCGGCCATCGACCTCGTCCTCGAGCGTGGCTACGAGGCGACCACGGTCGAGGCGCTGATCGAGCGGGCCGGGGTCGACCTCGCCGAGTTCGAGCGCCATTTCAGCGACAAGGAAGATTGCATCCTCACCGTCGTCGACGAGGGAGTTGAGCGCTTTCGTTTCGCCGTCTTCGCCGCCTATGAGCAACACGAACTCTGGCGAGACCGCCTGCGTGCAGCGGCCTACGCAGCCGCTCGCTGGGTGCGCGACAACCCCAGCTACATCGCCTACTCCACGATGATGATGAACGACGCTACCGCCCTCGCCCGCACCCATCGCGACATGGCGCTGCAGATGTTCGCCGAAATCGTCGACGCCGGTCGACAAGAGTTGGACGATCCCGATTCGGTTGCCCCCGAGACAGCCCTCTCCGTGATCGGGTCGATCTACGAGCTGTTGCAGCGCGAGTTGGGTAGCGGTCGCAGTACCGCCGCCGCCGAGGAGTTCGTCCCCGGCCTTATGTACATCGCCGTGCGTCCCTACCTCGGCCACGAGGTCGCCCTGGAAGAGCTCAACCTCCCACCCCCGCCCGAGCCAGATCGTGTTTGAGCAATACCCGTCGCTGATCGCGCGGGAGGGAAGGACCCCCCGCGAGTCGATCATAGAGGCGATGATCAACCTCGTCCTCGAGCGCGGCTACGCGGCGACCGCGGTCACCGCGGTGACCGAGCGGGCCGGGGTCGGCTCCGCCGACTTCGAGCGCCACTTCGCCGACAAGCAGGACTGCTGTCTGCAGATCTACCTCGCCAACAACGAGTTGTTCGACCAGCAGGTACAGGCCGCGTTCGCTGCCCACGAGCGTTGGCGCGATGCTCTGCGGGCGGCGGCTTACGCCGCAGCCGATTACTTTTCCGAGCATCCCCGCAGGGTTCGTTTCAACATGATCGTGGTCCTGAGCGCCGGCGATATGTTCGCGGCCCAGCGAGATGCCTACCTGCGGCGGCTCAGCAACCTAATCGACGCCGGTCGACAAGAGCTCCCCGACCCCGACTCTGTTTCCCGCAGCCTTGCCGAAAGCGCTATCGGCTCGGTCTTCGAACGGGTGCTGCGAGAGATTCATCGCGGCGAGTTCCTCGGCGAGCCTCGCGATGTAGTCCCGGAGCTGATGTACATCGCGGTGCGCCCCTATGTCGGCCACGAGGTCGCGATGCTGGAGTTGAGCATTCCGGCTCCCCTCGGACCACCCCGAGCGAAAGCGGCAGATCAGAAAAGACAATCCGGTACAGAAAGCAGAACCCCTGTGCAATCTTTCCTCGCGCCCAGTTATCTTGCCCGGGTGAGCAAGCGTGAGCCGCCTGGGGAGGACTCAGAACCCCGGCTTCCGCGCCTGCCGCCCGGCCGCCACGGCTTACCTCGTTCCTTCGTCGTTCAAAACCAGCGCGACCGCCTTACCGCTGGCATCATTGCCGCTGTCGCCGAACACGGCTTCCACCAGACGACGATCACCCAGATTGCCACGGCTGCCGGCGTCTCGCGCCGCACCTTCTACGCCTACTTCTCCTCCAAGCAGGAGTGCTATCTCGCCACCTACGACGCAATTGGCACTCACTTAGCGTCGGCAGCCCGCGCCGCAGCGCAGCCCCACGAGCGCTGGCCTGACCGGGTCCGCGCCCAGCTGGGCGCGGCGCTCGAGTTCTTCGCCGCCAACCCAGACCTGGTCCGCTTCTACCTGATCGCTCCACTCCGTGCCGGCGAGGAGGTAGCCGCGCGTTACCGTCTCGGGGCAAGCCGTGTCCTCGCCGAACTGACTGACCGGATGCCGCCCGACGTCCGCCATCCTACGCCGACGATTCAAAACGCCCTCGCCGGCGGGATGGCGGGGCTGATCGTCGGCAAGGTGGAGGCGGGGGAGGGGGAGCGCCTCGCCGAACTCCTTCCCGACATGGTCGAGCTGTTCCTCAACCCGTATTTGGGCCGCGAGGCCGCGGCCCAAATAGCGCGTAAAGCAATTTAACAAGGGCCCGCGCCTCTCTCTCGCCGGTCCTGCAGGCGGTCGCTCTGTCTCCCGCTACGAGCATCGAAGGACGGCTGTCTCTGCCCGCAAGTCATATTAAAAGCCCGTGTTTTGGAGATTTGTAGACGACGATCTCGAAATCCGCTACAGTGCTCCTGCTCGCCTGGGAGGTGAGCGGGGAACACCGAGATATGTGGGCCGGCCTTATCGGCCCGGGCGGCCATCGGGTCAGCCCCGGGCGGCCATCGGGTCAGCGGGGGGACTCACCGAAATGGAGGAGGGACGTGAGGTCTAAGGTCCGAAAAGCGTGGTTTGAGGCCTGCTCTGGATTTGCCACCCAGCTAAGCGTCGCCGTCCAGCGTGCCCTTCCCCTAGTAGACGTTCCCCTAGACCATCCCCTAGACCTTCCCCTAGACCACCTTTCCCATCTGGCTCCCCTCGCTCTCCGGTGCGAACGGCGCCGCACTAGGCAGCTTGGGCGATCCCATCACCTTCTTGCGGGCCTTCCCGCCTGCCGGCGCCCGGTCGCCCGCCGCAGCTCGCCCTTAGAACCTGTCTCCGCACCGATGGTCGCGACCCTCCCTGGCCGCCTTATCCCTTGCCCCGCGCCAACCTCACGTCCGGCGTTCCCGGAGCGTGAAGCGAGGCCGAGCCGCCTGCGAGCGCGAGCGAGAGCTTCCACGAGAACAGCGACGCCACCAGCGAGAAAGGCACACGAGTGACCAAGGCAAAGAAGGCACTGTCCAACCTATTCAGCCCCGCCGCGCCTGCCACCAGGGCGACCCCGCCTTCCTTCGTTACCCGTAGTGCGTCTGCCTCCGGAGGGACTGATGCGCCCTCGCACCCCCGCAAGCGCGCCATTGCCGTCGCGGGCCTCCTTGCCCTTCTCTTCTCCCTCACCCTCCTCTCCTCGACGGCCATGGCCGTCGAACCGGCGACGGAATTCGAATTCGGCGAAGAAGGCCAGGCGTCCGGCATCGTGGGCGATCCCGCCGGCGTCGGCGTCGACCAGTCGAGCGGCAATGTCTACATCGGCGACGGCTTCCAACACTCGGTAAACAAGTTCGAAGCCAACGGCACCCCCCTCTTCGCCTGGGGCTGGGGCATCTTAAACGGCGCCGAAGAAGAGCAGACCTGCACCACCAGCTGTAACCCCGGTTACAGCGAGCCGTTCGGGCCCCACGCGGTGTTCGGCGCGAAGCTGGACCAGGCCGAAGCGGCCGCCGTCGACCCGACCGGCGAACACGACGTCTACGTCCTCGACACGGGCTACAGCAGGATCGAGAAATTCAAACCGAACGGCGAATTCCTCTTCTCCTTCGGCGGCGACACCGTGGCCTACGGTCCCGACAACTCGACCAACGACGAGGTCCAGAAGCTCAAGGTCAAGGCCACGGGAGGCCACTACGAGCTGCATCTCGAATACGCCTACGCGAGGGCATATGAAGGTGGTGTGGGCGGGAGCGAAACCGGGGAAATCCAGGCCACCGCCGGCGCCGCCGAAATCGAAAGCGAACTCAACAAGCTCCACACCGTCAACGACGAAGAAGTGGGCGGCGAAGGGGTCGAAGGCGGCAAAGTCAACGTCAAAGAAACCGCCACCCGCGAATTCGAACTGACCTTCGAAGGCAACCTCGCCGGCGACATCGTCCCCGCGATCCGGCCCGAATACTCATGCGGGGAATTTTGCTCCACCCTGACCGGCGGCGAAGAAAAGGCCGAAGTCGAAGTCGTCCACCCGGGCGGCGAAGCCGAGGTCTGCAAGCCCAGTAACGGGGACACGTGCAAAGACGGCGGTGTGGGCACCGGCAACGGCCAGTTCATGGCGGGCAGCCACTACGAAGGGCACTTCTACAGCGCCTTCCCCAGCGCCTTCCCCAACGCGGCAGCCATCATCGCGGTCGGCAGCACCGGCACCGTCTACGTCGGCGACAACGAACGCGTCCAGGAGTTCAGCCCCGAAGGTAAATACACCGGTCAGATCAACATCCCGACAGCATCAGGTCACTGGAACTTCACCAGGGCCGTCGCCGTCGACGGCTCCGGCGATGTCTTCGCTATCAACGAAGCCATCGACAAGCAGGAAGAACTAGAACACCCGGGTTCCTACAAACGAGAAGTGAAGGTCCGGGAGTTCGGCCCCTCGGGCAACCTGCTTCGCACGCTCGAACCGGCACCGAAAGCCCCCACGCCGGTCGAACCCACGACCCTTGCCGTCGACAAAAACGGCGACGTCTTCGTCGGCGAGGACGTCAATAACCCCGGCGAACCGACCTACACCTACGAGTTCGCCGCCTACAAACCCGACGGGAGCCACTACGCCCAGTTCGCCCCCCCATTGGTCAGATCGTCCTGTCACGAATACAACATCGTATACGGCACCGCGATCGGCAACACCGCCAACGATCTCTACGTCACAAACCAGGCTTTCTGCGGGATCGTGGCCCATCATGTCGTCGCAGTCAACCTCGCCGCGGTCGCCGAACCGGGCCTGCCGACCGTCGAAGAAGAGAAAGTGTCCAACATCGAGCCCAACACGGCCACTCTTCATGCCGTCATCAACCCGAAGGGCTACGACACGCATTACCACTTCGAATACGGCGCCACGGCGACCTATGACCACTCCACCGCCTCCACGGATCTCGGCCTCGTGATCGAAAAGGACCAGGTCCAAGGCCCTCTCTCGCGTCTGAAGCCCGCCACGCTGTATCACTATCGCGCCGTCGCCGAAAGCGAATGCGAACCAACGAACCCAGGCCATATGTGCGTAGTCGACGGTCCCGACGAAACCTTCGAAACGGTCCCTCCGGTCACCGTGCGCAACTTCACGACCCAGACGGTCGGGCCCGAACTGGTCACCTTCAGGGCGGAACTGAACCCCAACGGTGAATCCAGCATCATCAAGGTCCGCTACGGGACGGGCGAAAATTACGCCTGCGAACCGGAACACGAATGTGAAAAGGCGGAGTCTCTCCCGCCGGGCAACGAATTCGTCAAAATGACAGAAGGGGAAGAAAAGGAAGGCATCACGTTCAAGGGTCTGAAGCCGAACACCACCTATCACTACCAGCTCTTTGCCGAAAACGGCTATGGCGAATACAAGACACAGGACGCAACCTTCACAACCGAACGCTCGGACGCCGAAGAAGCGGCAAGAGAACATTGCCCCAACAAGATCCGCCGCGAAGAAAACAGCTCGCTCCACCTGCCGGACTGCCGCGCCTACGAGCTGGTCAACCCCGACGAAATGAACGGCGGCCAGGCATTCGCGTATGTGGGACTCTCGCCCAACGGCGAACGCGCGCTCTTCTACTCCGAGGGTGCCTTCGCCGGCGCTACGGGGAACCAGCTCTTCATCCCGTACGTCGCCCAGCGCACCGAAAGCGGCTGGAAAACCCAGGCGATGGTGCGGCGCCCACTGCCGCCGCCGATTGAACCCACTCTCAGCGGCCTCAACTTCGCTCCGGAAATGGATCGCTGGCTCTACTACGAGTCGCAGGGGCTGAATATCGAAGAATCCGCCTACGAACAGAGCTCGGTCTTCATGTCGATGGGCCTTATCGACGGCTCCACCATCGTTCATGCCACGCCGACGATCGGCCTCGTCGAAGGCTCCCCGACCGAGGTTTACGTCTTCGCCGGGGTTGCCGCTGCCTCGAACGACCTCTCGCGCCTCTACATTGTCACCAGCCGCAAGGACCTTTCGAGCGATCCGCGGCCAGATGAAAACTTCGGCGGCGGCTCCGGCCACGGCAGCCGCGTCTACGAAGTTGCAGGGGTGGGTGGGCCCAGCCCCACCATGAGACTCGTCGCGGAGGTGCCGCTGGGGCTCAGCGCCAGCTCCGGCTTCGGCGAAGCGGGCTGCGAAATCAACAACGAAAACGCCCTCGAGCTCCAGGAACCGAGGATCACCTCGACCGACGGCAGCATCTTCTTCTACGCCGGGCCGATCGAAAAGGAAGCCGGCAAGGGATGCGGCGAAGGAACGCCCAACCCGATCGGGATCTTCGCCCACGTCGGCGAAACCACCACCCAGCTCAACGTGGCGCCGCCCTCGCAGTGCACCTCTGGTCATCCATGCGCGACCGCGGCGCCCACGTTGCCCCACTATCTCGGCGCCTCCGAAGACGGCTCGCTGGTGTGGTTCGCCACCGAACAGCCACTGGTCAACTCCGATACCGACGTACGGACTGAAGCCATGACCGGCAAGGACATCTACGTCGCCAAGGTCAATCCGGCGACCGGCCAGCTCAAGGAAATCGTCCAGGCCTCCGCCGGCGTAGCCACCGCCACTCACCCTCACCCCGGCGAAGGGGCGGACGTCGGTGAGACGGGCGTAAGGCAAGAAAGCGGGGCCAAGCAGACCGGTGCCTCCGTCATTTCCGCCGACGGCTCCCACGGTGCCTTCGAGTCGCCCGCCGTTCTCACGGAAGAAAAGAACGGCCTCGGGCAGTCCGCAGTGCAGGGCGCCAACAACCTCTACGTCTACGACGTCAACACCAGCAAGCTCAAATTCGTCGCAGAGCTCTGCTCCGGCCCCGAAATGTCGGGCAGCGAATACTCAAGGTTCACTGTGAATCACAACCACAAGCTTGAAATCGGCACTACAGCCGTAAGAGATACCGCCTGCCCGACAACACTCAGCCCCTGGATGCAAACAATTTTCGCGACCGGCGAAAGTGACGATGGACTCTGGCTCGAATGGGGTGGCCGGGGGCTGGAGCGGATGACGCCCGACGGGCGCTACCTGCTCTTCGAGAGCTTCGGCCGCCTCACACCCGACGACACCGCGAACAACAAGCTCCAGCTCTTCCGCTACGACTTCGAAACGGGGCAGCTGATCCGCATCTCGGTCGGCCACAACGGCAACGACGGCAACTTCAACGACCCCCGCTACTCGGTCGCGCAGTTCAACGAAAACGGCGGTTTCTCGGGCAACAAGCTTGCCGAAAACGGTGGGCGCAGCATCAGCGCCGACGGCTCGACCATCGTCTTCCAGACCGAAGCGCCGCTTGTCTCCCGCGACACCAATCTCGGCAAGCATCCGGAATGCAGCCCAGAAGGGAACGGCTGCGACGTCTATGAGTGGGAGGAAGACGGCCACGGCACCTGCGAAGAATCACCGGGTTGCGTCAGCCTCATCTCCGACGGCAAAGCCGAACATGGCTCCGAGCATGGGGTGATCGGCCTCTCTGGCAAAGACATCGTCTTCGGTACGCAAGACGCGCTCACATCCGGGGACACCAACGGTGGGGGTAACATCTGGGATGCGCACGTCAACGGTGGCTTCCACCGGCCCGAAGAACCACCGATCTGTACGACCTCCGAATCCTGTCTGCACGCGGCCGGTCAACCGCCGGGCGACGCGACGAGAGCCACCGAAACCTTCAATGGGCCCCCAAACAACGCCATTTTGCAACGCCCCTGCGCCAAGGGCAAGGTCCGTGTCATAAAGCACGGCGAAGTGCGCTGCGTCCGGAAGCGCCCCAACCACAACAGGCGCCACCACAGGCGCAGGCGCCACCGCCGAGCTGCGAACACCGGCCTGGGAGGTGGAAAGTGATCCGCCGCCCGACCAGCCGAACCGAGGCTAACACCATGATCAAGGAGCATTCCGCCATGACGGCCCTCTCGCGACTCGCAGGCCACTTCTCCGCACTGCCCGCCGGCCCGCGCGGCCCCAAGCTCGGCCTGCGCCTGGCCCTGCTCGCGACGCTCTCGGCCGCCGCCCTACTGCTTGTGGCGGGGCCTGCCGCCGCCGCTTCGCCCCCCGAATGGAAGGTGACTGTAGCGCCCAACGCCGAATACTTCCTCTCCGGCTCCAGGTACGTCGGCAACTACAAAGTCGAAGCCGAAAACGTCGGCGAAACCGAAACCTCCGGGGCAATCACGATCAAAGACATCGCGCCGCTTGGCCTCGTCCTCAAGGAAGCGCAGCTCTACTTCCTCCCGGTCGGGGATGTACAGATCGTCCACCCCGGAACCCCGGAAGAAAGAGAAGTCAACTGGGAGCACTCCTTCCGGAACATCAGTTTTAGCAGCTGCACGGTCAATAGCGGTGGCATCTCCGCGGAATGCACGTTCCCCGCGCCCCCGATGGAAATCCTGCCGCTGTTCTGCCTCCACTACGAATACTATTGTGGCGTGGGCCCCGGCGTGAAGCATGGCCAGAGGCTGATCATGTCCGTCCGGGCCGAAGTGCCCGCGACCGTCACCGGCTCGCTCGAAGACTTCGGCAAGGTCTCGGGAGGCGGTGTGGCGGGCGAAGTCGAAGCCAGTACCACCAACATCGCCACCGCCGGAGAACCCCCCACGCCCGGCCACCTCGGCTTCGAAGCCTCGATAACCGACTCCTCCGGCAACCCCTACCGCCAGGCCGGCGGCCACCCCTACCAGTTCTCCACCGAATTCAACTTCGAGACCTACTCGGGCGAAACGCTCCAAACTGGGGAGTTCGGGCGAGACGGCGTCGCCCCCGTCCACGACCCCAGGAACCTCACCGCCGAAATGCCACCCGGCCTGGTCGTCAACCCCCAGGCCGTACCCCACTGCACGCTGGCCGACTACTTCAGCGAGGCCTGCGAAGAAATCAAGGACGCGGTCGGCACCTCCTGCATCCGCGCCTTTGCCCGCAGCGAAGGGCACTGCCACTTAATGGAGCCCGTCTTCAACCTGGAACCCGAACGCTCCTTCCCCGCCGAGTTCGGCATCACGGTGGGCCACGCCCCCTTCATCGTCGTCACCACCGGCGTCAACAGCCTCGGCGACTACAGCGCCACCGCGACGAACGTCGCCATCCAGGTCGACACCACGCGGGTGCGCCTCACCCTCTGGGGAGTTCCCGCCAACCAAGGCCACGACAAGCTGCGCGCGAAGGGATGCCAGTACGTCGGTGACGAATGGATAACGGAAGCAGAAAACTGGGCCGAATGCGAAGCAGGCGAAGGAGTGTTCCTGCCCAACACCAACGGCGGCCCGGCGGAAGTCGCAGAAACCCCCTTCCTGACCCTGCCCACCGAATGCTCGGGCAAGCCGCTGACGGTGAAGGGGCGCTACGACACCTGGAGCCTCCCCGCCCAGTACGCCGAAAACAGCGTCAACCTGCCGAGCCTAACCGGCTGCAACCACCTCAGCTTCACTCCGAAAATCGAAGCGCACCCCACGACCAACATCGCCGATGCCCCCTCGGGCCTCATATTCCACCTCCAGATCCCCCAGAACGAGGATCCCAAAGGCGTCGCCACGCCCGAGCTCAAAGAAGCGGTGGTGAAGCTGCCGGCGGGGCTCACCCTCAACCCCTCCGGTGCCAACGGGCTGGAAGGCTGCACGGAAGCGCAGATCGGCCTTCGAACCGAAGCGCCCGCCCACTGCCCCGACGCCTCCAAGCTCGGACTCGTCGAAGTCGAGTCGCCGCTGCTTCGCGAAGAAATGAAGGGGTCGCTCTTCCTGGCGACCCCGCGGGAAAACCCCTCGCACTCGTTCTTGGCCGGCTACCTCGCGATCGAAGGCCAGGGTGTAAGGGTGAAGCTCCCGGGCCGCTTCGCAACCGACCCTCAAACCGGCCAGATCACCGTTAGCTTCCCCGAACAGCCCCAGCTCCCCTTCGAAAACCTGACGATTAAAACCCTCATCGGCGCGCGCGCCGCGCTGCGCACGCCGCCCATCTGCGGTCCGTACGTAACCACCGCTGAACTGACGCCCTTCTCGGCGCCCGAATCTGGCCTGCCGGCGACCTCCAGCGCCAGCTTCGAAACCAGCGTGGCGACGGGCGGCAGCGGCACATGCCCGGCCAGCGCCAAAGAAGAGCCCAACGCGCCGCTCCTTCGGGCAGGCACCGAAAACACCCGGGCGGGTGCCTTCTCGCCGTTCTCGCTGAGGCTGGTGCGCGAAGATGGCTCCCAGGAACTAAGTCGCGTGGAAACCACCCTGCCGCCGGGCCTGACGGCCAAGCTCGCTGGCATCCCCTACTGCTCTGAGGCCGCCATCGCCCAGGCCCGCTCAAGGGAACACGAAGGTGGCGGCGCCGAAGAGAAGGCCAGCCCCTCCTGCCCGGCTTCCTCTGAAGTGGGCACGGTCGACGTCGGCGCGGGCGCCGGCCCGACGCCGGTCTACGTCTCCGGGCACGCCTACCTGGCCGGGCCCTACAAAGGCGCCCCGCTCAGCCTCGCGATCGTCACTTCGGCGATCGCGGGTCCCTTCGATCTCGGCACCGTGGTCGTCCGCGTCGCCCTCAACGTCAATCCCGAAACGGCCCAGATCCGCGCCGTCTCGGACGAAATCCCCCACATCCTCCAGGGTATCCCGCTTGATATCCGCTCGGTCGCGCTGAAGCTAAGCCGTCAGAACTTCACGCTCAACCCGACCTCCTGCGACAAGATTCCCTTCACGGGCGACGCCTCCTCGGTGCTGAACCTCTCGGCACCGCTTGCGGCGCCCTTCCAGGTGGGCGGTTGCCAGGTGCTTCCCTTCGCCCCCAAGCTCGTGCTCGGCCTCAAGGGCTCCACCAAGCGCGCCGGCAACCCCGCCCTGAAGGCGGCGCTCACCACCAAGCCCGGCGAAGCCAACATCGCCTCCGTCCAGGTCACCCTGCCCCACTCGGAGTTCCTCGACAACGCCCACCTGCACAACGTCTGCACCAACGTGCAGTTCGCGGCGCACCAGTGCCCGTCGGGCTCGGTCTACGGCCACGCCACGGCGGAGACTCCGCTGCTCGATCACCCCCTGGAAGGGCCGGTCTACCTGCGCTCCTCCACGCACAAGCTCCCCGACCTGGTCGCCGACCTAGAAGGGCAGATCCAGATCGTTCTGGACGGCCGGATCGACTCGATCCACGGCGGCATCCGCAACACCTTCGAAGCCATTCCCGACGCCCCCGTGTCCCGCTTTACCCTTGAAATGCAGGGCGGCAAGAAGGGGCTGCTGGAAAACTCGACCAACATCTGCGCCACGCCCAAGCTCAACCGGGCGGCGGTGCTTATGGGTGGTCAGAACGGCAAGGCCTACGCCACCGACCGCCCGCTCAAGGTCAGCTGCGGCCGGAGGCACAAGAGGAGGCACAAGAGGCACCACCTCTCCAACAGGCGCCGCCGCAGTGCGCACAGATAGTTCTCGGCTTGCCGTGATGGCCGCGACCGTCCGGCGACGATGATCAGGATGACCGCGCGATGCTGAGACCCCCTCGCGGACTGCGCTGGGTGGTCCTCTGCGCTTTCCTAACGGCCCTGCTTGGCCCTGCCGCCCTTGCCCAGGCGGCGGGTGCCCCCCAGGTCGGCGCCGTCTGGGTGACCGAAGTCAGCTCGGCCTCGGTCCGCTTCAACGGCGAAGTCGATCCCGAAGGCCTGCCCACCACCTACCGCTTCGAATACATCACCGACGCCGCCTACAAGGAAAACCTCGCCCGCGGCCGCGAAGGCTTCGCCGGCGCCGCCCTCGCGCCGGCGGGCCTGCCCGGCAAGGCGGGCTCGGGCCTCGGCTACGTGACGGTCGAACCCCAGGAAGTCACCGCCCTGCTCTTCGCCAGCCTCTACGACTACCGCCTCACGGCCACCAGCGCCGATGGCACGACGCCCGGCCTCCCGCACGCCTTCATCACCCAGCAAATCGTCGTTCGTGGTCCTGAAGGCTGCCCCAACAATTTCCTGCGCGAAGAAAACAACTCGCAAGAAAACAACGAGCTAGCCCTCCCCGATTGCCGCGCCTACGAGATGGTTTCCCCGCCAGAAAAAAACGGCGGTGCGATCCAGGGCCCCGAACGAAACCACGGCGGTGACGTGCTCCAGGCCGCCGCCGCCGGGGGTGAGATCACCTACAGCTCGGCCTCCTCATTCGGCGAAGAAGCGAAGGGCGCCCCACCGGCCTCCCAGTACATCTCGCGCCGCACGCAGGGCGGCTGGACGGCCGAAGACCTCACCGTCCCGATCGTCTCGGGGTCCTACGGCAACGAACCCAACGGCGTCCCCTACCAGCTGTTCTCGGCAGACCTGGCCCGCGGCCTGATGCTGAACGGCTTGCACTGTCGCGGCGAAGGCACCGACTGCCCGGTGCTGAACCCGCCGCTGCCCGGCTCCGGTGCCCCCAACGGCTACCAGGACTACTACCTGCGCGACAACGAAGACGGCAGCTACACCGCCGTGGTGACCGAAGCCAACGCCGAACTGCACCTCGAAGCCACCGAATTCAACCTCGCCTTCGCCGGCGCCTCCCCCGACCTGCACCACCTCGTCTTCTCCACCTGCGCCACGCTCACCCCCGGCGCCACGGAAGTCCCCGGTTCCGAAGGCTGCGACCCGACCAAGCCCAACCTCTATGAGTACACAGAAGGCCGGCTCTCGCTGATCAACGTCGCCCCCGGCGCCGCCCTCGCCGCCCAGGGCGGCGCGGTCTCAGCCGACGGCTCCCGCGTCTACTTCACCGAAGCTGGCAAACTCTGGCTGCGCGAAGGCTCCGGCTCACCGCACGAACTCGCCGCAGGCGGCGAGTTCCAGACCGCCACACCCGACGGCGCCTCCGCCTTCTACACCGTGGCCGGCCACCTCTACAGCTACAGCGCCGCCTCCCACAGCTCCACCGACCTCACCCCCTCGGGCGGCGTCGAAGGTGTGCTCGGTGCCTCCGAAGACGGCTCGCGCGTCTACTATGCGACCCCCTCGGGCATCTTCCTCAGCCAGGCTGGTGTGAGGACCCCGGTCGCTGCCCCCGCTGCCGCGCAGCCCGCCGCGCAGCCAAGCGACTACCCCCCCACCACCGGCACCGCGCGCGTCTCCGCCGGTGGCGAAACCCTGCTCTTCCTCTCTAAGGCCCCGCTCACCGGTTACGACAACACCGACCAGTCCACGGGCCAGCCTGACTCGGAGGTCTTCCTCTATGACGCGTCGGGGGGCGGCAGGGTCACCTGCCTTTCCTGCAACCCGACCGACGAGCGTCCGATCGGCCCCTCGACGATCCCCGGCGCGGTCTCAAACGGCACCGGCCCCGACGCCGTCGATGTCTACAAGCCGCGCGTCCTCTCTGCCGATTCCCACCGCGTCTTCTTCGACTCTTCCGACGCCCTAGTGCCGCTCGACGCCAACCATGCCTCAGACGTCTATCAGTGGGAGGCCCAAGGCGAGGGCACATGCCAGCGCCCCGACGGCTGTCTGGACCTTATCTCCAGCGGCAAAGACCCCGAAGGCGCCTCCTTCGTCGATGCCTCCGCCGACGGATCGGACGTCTACTTCCTCACCTCCGCATCGCTGGTCTCCTCCGACCCGGGCTCCGCCGACATCTACGACGCCCGCATCGGCGGCGGTTTCCCCGTGGCCAAAGGAGGAGAAATATGCGTAGGCGAATCCTGCATACCGTTGCCCCCGCCGGTCGAAGAACCGCCGGTGGGCACCATGATCCCCGGTCCCGCCAACCCGCCGGTCAGCTTCCCCAAAATCAAGACCCCCGGGAAGCAGCACCGCCACCACAGGCGCCGGCACAAGCGCGCGACCAGGCACAGGCGGGGGCATCGATGAGGGTCCGCACCTTCCTCGCGACACTCTTGCTAACCGTCCTCGCGGCGGTGACAAGCGCCGCCTCCGCCCGGGCGGCCAGCAGCGAATTCGGCTTTCTTCCCGGCCCGGAAGGCTTTGACTTCGCTGCCCTCGAAAACACCGGCCTCCCCGACACCGAAGCCGGCAGCCATCCCTATGAGCTCACCGCCAGCGTCAATTTCAAGCAGGGCCCCGCATCCCCCGGCCAGCCGGGGGTGCCCTTCCCGGCCGCCGATCTGCGGGACATGCGCTTCGAACTGCCCTCGGGGCTGATCGGCAACCCCTCCGTCGCCAGCCAGTGCTCGCTGGCGCAGTTCAACACGCCGCGCACCTCGCCCTACGAAACGAGCCTCTCCGGCGAGAGCTGTCCCGACAAGAGCCAGGTCGGTGTGGTGGCGATGCGCTCCGCCCTCGACGGCGGCACCACCCGCTACTTCGGCCTCTTCAACCTCACCCCGCCTCCCGGGATCGCGGCGATGCTGGGCACCGCCCCCTTCGGCGAGCCGATCGCCTTCGGGGCCAGCGTGCGCAACGTCAAGGGCGAATACGGCCTCACGATGGAAGCCAAGAAGTTCCCGCAGGGGCTCGCGATCGACGGCGTCAAGATCACGCTCTGGGGAGTGCCCTGGTCGGTCACCCACAACGACCAGCGCGGCAACTGCCTGAACGAGACCAACCCCGCCGAGCCTTGGGCCAAATGCTCGGTCGGCCCGCCGAAGAACAACCACGTCCAGGCCTTCTTGACTATGCCGACCTCCTGCAACGGGCCGCTCCCCTACACGGTCAGCGCCGACTCCTGGCAACAGCCGGGCACATACGTCTCAGACAGCTCGCTCAGCCACGATGCAGAAGGCAATCCGCAGGGGCTCGAACGCTGCGATCAGGTCAGCTTCGTGACCAACTCTTTCTCCCAGCCGACCGTCAATTGGGCCTCCAGCGCGACCGGGTTTAACTTCTACCTGAACGTCAACCAGGAAGGGCTTCTCAAGCCCGAAGGCCGGGCCCCCTCGCAGATCCAAAAGGCGGTAGTGGCGCTGCCCGCTGGGTTCACGATTAACCCCTCGGTTGGGGCGGGCCTCGGCGTCTGCACGCCGGCCCAGTTCGCCGCCGAGACGGCGACATCGGGGCCCGGGGTGGGTTGTCCCAATGAATCGAACCTCGGTGCCTTCACGGTCGAAAGCCCGCTCTCCGTAAACCCCACCAACGGCTTTCAGGAAACGCTTGAAGGGGCGATTTACCTCGCCAAGCCCTTCGACAACCCCTACCACACCCTGCTTGGCCTCTTCCTGGTCTCCAGGGCATCGAAACACGGGATCCTGGTCAAGGTTGCCGGCGAGCTGATCCCCAACCCGAATACCGGCCAACTGATGGCGATCTTCGAAGGCCTTCCCGAGCTCCCCTACACCGGCCTGAAAATCCACTTCCGCGAAGGAAACCGAGCCCCGCTCGCCACTCCCGCGGCCTGCGGGCCCTACGAAACCGGCGTCGAACTGACGCCCTGGCTCTCCTCGGCCTCGGTGCTGCACCAGAACTTCGAATTCGAAATCAACAGAGGGGTCAGCGGCGGGCCCTGTCCTGGCTCCGGTGCGGCGCCCTTCTCACCCGGCGCCGACAACGGCTCCGAGAACTCAAACGCCGGCTCCTACTCGCCCTTCTATCTGCACCTTACGCGCAACGACAAAGAACAGGAGATCACCTCCTACTCGGCGCTCCTGCCCCCTGGCCTCACCGGCAAGATCGCCGACATCCCCTTCTGCACCGACGCCGAGATCGAAGCGGCGGCGCGCGAAACGGGGATCGGCGAGCGCGAACACCCCCACTGCCCCGCGGCTTCGGAAATCGGCTACACCGAGACCGGCTTTGGCCTCGGCGGGGTGCTCGACTACGCGCCCGGCAAGCTCTATCTCTCGGGGCCCTACCACGGCGCGCCGCTCTCGATCACCGCCGTCGACTCGGCCCTGGTCGGGCCCTTCGACCTCGGCGTGATCATCGTGCGCTCGGCGATCGAGGTGAACCCCATAACCGCTCAGGTCTCGATCGACTCGCGGGCCTCTGACCCGATCCCCCACATCCGCGGCGGCATCCCGCTGCACCTGCGCGACATCCGCGTCTACATCAACCGCGAAAACTTCACGCTCAACCCGACCAACTGCGAACCGATGCAGACCAGCTCCACCCTGACCGGCTCCAACCCGCCCTTCATCAACCCCGAGGACATCTCGGCTGCCGCCACCAACCTCTTCCAGGTCTCCAACTGCTCCTCGCTGGGCTTCGCCCCCAAGTTCACCCTGAAGCTGATCGGCAGTACGCACCGAAACGCCGACCCGGCCCTGCACGCCGTCGTCACCGAGCGCCCCGGCGACGCCAACATCGGCAGCGCCGTCGTCGTCCTGCCCCCCTCCGAGTTCCTCGAACAGGGCCACATCGTCACCGCCTGTGCGAAGAGCCTCTTTGAAGCCCACAACTGCCCGGCGGGCTCGATCTACGGCCACGCCCGCGCCTACAGCCCGCTCATCTCAGAACCGCTCGAAGGCCCCGTCTACCTGGTCAGCGGCTTCGGGCACTTGCTTCCCGACATGGTGGCGGCGCTGAGCGGCGACGGCGGCATCCAGATCGACCTCAATGCCCGCGTCGACTCGATCCGCGGCGGCATGCGCGCCACCTTCAACGTCTTGCCCGACGCGCCGGCCTCTCGCTTCGAACTGACCCTCTTCGGCGGGAAGCGGGGCCTTCTGGTCAACTCCGCCGATGTCTGCAATGCGCCAAAGAAATCTCCGGTGCGCTTCGTCGGCCAAAACAATGTCGGTTACGCGCCGGTGGTCCTGCTCGGCAACCAGTGCGGCAAGCACCGCCATCAAAAGCGCCATCGCCGTGCCCCGCGGAGGCGACATCGATGATGATACGCCGCCTCGCGTTCGGCACCCTACTGGTGGCGCTCGCCCTACTGGCGGTCCCCGCCGGCTCGCTGGCCGGCCCCGTCAACCACCCCTTCTTGTCGGCGGGCAACCCGGAATACGAAGACGCCTGCGGCCTTGCCGTCAACTCCAGCGGAGCCCTCTTCGTCTCCGACTACTACCGCGACGCGGTCGACGCCCCCGGCGGCCAGATCAAAAACGAGGATCCCAGCGACGGGCCCTGCGGTCTCGCCGTCGACGCCTCCGGAAACCTCTACGTCAACAACTGGCGCGCGAATGTCGTCGAGTACACTGCCTCTGAATTCTCCGGGGGCCCCGGCAGCGTGATCGACCCGGGCCCTGCCACCGGCGTTGCCGTTGACGCCAGCGGCAACGTCTACGTCGACCGCGGAACCTACATAGCCGAGTACCAAGCTCCGTTCACGCCCGGCAGCGAACCGGCCAAGAAAATCGGGCTGGGCACGCTGGGGGAAGGCTACGGCGTCGCGGTCTCGATCTACCCTGAAACCCTCGGTGACCTCTACGTCCCCGATGCCGCCGATAACACGGTCAAGGTCTATAACCCGCTCTCCAGCCTGACTGCACCGATCGCGGTGATCGACGGCAAGGCCACCCCGCAGGGGGGCTTCACCCATCTGGTCGACGCCGAAGTCGCCGTCGACCCGAAAGACGGCCACGTCTACGTCCTCGACGACATCGGCTACGGCCACTCCGATCATCCCAAGGGTGCTTTCGATGAGTTCAACTCCGCTGGCGCCTACCGCGGCCAGATCACCGGCTTCCTCGACGCCGAGCCGTCGGGGATTGCGTTCGCCAACGGCGATGTCTTCCTGACCTCCGGCAACTCCGAAGGCTCCCAGATCTTCACCTACGGCCCCACCGCTCCGGGTCGCACGCTGACGGTGACGAAGACCGGTACCGGCGGCGGTACGGTGAGCACCCCTCCCGCGGGGATCGCCTGCGGCAATGACTGCACCGCCGAATACAGCGAAGAAGAAACCGTCACCCTATTTGCCCACGCCGACGGGCACTCCGAACTCACCGGTTGGACTGTCGCCGGCCCCGGCACCGAACCCTGCCCGGGGGCGACGCCGAGCTGCACCGTGCTCTTGCTCGGTAACGTTGAAGTCCACGCCAACTTCGCACCCGCCCCCCAGCAGAAACTCTCAGTCACGCTGGCGGGCTCGGGCTCGGGAACGATAACGAGCGAACCGGCGGGGATCAGCTGCAGCTCGGGGACGTGCTCAGAAGAATTCACCGAAGGGCGCGTGGTCGCCCTCCTCGCCGCTCCTGCCCCCCACAACAAGATCGTCGGCTGGAGCGGCTGCGAATCGCAGCCCAGCCCGACCGAGTGCAAAGTGACGCTGTCAGAAGCAATGACGGTTAAGGCCGAATTCGCGCCGCTCCCCCAGAAGACCATCTCGGTCTCGCTGACCGGCACCGGCACCGGCGAGGTGACGAGCTATCCCTGGGCGATCTCCTGCCCCGGGACCTGCTCGGAGCACTTTGACGAAGGCGCGTCCATCAACCTCGTTGCCTCGGCTGATCCCGACTCTGAATTCGCGGGCTGGTCAGGTGGCGGCTGCTCGGGCACCGCGGTCATCTGCACGGTGAAGATGTCAGAAGCACAGTCGGTCGGTGTGAGCTTCGAAGCGCTCGCCCCGCCGCCAAGCAAAGAAACGACCACGACCACCATCACCACCACCACGATCACGAAGCCCCCGCCGCCGCCGGCTCAGCTCAAACTCGTCAAGATCGCCGTCAAGGGCACGAGCGCGACGCTTGAGCTGAGCGTCTCGGTTCCGGGCAGCGTGAGCGCAGCGGGCAAGGACCTGCAGAGCGCCAGCGCCAAAGCGCCCGCCGCCGGCGCCCTCACCCTTGACCTGGCGCTGAGCAAGGCCGGTAAGCGCGCCCTCCGCAAGGCCAAGCACCGCAACCGCAGGCTCAAGCTCACGGTCACCCTCACCTTCTCGCCCGCAAGCGGCGCCCACGCCGTGCTCGCCACCGAGACCGTGACGTTCAGGGCAACTAAGAAGCACAGGCGGCGCTGATGGATGGGCGCCCGCGCGCGCCGAAAACACGGCCGCGAGGTGCTGTTGGGTCACATCTTCAGAGCCCATCCCTTCTCCACCTCCTTCGTGATGATCTTCAAGATCTCGACGCTTGCCCACGGCAAATATGGCTCGGTGCTCAAGGCCAACCTGGCCAGGCGCTCGGCACGAAGCGCAGCCTCGGCGGAATCGAAATGACGCTCAAGCGCCGCTACTTCGTCGCCCGTGCACGTCCACAGCTTCTCTCGGCCGCCTGCCCTGGTATCAAGGGCTTTCGCATGGTCGGTTTCCCGCTCGCGCGGGTCACCTTCAGCTTCGCCGGGCACGAGTGGATCCCCGCGACGGTGACCCGCGACTGCAAGGTGCGCGGGTGAAGGGCGCCCCCGCCCTGCTCATCGCCCTCTCCCTTGCGCTCGGCCTTAGCGCCTGTGGGGGAGGGGGGAGTTCGACTGCCTCGACCACCGCCGGTGGCCCGCCGCCTGCCGCCACCGGCGCGAGCACGCCGACGAGACCCCCCGCGAAGCCCACCGCGAGCAAGTCCTCGCCCTCGCGGCGCTTTTCCGCCTACGCCGCCGCCCGCCGCGACGCCGGCGGTGGCGCCGGCTTCGTCGAGCGGGGGGGCGACAACAGCATCCCCGACTACGGCTCAGAATCCTCGGGCTCCCAGAAAACCGAAGCCACCGCGGCACTGCGCGCCTTCCTGGCGGCCCGGGCCGGGGGCGATTGGAGTGTCGCCTGCTCGTATCTCGCGGCCCGCATTTACAAGCAGCTGGAAGCGCTCGTCGGGGCCGCCGGCAGCAAGGTCAAGGGCTGCGCGGGCTCCTACGCGATGCTCGGGTCCCGCATTCCCGCCGCGCAGCGCGCCAACCCCCTGCGCGGCGCCCTCGCCGCCATGCGCGTCAACGGAGAAAACGCCTTCGCTCTCTTCTACGGCCCCCACCATCAGAAGTACATGATGCCCATGGTGCACGAAGGGGGGGCCTGGAAGGCCGGCCAGCTCGACCCAGTTCCCTACCCGCCGGGAGCCCCCAGCGCGGGCGGGTGAGGATGCCAGAGTCCTCGTCCATCGGGCGCCGACGATCGGCCCCCTCTTGCTTGCGGCCGGGCTGGCCCTGGTCCTCCTGACGGCGCCCGCAGGGGCGCTCGGAGCTCCCAGTCACCCCGTGTTCTTCGCGCTGACCGGCGACCAACCCGGGAGCGAAAGAACCCCCAACGTCGGCTTCGAAGGCGCCTGCGGCGTCGCCCTCGACTCCCACGCTGACGCCTATGTTTCCGACTACTACCGCGACGCCGTTGACGTCTACGACACCGAATTCAAATTCCTGACCCAGATCTCCATGGAGAGCGCCCACAAGGGCCCTGCGGCCTCGCCGTCGACTCCGCCGGCGAAGTCTTCGTCAACAACTGGCACCACGAGGTCGTCAGTCGTCCCCGACGCCTACCTGCCCGGGTTCAAGACCGGCTACCACGCCGCCGAAGTGATCGACCCCGGCCCCGCAGCAGGGGTCAGGTTCGACCCGACCACGAACCGCATCTACCTCGACGGCGGCACCTTCCTCGCCGAGTACGAACCCTCCGGCCGACGCTGCCACCGAGACGGTCAAGGTCTATGACCCGACCGTCAGCCTCACCGATTCGATCGAGGTGATCGACGGAGCAGGCCCCCCCAGGAAGGTTTCGTCTACCTGGGCGAATCAGAAGCCGCGATCGGCCCCACGAACGGACACCTCTACGCCGCTGACGAGGTCGGCCACGGCCTCTCCGAGCACCCCGCAATGGTCGTCGACGAGTTCAACTCCGCCGGCGATTACCGCGGCCAGATCGTCGCACCCCCGCCAGTGATAATCAAACCGTTTGAACCCGAAAATCCCCATTACACCATCGTCCACCGGATGACCGAGGCCGAACCCTCGGGGCTAGCGATCGGCTCCTACCTTGGCGAAGACGGAGGCGTGTATAACGACGCCCTCTACGTCTCGGCCGGCAACTCCGAAGGCGGGGCGGTCTGGATCTTCGCCCCCTCCACGATCCCCGGCCACACCCTGACGCTGACCAAGACCGGCAGCGGCGACGGCACGGTCACCAGCCAGCCCTACGGGATCACCTGCGGTACCGCCTGCGCCACCGAATACGAAGAAGAACAGGCGGTCAACCTCTTCGCCTACTCCGACCCCCACTCCGACTTCGCCGGCTGGAACGCCAGCGGGCCGGGCACCGAATCCTGCCTGGGGGAAGGGAGCTGCACGGTGTTGATCTTCGGCGACGCCGAAGTCAAGGCCGATTTCGAGGCCGCGCCGCAGAAGGCGTTCGCGGTCTCGATCAGCGGTGATGGCACCGTGGCAAGTAAACCGGCCGGCATCTCCTGCCCGGGGCACTGCTCAGAAGAATTCGCCGAAGGGCGGGCGATCTCGCTGCTCGCTAAGCCCTCTCTCCACCAAAGGATCCTCGCCTGGAGCGGCTGCGACTCGCAGCCAGGTCCAAGCGAATGCAAGCTGACGATGAGCGAAGCACGCTCGGTCAGCGTCTCCTTCGCGCCGATCCCCCCCGAGACCCTCACGGTCTCCCTCGCTGGGCCCGGAACGGGCGAGGTAACGAGCTACCCCTGGGGGATCTCCTGCCCGGGGCGCTGCTCCGCTCGGTTTGACGAAGGCAGCACCGTCTACCTGATCGCCTCCCCCGACCCGGGCTTCACCTTCGCCGGTTGGGAAGGCGCAGGCTGCTCTGGGGGCGGTCTCTGCGCCGCGAGGATGGGCGAAGCGGAGGCCGTGAGGGCCGAATTCGTGCCGAGCCTGCCGCCGATCGAAAGCCCTCCACCCGAATCCCAGCGCGGCCCCGCCACGCTGCCCACGCCCCACCCTGGCGCTTCGCAGGCTCCACACAAGGAGGGGCGTCGCGCTTGCCGCGAGCGTCTCCGGAGGGGGCCGGGTCAGCGTCATCAACAGGCTACTGCGGCCCCGCCGTTGCCGAACCGAGCGCCGCGGGCGTCGTGACGCTTCCCCTGCTGCTGAACGGCGCCGGCAGGGCGGCCCTGAGGACGGCCAGGCGCCATCGGAGGCACCACCGTCTTCGGGTCAACGTCACCGTCACCTTCATACCGAGCTACCGTGGCACTCCCGCGTTCGCCACGAAGGTGGTGCGCCTCTAAGCTGTGCTTTAAGGAAGGTACCGATGATCCCCGTTATGCGCAGATCGCTCTCCGCCCTCAGTCTTGCCGCTTGCCTCGCCTTCGCTGCGGCAGGCTGCGGCTCGGGCTCATCGACCACCACCCCCGCGACGACGGGGACCACGGCTACCAAGGGCAGCGCCCCGGCCACCCCCCGATCGGGCACCGGCCACCGCCCCTCGCCTTCCACCTCCAGCAAAGCTGGTACTCATGGCAAAGGCTCGGGTCTCTCAAGCGCTGCCGGGATAAACAGCGTACTTCGCTACAGCTCTGCGGCAAGCAGTGTCCAGGCGGCGGCGGTGACTGCGGCGGCGCACGCCTACTTCGTTGCCGTTGCCGCTCGTGACTACACCAAGGTCTGCGACGATATCTCGGGCAACGGACGCCTCCAGATCAAGGGCTTCCTCAAATCCGAGCACTCCCAGGTGAAGGGTTCAAGTGGTTGCGCCGGGGCGCTGAAGACGCTGTTCCTCACCCCGCTAGACAGCGCCACCGCCAGCGAGGCGATGAGGGGCACCGTGAGCGCTGTGCGGGTCAAGGGCGATACCGCCATCGTCTTGCTTCGTCCCGCCGGACGCCCACCGAGCTACTTCATGATGAAGCGCGAGGAGGGCGCCTGGAGGGCGGTCAGCCTTATCGCGGCGATCCCCCTACGCTCCGCCGCTACGCGGTGAGGCAGATAGAGGGTTCAACATGGCGGTGACGGCTCGCTACGGTTCCGAGGGGTCGTCCCGTGGGCTCATCACGGCTTCTGCGGCTGTAGGTTGGGAGTGATGACGATGACGCCTGACCTCTCGCCTGCCCCTTTCACGACTGCCTCGGGCCGCCCTGGCACCCGAGCAGATGGCCGTCGTCCCCCTCCCCTGGCAGACGGCGCCAAGGGCCCGCCGACCCCCTGCCGCGGCGAACTCGGCGGCGAAACGCAGGCGGCTGGCACATCGGGCTTTCCCAGTCCGCCCGGCCGCCTTGCAACGGCCTTGGTGAGACCAACTCGCTCGCTGAAACCGCCAACCGCGCGATCTCAGAGATGGCTCCACTATCGTCTTCCGCACCGTGGCGCCTCTGGTCTCCCACGGCACGAACAAGACCAGCGCCGTCGGCAGCTGCGAAAAGCACGGGAATTTCGAAGAACAACACACCGGCCGTGACATCTACGAGTGTTCGACGCGGGGCCACGGCGCCTGCACCGAAGCGGGCAGCTGCATCAGGGCAGCTGCATCAGCCTCATCTCCGACGGGCCCAAGCCGAACCAGGGTATGGACCGGTAGCGTCATCAGCGCTTCCGGCCGCAATATTGCCTTCGTTACCACCCGCAGCCTCTCACCAGAAAGCCAGGACGGCATCAACAGCCCCTTCTCTGGCAAGCTCGCCGCCTTCCGGGTCGAATGGGAAAAGGCATTCGCACGCTTCTACGGACCCCACCGCCAGCAGTACATGATTCCCATAGTGAGCGAAGGAGGACAGTGGAAAATCAATCAGGTTGCTCCGGTTGCGTATCCCATCGGAGCTCCGGTGCGAGGTCACTGACATGCGGCGACGCGCTTCACAGAGCACCAAGATCATCGTTCTGCTGACCCTTGTTGCCATACTCTCGGGCCTGGCCGCGTCCCTCGCCGAGGCTGAGCTCAGTGTCAGCGGCAACCTATTCGTCGTCTTCAACGGAGGGATCTACCCAGAAGCGCTGCCGCGCCACAGACGGGTTCCGATCACCGTCAAACTCTCCGGCAGAGTGCGAACACTTTCCGCCGAGCAGCCGCCGGCGCTGCGGAAGATCGTGATCAAACTTAACCGCAACGGCCGCCTCTACACCCGGGGCCTGCCGGTCTGCTACCGCCACCAGATCGAAGCCTTGACGAGCGCGCAAGCGCTGGCTACCTGTCGCGATGCCCTCGTCGGTACAGGCGCCTACGTCGGCAAGACCGCCTACCCAGAACAACAGTCCTTTGTTTCTCACGGCAGGCTCCTCGCCTTCAACTCGATCCAGGGCGGCAAGCGGGCGATCCTCACCCACGTCTTCAGCGGGAAGCCGGCGCCGATCGCCCGCACCTTCCTCTTCCAGATCGCCCACACCACCGGCCCCTACGGCACCGTTTTGCGGGCGAACCTGCCGCCCTCGCTCAACCGCTTCGGCTATCTGAAGCGGATCAGCCTCAACCTGCACCGCACCTACACCTACCACGGCACCCTCCACCCCTACCTCTCGGCGGCCTGTCCCGCCCCGTCAGGCTTTCAGGAAGCCTCGTTCAACTTCGCCTTCGCCTCGATGAGCTTTGCCGACGGACGCACGCTCATGGCGACCATGAACCGCACTTGCTTGGTGGCAGGATGAGGCTGAGCGCGCAGGAAGCCCAGCAACCATCGGCGAACACTGACAGCGCGCGAAGCTTGCGGAGAGGGGCCCTTCGAACGCTGGTGGCCACCTGCCTGTCGTGGCTGGTCGCAGCCGGGCTCGCAATCCCTGCCCAAGCGGCTCCCACATGGTTGCTGCCGGCCAGGCTCACTGCTCCGGGTCAGAGCGCCGAATCGCCTCAGGTTGCCGTAGATCCGGCCGGCGAAGCGGTGGCCGTCTGGCTCCGCTCCAACGGCGTCAACACGATCGTCGAAGGCTCGGTGCGCCCCGCCGGCGGCCCCTGGCAGGCGCCGGTCGCGCTCTCCGCACCCGGCCAGAACGCCCACGTTCCCCAGGTCGCGATCGACGCGGCGGGAGAAGCGGTGGCGATCTGGGACCGCTACGACGGCGCCAACACGATCGTCGAAGCTTCAACCTCGCCGATCGGCGGTGCCTGGTCGGCGCCCGCGAAGCTCTCGGCACCCGGCCAGAGCGCCGAATCGCCTCAGGTTGCCGTAGATCCGGCCGGCGAAGCGGTGGCCGTCTGGCTCCGCTCCAACGGCGTCAACACGATCGTCGAAGGCTCGGTGCGCCCCGCCGGCGGCCCCTGGCAGGCGCCGGTCGCGCTCTCGACGCTCGGCTGGAACGCCGGCAATCCGGTGGTCGGTACCGACCAAGGGGGTGACACCGTTCTCGTATGGCAGCGCGTTGAAGGAAGGCAGACACTGATCGAAGCGGTGGCCCGGGATGCGGCCGGGCCCCAGCTGCGCTCGCTCGCCGTTCCCGCCGCCGCAACCGTCAACCAGCTCGTTGCATTCTCGGTTGCGCCCTTCGACGTCTGGTCGGCGGTGTCCCTGACTTTCTGGACCTTCGGTGACGGCTCCGGGGCCAGCGGGTCCAGCGCCGCCCACGCCTATTCGGCTCCCGGTGTCTACGCAGTAGCCGTGACCTCTCAGGACGCCGTCGGCAACACCACGACGGCGCGAGCCACAGTGACGATCTTCGTCAAAGCGAAGGCGATGCGAATCGTCCGTTTCAGGAGCCGCCGGGCCTTCGTCAAGGTGTACTGTCCCAGCACCGCGTCCTGTAGCGGGGAACTGACGCTCATCGCCCGCGTCGTCTTCCACCGCCCCCATGGCCGCAGCATCTACAGCCGACGGCCAATTGGCCGCGCGGCTTTCCAGATTCCCCCCGGTATGGTAACGACGGTGGGGCTGAGGCTGACCAAGCCCGGTGCTGCGGCGGCCCGCGGCGCCCGCCATGGTTTGTGGGCGCAGCTGACCGGTCCCGGGGTCAGGTACCGCGTCGTGGTGCTCGAGCCTTTGCGTTGAGATTGCGATAGGGCACACCCACCACCCGCAAACCTTCACCGGTTTGACTGCGCCTCGCGGGCGCCAGCCTCATGTGGTCGCCGCGGGCCGCACGCTCTCGAAGCCGAATGCCTCGGCAGGCAGCGGCGACGATCATGCACCCGACATCGCGCCCATACCGCAATTCTACGGTTGCCTTGTAGTTTTTGCCACCAGCCGCTGTCCGCCGCTCAGCGGGGGCGAATCCGACCGTTGCGGCCAACTGTTCGCGCCGTCTGTGTCTTGTTGGCGCTCGGCGAGAAGCTGAGGGACGTGCTCGACAATCACAATCACCAGCCAGGCCCCGAAGCCGCACCCTGCTCGTCTCCGGCCGGGCTTTTGGTTGGCCAAGCTGACACTCTTGGCCGGGGCCTCACGGGTGTGGTTAAACCGCGGCCGCAGGGCCCGCCGCGCCCTCGTCACACGTCACCACCTCCCGCTGGGGATCGCGGTAAGATTCTCGCCTGGGCAGGGAGAGAAACTGCGATATAAGCACGGTCGCCAGGGCGTCGCTTTGGCGACTGCACGGCAAGGTGAGAGCGACTTGACGCACCGAGGTCGAGCAGCGCCGCAGCTCAGGGGGGCGACGCGTGTTTTGGACTTGAAACCCTAGAAAGGCAACAAAAGAAACAAGAGATGCCCACTTCAAAGACCAAAAAGACGCCTCCCGCCGTCCTGGAGATGAGCATCCTCGCGATCCTCCCCTTCGCCTCCCTCGCCCTCGCCGCCGAACTGACCACCGCCGGTTACACCGCCCAGGTGGAGCCGATCTGCCACCGCAACTCCACCGCCAACGAAAAGATCCTGAAGAACGTGAAGAAGGATGTCAAGCAGGGCAAGCTGCGCCCCGCCGCAACGGCCCTGGCCAAGGCCGCCACCGCACTGAACAAGACCTACGCCGAACTGCAGGTCGTTCCCCAGCCCGGCGCAGAAGAAGCAAAGCTCGCCAAGTGGCTGGGCTACGTGAAGAAGGAGGCCAGCCTCTTGAGCGCCACCGGCAAGGCGCTGCGGGCCAACCAGAAGTCCAAGGCCTCCCACGATGAAACCCAGTTAAACCACTACGCCAACCTCGCCAACTCGACGGTCTTCAGCTTCCACTTCAAGTACTGCAAGTTCGAACCGTCGAAGTACACCTGAGATGAAGATCCTCCTCTCTTCCACAAAGGCGCCGCTGCGCAGTGCCCTCGCCCTGGCGCTGGTCTCCCTCCTCGCCCTCGGCGCGGTCCTCGCCCGCGCCGAAACCAGCGAACAGGGCAACCTGCGGGTCACCGTCAGCGGCAAGCTCTCCCCCCACACCCTGCCGCGCAAGGGCAGCGCCCCGGTCTCGGTCACCCTTGGCGGCAAGATCACGACCACCGATCAAACCGAACCGCCGCAGCTGCAGAAGCTCGTGATCGAAATCAACCGCAACGGACAC
>Ga0307372_10002942_pt1 | contig 27741 bp, 18 predicted proteins | sample OX1MG_FD_202533 | JGI IMG/M metagenome (GOLD analysis project Ga0307372, IMG submission 202533) | Soil microbial communities from Risofladan, Vaasa, Finland - OX-1 | ecosystem: Environmental > Terrestrial > Soil > Coastal area > Acid sulfate soil | place: Finland: Risofladan, Vaasa | collected... | reverse complement strand
TCCCGGCTCGAAGGCTTGATTGAGTACATAGCGGACAAAGGAGGGTGGTTTGCGACCCTCGGCGAGATTCGCGACGCGACCGTGATTCCCAAATAGCTTCTAGGATACCGCCATGCACCGCCCGGCCTAGGCCCCTGCGCAAGGCGTTCCGAATAAGCTCGCGGAGAAAACTGCCATGAAGAAATGACAGCCGACTAAAATGCCACTCGAGAGTTTGTCCGGAGATTCTTTATCGCCTAGCAAGGAGAGAGTGATGAATCGGATTGCTGAGGTAGCGCACCGGGCCTGTTGGTCGGTCACCAGGGCGGCATTCGGTCGCCTGCTGAGCCCCGCGATAGCGGTTCTGCCGGCGGTTGTCCTGGCGGTCTGCGTATCTGGAATTTTTGCCTATGGGCAGGATCGGCCGCCGCCCCCCGCCGGAGACGGAATCCCGAGCCAGCTTAAGGGCTATACACTCAAGAACTACACGGACTGGCTCAAGGAATACCAGGGCGCCAAACCGGATTTCAAACCCGGCGATACGCTGACTCAGAAGGATGTCGGCAGGCTGCGCGCTTTTATTCCTCCCGGTTTCTACGAGATGCTCAACTTTCCCGATTTCCACATGGAGATCGCTCCTCCCGAGGACATGAGTCCGGATCGGGCTTACATGGACTGCACTGAAAAGTACAGTTCACAGACGAGATTGGGACCGGACGGCGAACTGGTCAACTACGTCTGCGGCCAGCCCTTTCCGCTGAGTCAGATCACGCTGAGCGATCCCAGGTCCGGTCTCAAGGACGCGTGGAACTACAACTGGAGACCACGGAACTGGGGGGTGCGCAATCTCAACGCATGGGTGCTCGTGCGGCCCGGTGGTACTCATTCTGCCTGGGTGCACACGCAACCGCCTACCGACTGGTTCGTTAGCACCGCCGACCAGACCGGCTATGCTCCTCCCGATATTGGAAGTTACTTCGGAGGCGGGGGGAACGTAGAGCGCGTCATAGAAGGCATCTTTCAACTCTTTCAATACAGCCATATCGCGGAGTTCATGGATACCCCGACGAAGGGAAGTCTGCCACTGCCGGGCGCGAAGGACATAGAATTCAAAGAATGGGACGGCTTTTATTCGCCGTTCGATATCCGCGGTACCGCGTTCGTGCAGATCCGGTATCTCGATCCGCATCGCTCGGACGACTCGTGGGCCTATCTTCCAGTTTTGAGACGCGTACGTCGGATTTCCACCGAGGTCAAGTCGGACTCACTCTTGGGCACGGACTTCACACTTGACGATTTTTGGGGATTCAACGCTCGCGTTCTGGACTGGAAGTGGACGTTCCTGGGTTTCAAGGACATACTGGGTACCATCGGAATCAAGCATGATTTCGAACACTATTACGGTCCAATGGGAACTATCCCGGATGATTGGTACAGGTTACGGAAGACCGCTGTGATATTGCGCGAGCCGAAATACCGCCATACTTACAGTGCGGCGCTGATGTTTATCGACACGCAAACCTCGTTCTGCCTGTATCACTTTCCGTTCGATAAGGCTAAACACCTGTGGAAGACGAACATCTGGCAATACAGGTTTTCCGAGGATACCAAGCGGTTCGTCCGCGACAACCGGGGAGTTCGGGCGTTGGATTTCAATGGCGTAGTGGCGGTCGATGTTCAGAATAGTCACGCGACCATTATTCCCGGATATGCAGGAGGGCATCCGATACTCACGCCTGCCGACACGGATCGTCTGTTCGATCTCAGCAAGCTCGAACAGTTGCATCGGTAGGACGTGCGCAAGGAAGGACCTCGCAAATAAGGTGCTTCGAGAAGTGGGAGTAGTGCACCGTCCACTGAACAGTATGTAAGCTAAGGCGCCCTGTCGGGGAGCTGCTGCCGGGAAGTTCGGAATCTCGCAGCACTCCCCGCCTTGGCGGCTTGGAACCGGCGAGGGTCTTGACCAGCGGAGAGTGGCGTCGCGGAGGTCGGCCGCAAAGGCCAACAGGGCGGTTTTTTTTGGCGAGGACCGGCGAGGGCAGTGTCGGTGTGCCTTCAAAGGAGCGGAGTAATGGAAATGGAAGATACGTCCGCCATGCCCGAAACCGCGCCTGAGACGGCAACGCGGCGGCGCGTTGGGCAGCGGCCGGTGGATACCGTCACGCTCGAGATAATCCGTGGCAAGCTGCTCGCGCTGGCGGACGAAATGGGTATCGTCCTCGCGCGGACGGCGATGAGCCCCGTCATCTACGAGGTGTTGGATTTTGCCTGCGGCTTCTGCGATCCGGAAGGGCAGCTCGTAGCTCAAACCAACGGCATCACTGTCTTCACGGGCACGTTCGCTCTACATGTCGATGTATTGAGGCGCAAGTACGCCGGTCAGATCCGCCCCGGCGACATCTACATGAGCAACAACCCTTACGAGGGCGGAACGCATCTGAACGATGTCGCCATAATCAAACCGATCTTCGTCAACGATGAGATCCTGGGTTTCGCGATCTCCATCGCACATTGGACGGACGTGGGCGGCAAGATGGCCGGCTCGCTGCCGGCGGACGCCACCGAGATTTACCAGGAGGGAATTCGCTTCATCGGGGTCCGGCTCTACAAGGAAGGCGAACGACAGGACGACATGTTCGAGACGATCGCGGCGAACGTGCGCCTGCCGAAGATGTCGCTCGGCGATCTCAACGCGGAACTGGCGTCGGTAAGGATCGCGGACCGGAGGATGCAGGAGCTTTGCGCGAAATACGGCAGTACGACGGTGCGCGAGGCGTTCCGCCATATCATCGAGACCAGTGAGAAGCTTAGCCGCGCCGCAGTCGCCGCCTTGCCCGACGGTGTCTATGAAGCCACCGACTGGATCGACGGCGATGGAATCAGCAACGAGCGCTTCCCGGTCAAGGTCCAGGTGCGGATTGAAGGCGACGAGATGACATTCGACTTCTCCGAGTCCTGCCCGCAACTTATGGGTCCGGTCAACTGTTCCGCCGGTGGCCTGTGCTCGGCGGTCAAAACCGTTTTCAAGGCGCTGGTCGATCCGCGAGCGCCCTCGAACGAGGGATACTTCAAACCGATGAAAGTGGTCGCGCCCGCGGGAACCGTATTCACGGCCGTACCGCCCGCGCCGGTCGGCTGGTATTACGAGGGCACAGGTCAAGCCTCCGAACTGGCGTGGAAAGCGCTGGCGCCCCTGGTGCCCGGGCGGTTCAGTGCGGGCAGTGCGAACAGCCTGTGCGTGACGGTCCTCGCGGGGCATGACCCCGCGGCCGGTGAAACGTTCGTGCTGGTGGAGCCAAACATGGTCGGTTGGGGAGCGACCGACATGAGAGACGGCGCGAGCGTGGTGAGCGCCATCACCAACGGCGACACCTTCAATTATTCGCTGGAACTGCTCGAGGCGAAGTTCCCCTTGCGCGTGGTGGGCTATGGGCTCAACGTCGAGGGGGGTGTGGGTGCGGGCCGCAACCGTGGCGGTTTTGGTGTGGTCCGCGAGTACGAGATGCTGGCCCCCAACACGTTGCTGTCCGCGAGTTTCGGGCGTTCCATCGAGCGGCCCTGGGGACTCGATGGCGGCGGACCGGGGTCGTGCAACTATTTCGAAGTTCTGAGCAACGGCAAGCGCTGGCGGGGTGCGCGCAAGCCCATCACCACTTTGCAGCCGGGCGACCGGGTCAAGGAGGTTACCGGCGGCGGCGGCGGATGCGGCGATCCTTTGACTCGACCCGCGCCGCAAGTGTTCGAGGACGTGCGCGATGGCTATATCACAGCGCGTCAGGCTCGGGCCCAGTACGGCGTCGTAATAAGACCCGGCGGGACCTTGAACGAGGCTGCGACTCGCAAACTGCGTCGCGGGCTGATGGAGCGCGCACGTGTGGCGGCTGGCCTCTGATATCGGTGGCACTTTCACGGACCTCGTCTACTTCAACGAAAGTACGGGTGACCTGGGCATAGCGAAGTCGCTGACTACTCCGCGCGAACTCACGCAGGGCGTAATCGACACCATCGGGCTCTCGCAAATCGATCCCGGCGAGGTGGGGTTTTTCGTTCACGGCGGGACCACCGTCATCAACGTCATTACCGAGCGCAAGGGCGCCAAAACTGCGCTCATCACCACCGCGGGGTTTCGCGACGTGCTGGAGATAGCCCGCGGGAATCGCCCCGATCTCTACAATCTTCGCTTCGAAAAAGAACCGCCGATTGTGCGCCGCAGGTATCGCTTCGAGGTCCGCGAGCGGGTCGACGCCCGGGGCCGGGAACTCGAGCGGCTCCATCTCGAAGACCTCGATCCGATAATCGCGCAATGCCGCAGCGAGAATATCGAGGCCATCGCCATCCAGTTCCTGCACAGCTACGCGGCGCCGGAGCATGAGGCCGCTTGCGCAGCCGTCCTGCGCGAGCGACTGCCGCAGGTTGCCGTCACCGCCTCGCACGAGATTACGCGCGAGTGGCGCGAGTATGAACGGGCGAACACGGCGGTGCTCAACGCGTACGTGCAACCCATCGTGCAACAGTATTTCGGACGACTCCAGTCGGCGCTGGCCGATATCGGGATTCGATGCCCCTTCTCCGCGATGCAGTCCAACGGCGGAACAGCCAGTTTTGAATGGGCCAAGGAGCACCCCATCACCCTCATCGAGTCCGGGCCCGCGGCGGGCGTCAACGGTGGAGTGCTGGTGGGCCGGCTGTGTCACGAGCCCAATGTCATTTACCTCGACATCGGTGGAACGACGGCCAAGTGTTCGACGATAGAAGAGGGTCAGCCGAAGGTGACCACCGAATACAAGCTCGAACACGATCGCAACCGTTTCGGTTATCCGGTCAGGGTGCCGGTGGTCGATATCGTTGAAATCGGCGCGGGCGGTGGTTCGATAGCCTGGTTCGACGCCGCCGGCTTGCTGCGCGTGGGGCCAGTCAGCGCCGGCGCTGATCCGGGCCCGGCATGCTATGCCCTCGGCGGCGAGGAACCAACGGTGACGGACGCAAAGCTCATCACGGGCGTTTTGAACCCCGACTACTTCGCGGCCGGCCGTCTCAGGCTCGATCTCGAGCGGGCCGGGAAGGCCATGCGCAAGGTCGCCGACAGGCTCGCGATCAGTGTGCTGGAGGCGGCCGTGGCCGTTATCCGGCTGGTCGATGCGAGCATGATCGAGGCGCTCAAGCTGGTCTCGATCCAACGTGGCCACGACCCGCGGGACTTCGCGTTGGTGGTTGGTGGCGGCGGTGGACCGATGCATGCCGGGGCGCTGGGCCGCGAATTAGGAGTCAAATCGATCATCGTTCCGCTTTACCCGGGCCTGTTTTCGGCGTGGGGGATGCTGGTGACCGAGCCGCGGCGGGATTTCACGCAGACGTCGCTTTGCCGCGCCGAGTCGATCGGCATTTCCGACATCCGGGATCTGTTCTCCAGACTCAGAGAGGAGGCCCAGGTTGCCCTCCGCGCCGATCGGCGTCCGGCGGACAACCAGCTTGCCTTCGAGTACCGAATCGACCTTCGCTACCTCGGTCAGGAGCATTCGGTAACGGTCCCGGTTAATATCGAGCGTGCCACGGTCGAAGGTATTCTGCGCGACTTTCACGATGCGCACGAGCGCGTCTACACATTTCGCCTGCCCGAGACGCCGGTCGAGTTCGTTACCTTCCGTCTCACGGCCATCGAGCAGGTGCCGCGCCCGCGGCTCGGCCGGATAAGCGCGCAGGGGCGCTCGGCTCAAGCGGCCCGCAAGGGCCGGCGTATCGTCGAATTCGCCGAGGAGGGCAGCCATGAGGCGGTCGTCCTCGAACGCGAACTGCTGCCCCCGGATTTCACCGCGTCCGGTCCGCTGATCATCGAGGAGCCGTCCTCCACCACGCTGGTCCATCCGGGCCAGCAGCTTCGCGTGGACGATCTGGGTTTCCTACACATAACGGAGGTCTGAGCGGGCCGAGGAACCTGTCGACCCTGCAAAGGTCAGCCGGGCACGCGCGGGCCGCGGAGCGAACGTATGGCTATGAAGAAGACACCGCTCGAAATCACTCGTGAGCTGGTCCAAATAGAAACGATGAATCCGCCCGGGCGGGAACTCGAATGTGCGCAGTATGTCGGAAAGTTGCTGCAGGATGCGGGTCTCCAGGTAAGCTATCACGAGTTCGCCAGTAGCAGAACCAGCGTCGTTGCACGACTCGCCGGTGCCGGAGGAAAGGCGCCGATCTGTTTCGGCGGGCACCTTGATACCGTACCGCTTGGCGCCAAGCCGTGGAGCAAGGCCCCTTTTGCCGGTGAGGTTGCGGACGGGAAGGTGTACGGCCGAGGTACGACCGACATGAAGGCCGGCGTCGCGGCATACCTTTGGACCGCTCTCGAATTGGCTCGGCTGCCAAGGGGCAAGGCCGACGTGATGTTCGTCTCGGTGGCGGGCGAGGAAACGGGATGTCAGGGCAGCTTCGATCTTGCGCGGACCCGGGCCGTGCGCGACGCGCGCGCCCTGGTAATCGCCGAGCCGACTTCCAACTATCCGATCGTCGGCCATCGGGGCGCGCTCTGGCTCCAGGCCGAGACGACGGGCGTTACCGTTCACGGCTCGATGCCCCATCTCGGGGTCAACGCGATCTATAAGGCCGCGCGCGCGATTGGCGCGATCGAACGATTCAGTTTCGACGTGACTCCTCATCCACTGCTGGGCGCGCCCACGCTCAATGTCGGTACGATGAAGGGCGGCATGAACCTGAACTCGGTGCCCGACCGCGCGGAGTTTACGATCGATATCCGCACGATCCCCGGCCAGGACCACGACACGCTCCTCGACCGCATCAAGGCGTACCTGGGCGATCAGGTAACCGTAAAGGCGGTGGTCAATGTGCCCGGCGTCTGGACCGAGGCCGGCGAGCCCTGGGTCCGGGAGATCTTCGAACTCATGGAGCCGATTGTTCGAGCGAAGCCGGAGGCTCGCGGGGCGCCATACTTCACCGACGCCGCCGCGCTCAAGCCTGCCTTCGACGGCGCTCCGACGGTAATCCTTGGACCAGGCGATATGACGCTGGCGCATCAGACCGACGAGTATTGCGCGGTGGACAAGATTGAAGAGGCCGCGAACATCTATGTGGCGATAGCGCGCCGGTGGAGTGAACTGTGAGATCGGCTGCGACCAGGATCGCTGTCGATGTGGGCGGCACTTTCGTAGACGCCCTGGCACTCGATGCGGAAGGCGGGTTGCGATGGGCGAAGGTGCCGAATACCGGAGCCGATCCGCGCGCCGCGATTGCCGCGGCGATAGCCCGGGTGACGCCGCACGGCGCACGCGCCACGACCCTGCTCCACAGTACCACGCTGGCGACCAACGCCCTGTTGGAGGGAAAGCTACCCGCCATCGGGCTGATCGTCACGCGCGGCTTCCGCGAAATTCTGGGCGTTGGTGGCGGCCGCGGGGCCGAGGCCGATTCGCGGCCGGGCGAACCGGGCCGCAATGGCAAGCCAATCGTCCCGCTCGAACTGGTTCAGGAAATCGATGAGCGAATTGCCGCCGACGGCAGTGTGAGCCGTGGCCTGGACGAAGAGGAGGTAAGGCGCGCCGCGCGATGGTACCGCACAAGCGGCATTGCCACCATCGCGGTCTCTTTTCTGCATAGCTATGCCAACCCGGCCCACGAACTGCGCGTCAAACAGATTCTCAGCGAGGAGATGGCCGGGGCGCAGGTCTTGCTCTCGTGCGAGATCGGCCGACGCGCGGCTGAGTATGAGCGCACTGCCGCCACCGGCGCGAACGCGGCGCTTAAGTCCCTGATGGCGGCCTATCTCGTAAGTCTTACCGGTCGAGGCGGATTCGGGAACGGACGCACGGCGCCGGGCGATGCGCGCCTGATGATCATGCAGGCCAGCGGCGGCTTGGTCAGCGCGCGCGGAGCGCTGGAGCGGCCCCTCGATACCGCGCTTTCCGGTCCGAGCGCGGCCGTGGTGGGAGCGGCGTGGCTTGGCAGCCTGGCCGGCCATGGCGACCTGGTGACGCTGGACATGGGCGGCACCTCGGCGGACATCGGTCTTATCGAAGGTCACGAATTCGAGGCCAAGGTGGTTCGCTCGGTAGCGGGCTATCCGCTCTTCAGCGCGGCGGTCGACGTTCGCTCGATTGCCGCCGGCGGCGGATCGATCGCCGGCTGGGGGTCAACCGGGGGCTTGTGCGTAGGACCCCGCAGCGCGGGCGCCATGCCCGGACCCGCTTGCTATGGAACCGGCGGAGTGGAGGCAACCGTCACCGACGCCCATCTGATGCTCGGCCGGCTGCCTGAAGTCCTGGCAGGCGGCACACTTGAGCTCTCACGGGCGGCCGCCGGCGCCGCGCTCACCCGCCTGGCGCAGGATCGCGGACTCGATCCCCGGCGCCTCGCTTGCGGGATCGTCGAGATCGCTTCCCAGCAACTATGCTCGGCCATTCGCCACATGCTCGCCCTGGCCGGCCTGGAAGCAAGCGGGTTCGCCTTGATGGCGATGGGCGGGGCGGCGGGATTGCACGCCGCGCATCTGGCCGCACTGCTGGGGATGGATCGGGTGCTGCTTCCGCCCAAGCCGGGTCTGGCGGCCGCACTGGGCCTGCTGGCCGCCGACTTTCAGACGATTCGTGGGCGCAGCGTGATGGAGCCGATGGGGCGGGCGAACCGGGCACTGGTCGAGCGGACGCTTGCGGAGCTCGAGCGTGAGGTCGGCGCCGAACTCGACCGTGAGCGAGTTCCTGACCAGCGCCGCCAGCTCGATCTCAGCGCCGATTTCCGTTTCGCCGGACTCGCCACTGAACTCACCATCCCGCTGGCGCGGCACCCCGATACCGGCGTTGTGCTGGCCGAGGCGGCGGCGCGATTCCGCGAGCGCTTCGCCGCGCGTTTCGGCTTTTCGCGGCCAGCCGATCACGAGGTGGAGCTGGTCGCCTTGCGCGTCTCGGGCAAAGGCCTGATTGCGCGGCCACGGCTGCCCGAGATCGCCACGCGACCGCGGGCGCAGCCACGCGCCCGGCGGGAGGTTTTTTTTGTCGAGACGGGCGCGAGGTGCCGATGTCCAATCTATGCGTCAGAGGATCTTGGCAACGGCTCGCGGACGCCGGGGCCCGCGGTCATCGAGCAGCAGGATGCGACGTTGGTCGTCCCGCCCGGATGGCAAGTCACGATGAACCCGGTCGGGATGCTGGCACTGAGCCGCGAACCGAAGCCGCGGATATAAAACGCAGAACTGTCAGGAGGAGCGATGGCTTGGCGTCTGGCAATCGATATCGGTGGAACCTTCACGGACCTGGTAGCACTCGACGAGGCGAGCGGTAGCATTCATTTGCTCAAGGTGCGTACGACCCCCGCGGATCCTTCGGTGGGATTCATCGAGGGGGTGGATGAGATTCGCGCGGCGGCGAAAATTTCACCCGCCGAGATCGGCGGGGTCTTCCATGGCACCACGGTGGCCACCAACGCAATCCTCGAGCGCAAGTACGACGTGCTGGGGTTGATCGTCACCGGCGGCTACCGCGAGGTGCTGGAATGCGCGCGCCAGACGGTGCCGGGCGAATTCGGCGACATCACGACCTGGATCAAGCCGCCGCGCGTCGTTCCCCTCGAGCTGGTGCGCGAGACCGGCGCGCGGATGGATGTCGCCGGACGCGAGGTCCGCCCCGTGGAGCCCGATCAGATTCGTGAGTTCGCCCGCGAGTTCAAACGGTTGGGCGTGCATGCAATCGCGGTTTCGCTGCTCCACGCTTACCGTGACCCAAGTCACGAGGAGCACGTCCGCGACCTCATCGCCGAGGTCTATCCCGAATGCCGCATTTCGATTTCTTCGGAGATTCTCCGCGAGTATCGCGAGTACGAACGAACCAACACCACCTGCCTCAACACGGCCCTGATGCCGCTGCTATCCACCTATCACGAGCGGATCGAGACCGCCTTGCAGGCGCGCGGGATCAACGCCCCCTTTCGCATCATGCGCTCCAGCGGCGGTCTGGCGCAGGCGCAAGAAATCTCCGAGCTCCCCATCGCCGCCGCGCTCTCCGGGCCGGCCGCAGGGGTGGTCGCCGCCACCCACTATGCCCAACTCGCGGGCTCCGCGAATGTGATCACCCTCGACATGGGTGGCACCTCGACCGACATCTGCCTGGTCGAAGAGGGCACGCCGCGCATGCTGACCGAGGGCAAGGTCGGTATCTATGACGTCAAAACGCCCATGATCGATCTGCACACGGTGGGCGCGGGCGGCGGGTCGATCGTATGGATGGCGGGTGGCCGCAGCCTTAGAGTGGGGCCGCAAAGCGCGGGGTCCACTCCTGGCCCCGCCTGCTACGGGCGCGGTGGCACGGAAGCGACCGTCACCGACGCCAACATCATACTGGGGCGCATCGTGCAGGGCCTGGCGGGCGGAGCCTTGATGCTCGATCGCGACCAGGCGGTCCGCGCCATGGAACCCATAGCCGCGGCCCTGGGCCTCAGCGTGACCGCCGCCGCCGAAGGAGTGCTGCGGGTCGCGATGGAAAACGTCGCCGCCGGGATCCGCACCGTCTCGGTCAAACGGGGCCGCGATCCGCGCGAATACTCGCTGGTCGCCTTCGGCGGTGCCGGTCCGCTGCACGCCTGTTACCTGGCCGAGTGGCTGGGGATGCACAAGGTGATAGTGCCGCCCAACCCGGGCGTCGCTTCCGCGCACGGCTTGCTGCTGACCGATGTGCGGGTGGACCTGGTACATACCGACGTGCAACGCGAGGACCAGCTCGACCTCGATCGGATAGGGCGCGAGCTGAGCGATCTCGCACTGCGCATCCGCGAGCGCCTCACCCGCGGTGGAATCGCGCTCGACCAGGTTCGCCTGATGCAATTCGCCGATCTTCGCTATGCCGGCCAGGGCTACGAGTTACGCGTGCCGCTGGTTGCGGGTGAGCGCGGCGAAAACCTCGCCGGCGCGATCGCCAAGGCGATTGCGACCTTTCATGCGAATCATCGCGATCTCTACGGCTACTCGTACGAAGGCAAGGAGGTCGCCGAGCTGGTCAACATCGGAGTCACCGGGCTTGGTCTAATCAAGCGGCCACCGGTATCCAAACTGCGCGCGGGCGGTCCCGATGCCGGGGCCGCACTCAAAGCCACAAGCCGCATCCATGTAAACCAGGGCCGGGAAATCGCCGACTGTCCGATATACGCCCGGGAGCTGATGCTGGCGGGAAACACCGTCGGCGGTCCCTCGATTGTCGAGCAATACGATTCGACCACGGTTATCGAGCCGGGATGGCAGGGCACGATCGATTCTTTCGGCAATCTGGTCATTTCCCGAAGCTGAGCCGCGCGGCTGCCACACATGCAGAGGCCGCGGAAAGAGAAGTTATATGTCAGATGAGCGCAAGATGTCCCAAACCTACTACGACAAGGCCGACGAGGCCCGCGCATTCGCCGACTACGCACCCTTCCGCTATGGGCGGGTCGCGATGGATCCGGAGGCCGCACGGCGGATCGAGAAACTGCGCGCCGGGCTGGATCCGATCCTGGTCGACATCGTCGACGGTGGCGTGGACGCCGCAATAGTCGAGGCCGAGGCGGCGGTCGAGCGCGCCGCCCGCTCGACGATCGTGCGCGAGCAGCACGACTATCGCGCGTCGCTCAACTCGGCCGATTGCCTGTCGGTTTCGCGGGTGTCATGGGCGGCCACCGCCGATCCGATTCGGATGAAGTTCGCGCTCGACCAGATCACCGAGGGCGACGTTTTCATCTACAACGATGTTTACGGGTCCGCCGGCACTATCGGCCATCTGCCCGACTACTGCGTGGTCACGCCGATTTTCTGGGACGGCCGCTTGATCGCGTTTGCGCAGATTTTCGGTCACGTCAATGACGTGGGCGGGCGAGTGCCGGGCTCCTGGCCCAACACCTCGACCAGCATCTTCGAGGAAGGGACGATTTGCCCGCCGGTCAAGCTCTATTCCGGCCGGGTCTTGCAGGAGGGCGTTTACGACATCCTGCTCCGCAACAGCCGCTTTCCCGAAGACATGCGCGGCGATATCGACGCTTTCGTCGGCGCCAACGAGGTGATCAAACGGCGGGTGCGCGAGCTGTGCGAGCGCTTCGGCGGCGACCGGGTCGAGGCGGCCTTTTACGCGATCATCGACCGCTGCGCCGAAGTGTTGCGCAGCGAGGGGCTGCCGCTGGTGCCGAACGGGGAATTCGTGGGCGAGGATTTCGTCGAAAACGACGGTCTTACCCTGGACAAGCCGGTCAAGTTAAAGCTGACCGTGCGCAAGTATCCCGAAAAAATAATCCTCGACTTCGACGGCACCAGCCCGCAGACCCAGGGACCGGTCAACTGGCCGCTCGACGGCCGCCACTACTCGAAATGGCTCGGCGCATTTTTCAAGGCGCAGATTCCCGGCGTGATCGTCAATGACGGCGTGAGCCAGGTCTTTCGCTGCTATGTGCCCAAGCGCACCGTGCTCAGCGCGGAATTTCCCGCGCCGGTGGTCAGCCGCATGACCTGCATGCTGCGCACCATCAGCGCCTACACCGTGGCGATGGCCAAGGCGTTCGACGGCCAGGTGGTCGCCGACATGCAGAACATCCAGATCTACGGATTCTGCGGGCGCGACGCTCAGGGCAAGCTGTTCCTGTTGCGCGAGATTTTCGGCGCCGGTTCGGGCGCGCGTCCCTATGCCGACGGCACCGACGCGGTCGACCTGGTGCCCTATTCCAAAAACCTGCCGGCCGAGTTCATCGAGCAGCGCTTTCCGGTGGTGGTCGAACGCGTCGGCCTCGCATACGATTCGGGCGGCGCTGGCAGGTACCGGGGCGGACTCGGTTACATCAAGGAGCTGCGCAGCCTCGTCGACGGCTTTTACCTCACGGTGACCGAGCGCACCGCGTTCGGCTGTATCGGGATCAAAGGCGGCAAGCCCGGCGCCCCCGGATATTCGGTCAAGAATCCCGGCACGCCGCGCGAGGAGTACGTCTACTTCAGCCGCGACGTCGTACCGATCAAGGCGGGCGACACGGTGCGTCTGGCAACGCCCGGTGGCGGTGGCTGGGGCGATCCGCTGGAGCGCACGATCGAGGAGGTACGAATGGACGTGGTCCGCCGCCTGGTCTCGCCGCAAAGCGCCAGCGACGATTACGGCGTGGCAATCGATCCGGCGACCTTCGTGGTCGATGCGGAAGCGACCGAGCGCCGACGCCGGCAAATCGCCGCCGAACGCGGTCCCGTCAAGCTCATCGATCGCGGCGCTTACGCCGAAACACTGATCAGAAAGGGCCTTATAAGCGTATCCGATATGGATCTGGAATGTACGCGCTGCGCCGACGATAGCGTTCTCGATCGCTATTGGAAGGATCTCTACAAGTACACCGTCAGACCGATCGAGTATTAGTTCGCCCCGATCCGGTGAGGCCCGAGTCCACCGATCCCACGCTCGACGATGCCGCGGGAACGGTTCTAGCGGTCGCCGCGACCGCCTGGGGCGATGACGGTATTCTCAGTAGGCAGGCGATTTTCCCGCCAATCCGTCGAATTCCGCGAGCATCCGTTCTCGCCACTTCGCGATGGCATCGGCGGTTTCGAGTAATGCGAACGGGCTTATCGCCCTGGCCCATTGGAAACCGCCGAACACGATGTAGTCGGGGTAAAGCGGCGTGGCGCCGCCGAAGAACGGTTGCGTTTGGAGCGTCTGGCGCAGAGGCTCCAGGGTTTGCCGGAAACCCGCGATGCGCTGTTCGCGGTTGGCGCAAAATTCCTCCAGCGACATGCCGAAGCGCTTCTCGCGGGTCTGGCGAAAGTAGTCGCGGTCGCGAGGGTCGAGATGGCGGAAAATGTCGGCGGCGACGAAGCTTGCGATGCCTGGTATTTGCACGATATCGGCCCAGCAGTTGAAAAAGCGCGCCGCCGCCTGCCCGCCGGGTCCGCCGAAGAGCGACGGCCGGTCGGGATAAGTGTCCTCCAGGTAGTTCGCGATCGCCCACGAGTCGGCGAGCACGCGGCCGCCGTCCTCGATGACTGGAACCCTTTCCTGTCCGGAGTGCGAGATCGCCGCCTTCTCGGTAAAGCGCCAGGGTATCGTCTCGACGTTCAACCCCTTGTGCGCCAGCGCCATCCGGATGCGCCAGCAAAATGGGCTGAATCTGCGAGCCGCGTCCTCTCCGGCAAGGTCATACATCCTGATCGCCATCGCCGTAATCTCCCGCATCCGAACCCGCCTAGCACCATAACGGACCTATGCGCTCGGCGTCTGCGATTTCACCGATCGTCCGATCTCGTACGCGCTACCGCTTGACATCTTGAAGCCTGGACAGCTTCTGCCGTCGTGAGCTCACCCAAGTCGCAAAAGTGGGAGAGACCGGCGGATCGAAACCCGTCTCCTCCTTGCATCGCGCCTTGAGCTCTTCGATAGAACCACCAAAGTCGAACATCCGGGATGGCCCGCGCTTGCGGGCCATATCTTCGCGCAATGTCTGGGTCGCCTTGACGTCGACGCGCAAGTTTTCGTCAAGCACGACGCCGTAGCGCCTCGCGCCCTCACGTGTTACAAGCCCGCGGTCGACGTCGGCCGCCACGAGCGCCGAATGGCGCTTCAGCGGGTCGCCCCACCCGCCGCCGCCCCAGGTCTGGAAATGGAGCAGGTCACCCTTTCGAACCTTTACGCGATCGCACTTCGATGGCAATAACTCGCGGCTGCCGTCAGCGCGCTGCAAAAACTTGACGCTGCGAGCGCCAGGCAAGCCGTTGCCAACACCCCATGGATAGGTCAACCAGCGATCGTCGTGAACTGAAATCTGCCCCGGCTCCAGAAAGCGATAGCCGACGAGCATCCCGTTGCCGCCCCTGTGGAAGCCCGGTCCGCCCGAATCCGGTACGGTTTCGTAGCATTCGATCCGGACCGGGAAATAGCTTTCGATGAATTCGTTGGGCACGTTCATGAATTTCGGCCACAGCGAGTGTCCATCCGGCCCGTCGCCCGAGGGTTTGCCGGGTATTCCGCCGAAGCCGATCTGAAAGAGCAGGAACCACTCCCCGTCGCTATCGTAACCGGAGTACATCAGGTGGGGGCTGTCGGAAAAACCGGCAGCGCACATGTATTCCGGATTGGCCTGGCCGAGCAGGCCACTCAACACGTCGAAGATTCTGGCCAGCGCGTGGGTTCGGCTGGTGAGTCCGGCGGGCTTGAGCGGCTTGAGCAGCGAGCCGGACGGGATCCGCACGTCAATCAGATCGAAGAAACCGTCGTTGAGCAGGATCTGCGGGTCGAAGAAGTTGATCATGAACTGGCCGCAGAACATGCGGAACATCTGTTCGCTCAGCAAAAGATTGACGCTGCCCGTGGATTGAGGGTCCGTACCGTCGAAATCGAAGACCACTTTCTCGCCCTCACGCCACATGGTGCAGGCGATCTTGTACGGGCCCATGCCCATTCCGTCGTCGCAGATGAAGTCCTCGAAATAGCGCTTGTTTTCGGAGACGGTATTGAGGATGAGTTCGCGCATCGCGCGGTAGTTGCGATCCAGCAGCGCCTGCAGGGCCGACATGTAGAGGTCGTCGCCAAACCGTTGCGCCATCTCGATGCAGCGATTGGCGCCGGTGCGGCAGGCGGCGACCACGGAGCTGAAGTCACCGCGGTTCCACTCCGGGATTCGGCAATTATGCAGGATCACCTTCAGCACGTCCTTTTGCAGTTGGCCCTTGCTGAAGATCTTGATCGGTGGAATGACGATCCCTTCCTCGAAGATCTGTTCGGAATCGGTCGGCATGCTCCCGGGCACCTTGCCGCCGATATCCGCCATGTGGCCGAACATCGCCGCCCAGTTGATCAAGCGGCCATCCTTGAAGACCGGCATGCAGACCAGCCAATCATTGGCGTGGCTCACCGCGCCGTCGCACGAATACGGATCGGAAGTGAGGAAGACGTCGCCTTCCTCGATGGGGCCGTCATAGTATTTCATGAATCCGTGAACCGGCGAGCCGAATTGTCCCGCCACCAGCTTGCCCTCGCGGGTGGCGATCACCGGAAAGCCATCACGCTGGTCCCGGATAATCGGCGACATCGCCGTGCGGAACAGCAGCGCATCCATCTGCTCGCGGGCCGCGACCAGGCCGTTTTCGATCAGATCCAGCGTTATTGGATCGACCGCGACCTTGTCGAAAGACCTGGTGTTGGGTTCGATGATCGTCGCAGGCATGGACCCTCCAGTAACGCCGTCAAGCCGGGCGGATCAGGATATTTCCGAGCGCATCGACGGAACCGACATGCTGCGGAAGAATCAGCGTGGTCGAGTCCATTTCGAGCACTATGGCCGGACCGATCAGATTATCGCCGGCCCGCAGGCGTGCCCGTTCATAAATCGTCGCGGCACGGTCCTCGTTATCGACGAATATCTCCTGCTCGCCAACCACCGCCCGCCTCGGGTCGCCATCCCCGCGCTTCACGCTCTGTGCCTTGACGACCGCGGGCCGGCCCTGCACCACCGCCCGCAGGTTGACCAGCTCGCGTTCGGAATCAAGCGAGAACGTATAGAGCTGTTCGTGCAGGAGATCGAAACGACTGGAGAGCGCGGGCAGCCCGCCGTTCTTCAACTCCTCTATCTCGAAGGGCAAGGTCAAAACCATGCCCTGACCATGGTAGCGCAGGTCGACCTCAAAACTGGAGGTCTGCTCGGTGGCCGGCACGTTCTCAGCATTGAGCGCATGCGCCGCCTTTTGCGCCAGTTCCTCGCACACGCCCACCACTTCCCCTGCGCTCAGCTGTGAAAGCGGCCGGATAAGCGTCCGTGAGGCTTCATCGCGCAGCCGTGTGGTGGCGTCGCCGTAAGCGCACAGCACGCCCGGGCCGCGCGGCACGATGACCGGCCAGGAACCGAGCAGCCGCGCCAGGGCGTTGGCATGCAGCGGGCCCGCTCCACCGAACGCCATCAATGCGTGTTCGCGCGGATCGATCCCCTGTTGCACTGATACCAAACGCAAAGCGCCGAACATCTTTTCGTTCACGAGTTCGATTATGCCCGCGGCGGCACGTTTGAGTGGCATCCCGAGCGGATCGGCGACGCGCTGCACGGCAAGCTCGGCGAGCCTCCGATCGAGCCGCATCGCTCCGCCCAGTCGGGTCATATCCGGTAGATTTCCGAGGACCACGTTCGCATCGGTTACGGTCGCCCGTTCACCGCCCCTGCCATAGGCGGCCGGACCGGGGTCGGCGCCCGCACTTTCCGGTCCGACCCTGAGTGCCGTCGTGTAAGCTGGCACATGCGCGATCGAACCGCCGCCCGCGCCAACCGAACGGACATCGACCGACGAGGCGCGCACCGTCACGTCGCCTATCGTCGTTTCGCGCCGCAGTTGGGCTTTGCCCTTCTGCACCAGTGCGACGTCGGTGGACGTGCCGCCCATGTCGAAGGTCAGCAGATTACTGAAGCCGGCCTGCTGAGCGAGCCAGATAGCGCCCGACACTCCGCCGGCCGGCCCGCTCATCAGGAGCTTCACCGGGTATTGAGCGGCGGCCTCGGCCGAGGCAAGACCGCCGTCGGAGCGCAGGATGTGCAGCTTCACGTCGGCCATGCTGCGCGACAGTTCGGCGCGCAGGTTCCTTACGTACCGCTCCATCACGGGCCGCACGTAGGAATTGGCGACGGTGGTGATCGTGCGCTCGTATTCCAGCATTTCGGGGATCACTTCGGAGGAGAGCGATATCGGCACGCCGGGAATTTCCTCGCCGGCGAGCTCCCGGATGCGCTGCTCATGCATGCCGTTCGCGTAGGCGTTGATGAGGGAGATGGTGAGCGCTTCGATGCGGCGGCTCTTGAGCCGGCGCAGGGCCTGGCGCGTGGCGGCCTCGTCGAGCGGTTCGACCACTTCGCCGCGCGCGCCGACGCGTTCGGGAACCTCCGCGGTCAACTCCAGCGGCGCCAGCGGGATGCTCTTGTTGTAGAGCACCCACCCGGTCAGCGCTCCGGGCACGAACGAACGCGCGATCTGCAAAATCTGGCGGTAGCCTTTCGTGGTCACCAGGCCGACCCGTGCGCCGCTGCCGGTCAGGACGGCATTGGTCGCCACGGTCGTGCCGTGCAGCACGTGCGTGACCTCGCGCGGGTCGATCCCCGCGCGCTCGCAGACCTGCGCGATCCCGCTGAGCACGGCGACTGAAGGGTCGGCACGTGTCGACGGCACCTTGGCGGTGAAGGTGGTGCCATCGTTCTCGTCGATCAGCAGTAGGTCGGTAAACGTGCCCCCGACGTCAACCCCGAGCCGGTAAGACATCCTTCGATGATCCTTCTTGCGGCATTAGCAAGCGATTTCCTTACAGCGGCGGCCGTCTCTCGTGCCACCGGGTGCTTTGCTCATAGGCGTGCGCGACGTTGAGAACCGTCGCCTCGGCGAAAGCTCTTCCCACAATCTGCAGACCGATCGGCAAGCCCTCGGAGGTGAAGCCGCATGGAATCGAAATGGCCGGCAGGCCGGACAGGTTGAATGGCAGGGTCAGCCGGGGCAGGGCCGCGTCGACATTTACCCGCCGGTTGCCGACGGCCGCGAGCGTATCGCCCACCGGCGGTGCGGGAATCGCCACCGTCGGCAAGACCAGGACGTCCGCGCTTTTCAGTGCCGCCAGTTGGTCCCCGATTATCATGGTGCGCGCCCGTCCGGCCTGAACGTAGCGACGAGCCGGAATTAACGACCCGGCGTAAAGCAGAGTGCGCATCCCATCGCTGTATTGCTCGGGGCGCGTCTGTAAATCGGCGCCATGCAGCGCACTGGCCTCCGACAGCATGATCGCGACCATCGCCGGCGGTCCCAGACGGCTGTGCGGCAGGGAGACTTCCTGCGTCACGGCGCCCAGGCTCTGAAGAACGTCAAGCGCCTTCAGGAAAGCGTCCCGTACCTCGTCGTCCATGGCATCCGCCAGGTACTCGGTGGGCAAACCCACCTTGAGTCCTTCGATCTTGCCTTCGATGGCCTCGAGATAGTTGGAAACGGGATGTCCGCTGCAGGTGGCGTCGCGTCGGTCGGGGCCGGCGACGATCTGAAGCATCAGCGCGGCGTCGGCCACGCTCCGGGTCATCGGCCCCGAGTGATCCAGAGACAAGGAGAGGGGCAGCGTGCCGTGACGGCTGATGCGGCCGTAGGTGGGTTTCAGGCCCACGATCCCGCACAACGCGGCCGGCAGTCTCACCGAGCCGCCCGCGTCGGTGCCCATCGAACCGAGGCACATGGAGGCGGCTATGGCGATTGCCGAACCACCGCTGGAGCCGCCAGGAATGCGGTCGCGCTTCCACGGATTGCGCGCGATGCCGTAGTGCGGATTGGCCGTGGTGGAGCCCAGCGCGAACTCGTGCATGTTGAGCGTTCCCAGGAACACGCCGCCGGCATTACGTAACCGCTCGACCACCGTGCAATCGCGATCCGCTATATTTTCGGCGAGCAGCCTGGAGCCCCCCGTGGTTCTCACTCCGCGGACCGCGAAACAATCCTTCAGCGCCAGCGGCACGCCGTGCAGCGGCCCCAGCGCGTCCTTGCGCATCACCGCCTCCTCCGCACGTCTGGCCTGCTCGAGCGCCGGCTCTTCCAGCACGGTGATGAACGCCCGCAGCTCCGCGTCGTGTCCGCGAATGCGATCGATGCATGCGCGGGTCAACTCGACCGGCGAAACCGCCCGCTCCCTGACCAGGCGCGCGGCCTCTCGCATCGTCAGCGCGGTCAACTCAGTCGGCATCGTCATCCGCCTCCTCGACCCTGAAACCGGGCGTCGAGTTGCACTCGAAGCCCTTCAGCGCATCGAGCTTGGTCAAATCATTTGCGATTCCGCTCAAGACACGGCCGAGTCTTTCCAGCTCCGGCCCGCTCACCTCGAAGCCCTGTGCCTTCAGCCCCGCTACGATCCCGGCGTTGGCATCCGCCGCTTGTTGTTCGGATTTCAAATCAGTGGCTCCTCGTGTTCCGGCGTTTCTATGTCGCTGGCTCGGGTCGGTTCAGTCGAAGGCGTACCTATGTCTGCTGAAAACTCCGAAAGTGGCGACAGGTGTCACGGTCAAAAAAATGCCACCGTGCGAGCCTCTATGCTTTCGCGCGGAGCGGCATCCGCGGGTGCCTCCGGATCATGAAAGGATGAGTGCGGCACGCAGTTTGCCCGTGCGCGGTCGCTGGAATCAAAGCACTTGAAGATCAGCGCTTCGTCTCGTCTCATCCGTGGAAAATAGTACCAGCGGTGTTTTGGTTGGAAGGTGAGGTTGTAGATTTCCCCGGTTCGGTCGGCGTATATGAGGTCGGTCGCCACAAGGTCCGACTGGTCGACGCTCTGGGCGTCACACAGCGCCAGGGCATCGTCTTCCACCGGCCCTTTGATCGGTCTCCACATGTTCAGGAACATGAACCGGCGCCCGAGCCTTTTTCCGGCTTCCGTGGAAGAAAGCAGATCGCGCACGCGCTGCGGACCGGACAACAAAGTGTAATCCGCGTGCGCAAATCTGGCCGGTGGATACGTCCCCGTCCGGCTTCGCGCGGCCTTAGACGAGGAGCGCACATTATGATCGAAAACGATAACCGCGGATGCCCCGGTCAGATCCTTAACCATCCGCTCGACTTCCGAATAGTAGGTTGCCCTTACCTCATTGTCGTCATAAAAGTCCCTGACCGTGGTATCGTGTTGCCGCAGAACCAATCCTTGGGCGTCGAGACTGAGCCGGGTGTGCGACGCGCGGCCGTTGTATATAGACACTGGCTGCTGCACAGACCGCCAGGTAATGTCCGGCATCCCGGGCGGTGGCGAACACAAATACCGTCTGGGCTTTTCATCCATCGGCACCATGTAGGTTATCAGGCTTTTGACGCAGTCGGTTTCTTCAAGGCGATTTTCAGCCGGGTTCATCGTCGTCCTTCTCTCAAGCGTACATAGGTCTTCGTGCTTCATTTTCGCGGCCCACATCCATAAGACGGAAGTATTTTTACTTTAGGAACCGATCGAACCACTCTACCGCCTGGTCGGCGGATTCCTTGAACCATCGACCGGCATAGATCTCGTAGTGCGTGATGGGAAACACCACCAGTTTCTTGGGTTGCTCCGCGGCTTCGTAAAGTTGCTGATAGCCTTTCAGAGGACAAATGTTGTCATCTCGGGCGGCGATCAACATCAGCGCGCGGGGCGCAATCCTGCGAACCAGTTCGATCGGCCTGTACTCGAGAGTCTTTTCCCAAGTCTCCCAGGACAGCAGGCATCGCATTTGGGGAAAAGATTGCAACGCCCTGGAGAGGAACTCGCGCGAATGCTCATTCTGTAGTCCGCGCTCAAACGGATCGATCATACGACCCTTGCCTTCCAGTACCCTTAGCCGTCTGTCTTCTTCGATCTGCCGGATGAGCTCGGCTCGCTCGGCGGGGCCACGCACGCCGAGCAGAAAGCTGGCGCCATCCTCGAACCCCACCTGTCCGACTGCCGCCTTCACCCGCGCATCGACCGCGGCCACGTACGGCGCGTGCGCGCCACCAAAACTGGTGCCCCAAAGCCCGATCCTTTGTGGATCCACTTCGGATTGGGCTTCCAGCCAGGTGATTGCATTGCGTATATCGTCGATTTGTTCCAGCGGAATCAGCCGCCACTTTGGCCCCTCGCTGTCTCCGAATCCGCGATAGTCGAAAATCAGCGAGACATAACCTGCCCCGGCAAACACCCGGGCATAGTCTTCAAGCATGAGTTGCCGAACACCGGTGAATCCGTGACAGAGAACCACCCCGGGGCGCTTTTGCCCGGCCTCGAAGTCGGAGGGCACGAAGAGATCGGCCGCGATGCGATAGCCTTCGCTGTAAAAGTTTACGGCTCGTTTTCCTATCATCGGATTCTCCGACGCCCGGCGGCACACCGCGCGTGGTTGCCCTCCGAGCGTGGACCATCGGCCAGCGGCTTAACCATTGCCCAAGGTTATAGGAGGGTTCTTCGCGAAGCGCTCCACATCGTCGAGAACCGGGGCCCATGGCTGCGCACTGTCGAGCCAGATAGCGATCGTCGGCCTTACCTCGCCGGGGTCATCGAGGCTCCCCACCGCGATGACAAAGACGTTGCTGGTGCTCGCGAACAGCGGGCCACCGCAATCCGGACAAAACTCCCGCGTTACCGTATTGCCGCTGTCCGCCACGGCGCTGTAGCTCTTTGGGTGTCCCTGGACCAGCTTTACCGCCTCCGCGGACACCACGGCGTAATTGCAAAACGGTCCGCCGGACGTCTTCTGGCAGTCACGGCAGTAGCAGAATGACACCGCAAGGGGCTCGCCAAAGCACTCGTAACGAATTGCGCCACAGCGGCATCCTCCGCATAGATTCTTCATCTTTAGCCCGTCTCCTTCGCGATAAAGGTGCCTTCGATCTCAGTCATCGGCGCCACGCCTCAACTCAATTCAGGCCCGTTGGCAAGCTCTCAGCCGGTGGATGAGATAGACGGATTTTTCGAAAACCGCTCGATGTTGTCCGGAATCGGAGCCCAGGGCTGTGCGCTGTCCAGCCAGATAGCTATGGATGGCCGCAGGTCCGCTGGCTCGTCAAGGCTGGCGGCCGTGACCGCAAATATGTTTTCGGTCCAGGCAAAGAGCGGCGATCCGCACTCGGCGCAGAACTCTCGGGTAAGTGTTCTTCCGCTGTCCGTTCTCACGGCATAGCGCTTGGGCTGACCGCTTTTCAACAGCATTGTGCCTGGAGTTATCAGAACGAAACTGCCGAAGGCGCTTCCCGACGACATTTGGCAATCGCGACAGTAGCAGAAGGACATGGCTATCGAGTCTGCCGTGCACTCGTAGCGCACCTTTCCGCACCTGCAACCTCCACTTGCGCCTGTTGCCATAAAGAGTTCCCCTGGATGGTTTACGATCGCATAATTCTAAGGTTGATTGGCACCGTGGCCGGGCAGCGAACCGATAATGTCCGGGCGCTCATTGGACGCCGAATACCTCTTCTATGGCTTCCTTGATAGGTGCGAACGCCACGCCGGGAGAGTGGGTCATACGGTTGTGGCAGATAGCCACGGCCAGGCGCGTGTCAGGGTTTGCCCAGGCGATCGATCCGCCGGCTCCCGGATGACAAATAATCCGCGGATTGCGGCCGACGATCTGACATGGATCCTCTGCCGCGCTATCTGTGCCGCCGAGCCAGAACCCTGCCGTCCCAACCCGAGCCGGATAGAGCAAAACGTTATCCGGACGATCCGTGTCGAGGCGCGGGACACTGAACGAAGTCACGCGCTGCTGCGATAGCAGCCGTACGCCATCCAGTTCCCCGCCGTTGGCGAGCATCGCGAACAATCGAGCCGCGCTACGGGCGTTCATGATTCCATTCGCGCCCGGAATACACGCGCGACGCACGTCGCTGCGTCCAAATATCTCCTCCTTGGTAGCTACCTGTGGAGGTATAGCGGCGAAGATCGGTGAATCCTGCGGTAGAGGCCTGTTCGGAGCATCGATCAGGCGCGCTACCCGGGACTCGAGCTCGCCGGGAATCCCGACCCATACGTCATCGATTTGGAGCGGAGCGCAGATTTCTTGCCGTACAAACGCTCCAAACGGACGCCTCTGCGGATCGGTGCGTCGCACGCATTCCGCGATCACCCATCCGAACGTGTAACACATGTAGGCGTTGGCAGTTCCCGGCGTGAAGAGCGGCTTCAACTGTGCCAACTGTTCGACCATCCATTCGTAATTGCTCATCAGGCTGGGCGTGACGCCCGACGGCATCTGGGGAATGCCCAAACGATGGCTGAGCGCGTCGCGTATCGTAGCACTGCCTTTGCCGTTCACCGCGAATTCAGGCCAATAGCGGGCGATAGGCGCCTCGTACTCGATAAGTCCGCGCTCCGCCTGAATGTGGAGAGCGATCGCGGCCACTGCTTTGACCACCGAGAAAACTGGAAAAAGTGTGTCCCGATCGACTCGCCGCCCTGTGGCTAAGTCGGCGACTCCTCCCCAGACATCCACGACCGGTTTGCCGTCAAGGTAGGCTGCAACCTGAAGACCGACCTCACCTTTTTCACGGATCGCCGTATCGACGGCGACCTGAAAAATCATGTTTGCTTGCGAGAGCCTCCGATGTGCCTCGGCCATGCGCGTACCTTGTGTCTGCCGATGATGAGAACCGAGCACAAGAGTTTCCGCGATGTCGCTCTCCTGTGCCCCAAGCTTCAAAATTAGCTTATGATGTGATCCGGAAAAAGAAGCAATAATGGAAAACACTATTGCAGCAGCGAAATAATGGACCTCAACCATACAGCGGCTTTCATTCGAGTCGTGGAAGAAGAGAGCTTCACTGCGGCTGCCAGGGCGCTGGGCCTTACGACCTCACGCGTTAGCCGAAGCGTCGCGATGCTTGAAGAGCAACTAGGCGTTCGCCTGCTTCAGCGGACCACCCGGAGAGTAAGCCTGACCGACGCGGGGCGTGCCTACTTCGACCGAACTCACACTCCGATGGCGGCGCTCCGCTCGGCAAGCGAAGATATCTCTCAGGCCGGAAAAGAGCCGCGTGGCGTAGTGCGGCTGACGGCGACGTTGGGCTTCAGCGTGTCCTTTCTTCCGCAGGTAGTGGCGGACTTTATCGATCGCTATCCGACGGTCCAGTTCGATTTGCTCTTCACCAGTCAGCCGCTCGATCTAGTCAAAGAAAATATTGATATCGCTATCCGCTCCGGTCAGCTGAAGGAGTCCTCACTAATTGCCCGACGAGTGGGCAAGATGGTCTTTGGTCTGTTCGCGAGCCCCAAATACTTGCGTCGGCGTGGCACGCCGAAGACCATCGCCGAACTTCTTCAGCACGACTGTCTGCGCTATCGGCCCCCGGGACGTTACGATTGGAAACTGACTGACGGCAAGAAGGAGGAAACGGTTGCAGTTACCGGATCGCTTCTGGTGGACGACACTGTTTTTATGCATCAAGCGATAGTCTGCGGGGTAGGCATCGGGCTACTTCCTTTACGTTTCATGGCCTCACCGCCGGGTGGTCTAAGACGCGTACTGGCCGGCTATACTTGGCGTGAGTTGCCTCTGAGTGTCGTGTGGGCAAGCAGAGAGCATGAGCCAGCTCGTGTGGCGCTCTTTCGCGACTTTCTTATCAGAAGGTTGGCTTCAGTGCCTTGGCTGAATTAAATCTGCCGCGCTCTGCGCTCGACTTATCCGGCTGGCGACGGCCCCGCAATGCCATTCTCCTGTGCCCGAGACTTCAAAATTAGCTTATGGTGATGCTTCGCCGTCGTGACGGATGCGGCGATACGTGACAAACTGGCAAGCCTGCTCTATTTTCGGTTACGACAAGGAGAAACCTTCATGGCTAATATGCAAGTCTCCAAAGAGGAGATGCTCAAGCGGGTTGCGCGCTGGAAGGGGCTGGTACCCAGCGAGTACGCATTCGTGGACAGCAAGATCCCCGGTCACGAACGCCTCATTTACAATGTGATCGGCAACGGCGTGACCGAGGATGCCTCACTGAGGCCGGCGATCCCCGATGCGCGCGACTTCAACCTGACCTACATCAAGGCCGACCCGGGCAAGGGTGCGGCTTTGCACAGCCACCTGACGGTCGAAGTCTTCACCCCGCTTTCCGGCCAGTGGGCCGTCATGTGGGGCGACCGCGGTGAAACCGAGGTCGTTCTGGATACCTGGGACACCATTTCCGTGCCGCCGGGAGTGATGCGTGGCTTTCGTAACGTGGGCAAAGAGCCCGCCTGCCTGATGGCGATCCTTGGCGGCACCGACCCCGGCCGTGTCACCTGGTCGCCCGAAGTTCTGGAGAAGGCCAAAGAGACCGGGCTTAGGTTCGACCGGGAGGGCAACGTGATTCAGGGCTGAAACTGAATCGCGCGCGCGACCGGCGGGCCTCACGGCCCGTATGCCGCGGATGGCGATTGCCCGCCTTCAGACTTTGGCCGCCGCCTGGTCGGGATGGAGCAGGCGCCAGATATATTCGGTCTTGAGCGGCAGGTCGGTAATCTTGATGCCGAAGGGCGTGAGCGCGTCTTCGATCGCGTTAGCCAGCGCCGCCGGCGCCATTCCGGGAACTCCTTCGCCCTTGCCCTTGGAGCCCAGCGGCGTATGGGGAGAGGCGACGTCGTGGTGGATGACCTCGAACTCGCGCGGCATGTCCATCGCCGACAGCATATGGTAGTCCGCCAGTGTGGCGGTCAACTGCTGGCCCGTTTCGTCGTAGACGTACTCTTCGCTCGTCGCGTTGCCCAGTCCCATCCAGACTCCGCCGTGAATCTGCCCCCGCACGACCATCGGATTGATCGCCAGGCCGGAATCGTCCACCGCCACGTACTTCAGCACGGTGAACTTGCCGGTGTCGGGAAATACCTCGACAGTGAGGCCGTGCACGTTGCAGCTATGCATGCCGGAGGCGGCGGCCTCGAAGTGATAGGTATGCTCCAGTCCGGGGTCGATTCCGGGCGGCAACTTGGTCGGCGCCACGATGGAGACGTGAGCGATCTCGCGCAGGGTGATCCGTTTGGCCGGGTCCTTTATCCAGATTACCTCGCCGCCGGCGAAGCGGAATTGCTCGGGTTGCCCGGCTTCGGGCGGGAGTTTGAGCAGGTGGGCGGCGATCCGGCAAATCCTGGGTCGCAGGGCGCGCGCCGCCAGCACGGCGGCGCTCAGCGTGTACGACGCGCCCCGGCTGCCGAGGGTGCCGGTCGAGAAGGGCGTCGAGAAGGTGTCGCCGTAAGTCACGTAAACGTCGTCGGGAGTTAGTCCCAGCTCGCTGGCCACCGCCTGGGCGAAAGTGGTTTCATGGCTCTGGCCGTGCGGCGAATCACCCTCGGCGATGTGTACCTTGCCCTGCGCGTCGACATTGACCGTGGCAACGCCGTAGCCCGGCGTGTTCTCCATCTCTACCAGCACCTCGGAGGGCACCCCGGACAGCTCCACGCCCATGCAGAATCCCACTCCGAGATACCGGCCGTTATCGCGGGCCCGGGCCTGTTCGGCGCGAAAGGCCGCCGGGTAGCCGAGAGCGGCGGCCGCCTTGTCCAGGGCGCCGATGAAATCGCCGCTGTCGACGTGCACGCCGACCGGGGTGGTATGGGGAAACTGCTTGATGGCGTTGCGCTTGCGCATCTCCAGCGGGTCGATACCCAGGCGACGGCCGGCGATATCCAGGATCCGGTCCACCGCAAAGCGGCCCGGGTAGGAGCCGAAGGCGCGCACCGGCGTCAGGCTCGCCTTGTTCGTCACCACGCAGGTCAGGTCAATGTCGACTGCGGCGACGTCGTTACCGTTGACCAGGTACATGGCGCCCAGGTGCGGCATCGCGAAGCCCGCGTAGATTCCGACCTGACCGTCGCCGCAGTTGGCAATGATGCGGTCGCGCACGGCCAGCAAAGTGCCGTCCTTGCGCAGCGCCGCATCCACGTAGTGGATCTGGTCGCGTTCCTGGCCGACGTTCATCAGGCTTTCCATCCGATTCTCGATCCATCGGACGGGCTGGCCCAACTTCATCGCCAGGTGGCTGGCGACGATTTCTTCGCGGTAAAAAGGCGCCTTGCTGCCAAACGCGGAACCCATGTCGCGCGGCTGGATGACCCGCACCCGGTCGTGCGGCAGTCGCATGTACGAGGCGAGCAGGTCACGGATGTTATGCGGACGCTGGGTCGTCAGCCACAGGGTCAGCCCCTGGGCCTCGTCGTAGGTCGCCAGCATCCCGCGCGTCTCCATCGGCTGGGCGCCCGTGCGATGGCACTGGAAGCGCTCGCTTATCACGAGGTCGGCCTGCGCAAAGGCCTTCTGGGCGTCGCCGCCCTGGATGTGCTGATGGTAGATGATGTTGTCGCCCCATTCGGGATACAGAAGCGG
>Ga0307372_10002941_pt1 | contig 27742 bp, 28 predicted proteins | sample OX1MG_FD_202533 | JGI IMG/M metagenome (GOLD analysis project Ga0307372, IMG submission 202533) | Soil microbial communities from Risofladan, Vaasa, Finland - OX-1 | ecosystem: Environmental > Terrestrial > Soil > Coastal area > Acid sulfate soil | place: Finland: Risofladan, Vaasa | collected... | reverse complement strand
GACCAGGGTCTCGCCCACGAGCACCGCGTCGAAGCCGGCGGCGGCGAGGGCCCGGGCGTCGGCGGCGTCGCGCACGCCGGACTCGGCGACGGCGACGACCCCGTCGGGGATCGAGCCGGCCAGGCGCTCGGCCCGTCCCGGGTCGACCTCAAAGGTCACCAGGTCGCGCTGGTTCACCCCGACGAGCGAGGCGCCGAGATCGAGGGCGCGCTGCAATTCCCCCTCGTCGTGCACCTCCACCAACGCATCGAGCCCGAGCCGGGCCGCCAGCCCGGACAGCTCCGCCAGCTCGCCGGGATCGAGCGCGGCGACGATGAGCAGCACCGCGTCGGCCCCCATGAGCCTGGCGTCGCAGACGTCGGCCGGCTTCACCGTGAAGTCCTTGCGCAGGACCGGGAGACCGGTCGCCGCCTTGGCCTCCCGCAGGTCCTGCGCGGAACCTCCGAAGTAGTCGACGTCGGTGAGCACCGACAGGCACGTGGCGCCGCCGCGGGCGTACTCCGACGCCAGTGCGGCAGGGTCGAGATCGGGCGCCAGATCGCCCTTCGACGGCGACCGCCGCTTCACCTCGGCCACGACCCCCAGGCCCGTGAGCGAACGCGCGGCCAGCGCGGCGGCGAAGGGAACCGGTTCCGGCGCGCCGAGCGCGGCCTCCACCAGGGACCCGAGATCCCTCCCGTCCTCCGCCGCCGCGGCGCGGTGGGCCGCGACGATCGCCGAGAGGTAGGTGGACATGATCGACCCAGCGTAGCGGCGGAGCACCCGGGCCCAGAGGAAGGTACCCCGATGGCGCGGAGGTCAGGCGAGAGGGAGGGAGCGAACCTCGGCGGGCACCGGACCGGGGACGCCGCCTTCGGGCGGGACCTCGATCATGACGCGGCCGCCGGTCTCCACCGACCGGTGGACGAAGGCGAGCCCGGCCGGGCCGCCGACGCCCGGGCACCACGCAGCGGAGGTGATCCGGCCGACCTCCTTCGCCCCGTCGGGCGTCGTCAGGCGGGCGCCGACCAGCGATGCCGGCTCCTGCTCCATCCCCGAACCCGGGACGATCGCGCACAGCCGCCTGGCCACCTTGCTGCCCCGGGAGTCGAGGCGGGCCACCAGCTCCTGACCGGTGTAACAGCCCTTGGTGAAGCTCACGGTCCGCTCGACGAGCCCGGCCTCGGCCGCGATGGTCCGCTCGTTCAGCTCGGTCCCCATCCGCGGCACCCCGGCCTCGATCCGGCACGCCTCCCACGCCTCGCTCCCGCACCACCGGACGCCCTCGGGCAGCGCGGCGGCCTCGGGCCCGAGAAGATCGAAGCCGTTCCACCCGTTCCACGACACGGGCAGCACCAGGCCGGGCCCGCCCCCCACCGCCGGCGCGTTCGGGCCGCGCAGCGCCGCCGGCGCGTTCGGGCCGCGCAGCACCGCCGGCGCGTTCGGGCCGCGCAGCGCCACCGGCGCGTTCGGGCCGCGCAGCGCCAGGCACGACCAGGGCACGGGCTCCATCTCGAACTTGGTACGGAGCTTGAACCGGGCGAGCCTTGCCTGCACCAGCTCGCCGAAGCCGGCATCGACATCGAGCACGAGCTCGTCCTCACCGGTCCGGCTCACGCGGATGAGCGCCACGATCTTGCCGTCGGGAGCCAGCAGCAGCGAGTCCGCACCCTCACCGACCGCGATGCCCGAGAGCTCCTGGGAGCACTGTCCCTCGAGGTACTCGAGCGCCTGGGGACCCGACACGCGCAGGAAGTCACGCGGGAGACGGCGGGCGCCGACGTCGGTGCGCAACGCGGCGTAGTCGGCGAGGAGCTCGGGATCCGCGACCCTCGGCCGGTCGGTCACGACTCGGACCGGTGGGATCGGCGGACGGCGGCGATCTCGCGTGCCGCGGCGATCGCCGCCATCAGCGCCGCCGCCTTGTGCGCGCACTCCTCGTCCTCGCTCCGGGGATCGCTGTCGGCGACGATCCCCGCCCCGGCCTGCACCGAGGCCCGGCCGTCGGGGCCGACGAGCATCGTCCTGATGACGATGGCGGTGTCGAGGTTCCCCGAGAAGTCGAGATAGCCCACGACCCCACCGTAAATGCCCCGCTTGGTCGGCTCGAGCTCGTCGATGATCTGCATGGCCCGCACCTTGGGCGCACCGGACAGGGTCCCGGCCGGAAGGGTGGCCCGCAGCACGTCGATGGGGCCCTTGCCCGGCGCGAGGTGACCGGTGACCTGTGAGGTGAGATGCATGATGTGGCTGTAACGCTCCACCGTCATGAGCTCTTCGACGTGCTCGGTCCCGAAGCTGACCACCCGCCCGACGTCGTTGCGGGCCAGGTCGACCAGCATCACGTGCTCGGCGACCTCTTTGGGGTCCTCGGCCAGCTCGGCCGCCAGCAACCGGTCGTGCTCCTCGGTGTCACCGCGGGGGCGGGACCCGGCGATGGGCCGCGAGGTCACCACCCCGTCGCGCAGCCGCACCATCGGCTCGGGCGACGAGCCCACCACGGTCACCTCGGGGAAACGGAGGAAGTAGAGGTACGGGCTCGGGTTGAGCAACCGCAGGGCGCGGTACACCTCGAACGGCTCCACCTCCAACTGCAGGTCGAATCGCTGCGAGAGGACCACCTGAAAGACGTCGCCCCGCCGGACGTGCTCCTTGGCCGCCTCGACCGCCCGGCGGTACTGGTCCGCGCTCACCGTGCGGGAGGCCACCGGGCGCTCGGGCGGCGCGTCGGGGAGCGGGACCGGTTCCGAGGGGACCGCCCGGAAGCACTCGGCGGCGAACTGCTCGAGCCTCTGCCGGGCCTGCTCGTAGGCGTTCGCCACCTCCTCCTCGACCCAGCCCTCACCGATGACGACGTTGTCGATCAGGACGACCCTCTGGCGCCAGTGGTCGAAGGCGGCCAGTTGGCCGATGACCACCAGCGAGGCGTCGGGGAACCCGAGATCGTCGGGCGGCACCTCGGGCAGGTGCTCGATCTCGCGGACGACGTCGTAGCCGAGGTAACCGACGACGCCCGCGTGGAGCGGGGGCAGATCGGCGAGGACCGGCGAACGGTGGGCTCCGAGCAGCTCGCTCAAGGCGGCCAGCACGCCACGCCCCTCGCCGGTCGGGACGGCGAGGGGCCCGTCGGCGGTCACCTCGCGGCCCCTCGCCACCATCGTGGCCAGGGGAGCCCGGCCGACGAACGAGTACCGGCCCCATCGCTCACCGCCCTCCACCGACTCGAGGAGGAACCCCGGATGGTCACCCACCAGGTTGAGGAAGGCGCCCACCGGGGTCAGCGTGTCGGCCACCAGCTCGCTCCACACGGGGACGATGCGGTGCCCGGCGGCCAGGGCGGAGAACTCGTCGAAGCCGGGCAGCACACGCAGGGCGGCCGGAGGGGTCACTCGGACCGGGACCGTTCCGATCCGCCGGCCCCCGCCCGATCGGCGACGGGCGACCCGGGCCCCCGGCCGACGGTCCGGAAGAAGCAGGACCGCTCGCCGGTGTGGCACGCGCCCCGGCCGTGCTGGTCCACCACCACCAGCACGGTGTCCCCGTCGCAGTCCACCCTGACCTCGCGGACGTACTGGCGGTCGCCCGAGGTCTCCCCCTTCTGCCAGTACTCGCGGCGGCTGCGGCTCCAGAACCAGGTCCGCCCGCTCGCCAGCGTCCGGCGCAGCGCCTCGGCGTTCATGTAGCCGACCATCAGGACGGTCCCGTCGAGCACGTCCTGGACCACCGCGGGGATGAGCCCCTGCGGCCCGAAGTCGACCGCGCCCAGCGCGGCCTCGTCCACCTGCAGGGCCGGTCCTTCGGCCGCGGTCGGCCCCCCGGAGCTCACCGGATCCTCATCGGTGCCGGCACCTCACAGGTACAGCCCGGTCCCGCTGTCGATCCGCTCGGTGGCGAGCGCGTGGATGTCCCGCTCCCGGAGGATGACGTACTCGTCGCCGTGCACCTCCACCTCAAAACGGTCCTCGGGATTGAACAGGACCTTGTCCCCCACCTTCACGGCCCGGACGTGCGGCCCGACGGCGACGGCCTCGGCCCATGCCAGACGCCGGGAGACCTGGGCGGTGGCGGGGATGAGGATGCCGGCGCGGGAGCGGCGTTCGCCCTCGGCCTGGGAGACCTGCACGAGCACGCGGTCGAAGAGCACGGTGATCGGCTGTTTGGGGTCCCCCGGCCGGGCGGACTCGACTGGTGCCACAACGGCACGGTACCGCATCCACGGGGGCGGCCCGACCACGCCGTCGACGCCTGGCGGGGGCGCCCGATCGGGTGGGGCGGCGACCGGGTCGCGACGGGGCGCGGCGCCTCAGCGTCCGGCGCCGGCGGGAGGTCTCACCGCGACGCCGTGGGCCGCCATGTAGGCCTTGGCCTCGGCCACCGTGTGCTCGCGTCGATGGAAGATGGAGGCGGCGAGCACGGCGTCCGCCCCTCCTTCGACGGCCCCGTCCACAAGGTGCTGGAGCGATCCGACCCCACCCGAGGCGACCACCGGCACGTCCACCGCGTCGACGATCGACCGGGTCAGATGCAGGTCGAAGCCGTCCCGGGTTCCGTCGCGGTCCATCGAGGTCAGCAGGATCTCCCCCGCCCCCAACTCGGCGCAACGGATGGCCCAGGCCACCGCGTCCATCCCGGTCCCGCGGCGACCGCCATGGGTGTACACCTCCCACCCGCTCCCTCCACGATCCGCGGTCGACCGGGCGTCGATGGCCACCACCACGCACTGGGCGCCGAATTCGGCACTGAGCTCCACGACGACCTCGGGGCGCTGCAGCGCTGCGGTGTTCACGCCCACCTTGTCCGCGCCTGCCCGGAGCAGGCGGCGGGCGTCGGCGGCGTTGCGCACCCCCCCGCCGACGGTGAAGGGGATGAACACCTGGTCGGCGGTCCGCTCCACCACCGACACCATGGTGTCCCTCTCCTCCGAGGAGGCGGTGATGTCGAGGAACGTGAGCTCGTCCGCCCCCTCGGCGTCGTAGCGTGCCGCCAGCTCAACGGGATCCCCGGCGTCGACCAGGTCGACGAACTGCACACCTTTCACCACCCGCCCGCCTGTCACGTCAAGGCAGGGGATCACCCGGATGTTTCGCACGCGGCCATCGCCTCCCCGACGCTCACCCGGCCGTCCACCAGGGCCTTCCCCACGATGACCCCGGCCAGGCGGCGGCCGTGCCGGGGCGAGCGGAGCGCCGACAGGGCGACGATGTCGGCTGCCGAGCCGACGCCGCCGGACGCCACCACCGGGGCGCTGGTGGCGTCGAGCACCTCGCGCAGGCCGTCGACGTCGGGACCGAGGAGCGTCCCGTCGCGATCGATGGCGGTGACCACCACCGCGCCCGGACCGGCCTCGTCGACCTCGGCGAGGATCCGACCCACCGACTGCCCGGCACCCTCGACCCACCCGCGCACGGCGGCCTCGAGCGTCCCGTCGGCACGCCGGCGGTAGTCGAGCCCGACGGCCACCCGGCCCGGGTAGCGCTCGCAACAGCGGGCGAGCAGCGAAGGGTCGTCGAAGAGCGCGGTGCCGAGCACCACCCGGTCGACCCCGGCGTCGAGCAGCTGGGCGACGTCGGTGTCGGTGCGCACGCCGCCGCCCGCCTGTACCGGCACCGCGCTCTGCCTGGCGATGGCGATCACCGTCGACCGGTTCACGGGCTCACCCGTGCGGGCGGCGTCGAGGTCGACGACATGGAGCCGGCGGGCACCGGCCGCGGCGAAACCACTCGCCAGGGCCAGCGGGTCACCGTAGGACCGCTCGCGGCCGAAGTCGCCCTGCACGAGCCGGACCGCGTTGCCACCTCGGAGGTCGATCGCCGGCAGGAGCTCCATCAGCGCTCGACCGGGAGCCGCTCCGTCGGCGCCGGAGGGCCTCCGCCGACCTCCCCCGCCGGCAGGCAACGGGCCACGAAGTTCGCCAGGATCGCCAGCCCGACGGTTCCCGACTTCTCCGGGTGGAACTGGGTGCCCCAGACGTTGCCCCGCTCGGCCGCCGCGGCCACCGGGCCCCCGTAGTCGCATTCGGCCACGGTCTCCTCCCCGATCTCGGGCGCGAAGGAGTGCACGAAATAGGCCCAGGGCGCCTCGCCCAGGCCGGCCAGCATCCCCGACGGCCGACCCGGCCGGCGCAGCAGCTGGTTCCACTGCATCTGGGGGTGCTTCACCCCTGCCGGCAGGCGTCTGACCCGGCCCGCGAAGATCCCCAGCCCCCCGACCCCGGGGCTTTCCTCGGACTCCTCGTACAGCAGCTGAAAGCCGACGCAGACCCCGAGGAACGGGACGCCGCTGCGGACCGCCTCGACCGCGGCCGCGCCGAGACCGGTCGAAGCCAGGGCCCCGGCACAGGAAGCGAAGTGCCCCACCCCGGGCAGCACCACGCCGGCGGCCCCCGCCACGTCGTCGGGGTCGCAGACGAGACGAGCCGGCGCCCCGAGGTGCTCGAGGGCCTTGTCGGCCGAGCGGAGGTTGCCGATCCCGTAGTCGAGGACGACGATCCGGCTGTCCGGATCGGTGTCACGCGTGCTCGTGCTCGTGCCGGTGCCGGTCACAGGGTGCCCTTGGTGGACGGGATGCCCCCGCCCTCGATCCGGACCGCGTCGCGCAGCGCCCGCGCCACCCCCTTGAACGACGCCTCCACGATGTGGTGGGTGTTCTTCCCCTCCCGCAGGCGCACGTGCAGCGTGATGCCCGCCGCCGTGACGAACGCCCTCCAGAACTCCTCGGCGAGCTGGGGGACGAAGGGCGGCGACCCGAGCCCCGGCGTGTCGGGGGGGAGCTCGACGTTGTACGCCAGGTAGGGACGGCCCGAGAGGTCGAGCGCCACCTCCACCAGCGCCTCGTCGAGCGGCAGAAGGAGCGAGGCGAAGCGCCGAACCCCGGCCTTGTCCCCGAGCGCCTCGGCGAGACAGCCTCCGAGCACGATCCCGACGTCCTCAACCGTGTGGTGCGCGTCGACGGCAAGGTCCCCCTCGGCCTGCACCGACAGGTCGAAGCCGCCGTGCCGGCCGAGCTGCTCGACCATGTGGTCGAAGAAGGGGAGGCCGGTCACCACCCGGGCGGCGCCCGTGCCGTCGACGTCGAGCGTGACGTCCACCACGGTCTCCTTGGTCGACCGGCGGCGCACGGCCCGTCGGGTCCCGCCGGCCTGTTGTCCAACGGTCATCGAAGGCACCCCCTCAGAGCGGTCAGGAACCGGTCGTTCTCCTCCCCGGTGCCGACGGTGACCCGGAGGCAGCCGGCGAGGCTCGACCAAGTGGAGCAATCGCGGACCAGAACGGAGCGGTCGAGCAAGCCGGCCCAGACGGCCGAGGCGGGCTTGTCCCGAGGACGGAACAGGATGAAGTTCGCGTCGGACGGCCAGCTGTCGACGGGCAGCTCGCCGAGACCGTCTGCCAGCCGCTCCCGCTCGTGCTCGATCAGAGCCACCCGCTCGCTCATCTCATCCGCGAACCTCAGGGCCACCGTGCCGGCGATCTGGGTCGGCACGGACAGGTGGTAGGGCAGCACGACCTGCTCGCATGCGGCCACCACCTCGGGGTCGGCGATGGCGTACCCCAGGCGCACCGCCGCCATCGACCAGGTCTTGGAAAAGGTCCGGACCACCACCAGCGAGCGGGCGCCCGGTTGTGGCTCCGCCACCGGTCCCGCCGGGCGGGACGGCGCCACCGGTCCCGCCGGGCGGGACGGCGCCCCGACGGCCGCCGCCGGGTCCCGCAGCTCGAGCGCGCCCCACGAAGAGAACTGACCGTAGGCCTCGTCCACCACGACGAGGCCCTCGCTCCGGTCGAGCAGGCCCCGGACGAGCTCGGGCGGCTCCGACAGACCGGTCGGGTTGTTGGGCGAGCACACGAAGGTGACGGTGGGCCGAGCTTCTGCTTGCAGGCGGTACGCCTCCTCCGGGTCGACCCGGAAGTCCGGGTCACGGCTGCCCGAGACCAGCTCGGTGCCGGTCAGCCGGCTGATGTGACCGTGCAGCGCGTAGGTCGGCTCGAAGAGCAGCGCCCGGCGCCCCGGGCCCCCGTAGGCGAGCAGCAGGCACTGCAGCACCTCGTTGGAACCGTTGGCGCAGAAGATCTCGTCGGGGCGGACGCCGTGGAGCGACGCCAACGCCGTGCGCAGCTCGGTCGCCCCGCGGTCCGGGTACCGGTTGAACTCCACACGCGAGAGCTCGTCCTCGAGCTCCTTCACGAAGGCCGAGGGCGGAGGGAACGGGCTCTCGTTGGTGTTGAGCCGGACCTCGGCCGACACCTGGGGCGAGTGGTAGCCGCCGGCCAGCTGCAGGTCCGGTCGGAGCGGGGGCAGGGAGCCCGGCGGGCTCACAGGCGGAGCCGGATCGAATCGGCGTGGGCGGGCAGCCCCTCGGCGGTGGCGAGGGTGATCACCGCCGGGCCGAGCTCTCGAAGCGCAGATCGCTCCATCGACACCACGTGCATGTGGCGCACGAAGTCCTCGGCCCGGAGGGCCGAGGCGAACCGGGCCGTCCGGTTGGTGGGCAGCACGTGGTTCGGCCCGGCAAGGTAGTCCCCGAAGCTCGCCGGGGCCCACGTCCCGACGAACACGGCACCGGCCGAGCGCACGAGGGGCAGCGCGTCCTCGGCGCCCTCCCACATGAGCTGAAGATGCTCCGGCGCCACGACGTTCGCGACGGCGATGGCCGATTCGGGATCGTCCACCAGGCAGATGTAGCCGCCCTTTTCGAGGGTCGCCCGGAGGTCGTCGCGTCGTGGCGACCCGGCCACGAGCCGGTCGACCTCGCGCTCCACCTCGGCCGCCTTGTCCGGGGACCACGTGACCAGCCACGCCAAGCCGGCGGGGCCGTGCTCCGCCTGCACGACGAGGTCGACGGCCGCCAGCAGCGCCGGCGTGTCGGCGCCGGCCACCACCACCACCTCGGAAGGACCGGCGAAGGCCGAAGCCACGCCCACCACGCCCGAGACCTGGCGCTCCGCCTCGGCCACGTAAAGGTTTCCCGGGCCGGCGATGACGTCCACCGCCCCGACCGACGCGGTCCCGTAGGCCATGGCACCCACCGCCTGCGCGCCACCGATCCGGTAGACCTCGTCGACCCCCGACACCGCCGCCGCGGCCAGGGTGGCATCGTCGACCCTGCCGTCGGGTCCGGGCGGGGTACAGAGGACCACCTGGGCGACGCCCGCGACCTTCGCCGCGGCTGCGCACATCAGCACGGTGGAGGGGTAGCGGGCGCGCCCGCCGGGGGCGTAGCAGCCCGCCCGGGCGACCGGGCGGAGCAGGTCCCGGACGGTGACGCCGCCCGAATGGAAGGCGGGCGCCGGAGCCGGCCCGTGGGCGTGGTAGGCGGAGATGCGCCCGTAGGCCAGCTCGAGTGCCGATCGCAGCTCGCCGGGAACCCGCTCGGTCGCCGCGACGATCTCCTCGGCGCTCACGCGGAGATCGTCAACGACGACCCCGTCGAGCTCGGCGGTCAGGGCGCGTACCGCTTCGTCGCCCTGCAGCCGCACGCGCGCAAGGATCCCCGACACCGCCTCCCTGACATCGGCGCCCGCGTCCGGAGGCCGGGGAAGGGCCTCCGACAACGGGCCGGAGTGCCCGCGTAGGTCGATTCGAGCCAGGGCCATGAGCGCCTCATGCTACCGGCGGCCCGGGTCGCCTCCGGCTGGGCCATGATCGGGACATGGGACCTCGCGCCGAGCTGTCGGCACTTCACACGTCGCTCGACGAGCTCCTCCGCCGGGTGACGGCGCTGGCCGAGCAGGCGCGCGCCGAGGACGACGAGAACCTTGCGTCCGAGCTGTTCACGGTCGAGCGCTCGCTGAACGGCGCCCTGCGCCGACTCCGCCGAGCGGCCCAATCCGGCGCCTGAGCGACGATCGGGATCAGACGGCGTAGAGCACGAGGTCGTGACCGAGGAGACCGGCAGCCGCGCGCAGAGCCGTCTGCCGTGATGCCACCACCGCACAGCCCCGGCGGTCGGCCACCTCGACGACCTCCACCGCCACGAGATCGGTCGTGTCGGCCCGAGCCGCCAGCTCGCCAGCCCGGCGCGCCCCCTCACCGGACAACACCTCCACCTCCGAGCCCGCCAGGAGCGCTGCGAGCCGATCGCCCCTGGCCTCGGTCCTGTACCCCTCGGCAATGGCACTGGCGGGAACGACGGGCACGATGCCGATGGCCAGGGCGGCGCGATGGAGCGCCCAGACCATCCGATCGCCCCGGGCCGCGGCGCGGAGCGCCGCCGACCCGTACACCAGACCGACGCGGCTGGTCGCCATCAACGCCGGCGAACCCGCGACGCCATGCCCGACACCCCCGAAAGCAGGCGGGCGAGGAGCGCTTCACCGGCAGCGATCTCCTCGGCCGTCAGATCGCCCGCCTCGGCCTCCCACGCCGCCACGCCCCGTAGTCCCTGGCGGACCCGGAGCTGCCGCTCGGCCGCGCTCGAGAGCCAGGCGCTGAACGACACGCCGTCCTGCTTGGCCGCCTCTTCGACGGCGGTCGCGACCTCATCCGCCAAGGACACCGAACGCTTCGTCACCACGCTGAAATGGTAACACCCCGAGTACTACCCCGGGGTAGATGTCCCGGCCTCCCGGGGCCGCCGGCCCGGTCGGGTGAAGCGGCACGAACGCGCCGACGGCGCCCCAGAGGGCGCCGTCGGTCGAGTGGGTCGGGCGGCGGATCCCGAACACCACTCTGCGGAACCAGGTGGCGGGAACCGGTTCCGGAATTCATTTTACCATCCGCCGCGGACCGCCGCCTCCAGCAGCGTGCGCCACCCCGTTCCCGGACCTCGGGGCCGTCGGCGCGGCCGGGCACACGTCGGCCAGCAGGCACGACTGGCACCGGGGCGCCCGCGCCACGCAGACCTTCCGGCCGTGGAGGATGAGGCGGAGGCTGAAGGCGCCCCGCTCGGCGGCCGGCACGAGGTCGTTCAGCTCGAGCTCGACCCGGACCGGGTCCGTGGCCTCGGTGAGGCCGAGACGCCGGCTCAGGCGCAGCACGTGCGTGTCGACCGGCAGCCCCGGAAGGTCGAACGCCACGCTGCGGATGACGTTCGCGGTCTTCCTCCCCACTCCCGGAAGGGTCACGAGGTCGCCGAGGGAGGGGGGCACCTCCCCACCGAAGCCGTCGAGCAGGGCCCGGGCCATGCCGACGAGGCTGCGGGCCTTGGACCTGAAGAACCCCGTCGATCTGATGAGCTCCTCCACGTCCGGCAACGACGCGGCGGCCATCGCCTCGGCATCGGGATACCTGGCGAACAGGACTGGGGTCACCATGTTGACCCGGGCGTCGGTGCACTGTGCCGACAGGATCGTGGCCACCAGCAGCTGAAACGGATCCCGGTGGTCGAGCGCACAGAGCTCGCGGGCCGAGCCCGGGTACTCGCCGGCCAACCGGCGGACCACGAGCTTTGCTCTCCCCCGGGGTGTTCGCGGTCCGGCCATCGCCGGGAGGTTACCGGGGAGGCCCGCGCCGACCCACCGGCAACCGCACGTCCGGCCGGCCCGGCTCCGCCGGCTCCGGCTCGCTCGTCCCGCCCGGCGTTAGCCTGCGGAAGTGCCCAGCACCGCGATCACGATCGTCCGCCGCGCCGCCGACGTCCCCCTCGCCGAGGTGTCGGCGCTCCTCTTCCGGGCCGCCGACTCCGACGGCGAGCCCCCGCTGTCGGAGGGAAAGCGGCTCGACCTCGAGCACGGGGGTCGCAAGGGCTTCCTCGCCCTCACCGCACGAGACGGGGACGGCGTGCTCGTCGGGTACGCACAGGCGACGCTCGGCCAGGAGGGCTGGGGCCTCGAGGCCGTCACCGACCCCGGGGACGAGGGCGCCGGGTCACTGCGGTACGAGCTGGTGCGGGCCGCGATGGGGGCGCTGTACGGCGACGGGAACCGGGTCCACTACTGGGTGGGCTCGCCGTCGCCGGCCGCCGACGCCGAGCTCGGGGAGCTCGGGCTCGCACCCGACCGGGACCAGCTTCAGATGAGAGTGGCGCTCCCTCTCCCGCCCGAGGTGGTCCGGGCGGCGGCGATCGCGGTCCGGCCCTTCCGGCCCGGGAAGGACGACGCGGCCTGGCTGTCGGTCAACAACCGGGCCTTCGCCGGCCATCCCGAGCAGGGGGGGTGGGATCTCCGGACCCTGCGGGACCGGGTGGAGCAGCCCTGGTTCGACCCGGCGGGATTCCTCGTGCACGAGGTCGACGGAAGGCTGGCCGGCTCCTGTTGGACCAAGGTCCACCCCGGGACCAGACCCCCGATGGGGGAGATTTACGTCATCTCCGTCGACCCCGACTTCCACGGGCGCGGCCTGGGCCGGGCACTGACCGTGGCCGGGCTCGACTGGCTCGCCGGGCAGGGGTACGCGACGGGCATGCTCTTCACGGGCGCCTCCAACGCGGCTGCGGTCGGCCTCTACCGGTCCCTCGGCTTCACCGTTCACCGCCTCGACCGGGTGTACACGCTCGACCCGGCGGGGCCGACCCCCGCCGGAGCCGGCTCCCCTCAGGAGACGCCCACCCCGACGGCCCGGCCGATGCCGTAGGTCACCGAGGCGGCCACTGCGGCCACAGTGAGCTGCCGAAAGGCCGAGCGCCACCGCGAACGGCCGGTGAGGCCCGCCAATCCGGCTCCCACCAGAAGCGACGCGGCCGCACCGATGGCCACGGAGGCCAGGATCGCCGCGGTGCCCGAGCCCAGCAGCCACGGCAGCAGGGGGAGGAACGCCCCGACGGCGAAGGCGAGCACGGAGGACAGGGCCGCCTGCCACGGTGAGCCCAACGCCCCCGGGTGGATCCCGAGCTCCTCGCGGGCATGGACCTCCAGCGCCAGCTCGGGGTCCTGCATCACCTTGTCGACCAGGTCCCGGGCCAGGGTCGGGTCTATCCCCCGATCCTCGTAAATGGCGACGAGCTCCCTCGACTCACCCTCAGGGCTGGCGCGGAGCGCCTTGCGCTCGACGTCGAGCTCCCGTTGCAGCAGCTCCCGCTGCGCCTGCATCGAGACGTACTCGCCGGCTCCCATCGAGAACGCTCCCGCGACCAGGCCGGCCAGCCCGGTGAGCTTCACGAACCCTCCCCCCGGATGGGCACCGGCCACGCCGAGGATCAGCGAGACGTTCGTGACGAGGCCGTCGCTGATGCCGAAGACCGCTGCTCGGGCCCCACCTCCGAGGATGTTCCGGTGGCGATGTTCGGGCGGCTCTTCGCTGTGTTGCTCCACCGGGCCGAGCGTAGCGACGTCCGCGAGGGTCCGGGTGCTGGCAGAATCGTCACGTGGCCGAGCACAAGTGGATGGACCAGACCCAACCCCAGACCCTTCAGGCTGCGGTCATGCTCTCCTACATCAACGCCGCGCTCGGGGTGCTGTTCTTCTTTGCCTTCGGGGCCGGTCTGTCGCTGCTCCTCCTGCTCCTCGGTGTCTCGGCCTACGCCGTGGCGAACGAGAAGCGCTGGGGCTACCGGTTGGCCGTCGCCGTCGCCGGCCTCTACCTGGTCGTGCAGGTCATCGGGTTCTTCGTGATCCACGGGTTCTCAGGGCTCCTCAACCTGGTCTTCGCCGGGGTGTTGCTGGCCCTCCTCCTCCATCCCCAGAGCCGCGAGTACCAGCGGATCTGGTTCCACTGATCGGGACGTCCCCCCGGGCCGCCGGCACAGGGTCCCCGGTTGCGGCGGCGCGAGCGCGCTGATCTAACGTGCCGAGGGGACGGGTCGATCGGCCCCCCCGCCGGCCGGAGGGGCCGATCATGACCAGGATCCCGCAAGACGTCGAGGTTCCCCGTTCCCCGGTGTGGACCGATGGCCCTGCCACCGCGCCCCACGGACGGTTGCCCCGTTGATCGGCCGACGGGACCCGGTGGCCGTGGCCGACCGCAGCCGCCCGATGGACGGGGAGCTGCCGACCGGGCCCGCCAAGACGGCGCGGGTCCGCGAGATGTTCGACGTCATCGCGCCGCGCTACGACCTGGTCAACCGGATCATGACCCTGGGCCTCGACCAGGGATGGCGAAGGGCGACTGTCGACGCCCTGGGCCTTGCTCCCGGCTCCTCGGTGCTCGACCTCGCCTGCGGCACCGGTGACCTCGGGCGGATCGCGGGTCGGCGCGGGTACGGGACGGTCGGGGCCGACCTCAGCTGGGGCATGCTGGCGGCCCGGCGGCCCGGTCAGCCCGTGCTGCAGGCCGATGTCCTGCAGCTCCCGTTCGGCGACGGGGTGTTCGACGGGCTGGTCTGCGGGTACGCCCTCCGGAACTTCACCGATCTCGGTGCGTCGCTCGGCGAGGCCGCCAGGGTCGTCCGGCCGGGAGGACGCCTCGCCGTGCTCGAGGTCGCCCGCCCTCCCAACAGGATCCTCCGCCTGGGTCATCGCCTCTGGTTCGAGCACGCCGTCCCGCTCCTCGGCCGGGTGCTGTCGGACCCGGCGGCCTATCGGTACCTGCCACGGTCGACCGCCTACCTTCCCGACGAGGCAGGGCTCCGGAGGCTCCTGCACGACGCCGGCTTCTCCACCGTCGGACGGCGGCTCCTGCACGGGGGGCTGAGCCAGCTGCTCACCGCCACCCGGGCCGGGCTTCCCGCCACCGCCGGGGCCGGGCCGGGCGCCGGCTCGTGACACCGACCGGGTACCCGGACCCGAGCACCCTCAGGGCGGTGACCGTGCCGCTGGACGGCGGAGCGGACCTCGACCCGCTGGCGATCGCCGGCGAGGAGGGATACCTCTTCGCCGGGCCCTCCCTGACCTTGGCGGGACGAGGAGCCGCGGCCGTCCTCCCTCTCGCCGGGGGCCTGCAGGACGTGGCCGGCCTCAGAGACGCCGAGCAATGGCTCGCCGCGGTGCCGTCGGAGGACCGCGTCGGGCTCCCCGGCACCGGGGTGGTGGCCCAGGGCGCCCTCCCCTTCGAGCGCGCCGAACCCTCTTCGCTCGTCGTTCCGCGGCTCACCTTCGGACGGGACGAGACGACCGGTCGGGCATGGGCGACCGTGGTCGCTCCGGCCGGCGACCCCAGGTCGGCGATCGACCCGCGGTCGCTCCGCGGGCGGCTGGCCCGGTTGGCGGGCGGTGATCCCATCGGCGCCGGCGGGCGCCCGGGGCTGCCGGCCGGCGCCGAACTGACGGAGATGGTCGCCGTCCCCGAGCCCGAGGACTACATGGCCGCGGTGGCCGCCGCGGTCGAGGCCATAGCGGGCAGCCGGCTCCGCAAGGTGGTCCTCGCCCGGCAGCTGAGCCTGCGCTTCGCCTCGCCGGTCCGGCTCTCGGGCGTGCTCGGGCGCCTGCACGAGCGCGAGCCGGCGTGCACCGCCTTCTCCCATCCGGTCGGCCGAGGGCGATTCGTGGGAGCGTCCCCGGAGCTGCTCGTCTCACGGCGCGACGGGCTCGTCCGGTGCCATCCACTGGCCGGAACGGTCGCTCTCGTCGGCGACGCGGCGATCGACCAGGCGGCGACCGAGCAACTGCTGGCCTCGGCCAAGGACCGGGTGGAACACCAGCTCGTCGTCGACGACATCGCCCGGGCGCTCCGTGCGACCGGTGTGGAGGTGGAGGGTCCGGGCCGCCCCTCCATCGTCCGGCTGCGCTCGGTCGCCCACCTGGCCACCCGCGTGGTGGGGTCCCTGGGCGCCGGGGCCCCGCCGGGCGTGCTCGAACTGCTCGCCGCGCTCCATCCGACCCCCGCCGTCGGGGGCGTGCCACGGTCCGAGGCCCTGGCGATGATCGCCGCTCTGGAGGCCTCGCCCCGGCAGCACTGGGCCGGCCCGGTCGGCTGGACCGACGGCTCGGGGAACGGGGACTGGATGATCGCCATCCGCAGCGCCCTCGTGACCGGTCCGACGGCCCGCCTCTGGGCCGGCGCGGGCATCGTCGCCGGCTCGGACCCCGCTGCCGAGCTGGCGGAGACCACCGTGAAGTTCCTTCCCGTGATCGACGCGTTCCTCCCGGGCGCGAGCGGCGCGCTCCTCGGTACCGGATCGTCGCGAGAGTCCCTCAGCCAGTGAACGGGAACCGGTGCTGCCCGCCGCCCGCCGCGATGGTCGGTTCCCCGCCCCGAGCAGCTCGCTCGCCGGGCGGTCGGGGGGGCCCACCCGGGCGAAGCGGGATCGCCACCGCGAAGGCCGTGCCCTCGCCCGGAGCGGACGTCACCGACGCGGTCCCGTGGAGCGCCTCGGCGATGGCCCGGACGATCGACAATCCGAGCCCGGTACCGCCCCGGGGCCTGGCCGTGTCACCCCGGTAGAAGCGGTCGAACACCTGCGATGCCTCGCCCGGACGCAGCCCCCGGCCGCTGTCGCTCACCTTTATCGTCCCCATCGCGCCCGCCTCGGCGACCTCCACCCGCACCGGCGTGCCGGGCGGCGTGTGCACCAGGGCGTTCCTCACCAGGTTGTGGGCCACCTGACCGAGCCGGTCCGGGTCCCCGACGACGATCACCGGACCGGTGCCCCGGAGCTCGATCGGCCGCTCCGGGTCCACCGCTCGGGCGTCCTCCACGACGTCGCGGGCCACCAGGGCGAGGTCGACCGGCTCCCCCCGGAGCGCGCGCCCCTGGTCGAGCCGGGCGAGGAGCAGCAGGTCGTCCACCAGGTCGCCCATCCTGGCCGCCTCCTGCTCGACCCGGGACAGGGCCCGCTGCCGGCTCTCCTCGTCGGCGAAGCCACCGTTGCGGAGGAGCTCGGCATACCCTCGGATGGAGGTGAGGGGTGTTCGCAGCTCGTGGGAGGCGTCGGCCACGAACTGGCGGAGCCGGGCCTCCGAGATCGACTTCTCGTCGAACGCCGTCTCGATCTGCGCCAGCATGGCGTTCAGCGCGCCACCCAGGCGGCCGACCTCCGTGCCGGCGTCCACTGCCGGAACCCGGCGCCCGAGGTCCCCCGAGGCGATGGCCCCGGCGGTCCGGGTCATGTCCTCGAGGGGCCGAAGGCCGCGCCGGACCGTCCAGAAGCCGAGGAGCATCAGGGTCAGCACCACGGCGACCGAGGACCCGATCTCGATCTTCAACAGGGAGGCGAGGGTGTCCGTCGTCGGGCTCAGCGAGATGGCGGTGACCAGCGTGCCCTGGGGAACGGCGACGGCGTCCACCCGGTAGCGGGCCGGGTGGACGCCGACCGACGAAGCCTCAAAGGTGTTCGGGCTGGGTCGATAGGTGCCCTGGTGCCGCCCGAAGGTCCGCGGCCGCAGTGCCGGTTGGGTGCGCAGCGGGGTGGCAAGGGCCGGACGGGGGTCCGGATTGCTGGGCGATCCCGACGGGAGATCGATCAGGGTCCGGCCGTCCTTGCCGATGAGCAGCACGTACACGTCGGGGCTCACGTGGCTCTCGAGGCCGGCGGTGGTGACGACCCGGCCACGTTGGGCCAGGTGCAGCAGGCCGTCGTAGGCCTGGCGTTGGGCCACGTCGAGCTGCTCGTCGAGGCGGCCGATGAGGAACGAGCGCAGGGACGTGTACGTCGCGACATCGGCGATCAGCAGCCCGACCACCAGCAGCAGGGCCATGGTGGCCGACAGGCGTCGCTGGAGCTTCACGGCGGATCAGCCACCGCTCACCGGGGCGGTCGTTCCCTTCGGGAGGCGGAGGGAGTACCCCACCCGCCGGACCGTGTGGATGAGGGGAGGGTCGAACTCGTCGAGCTTCTTGCGCAGGTAGCTGATGTAGGTCTCGACGATGTTGATGTCCCCGGAGAACCCGTAATCCCAGACGTTGTCGAGGATCTCGGACTTCGAAAGCACCCGGCGGGCGTTCTCGAGCAGGAAGCGCAGGAGGTTGAACTCCGTGGCCGTCAGCTCGACGGCGACTCCCTGACGCCACACCTCGTGGGTGTCGATGTTCATCGACAGATCGGCGAACCTCAGCATCCTCTCGTCCAGCTCGCCGTCGGGAACGGCCCGCCGCAGCACCGCCCGGACCCTTGCCACCAGCTCCACGAGGCTGAACGGCTTGGTGACGTAGTCGTCGGCCAGCCTGAGCCCCTCCACCTTGTCCTCGGTGTCGTCACGGGCGGTGAGGAAGACCACGGGCACGCCGTTGCCCTCCTCACGCAACCGGCGGCACACCTCGGTCCCGCTCAGGTCGGGCAGCATGACGTCGAGCATCACCAGGGCCGGCGTGCGCGTCCTCACCTTCCGGAGCGCCTCGGTCCCGGTGGACGCCACGTCGACGGCGAAGCCCTCGTGGCCAAGGGCAGCCACCAGCAGGTCGGTGATGTACGGCTCATCGTCGACGACCAGGATCTCGCCGATCTCCGGGGCCATCCCACCATGATCGCAGAGATCGCCTCACCGCGGCCGCACGGAGAGCCAACGGGACGCGGCACCGCCGGCACCCGGTGAGGCAGGGACCGGGCCGGTCCCGATGTCGGCCCGGACCCGCTCAGAGGTCGGGAGGAGCGATCGGGACCGGGCCCGGGTCGCGGGCCGGAGTGCGGCGCACCAGGCGCATGGCGGCGCGCAGGAGCCGACCGAGCGCCCAGAACGAGACCAGGCCGAGCGCCTCCACGACGATGGCCGACGACATCTTGGAGTCGCCGGCCGTGCGGTCGACGAAGCGGATGGGCACCTCCACGATGGAGGCGCCGGCCTGCTTGGACCGGTAGGTCATCTCGATCTGAAACCCGTACCCCTCGGCGCGCACACTCGGGAGGTCGAGCCGCCTGAGGAGGCTCGCCGCGTAGGCCCGGAAGCCCGCGGTGGAATCGGAGACGCCCAGCCCCAACACGGCCGAGGCGTAGGCGTTCCCTCCTCGGGAGAGAAGGTGGCGTGACCAGGACCACCGCGGTATCGACCCGCCCGGGACGTAGCGCGACCCGATGACCACCTCGTGCCCCCCGCCCAGTGGGGCGAGGAGGTCCGGCAGGACGGCCGGGTCGTGGGAGAAGTCCGCGTCGATCTCGACGAAGGCGTCGTACCCGCGGTCGAGACCCCAGGAGAACCCGGCCCGGTAGGCGCTTCCGAGGCCCGACTTCCGGCTCCGCCGCAGCACGTGCACGTCACCCAGCCCCTCCCCGGCTGCCTCGGCCAGGTCGGCGGTACCGTCGGGGCTTCCGTCGTCCACCACGAGGATTCCCGCGCCGGGAAGGGCGTCGCGGACCTCCTGCAGGAAGCGCACCACGTTCGGGGCCTCGTTGAATGTCGGGACGACGACCAGCACGCGCACGGCGGCAGCTTAGGAGACCTCTGCGTCGCTATCGGGTAGGGGCTCGGGCGCGGGCGCCCCGGCGGTCACCACCTTTGTGACCCCCGATGGATGGCGCAGCTCGCGGACCACGACCTGCACCGCGCCACCGATCGGGATACCGAGCAGCGCGCCGATGAAACCGCCCAGGGCCGAGCCGACCTGGCCTCCCAGCCGGGCCCCGATCAGGACGGACAGCAGCACCCACAGCGGGTTCATCCGGACGGTCCGGCTCATCACGATGGGATTGAGGGCGTGGTTCTCCACCTGTTGGTACACGAGGAACACGACGAGGGTGACGATGCCGGCAGCCGGCGAGTGCAGCAGGGCGACGAGCACCGTCGGGATGCCGGCCAGCAGCCCTCCGATGAGCGGGAGGAGGTCCACCAGGGCGACCCACAACCCGAGCAGCAACGCGAAGGGGACCCCCAGGAGCAGCAGGGTGACGTACACGATCAACCCGGCGATCAGCGAGGTGAGGACGTCGCCCAGCACGTACCCGGCCACCGAACGGATGACCTCGTCGACGACCCGGCTCAGCCGCTCCGCCCGGGCCGGCGACAGGAGGCCGAGCCCTCCCCGCCACATCTGCGGTCCCTCGAGCATGATGAAGAACGACAGGACGGCGATCGTCGCCAGGCCCACGATGGTGGACGCCGCCGCGGCGCCCACCGAAAGGGCCTGAGCCGGCTTGACCACCTTGGTGACCGCCTGGCTGAGCTTCGGGGCGTTCTTCGCCACCCAGTTCTGCAGGTGAAGCCGCTGGACCAGCCTGCCGATCGACCCACGCCCGTGCTCGGCCTGGTGGATCAGGTTCGGGAGATCGTGGGCGAACCGGGTCACGGCGGAGATCAGCGGTGCCGAGAACAGGTAGACGACCCCGCCGAAGGCCAGGACCCCGACCAGGAAGACCACCGTCGACGCCATCCCGTGGCCGGCCCCCCGGCGTTCGAGGACACGGACCGCCGGGGTGAGCGCCAGCGCCACGAACGCGCCGACCATCACGTACAGCAGGTCGGTGCGCAGCACCCAGACCAAGAGGACCGCGAGGGCGGCCAGCACGACCACGACGACCGAGGTGACGATGGTGGCCAGGGGCACCTGGCGGGCATCGGCCGCCCCCATCACCCGCCGGCGGAACCCTCCGGGCTCGTCGGCCTCCCTCGGAGGGTCGGGCATCGGGGGGTCGGACGCCCCCGAGGAGCGGGCGGGCCCCTCCTCCTGCCGGGCCGACCAGGGCATGCTCCCAGCATGGCAGGTCCGGGTACCGCGCAAGTGCAAGCATGTGGGCCATGGAGGAGCATTCGGCTGCCGGCGCCGGACCGCAGCCCGGGGAAGCCGCCCACCCCGACCCCCGGAGCAAGGTTCAAGCTGAACCTGACGTCGAGGTCGGACCCCGGGGAGCGGGCCCGGGGAGCGCAGACAGGTCCTTGCAGGACGCCGCGGCGCCGCCCCCCCCGAGGGTTGCCGCCGCCGGGCGCGGGCCCTTGCGCCGGTGGCGGAGGTTGCCCCGGAGCGTGAAGGTGACCGTCACCGTGGTGGTCCTCTTCTTCGTGCTCGAGTACGTGCTCCTCCCCGAAGTCGCCAGCGCCCGCAAGTCGGTGAAGCTGCTCGGGCAGGTGAACGTCCTCTGGCTGTGCATGGCCGTGGCGCTGGAGATGTGCGCGCTGGCGGCGTACGCGGAGCTCACCCATACCGTCCTGTCCCCCGGTGCGCCTTCGCGCTTCCGGCTCCTCCGGATCAACATGTCGAGCCTGGCGGTCAGCCACGTGCTCCCCGGCGGCACGGCCCCCGGCGCCGCCGTGGCGTTCCGCCTGCTCGGGGAGTCCGGCGTCCGGGGGAGCACCGCCGCGTTCGGGCTGGCCACCCAAGGGGTCGGATCGGCGGTGGTGCTCAACGTCATCTTCTGGTTCTTCCTCCTGATCTCGATCCCCCTGCGCGGCTACAACCCCCTGTACGGCTTCGCCGCCCTCGCCGGGGCCATCCTGCTGGCCGCGTTCGGCGGCATCGTCCTGATGCTGACCAGGGGAAGGGGGCAGGGGGCCGACCGGCTGTACCGGATCGCCGCGCGCGTCCCCTTCGTGAACTCCGACCGGTTGTCCGTCCTGGTGCAGCGGATCGCCGACCGCCTGACGCTGTTGCTCCGGAACCGGCAGCTGGTCACCCGCGCCATGATCTGGGCCGCAGCCAACTGGTTGCTCGACGCCGCCTCCCTGTGGATCTTCGTGCTGGCCTTCGGTCATCTGGTATCGCCGATCGACCTGCTCGTGGCCTATGGACTGGCCAACATCCTGGCGGTCATCCCCCTGACGCCCTCGGGGCTGGGGGTGGTCGAGGGCGTGCTCATCCCGACCCTGGCCGGGTTCGGCGTCCCCAAGGACGTCGCCGTGCTCGGGGTGCTCAGCTGGCGCCTGGTCAATTTCTGGCTGCCCATCCCGATGGGGGGCGCCGCGTACCTGTCCTTGCGCCTCGGCCCGATGGCCCGCAGGGCCAAGGCTCCCCGGCAGGACACCCACCCGGCCAAGGGCCAGGTGGCGGGCTGAACGGTCCGCTCAGGGGGCGGGGGCGGTATCGGCCGGCGGCGGCTCGAGCGGGCGTGGGTCGGGCTCACGCCGCCGGCGCGCCCGCTCGATGGCCAGCTCCCTCAGACGCTGCTGGGCGTTGATCCCCCGGACGGCCGGGACCCGGCGCCAACGGCGGTCAGGGCGCAGCACCCAGGTATTGGTGTCGTCGGCGAAGATCAGGTCGAGGATCTCGAGCAGGCGCGCCTGAAGCTCCGGGTCGCGCACCGGGACGAGGACCTCTATCCGGCGGTCGAGGTTGCGCTCCATCAGGTCGGCCGAGCCGATGATCAGGGTGAGAGGCGGGCGCGACCCCGGCGGCTCGCCGCCGCCGAACCGGAAGATCCGGGAGTGTTCGAGGAATTGGCCGACGACGGAACGGACGTGGATCGTCTCGGACAGCCCGGGGATCCCCGCCCGCAGGCAGCACAACCCCCTGATCGCCAGGTCGATCGGCACCCCTGCCCCCGAAGCCCGGTAGAGCGCGTCGATCACCCTGGGGTCGGTCAGCCCGTTGAGCTTGAGCACGATGCGTCCGTCGGGTCCCGCCGCCGTCTGCTCCTCGATGAGCTCGAGCACCTGCTGGCGGAGGGTCACCGGCGAGACCAGGATCTGGCGGTACGAGGTGGCCCGGCTGAACCCGGTCAGGTAGTTGAACAGGTCCCCGACGTCGGCGCCGATCTCGGGGTCGGAGGTCAACAGGCCCAGGTCCTCGTAGATCCGGGCGGTCTTGGAGTTGTAGTTGCCGGTCCCGACGTGGCAGTACCGGCGGATCCCGTCCTCCTCGCGCCGCAGGACGAGCGCGGTCTTGGAGTGGGTCTTCAGACCCACCAGCCCGTACACCACGTGGACGCCCGCCTCCTCGAGTGCCTTCGCCCACCCGATGTTGGCCTGCTCGTCGAACCGGGCCTTCAGCTCCACCAGGGCCGCCACCTGCTTGCCCTTGGCCGCCGCCCGGATCAGGGACGCCACGATCGGGCTGTCCCCCGAGGTCCGGTACAGGGTCTGCTTGATCCCGAGCACGTCGGGGTCGTCGGCCGCCTGCGCGATGAACGCCTCCACCGACGTGGCGAAGGAGTCGTAGGGGTGATGGACGAGGACATCGCGCTCGCGCAGGACGGAGAAGAGGTCCATGGGCTCGTTTCCCGCCGTGGCCAGGTGGGGCGGGGTCATCGGGGTCCACGTCTCCTCGTGGAGGTCGGGGCGGTCGAGCGCGTACACGGCCCACAGACCCCCGAGCCCGATGGGCGCCCGGAGGGTGTAGACCCCGTCCGGTCCCACGTCGAGCTCGGCCATGAGCAGCTCACGGACGGCGGCCCCGGCCCCGGCGGCGATCTCGAGACGCACGGCCCGGCCGAACCTGCGGCGTTGGAGCTCCATCTCAATGGCGACGAGCAGGTCGTCCGCCTCGTCCTCCTCCACCGCGAGGTCGGCGTTGCGGGTCACCCGGAAGGTCTCGTGACGACCGATGGTCATACCGGGGAAGAGCGTGTCGAGGTGGGCGGCGATCACCTGCTCCAGCGGCACGAACCGCTCGCCGTCGGGCATGACGACGAAGCGGGACAGGACCTGGGGGATCTTCACCCGGGCGATCCGTGCCTCCCCCGTCACCGGGCTGGCCACCTCCACCAGGAGGTTGAGGGAGAGGTTGGAGATGTAGGGGAAGGGGTGCCCGGGGTCGACGGCCAGCGGGGTCAGCACCGGGAAGATCTCGCGGTTGAAGACGTCCACCAGGTACGCACGGTCGTCGTCGTCGAGCGAGGTCCATCCCGACAGGCGGATACCCGCGTCGGCCAGGGCGGGCACGATCTCGTCGAGGAAGATGTGGTCCTGGCGCGCCACGAGCTCCTTCACCCGGGAACGGATGACCTTGAGCTGCTCGCCGGGGCGCAACCCGTCGGGTGACCGGGTCCGGATCCCCACCGCCATCTGGTCCTCCAACCCGGCCACCCGCACCTGAAAGAACTCGTCGAGCAGCTCGGAGAAGATCGCGAGGAACTTCACGCGCTCGAGCAGGGGCATCCCCTGGTCCTCGGCCAGGTCCAGCAGCCGTGCCCCGAAGTCGAGGCGGGACAGCTCGCGGTTGGTGAACCGCTGGTAGCCGAAGGAGGCGATCTGCTCTTCGGACGGGGGGACCGGGCGGGCGGCAGCACCACCGGCCGCCGGATAGCCGGCGCCGCTGACTGCGCCGCTGGGCGCCGAGGTCGTGCTGGGCTCCGGGGCCATAGGGTCTCCGCGACGACTGTACTACTCACCACTACGCTTTCGGCGGTGGTCCAGACCCAGTCACGACCGACCCCCAAGCGGGTCCGGTCCCGAGCCCCACGGTTCCCGGGCTGGCCCCCGGGGCCCAAGCCGCGCCGAAGGACCGAGCTCGGGCTGCTCGTCTTCGGCTCGCTGATCACCGTGGCGCTGTACGTGATCGCCGAGCTGGGCGCCAAGTCGAAGATCCCCGAGCACATCGGCCCGATCCTGGGCGTCGTCCTGGGTCTTTCGCTGGTGGCCCACCTGGCCAACCGCTGGCTGGTGCCCGAGGCCAACCCGATCGTGCTCCCCATCGCGGCCATGCTCAACGGGATCGGGTACGTGGTGATCGCCCGATGGGACCCCCCGTACGCCAAGGCCCAGGCCGGGTGGGCCGCCTTCGGGGTCGTGGCCTACGTGCTGACGCTGCTGGTCCTCCGCCGGTCGCGCGACCTCGACCGGTACCGCTACCTCCTCCTGATGCTCGCCGGCATCCTGATGCTCGCCCCCCTCATCCCTCACGTCGGCCGCAACGTCAACGGGGCGAGGCTCTGGGTCCGGGTGATCGGCGTGCAGTTCCAGCCGGTGGAGCTGGCCAAGCTCCTGCTCTGCATCTTCTTCGCGTCCTACTTCGCCGAGAAGAAGGAAATGCTGTCGATCCCCACCCGCCGGCTCGGGAACCGCCTGGTGGTCGATCCTGCGCCCCTGGTCCCGATCCTGATCGCCTGGGGCCTCTCGATGCTGGTGATCGGGCTCGAGAACGACCTCGGCTTCGCCCTGCTGATCTTCGCCCTGTTCATCGGCATGCTCTGGGTCACCACCGGGCGGGCCGGCTACCTGGTACTGGGTCTGTCCCTCTTCGTCGTCGGCGCGGTCGTGGCCTCACACCTGTTCGCGCAGGTCCACCAGAGGGTGACCATCTGGCTCGATCCGTGGCACAACCTGTCGTTGCTGGGCGCGGGACAGCTCACCCAGGCGTGGTACTCGTTGGCGAGCGGCGGCCTCGGTGGGACCGGCCTCGGCCTCGGCGTGTCGGGCCACTACGTTCCCTACATCACCAGCGACATGATCTTCGCCGCGATCGGCGAGGAGATGGGGCTGATCGGGGCGGGCGCCGTCGTGATCGCCTTCCTCCTGCTGGTGGGCGCCGGCCTGCAGATCGCCCAGCGGGCCCGCTCCGACTTCTCCCGCCTGGTGGCCACCGGTCTGACGGTGATCATCGGATTTCAGGCGTTCTTCATCATGGCCGGGGTGCTGCGCCTGCTCCCTCTCACCGGCATCACCCTCCCCTTCGTCGCGTACGGCGGATCCTCGCTGATCGCCAACTACGTGCTCATCGCGATGCTCCTGCGGATCTCCGACGAGGGCGTTTCCACCGCGCAGGAGAAGATCTCGGGCATCGCGCAGCCCGGTGAGAAGGCCTTCGTGGTCGCCAACAATTGACGATCGCCCAATTGACGATCACCCAATTGACGATCACCCTGTCCCCTCGCCGGAGCTAACCGGGCGCGACGTCGCCTTCGTCGCTCAGGAGGCGCTCGTCGGCGAGGACCGGTGCGACCACCGGGAGGCGCAGGGCCATGGTGAGCCCGTCGGAGGGCCGGCACGGCACCACCTCGCGGCCCCGGGGGCTCATGAGGTCGAGCTCCCCGAGGTAGATGCCCGCGGTCCGGCCGACCAGGCGGACCGCCACCACGTCGACGTTCAGTCGCTGGAGCACCGAGGCGAACAGCTCGTGGGTCAGGGGTCTCGGGGTGGCCACCTTGTGGAAGGCGTGGCCCATGGCCACCCCCTCGGCCATGCCGAGGGGCATCGACAGCCGGCGGAACGGCGGCTCGGCCTCCTGCAGGGTGAGGAGGGGGAACTGCGAGGGCAGGTCGACGGCGAGCGCAACCACCTCCATGACCCGGAACTGCACGACCGCGCCCGCCGCGTCGCCCGCCACGTCATCCACCGCGTCGGGCGTACACGCTGAGCGAGACGCCCACCGCCATGAAGAAGCAGAGGACGGCGGTTCCCCCGTAGCTGAGGAACGGGAGCGGGATGCCGGTGATCGGCATGATCCCCATGGTCATGCCCGCGTTCTGGAACACGCTGAAGGCCAGAAAGGTGAACATCCCCGTGCAGAGCAGGCGGCCGAACGGATCACGGGCGAGCTTGGCCGCCCGGAAGATCCGCCAGGCCACCACACCCAGCAGGGTGAGCACCACGGTCGCCCCGACGAAGCCGAGCTGCTCCCCCACCGCCGTGAAGATGAAGTCGGTCTGCTGCTCGGGGACGTACCCGAGGTTGGTCTGGGACCCGTGCCCCAGACCCTGGCCGAGGAGGCCTCCGGACCCGATGGCGTTCTTCGCCTGCTGGAGGTTGTAGATGGCCTGTCTCTGCGAGAACGACAGATGGGTGGCGTCCTGGTGGAGGAAGGTCGTCAGCCGGGCGATCTGGTAGTGGTGCAGCAACCCGGACTCGAGCGCCACCACCACCACGCTCACCACCCCGAGCAGCAGGATGAGCAGGATCCGGCCCGGCAGGCCGGCGGCGGCCAGCATCACCAGGAGGACGATCGTCATGATGACGGCCGTCCCGAGGTCGGGCTGGGCCATGACCAGCACGATCGGGATGATCGCCAGGATGAGCACCCGGCTCACGTCCCGCCAGGTCAACCCCTCGGTCCGTCGGGAGCAGTAGGTGGCCACCGCCAGGATCAACGAGAGCACCGCGAACTCCGACGGCTGCAGCTGCACCGGCCCCAGGCTGAACCAGCGTTGCGAGCCCAGCGCATGGGAGCCCACCACGAACACGCCGAGCAGGGACAGGATGACCAGGGCGTGGATCCCCATGGCCACCGGCTCGAGCCGCCGGTAGTCGATGACCGCCATCACCGCCATCGCCGCCACGCCCAGGAACACGTAGAGGACCTGCCGCTTCAGGTAATAGCGGGGATCGAGCCCGGCCGAGAGCAGGGTCCCCCTCGTGGCCGTGTACACCATGACCGCCCCGATGGTGGCCACCAGGACGGTCGTGACGGCCAGGACGACGTCGACCCGGAGGGCGCGCCTGGGTACGGTGGAACCTCTGGGGACCGTGCGGACCTGCACCGCGGGACAGAATATCGGCCATGCCCACCCTTCCCCCGGCAGTGACCGCGACCGGCCTCGGATCCGTCCCCCCAGCGACCGCCCCCGGGGGGAGCGGCTGGCTGTACGACCTGCTCGCCAAGGCCGGGGTCTCACCGTCCACCGCCCAGTCGGTGGTGGAGTTCGTCGTCCGCCCGATCGAGATCGTCCTGGTCGTCGTGGTGGCGGCCCTGCTCGCCCACTTCGGGGCCAAGGCCATCCGACGATGGTTCGGGCGGCTCGCCCAAAGGGCCGCCGGCCGGTCGAGCTCCCCGCGCGCCGCCGCCCGGGCCGAGACGGTGTCGGCCTTGGCGGCGAACCTCTGGCGGTTCGTCGTCGCGCTGGTCGTCGTCGCCATCGTGCTGGGCATGCTCGGGGTCAACCTCACCCCGCTGCTGGCCAGCGCCACGGTCATCGGCGCCACCATCGGCTTCGGGGCCCAGGCCCTGGTCCGCGACTACCTGTCGGGGGCGCTCCTCACGATGGAGGACCAGTTCGGGATCGGCGACTCCATCACGGTGAACGGCGTGAGCGGGGTGGTGGAGGACGTGAGCCTCCGAGTGACCAGGGTGCGCAGCTTTGACGGGACCCTGTGGTACGTGCCCAACGGGGACATCCGCAGGCTCGGCAACTCGTCGCGCGGCTGGGCCAAGGCCGTGGTGGAGGTGCCGGTCACGCCCGCCGCCGGCTCGAGCGTCGGCGCCGTCCGGGAGGCCGTGCTGGCCG
>Ga0307372_10002939_pt1 | contig 27753 bp, 16 predicted proteins | sample OX1MG_FD_202533 | JGI IMG/M metagenome (GOLD analysis project Ga0307372, IMG submission 202533) | Soil microbial communities from Risofladan, Vaasa, Finland - OX-1 | ecosystem: Environmental > Terrestrial > Soil > Coastal area > Acid sulfate soil | place: Finland: Risofladan, Vaasa | collected... | reverse complement strand
CGTTCCAGCCAACCTTACCCCACGCCGCGCCGCCCCGGCCTCATCTCCGGAGCGCGCCTGCAGACTCCTTCGCCTCAATGTTCCCAACGCCCGCCGCCCTCGGCTCAGCTAATTTGGACGGCAGTGGCATTTCCATATGCAAGTTGTGCTGTGACCCGAAGGGATAGGCGATTCTCAACGGAAACCGTGGCATCGTTCGCACCCCCTGCAAACGTACTCAGTGTACTTCGGCTCCGATCGCGGGCGGTGCTGAAAGGATCTGCCGGGGTAGCTCGGCCAGGCGGCCGGACCCGCCGCCGGCGGTGCTGGCGCGGGCCCCGCAACCGTGGGACAATTGGGCTGCGCGACGTGGGACGGTAGCTCAACTGGTAGAGCATTGCCCTTTTAAGGCAAGGGTTCTGGGTTCGAGCCCCAGCCGTCTCACCACCCGACCGGTTGGCCGCGAGGGGCGAGGGGAAGGGAAGGGAACTTCACTTCCCGCACGTTGGCTGCCAAAGCTAACCCCTGTTTTTCCTTCATTTGCGAAAGGCAATGGACGTGCACCCCTGACCGGTGTAGGACGGGACCCCCGGCCCGGCCCGCAAGGGAGGAAATACGCAATGAGGCTGGCTTTGGAGGCCTTGAGGGTGCTCGTTCCCAGTGGGTTGGTGGTGGCGGCGGTGGTCTCGCTGCTGCGCTGCCGCCACCCGCGCGAGATGTTTGACCGCTATCCGGACGGTCGGCCGGCGCTACGCTGCGCCGAGTGTCTGCGCCTGCGCCCGAACGTGATGTTTTCGGCGGCGCCGCAGGTCCGCCTCACCCAAGTGGGCGGCCCGGTGGTGTCGGCGCGGCAGGAGACCGGCATCGAGCGGGTGTGGGCGGAACTCGACCACCCTATCACCGACCTGGAACTGTTCGGAGTGCACTGAAGGAGGCTGGCAGCTTGCAGCTTGCGGCTGGCAGCTTGGGACGGTCTGCTGCAGGGGCGGAGATGGGGCTGGTATGCACAGCCAAGAGTGGCTGTGCCACGGTTGCTGAAGAAGGCTGGCAGCTTGCAGCTTGCGGCTGGCAGCTTGGGATGGTTTGATTGCACAGCCAAGAGTGGCTGTGCCACGGTTGCTGAAGATGGCTGGCAGCTTGCGGCTTGCGGCTGGCAGCTAGGGACGGATGCCCTAGGGCGTGGCGATGACTACGCGTTGCATGGCGGGCGGGAGCGGGTGGAGTTCGGTCTCGCTGAAGCCGGCGTTGTGAAACATCTGGTCCAATTCAGCGTAGCTGTAGGCGTCGCCGTGCGGCGTGCTGGCCAGCATGATGAGGGCGAACAGGGCGGGCACCGGGGGGGTGATGCGATTGTCATCCACGATGAACTCGAGCACCGCCACCTCGCCCTCGGGGGCGAGGGAGGCATGCACGCGGCGCAGCAGGGCCTCGCAGGCGGCGGGCTCGAAGTGGTGCAAGAAGTTGGGCAAGAGCACCCAGTCGTAGCCGCTGCCGAGCTCGGTTTCGAAAGCGCTGCCGGGGAGCGGGTGCCAGCGGTCGGCGACGCCGGCGGCAACGGCGTTCTGGCGGGCGACCTCCAACACCTGGGGCCAGTCGAGGGCGTGGACCTCGGCGTGGGGATTGCGCTGCGCCATGGCGATGCCATAGTGGCCGTGGCCGGCGGCGATGTCGAGCACCTTGCAGGGCTGGGTGGCGCGGGGCAGCAACAGCTCGGCGAGCGCCTGCGCGGGAAAGCGGGCCATGGCGCCCATGTTGCGGGCGAAGTTGACCCAGTAGGGGCTGTCGGGGGCCATGGCCGGGTCCTCGGCCAGCGCGGTGCCGCCGCGGCGCACGGCCTCTTCCAGGAGGGCGAAGGCCTCCATGGAGGTGGGCGCGGCGATGAAGTCCGCGATCGAGCCCAGGTAGGCGGGGGAATGGCGGCTGAGGAAGGTGGCGCTGTCCGGGGTGAGCTGGTAGCGGCCGTCGGACTTGGCCAGCATGCCCAGCACCGTGACCCCGTCGCACAGAATGCGGATGCCGCGCTCGGCGCACTGGGTGCGCTGCGCCAGGGCGGCGGGGGTGTCCAGGCCCTCGCCGATCAGGGTGAACAGATCGAGGCTGATCGCCGTCTTCAGGGCGGCGGTCTGCTGGAAGCCCGCCAGGGTGCTGAAGATGGCTTGGGGCGAGGGCGGGGCGGCGGGGGTGCGTGGGTCTTGCGTCATTCGGAAAAAAACCTCAAGGATCCAATTATAGAAGGGCTTACTCCAGCTTTTCGCCGTAAATGCGGGCCAGCAGCCACTGGGCGGCGCTGACCACGCCGCCCAGCAGCAGCACCGCCGCCGCGCCATCGCGCGCCGCTGGCAGCAGGGAAGTCATGCTGGGGGGCTCATGGCAGGCAGAGGGCGGCGGCGCCGGCGATGCCGGCGTCGGCGCCGTAGCGCGCGGGACGGAGCGGAATTTCGCCGGCGCGCGGGTTGATGGTCCAGGCGCGCAGGCGCTCGCCGATGGTGGGGAACCACTCCGCCATGAGCGCGCCCATGCCGCCGCCAAAGACGATGACTTCAGGCTCGAGCAGGTCAATGATGCTGCCCAGCCAGATGGCGAGCGACTCGGCGGTCTGCTGCAACACCGCCGCGGCGAGGGCGTCGCCCTCGCGCCAGGCTTGGCCGACCACCTCGCCGGTGATGCGGCGGGCATCGCCGTCGGCCAGGGCGAGCAGGCGGCGGGCGGCGCGGGGCTGGCGGCGGGCGGCCAAGCGCGCCCGCTTGGCCACCGCCGGGCCGGCCGCCACCGCCTCGATGCAGCCGCGCTTGCCGCAGGCGCAGCGCGGGCCGCGGAAGTTGATGGAGACATGGCCGCCCTCCACCGCGGCGCCGGTGCGGCCGTGGTGCACCTGGCCGCCCAGCACCCAGCCGGCGCCGATGCCCGTGCCCAGGGTGGCGTAGAAGACGGAGTGGTAGCCGCGCCCGGCGCCCCAGCGCGCCTCCGCCAGGGCGGCGGCGTTGGCGTCGTTGTCGAGCCGGGTGGGCAGGCGGTGGGCCTGCCGGATCCGCTCCGCCAAGGGATAGTCGCGCCAGCAGGGCAGGTTGGGGGGGTTGAGCACCACGCCGCGGCGGGGGTCGAGGGGGCCGGGGCTGCTGAGGCCGATGGCGGCGATGGCGCGGCCGCGGGCGGCGGCCGCGGCCGCGCGGATGGCGGCGCTCACCGCCGCCAGCGCGGCCGAGGCGTCGCCGCGGCCAGGCATGGGCAGGCGCGCGCGGCTGAGGATCTTGCCCTGGGCGTTGACCAGCCCGGCGGCGACCTTGGTCCCGCCAATATCCACCCCCAAATAGACCGGCTCGGGCTTGGCCATGCTGGGAGTATACTTTCGGCTGCCAAGGAAGGGAACTATGAACGCAACCCTGGCCGGACTCTTAATCCTGGTTGTCGCCGGCATCACCAACGGCAGCTTCACCCTGCCGATGAAGTTCACCCGGGCGTGGGAGTGGGAAAACACCTGGCTGATCTATACCGTCTGGGCGCTGGTGGTGTTTCCGCCGACGATGGCGCTGCTCACGGTGCCGGGGCTGGGCGCGATCTATGCCCACGCGCCGGGGGCCTGGCTGCTGGTGGTGGTGGTGGCGCTGTGCGGGGCGGGCTGGGGGGTGTCGCAGATCTTCTTCGGCCTGGCGGTGGAGGGCGTCGGCATTGCGCTGGCGTTCTCGGTGATCCTGGGCTTGGCGGCGGCGGTGGGCAGCCTGGAGCCGCTGCTGCGCCAGCACCCGGAGGAGCTGTTCCAGCCGGTGGGGTTGCAGGTGCTGGCGGGGGTGGGGCTGGTATTGATCGGGGTGGGCATTTGCGCGGTGGCGGGGCGGCGGCGCGAGGCGGCGCAGCGGGGGGCGAAGGCCAGCGGCGGGGGGGCGGGAACGGCGGTGGCGGCGGCGCCGACGCGCCACACCTCGGTGGTGCGGGGCCTGTTCTATTGCGTCATCAGCGGGGTGGGCTCGGCGCTGGTGAACATCGGCTTCACCGAGGGGCATCCGCTGCAGGCCTATGCGCAGTCGCAGGGCGTCTCCGCCCTGGGAGCGCCGAACGTGATCTGGCTGCCGCTGATGCTGGCGGGGGGCGTGCCCGGGCTGGCCTACTGCGGCTACCTGGTGAAGAAGAACCGCACCGGCCGGCGCTTCGCGCAAGCCGGCACCGCCAGCTACTGGTGGTTGGCGGGGCTGATGGCGGCCTTCTGGTTCGGCAGCACGCTGCTCTACGGCATCGGCGCGGGCAAGCTGGGGAACCTGGGCACGGTGCTGGGCTGGCCGGTGTTCATGTCGCTGATCGTGATCACCGCCAGCGTGCTGGGGCTGCTCACCGGGGAGTGGAAGAACAGCGGGCCGAAGCCGCTGCGCACCATGTACGCCGGCATCGCGGTGCTGATCGTGGCGATCGTGGTGCTGTCGCGCGCCAGCTAGATGGGCTTGGCTTGGAGGCTCGCGGTGCGATGGTTTAGGCTGGAAGGATGAAAGCCATCGCCATCACTCCGGGCAAAGCGGGGGTGCGCCTGGTGCAGCGCCCCGAGCCCGCGCTCGCCACCCCCACCCAAGTGAAGCTGCGCGTGGTGCGGGTGGGCATCTGCGGCACCGACCACGAGGAGATCGCGGGGGGGCGGGCGGAGGCGCCGGCGGGCGCCGGCGAACTGGTGATCGGGCACGAAATGATGGGGCAGGTGGCGGCGGTGGGCGCGGGCGCGACCCGGGTGGGGGTGGGCGACTACGCCGTGCTGGCGGTGCGGCGCGGCTGCGGCGCCTGCGCCAACTGCGCGCTGGAGCGCTCGGACATGTGCCAGAGCGGGCGGTACCGCGAGCGCGGCATCCGCGGGCTGGACGGCTACCAGGCCGAGTTCGTGGTGGACGAGGAGGCCTACATCACCCGGGTGCCGGCGGAGCTGGCGGCGGTGGGGGTGCTGCTGGAGCCGCTGTCGATCGTGGAAAAGGCGATCGAGGAGGCGCTGCGGCTGCAGCGGGTGCGCGATCCGCAGGCGGCGGTGACGCCGGACTGGTTTCTGGGGCGGCCCTGCCTGGTGGCCGGGCTGGGGCCGGTGGGGCTGCTGGCGGCGCTGGCGCTGAGGCTGCGCGGGGGCGAGGTCACCGGGCTGGACATTGTGGACGCCGCCAGCCCGCGGCCGCGCTGGCTGGCGGCGCTGGGGGGCCGCTACCTGGACGGGCGCAGCTCGCCGGCGCAGGCGGGCCAGCCCGACCAGAGCTTGATCGTGGACGCCAGCGGCTTTGCCGCGCTGGAGTTCAGCCTGTTGCACCGGCTGGCGCCGAATGGCATGTACGTGCTGGCGGGCATTCCCGGCGGCAACCAGACGCTGGAGATCGCCGGGGCGGCGCTGTTGCGCCATCTGGTGCTGGGCAACCAGGCGCTACTGGGCAGCGTGAACGCCTGCCGCGGACACTTCCAGTTGGCGGCGGACGACCTGGGGCGGGGGCAGCGGCGCTGGCCAGGGTTGCTGGAAAGGCTGATCACCCACCGCCTCGGCCCGGAGGCGTTTGTGGCCTCGGGCGGGGTGGTTCCGCCCGAGGCGATCAAGCAGGTGGTGGAGTGGGGCGGGGCGTAGTAGGCGGGGCTACTCCTGGCGCAGCGCCACGGTGGGGTCGAGGCGGGCGGCGCGGCGTGCGGGCAGATAGCTGGCCAGGGCGGCCAGCGCCAGCAGCAGGGCGGTGACGGCGGCCAGGGTGGGGGCGTCGGTGGGCCGGACGCCGTAGAGGTCGCTGGCGAGGAAGCGGGTGGTGAGCAGCGCGCCGGCCAACCCCAACACGGCGCCGACTCCGGCCAGGGCCAGGCCATGACCGAGCATCATGCGCAGCACCCGCCCGGGGGCGGCGCCCAGCGCCATGCGCACCCCCACCTCCTGGGTGCGCTGGGAGACGGCGTAGGCGAGCACGCCGTAGACCCCGATGCCGGCCAGGATCACCGCCAACCCAGCAAAAGAGACCAGCAGGATCATCATGAAGCGCTGGCCGGCGAGCGAGGCGGCGATCACCTGGCTGAGGGTGCGGATGCCGTACACGGGCTGGTCGTTGCCGGCCCCGGCCACGGCGGCGCGCACGGCGGGCAAGGCGGTCATGGGGTCGCCCGCGGTGCGCACCACCAGCGACACGCCCTGGCCGGCGCCGGTCATATAGGCCAGCGGCACCTGGTCAATGGCGAGATACATCTGCTCGCGGATCTTGGAGGTCGAGTCGGCGCCCAAGCCGAAGTGCTTGACGTGGCCGACCACCCCGATGATCTTGGCGCCGCCGAAGATCCCCATGTTGATCTGCTGGCCCACCGCGTTCTGGCCGGGGAACTCGGTGCGGGCCAGCACGGTGTCCACCACGGCAACCGATTGATGACCGCGGACGTCGTCGGCGTCGAAGAAGCGGCCGCGCAGCAGGGGCATGGAGATGGCCTGCTGGTAGCCGGGGCTGACGAAAAACTGCAGGGCGGAATGCATGCGGTTGGGAGGCGGCTCGGGCGTGCCGGCCTTCCAAAAGCCGGTATCGCTCTCGTTGTCGCTGAGCGGCACCAAGCTGGTCTCGCCCACCGCAGTGACTCCGGGCACGGCGGCGACACGCTGGAGCAAGGTGTCGAGCGCGGTGGCGATGCGCTGGTTGTTGCTGAGGATGCTGGGCGAGAGGGCAAACTGCATGGTCATGGCGTGGGCGGGGTCGAAGCCGGGCTGCACCCGCACCAGCCGGAAGATGCTTTGCATGAGCAGGCCGGCGCCGGCCAGCAGCATCAGCGCCAGGGCCATCTCGGCCACCGCGAGCAGATTCTGCAGGCGGTGGCTGGCGCCGGTGGAGGCGCGGCCGCCATCCTTGAGCGCGCCCTGCAAGTCGAGGCGGCGGCTCTGCCAGGCGGGCAGCAGGCCGAACAAGATGCCGCTGCCGAGCGAGACCGCCAGGGCGAAGGCGAGCACGGCGGCGCTGAGGTGGATCTGCTGCAGGCGGGGCAGGGTGGCGGGCAGCAGGCTGGGAGCGGCGCGTACCGCCGCCCCAGCCAGCGCCAGCCCCAGGCCGCCGCCGAGCAGGCCCAGCAGCAGGCTCTCGGTGAGCAGTTGCCGCAGCATGCGGCCACGTCCGGCGCCCAGCGCGGCGCGCACCGCCAACTCGCGCCGCCGGCCGGTGGCGCGCGCCAGCAAGAGGTTGGCGACGTTGGCGCAAGCGATGAGCAGCACCAGGCCCACAGCACCCAGCAACAGCCACAGCGCCGACTGGGCGTCTTCGACAATGGCCGCCTTCAGCGGACGCGTGTCCACGCTGCGGCCGGCATCGTCCTTGGGGTACTCTTGCGCCAGTTGGGCGCCGATGTTGACCATGTCGGCGCTGGCCTGGGCCAGCGTCACCCCGGGCTTGAGCCGCGCCACCACCCGCATGCCGGGGTGGTCGCCGCGGTCGTGCAGCTGCAGCGGCATCCACTGCCCCAGCAAGGTGAAGGCGTCGGCCTGGTCGTAGAACCAGAAATTGCGCGGCAAAATTCCCACCACCAAATCGCTCTGGCCGTTGAGCGGAATGGCCTGCCCCACCAGCCCGGGATTGCCGCCAAAGCGCCGCTGCCAGAGCCCGTAGCTGATCACCACTTGGGGCGCGCCGTGGGTGCGGTCCTCGGCCGGGGTGAAGCCCGGCCCGTTCAACAGCGGCACCCCCAGCACCTGAAAAAAGCCGGCGGAGACGGTTTCACCGCGCAGGTGTTCGGGCTGCTGGCTGTGCCCGCCGCCGCTCAAGATGAAATCGTCGCTGCGGAAGCCGGCCATGGCAGTGAACGAGCGCTGCAGGCGCCGCCAGTCTTCAAAGTTGGGGTAGGAGACCGAGCTTTGGTGGAACTCGTGCGAGCTCTCATGCAGCACCATCAGGCGGTCGGGCTGGGGATAGGGCAGCGGCGCCAGCAGCACCGAGTTGACGATGCTGAAGATGGCGGTGTTGGCGCCGATGCCCAGCGCCAGCGTCAGCACGGCGATGGCGGTGAAGCCGGGGTTTTTGGCCAGCAGGCGGAGGGCGAAGCGCAGGTCTTGCCGCAGCATCGGAGGGGGATACGGAACAGCGGGCGCGCCGGTTCCGGGCCGGGCGGTTGCCGCGGGGCGGCGAGTGGGGTTAGGGTAAGCCATGCTGCGCCGCGAGTTCGTGAAAACCGCCGCTTTGGCGGGCGGGGGCCTGGCCCTGGGCCGCCGCCTCCGCCCGCCATCGCTGGCCGACGCCCAGGTCGAGGTGCTGCTGGACGAGCCCATCGCCACCATCGCCCCGGAGATCTACGGCCAGTTCACCGAGCACCTGGGCGGGGTGATCTACGGCGGGGTGTGGGTGGGCGAGCACGCGAAGGTGCCCAACCTGGGCGGCATCCGGCGGGCGCTGGTGGAGAAGCTGCGCGCCATCCAGGTGCCGGTGATCCGCTGGCCGGGCGGCTGCTTTGCCGACAGCTACGACTGGCGCGACGGGGTGGGGCCGCGGCAGCAGCGCCCGCGGCGCACCAATTTTTGGGTGGGCTCGGCGGAGGCGCGGCACTTGGGCAACGCCCCCCAGGCGTTCGACCCCAACACCTTCGGCACCGACGACTTTGTGCGCTTCTGCCGCCTGAGCGGCGCCCAGCCCTACCTCGCGGCCAACCTGCGCAGCCTGCCGGCGCTGGCGTTCGACCAGTGGGTGGAGTACTGCAACGCGCCCGCCGGCAGCACCACCTACGCCGACCTGCGCGCCGCCGACGGCTCGCCCCAGCCCTACGGGGTGCGCTACTGGGGCATCGGCAACGAGAGCTGGGGCTGCGGCGGCAACTTCACCCCCGGCGCATACGCCTCGGAATACCGCCGCTTTGCGAGTTGGATCCCGCGCTACGGCGTGGACCTCAAGCTGGTCGCCTCCGGGCCCAACGCCGACGACGTGGACTGGACCACCGAGTTTTTCGAGAACATCTTCGGCCGCCGGGGCATGGCCCCGCCGTGGGGCTGGTCGGTGCACAACTACACCTTCATGGGCGACGCCCTGAAGTTCGACGCCAACACCGCCTACCAGACCTTCGCCAAGGGCTTCAGCACCGAGAAAGTGCTGCTCGACCATTGGACGGCGATGGGGGTCTACGACCGGCGGCGGCGGGTGAAGCTGGTGGTGGACGAGTACGGCGACTGGTACGGGCCGGGCACGGAGGTGGATCCGAGCGACATCTTCGGGCAGCAGATCACCATGCGGGACGCCATCGTCACCGCCTTCACGCTGGACATCTTCAACCGCAACGCCGACAAGGTGGCGATGGCGGCCTGCGCCCAGCTCATCAACTGCATCAACGCGCTGTTCCTGGCGAGTGGCGACCGGTTCCTGACCACGCCGAACTACCACGTCTTCGACCTGTATGCGGCCCACCAAGGGGCGACGGCGGTGCGGGCGGAGTTCGCGGCGCCGTCCATCGCCTTCCAGGCGCCGCCGGCCCGCAGCGGCCGCCGCGGCACCGGCGCCCCTGGCCAAGCCGCCAGCTTTTGGGGGCTGAACGGTTCGGCGTCGCGGCGCGGAAATAAACTGACCGTGACCGTGGTCAACCCCAGCCTGGAGGCGGAGCGCGACACCGAGATCCGGCTGCAGGGCGGGAGCGCGGTGGCGGCGCAGGCCCGGACGCTGGCGGCCGCCGACGTGCACGCCCACAACACTTTTGACCAGCCCGACGCGGTGGCGCCCCGTCCGCTCGCGCCGGTGGTGGCGGGCGGACGGATTCGGGTGGCGCTGCCGCCGGCTTCGGTGACGCGGCTGGACCTGGTGCTGGGATGATAGGAGCTAAGATCAGGATATGAGCGCCGCGGCCTGGCCCGAGCTGCCCTACGCCGGCTGGAAAGACACCTGCGCCACGCTGCACCGCTGGCTGCAAATCGCCGGCAAGGTGCGGCTGGCGCTGGCGCCGCACATCAACCACTTCTGGCAGGCGACGTTCTATATCACCGCCGACGGGTTGACCAGCTCGGCGATTCCGCTGCCCGATGGCAGTGGCATCTTCGAGATCCAGTTTGACCTGCGGCGCGACCAGGCGCGCATCGCGACCAGCGCGGGCAGGGAGCGCAGCCTGCGGCTGCGGCCCTGCTCGGTGGCGGTGTTCGAGCGGGAGTTCCTGGGCGCGCTGGCCGAGTTGGGGATCGCGGTCAAAATCTGGGGGATGCCGGTGGAGATCCCCAACCCGGTGCGGTTCAGCCTGGACCAGGAGCACTGCAGCTACGACGGCGAGGCGGTGCGGCGGTGGTGGCGGATTTTGGTGGAGTGCGAGCGGGTGTTGCTGGAGTTCCGCTCCGGGTTCCAGGGCAAGTGCAGCCCGGTGCATTTGTTTTGGGGCAGCCTGGATTTGGCGGTCACGCGCTTTTCCGGACGGCGCGCTCCGGAGCGCCCCGGGGCGGACGCCATGACGCGCGAGGCCTACTCGCACGAGGTCAGCAGCGTGGGCTTCTGGCCGGGCAACGATGACTTTCCCGACCCGGCCTTCTACGCCTACGCCGCGCCCGCGCCGGAGGGGTTTGCCCAGGCGCGGGTCGGGCCGGCGGCGGCGTTCTACAGCGGGCCATTGGGCGAGTTCCTGCTCCGGTACGAGGACGTGCGGCAGGCCGACTCGCCGCGCGCGGCGCTGTTGGAGTTCTGCCAGAGCACCTACCTAGCCGCCGCCGAGCTGGGCCACTGGGAGCGGGCGGAACTGGAGCGGGGCTACTCCACCAGCAGATTGTCCACGTAGCACCACTTCCAGCTCTCGCCCGGCTCGAAGGAGCGCACCACCGGGTGCTGGGTGGCGTGGAAGTGCTGGGTGGCGTGCTTGTGGGGCGAGGAGTCGCAACAGCCGACGTGGCCGCAGAGCAGGCAGAGGCGCAGGTGGACCCAGGTGCCGCCGATCTCCAGGCATTCCTTGCAGCCTGGGCCGCTGGGGTGCACCGGTCTGAGGTTGGCCATATGCGGGCAAGCGTGGGTGGCCATGGGGATGGTTTCCTTTGGCCTAGGGTAGCACCGGCGGCCCGGCGGGGGCGTTCGCCGACTTCCAGCCGCCGTTGGCCGATTGGGGCGGGATCGGCCAGGGGCGCTGGCCTAGGCTTGCAATTGGAGGCAAGCTATGGGGGCAAGGTTTTGGGGGATGTGTTGCCTGGTGGCGGGCCCGGTCCTGCTGCTGGTAAACATCACCGCCGGGCCCGGCCATTGGCTGGAACTGCTGCCGCCGGCCGCCGGAGGTTTCTGCGGCTGGCTGGTGGAGCGCTTGGAGTGGAGGAGGAGCACGCGATGCAGGACACTGACGATCGGCCGTACCGCCGCTGCCGCACCCGCAGCCTGGTGGGGCCGCTGGTGCTGATCGGGCTGGGCATCATCTTTTTGCTGGACCAGTTCCATGTGCTCGACGCCGGCAACGTGTTCGCCTATTTCTGGCCGGTGGTGCTGATCTTTTTTGGGGCGGAGATGTTGAGCGGCCGGCCCCGGTTCTGGCGTGGCTTGTGGGGCGTGGTGGCGATCGCCGCCGGCATCTCGCTGGTGATGCAAAACCTGGGCTACTGGCACTTTGACATCGGACGGCTGTGGCCTTTGCTGCTGATCGGGCTGGGATTTTCGCTGCTGCTTCGCCGGGGCGACCGGGACGATCGCTATGACCGCTTGCGGCGGCGCTGGGCGAGGCGCTATGGCAGCGGGCCGGGCCCGGCGCCCGGGCCCGAACCGCCGCCGGCCAGCGCCGCCGCCGGGCCGGACAGCGACGCCAGGCTGGATGCGGTGGCGGTGCTGGCCGGGGTGCAGCGCCGCATCACCGCGCAGAACTTCACCGGGGGGCGGGTGGTGGCGTTCTTTGGCGGCTTCAACCTGGATCTCACCCACGCCAACATCGCCGGCGACACCGCCGTGCTGGAGTTGGAGGCGCTGTTTGGCGGGGGCGAGGTGCGGGTGCCGGAGAACTGGGTGATTGACCTGCAGGGACACGCGCTGCTGGGCGGCTTCAGCGACGAGACCCACCAGCATCCGCCCGCCACCGGCGCCCAGCGGCTGGTGGTGCAGGGCACCGCCGTGTTCGGCGGGGTGGTGATCAAGAACTGATGCATCCGCTGGGCCAGGGACGGCGGCTGGCGTGGTATCTGGCGGCCTGGGTGCCGCTGGGCGGGCTGCTGGCGATCCTGCTGACGGCGGGGGCGGGGCTGCGCCCGGCCGCCGCCTGGGCGTGGGCGCTGCCGCTGGCGCTGGTTTATGCCTTCGCCTGCCTGCCGGTGTGGTATACGCGCCGGGTGCTGCCGCTGCGGGCGAGCCCGGGGCCGGTGGTGGGGGCGCACGTCTCGGCGGCGGTGGTGGCGGGCTACTACCTGGTGCTGGGGGCGCAGGCGGCGGGGGCGGCCGAAGGGCGCGCCCTTGCAGGCGCAGGCGGCGGCGGCCGAGGCGGTGGCGCTGGCGCGGGAAGCCGAGTTGCGCGCGCTCAAGGCGCAGATCAACCCGCACTTTTTGTTCAACAGCCTCAACTCCATCTCGGCCCTCACCGCCAGCGAGCCGGCGCGGGCGCGGCAGATGTGCATCCTGCTGGGAGATTTCATGCGGCAGACGCTGGCGCTCGCCCTGGGCGAGGAGCTGGCCCTGGTCCATGCCTTCCTGGCCATCGAGCAGGTGCGCTTCGGGGCGCGGCTGCGCTTTGAGGAGGCGGTCGCGCCGGAGGCGCTGGCGGCGGCGGTGCCGCCGTTGCTGCTGCAACCGCGGGTGGAGAACGCCGTGGTCCACGGCATCGCCCACCTGCTCGAGGGCGGCTGGATTCGGCTGGAGGCGAGCTGCGGCGGCCGCCGCCTGCACCTGAGCGTGGCCAACGCCTACGACCCCGAGGCCCCCCGCCGTCCCGCCGGCGGGGTGGGGCTGGCCAACGTCCGCGCCCGGTTGCAAACCGTGTTCGGGGGCCGCGCCCAATGCGAGGTCGCCGCCGGCGCGGCTTGCTTCCAGGTCAACCTGGAACTGCCCGAGCAGGTGGAGGCGTGAAGCAGCGGGTGGTGATTGTGGATGACGAGGAATTGGCGCGGCAGGTGCTGCGCGAGTTCCTCGCCGAGGATGCCAGCGTGGAGATCGTGGCCGAGTGCGCCAACGGGCTGGAGGCGGTGAAGGCGGTGCAGGAGCGGCGGCCGGACCTGCTGCTGCTCGACATCCAGATGCCCCGGCTGGACGGCTTCATGGTGGGCGCGGGCCCCAGCGCGCCTGCGGCGCGCGACCCGCTTGTGAGCCGCCCCGCTGTAACAGCGCGGGGCGGCATGCTCGCGCCGACTTGGGGCCCCGTGGCCCGCGGTCGGCGCTGCGCGGCTTCTCTGCTGGGCTGCTGGGGCCGCGCCGAATTCGTTTCCCGGGGGCGCAGACGCGCCACTGGCGCGTCTGCCCCTGCGGAATTACGACCACCCCAGAGCCCGAGGCGGGCTCTGGGGACCCCGGTTCGCGGCCTTTCGCGCCGATTTTGCCAGCAGGCAAAGCGGCGCGATCCCCGCGAGAGGTGCTGGAGCTGGTGCAGTCGGGGGCGGGGCGGGAGGTGGGGGTGGTGTTCGTCACCGCCCACGATGAACACGCGCTGCGGGCGTTTGAGGTGCATGCGGTGGACTTTCTGCTCAAGCCCTTCAACCGCGAGCGGCTGCAGCTCGCGCTGCGGCGGGCGCGGGAGCGCGGGGGCGCCGCGCCCAGCGGCGCGGCGCTGGCGGCGGCGGCGCGCATCGGCTGGCTGGAGCGCATCGCGGTGCGCGAGGGGGCGCGGGTGACGCTGCTGCCGGTGGCGGGGCTGGACTATGCCGAGGCGCAGGACGATTACGTGGCGCTGGCCAGCGGCGGCAAGAAGCTGCTGAAGCAGCAGACCATCGCCAGCCTGGAGGCGGCGCTCGATCCGGCGCAGTTTGTGCGCATCCACCGCTGCTACCTGGTGCGGCTGGAGGCGTTGGGCAAGGACCGCCACCAGGTGGTGCTGGCCGCGGGCGAGGGCCTGCCGGTCAGCCGCGCCGGGCGGGCGCGGCTGCGGGCGATCCTGGAGGCGTGAGCGTTGGTGGGCGCGGGCCCCCGCGCGCCTGCGGCGCGCGTCCCGCTTGTGCTCACGCCGACTTGGGGGCCCCGTGGCCCCAAGTCGGCGCTGCGCCTCGCTGGGGCCGCGCCGAATTCGCTTCCCGGGGGCGCAGACGCGCCACTGGCGCGTCTGCCCCTGCGGAATTTCGCAGCCTTTCGCGCCGATTTTGCCAGCAGGCAAAGCGGCGCGACCCCCGCGACTAGGGCTCGATCGCCAGCGTCAGGCCGGCGGCCTTGGCGGCGGCGTTGAAGGCCGCCGTGTCCGGCCCCACCACTTGCTGGAAGGCCTGCCGGGCGGTGGCCAAGCGGGTGACCAGCAACTGGTTGACCGCCACCTGCTGGGTGGTCGGCCCCAGGTCGGCCCCGGTGCCGTCCAACTGGCTGGCGATCTGGGCGATCATGCCTTCCAGCTTCATGGGATGGCGGAAGGCGTCCTCGGTGTGGCCGGTCAGGTAGACGTCCACCAGGTTGTCCTCGGCCGCGATCGCCGCCGCGGCGAGCTTGCCGGCGGCGGCCACCACCGGCGCGGCGGAGGCTTGGCCGCGAAACAGGCGCTGGGCGTCCTCGAGTTGGCGGCGGGTGCGCTCCAGATGGTTGATCATGTCCACGCTGTCGTTCCACTCGCCCTCGAGCTGCAGCAGGAACTGGCGCTGCGCCGTCATGGTGGCCACCGTGCCCAGGTCGTGGGGATCGATTTGCACATCCAGCGATTGCGTGCCGGCGGGCTGGCCGTTGACGGTGAGCTGGACGGTGTAGCGGCCGGGAACCACCTTGGGCCCGCCGGGCATGCGCGTCCAATCCACGAACGGGCGCTGGGCCGGCACCCAGGGCTCGCCCGGAGGGCTCACCTGGTATTCGATCTTGTGCGGCGGGGTGCTGCGCAGATCCCACCAGTAGCGGTTCAGGCCCTTCTGGCCCTTGAGCTCGACGGTGCGCAGCGCCTTCCCGTCGGCGTCGCTGAAGCGCAGGGCCACCTGGTCGCTGGGGGCACTGAGGAAGTAGTTCACCACCGCGCCATAGGGAGGATTCTCCCCCACCACCACGCCGTTGGGATCGTCATAGCGGGTGTCGCCGCGCTGGCGGAAGCGGTAGGCGGGGCGCGGCGGGAGCAGTTGCGAGGGCCCGGCGCTGACGGTGTCGAAGTGGCGCAGGGCGGTGATGTCGTCGAGGATGTAGATGCCGCGGCCGTGGGTGGCGATCACCAGATCGTTGAAACGCGGCTCGACCTCCAGCCAGTAGATGGGCGAGGGCGGGAGGTTGTTGCGCAGTTGGGTCCAGTGCGCGCCGTCGTCCCAGGAGAGATACAGGGCGTTGTCGGTGCCGAGGTAGAGCATGCCCTTGCGCCCGGGGTCTTCCATGACGAAGTGGGCGAAGCTGGAGACGGAGTGGGGGATGTCGCCGGCGATCGAGGTCCAGGTCTGGCCGAAGTCGGTGGTCTTGAAGACGTAGGGATGGTAGTTGCCCACCATTTGGAAGTCCACAGTGATATAGGCAGTGCCGGCGTCGAAGGGGGAAGGGAAGATGTTGTCCACCGTGCCCCAGGGCGGCAGGTTGGGGATGTTCTTGGTGAGGTTGGTCCAGTGCTTGCCGCCGTCGCGGGTGAGGTTGACCTGGCCGTCATTGCTGCCGGTCCAGATGACGCCGGCCTGCACCGGCGACTCCTGGATGGCATAGAGGATGGAGCCGTCGAAGGTCATCAGGTTGTCGAAGGCGATGCCGCCGGAGTTTTGCTGGTGGCTCTTGAGGTCGAGGGTGAGGTCGGGGCTGATGCGCTGCCAACTGTTGCCACCGTCGAGGGTCTGGTAGACGTACTGGCTGCCGACATAGACCTGGTTGTGGTTGTGGGGGGAGATGGCAACGGGGAAGGTCCAGTTCCAGCGGTCGCGCACGTCGCGCGGGGCGTAGCCGTAGGTGGACTCGGGCCAGGGATCGACGCTGCGGATCTGGCCGGTGCGCAGGTCGATGCGGTCGAGCATGCCGTTGTAGCAACCCGACCAGATGATGTTGCTGTTGACCGGGTCGGGGATGCCGAAGCCGCTCTCGCAGCCGCCGTAGGCGTGCCAGGTGGCGGTGGAGAGGGGGCCGCCCAGGGTGTTGCTGGGGCCCTCGTTGCTGCCGTCGTCCTGCTTGTTGCCGAGCACGTGGTAGGGGATCTGGTTGTCGGTGAAGACGTGGTAGATCTGGGCGATGGGCAGGGTGACGTGGAAATAGCTCACCCCGCGGTTGAGCGAGATGGTGCCGCCGGAATCCTGCGCGGTCAGGATGCGGTTGGGGTTGAGCGGATCCACCCAGACCTCGTGCAGGTCGCCGCCGGCGGAGGTGGCGTGGGGATCGAAGGTGTGGCCGCCGTCGCGGGAGACGCTCCAGGAGACCGAGGGGAAATAGAGCAGGTTGGGGTCGTCGGGGGAGATGGCGAAGCGGGTGTAGTAGGGCGAGCGCTCGGCCATGACGTGGTTGCGGTTGACCACCTCCCAGTTGCGGCCGCCGTCGTCGCTGCGGTAGAGGGTGGCGGTGGCCTGCTGGATGAGGGCGTAAACGCGGTTGGGGTCGCTGGGGGCCACGCCGACGGCGATCTTGCCGAGCGAGGCGTTGGCGGCGGGCAGGCCGTGGCCGCTGAGCTTGCGCCAAGTGTTGCCGCCGTCATGGGTGACGAACACGCCCGAGCCCGGCCCGCCCGAGTCCTCCTGCCAGGTGCGGATGGAGAACTGCCACATGCCGGCGTAGAGGGTCTGGGGATCGTGGGCATCCATGGAGAGGTCGCTGCAGCCGGTGTCGTCGTTGACCTGCAGCACGTGCTGCCAGCTCTTGCCGCCATCCTCGGTGCGGTAGACGCCGCGGTCGGGGGTGGGCTTGTAGGCCTCGCCCACGGCGCAGGCGAAGACGATGTTGGGGTGGGCGGGGTCGATCACCACGCGGCCGATGTGGCCGGTCTGGCGCAGGCCCATGTGCTGCCAGGTGGCGCCGCGGTCCAGGGACTTGTAGACGCCGTCGCCCATGGCGTGCCAGGCGCGGATGAGGTAGGTCTCGCCGGTGCCCGCCCACACGATGTTGGGGGCGGAGGGGGCAATGGCCAGGGCGCTGACCGAGGAGACGTCGGCCTGATCGAAGATGGGGGCCCAGTGGGTGCCGCCGTCGGTGGTCTTCCAGATGCCGCCCGAGGCGGCGCCATAGTAGGCCACCAGCGGGTTGCCAGGCTCGCCCACGACGGCGATAGCGCGGTTGCCGGTGGGCCCGATGAAGCGGAAATGGAGCTGCTGGAAGGGATTGGCGTTGTCGAAGGGGATGACGGGAGCGCGCTGGGCACCGCGGAACTGGGCGGCGGCGGGCAGGCAGAGCAGCGCGAGAGCGGCGGCGCGGGCAACGCTCAAAAAGGTTGGGGTGCGCATGGTGGGCCTCCGGGCAGCGGGCGACCCAAGATAGCACAGATGCCCGCCGGCGGCAGCGCGGGGCGAGCGGCCCTCCGCCCAGCCGGCGCCGCCGGTGGGAGGCTTAGAGGCGGGGAAGCGGATGCAGGCCGCGGTCCGTGCGCGCGACCGCGGCGGGCAGAGCGGTGGCGCCTGCGGTCCAGGCGAAGGGCTTGGGGGCGGGGTGGTGGGGCCAGCCGAGGTGGGCGTGGATGGCCTCGATCAGATTGGCGGCGCGGGTCAAGGCGCCGCGGCGCAGCCAGGCCAGGTCGCGCAGGAGCGGCTCCGCCAGCTTGAGCCAGGAGGCACGGGCGGGGGTGAAGTGGACTTGGAAACGGGGATGGCGCGCCAGCCAGCGCCGCACCCCGGGGTGCTGGTGGGTGGCGCGGTGGTCGAGGATCAAGTGAAGTTGCTGGCCGGGGGGCGTGGCCAGGTCGAGCCGGCGCAGGAACTGAATCCATTCCGCCGGGCCGGGCGCGGGCTGGCAAGGGCCAGCCAGGCGGCGGTCGAGGAGGCGGAGGGTGGCCAGCAGGGAGGCGGCGGGGTGGGCGCCGCCGGGCAGCCCGGGCAGGGATGGGTCGAGCGCCGCCGCGGTCGGGCTGTGCTCGTCGCAGCCGAGCGCCAGGGCGTGGGCGGGGGGATTCAGGTACAGGCCCACCAAGTCTCCCGCGCGCGCGGCGAAGCCGAGCTGGCGTGGGCGCGGGGCGCGCGCGGCGCGAGCCGGCGCCAAGCCGTGGGCCGCCCACAGGCGGCGCACGGTGGCGGGGCTCACCCCGGCCGCCGCCGCCATGGTGCGGGTGGTCCAGTGGGGGGCATGGGCGGGCGCCTCCTGGGTGGTCCGGCGCAGGATGTCCGCCTTCACCGCCGCCGAGATGGCGGGGGTGCGCCCGCGGCGTGGCGCGTCCTTTTCCAACCCCGCCGCGCCCCGCTGCAGGAAGCGCTGGCGCCAGCGCGCGGCCTTGGCGCGGGTGATGCCCAGCGCGGCGGCGATGGTGGTGTCCTGCTGGCCCGCCGCCGCCAACAGCACAATGCGGCAGCGCTGCGCCAGGCCGGCCGGCAGGGAACGGTCGCGCGCGCGGGTGTCCAGCCACTGGCGCTCGGCGGGGGTCAGTTCGATGCGGGCAGCGACGCGCATGGGGGAAGCCTCCTTGGCCACGACGCTCGGTGGGCCATATGGGTTACAAGTTATGACGCATGCGCCGGCAGGGACCGGATTTTCTTCAGCGCGGGCTGCTTTTCCGTTGACACCCAATGGATGCTGCCCGATCATAGTAAGTCGTGAAATGTTGCAGGCGACATAGCTTCTTGTTGCTTGCGACATATATGTCGCAAGCGGCATGGTCGTTGCCGCCGCAGGGTCCGCAGGGTCCGCCGCGAGCGGATCCGGGTTTGAATCCAAAAGGGGAGGATCATTCATGCTGCAGAGTCGTAGCATCAAGCGTGTGGGAGGCTTCATGGCCACAATGGTGGCCATGCTCGGTCTCGCGTGGTTCGCGCCGACGGTGGCGCGCGCGCAAAATACCAACAGCGGCACGATCACCGGCCAGGTCACCGACGCGCAGGGCAAGGCCATCGTCGGGGCGGTGATCATGCTGACCAACGCCTCGACCAACGGGGCGCAGCCGACGGTGTCGAACAGCGCGGGCCGGTACGTGTTCGTGAACGTGCAGCCGGGCACCTACAGCCTTGACGTCAAGAAGGACGGCTTCAAGGAGGCGACGGTCAAGAGCCAGGCGGTGGCGGCGGGCAAGCCGGTGACGCTGAACATACCGATGCAGGTGGGCTCGGCCACGCAGACGGTGGAGGTCACGGCCAACGGCGCCGAGCTGCAGACCATGAACGCGACCGTGGGCGAGACGCTGAGCTCGGACGCGATCATGAAGCTGCCGGCGCTGAACCGCGACGCCAACTCGCTGACCACGCTGCAGCCCAACACCCAGCCGGACGGCGGGGTGGGCGGGGCCGCCTCCGACCAGAACAGCTACACCCTGGACGGCGGCAACAACAGCAACGACATGGACGGCAGCAACGCCGTTTACACCTCCGCCACCGGGGGCGCGAGCTCGGGCGTGATGCCGACCCCGGCGGAGAGCGTGAGCACCTTCACGGTGGGGGTGAGCAACCAGTCGGCCGACGTCAACAGCGCGGCCGGCTCCTCGGTGGCCATGGTGACCCGGCGCGGCACCGACGCCATCCACGGCTCGGTGTACGAGTACTACCTGGGCTCCTACCTGGCCGCCAACTCCTGGAGCAACAACCAGCAGGGCATCAGCCGGCCCAAGAGCCACCGCAACCGCTTCGGCGCCTCGCTGGGCGGGGAGATCCTGCCCAACTGGCTGGGCGGCAAGACCTATTTGTTCGGCAACTACGAGGGGCTGCGCTATCCGCTGGAGTCGACCTACACGCGCGCGGTGCCGACGCCGCTGCTGCGGGCCGGCGTGGTGCAGGCGCAATGCGGCGGGGCCGCCTGCGCCAACGGGGTGGGGGTGACGCCGGGAACGTGGGGCGCCTACAACCTCAACCCGGTTTCGGTGACGGTGGGCAACACCACCTACAATCCGGCGGTCTGCAACATCCCGGCGGCCAACGGGGGGGGCACCGGCCCCTGCGATCCGCTGGGCATGGGCATGAACCCGGTGGTGTCGCAGATCTGGCAGAAGTACATGCCGCTGCCGAACGAGACCACCGGCGGCGACCGCTTCAACCTGCTCAACTTCCAGGGGTCGGTGAACGACTCGCAGCGCTCGAACTTCTTCGTCAGCCGCCTCGACCACGACTTCGGCGCCAAGAACCACTTCACGGCGACCTACCACTTCTACAGCTTCAACCCCATCAGCACGGCGCAGGTGGACATCGGCGGGGCGCTGCCGGGCGACACCTTCGGCGTGCCGACGGCGACCACGCAGCGGCCGCAGCTGCCGGCCATGGCCTCGGCGCAGTTGACCACCAGCATCAGCGCCAACGTGACCAACAACTTCAACTACTCCTACCTGCGCAACTACTGGGAGTGGCTGGGCACCAACCTGTCGCCGCAGACGGTGAGCGGGTTCGGCGGGGCGCTGGGCGGGGCGCTGGAGATCGGCGGCGAGTCGAGCGGCGCGCAGATCCCCTACAACCTGAACACGCAGTCGGTGCGCACCCGCTTCTGGGACGGCATCGGCCACACCTTCAGCGATGACCTGACCGTGATCCACGGCAACCACATCATCCAGTTCGGCGGCAAGTACACCCACCAGTGGGACTACCACTCCCGCAATGACAACGGCGGCGGCATCATGGCCAACACCGTGTATCAGGTGGGCAACGGCACCGGCCAGAGCGGCGGCCACGGGGTGAACTTCAGCTACCAGCCCACCGACTTCGTCAGCGGCTCGACCACCAACGTCTACGACCAGTACTACGCCGAGACCATGGGCATCGTGACCCAGCCGCAGACGATGTACACGCGCGCCGGGCAGCAGCTCAACCTGCAGCCGCTGGGCACGCACATGTTCGACCAGAGCACGATTCCGCTCTACAACGTCTACTTCAGCGACGCCTGGCACATCCAGCCGAGCCTGACGCTGACCTACGGCACCGGCTACACCATCGAGATGCCGCCGCACGAGGCGCTGGGCAAGCAGGTGGGGCTAGTGGATGCCAGCGGCAACGCCATCAACGCCGCCGGCTATTTGGCGGCCGAGCAGCGCGCGGCGCTGGCGGGGCAAGCCTATGCCCCGACGCTGGCCTTCGCCACGGTGAACAACATCGGGGCCGGGCTGAAGTACCCCTACAACCCCTTCTACGGCAGCTTCAGCCCGCGCGTCTCGCTGGCTTGGAACCCGAACATTGACGGCGGCCCGCTGGGCTGGCTGTTTGGCGGCAACAAGTCGGTGATCCGCGGCGGCTGGTCGCGCATCTACGGGCGCCTGAACGGGGTGGACCTGGTGCTGGTGCCGCTGCTGGGCACGGGCCTGGGCCAGCCGGTGAGCTGCATCGGCGCCAGCGCCGCCGGCGCCTGCCTGGGCAACGGCGGGGTGAATCCCAACACCGCCTTCCGCATCGGGCCGACGGCCGGGGTGGCCGACCCCAACGCGGTGGGCGGGACCTACTTCGGCAGCGGCATGACCGCGCCGCTGGGCGCGCCGCCGACGGCGACGCTGCCGCAGCCCTTCTTCCCCGGCCAGATCCAAAACGGGGTGGTCAACGCCTCGGCCGGCTCGGGCGAGTTCCTGGACCCGAACTTCAAGCCGGACCGCTCGGATGAGTTCGACCTGACCTTCCAGCGCCAGCTCAGCCGCAGCTTCACCACCGAGCTGGGCTACACCGGGCGCATCATCCGCAACGAGTACCAGGCGATCAACCTGGACGCGGTGCCGTACATGATGACCTCAGGCGGGCAGCAGTTCCAGCATGCGTTCGCCAACCTGTACCAGCAGATCGCGGCGGGCGCCACCAACTTCAACCCCCAGTCGTTCTTCGAGACCGCGCTGGGCGGCGCCAACTCCCCTTATTGCAAGGCCTACGCCAGCTGCACGGCTGCCGTGGCCGCGCACGAGGGGCCGGCTGGCTCCGACAACATTGATCCCAACTTCGGCAACAACGTCTACGGCATGTGGACCGACATGAGCCGGGCCACCGGCTCGTGGCAGCTCGGCCGGACCTATCCCAGCGCGGCGACGACTTGTTCGACGCCGGGCGTGGGCGCCTGCCCGGCCAACGGGGTGATCAGCGCCGGCGGGCAGTTGTCGGCGATCTTCGACAACGTGTCCATGGGCTGGGGCAACTACAACTCGCTGTTCTGGTCGATCCAGATGCGCGACTGGCATGGGCTGACGCTGCAGTCGAACTTGACCTGGAGCCATTCGCTGGGCACCGGCCAGGTGTATCAGGCGACCAGCTCGTACACCGTGACCAACCCCTGGAACATCGGGATGGATTACGGACCGCAGTTCGACGACACGCCGCTGAACTACAACCTGTACTTCATCTACGAGCCGGGCTCGAAGACCCAGCGCGGCTTGATGGGCCACCTGGTTGACGGCTGGTCGTTCGCGCCGATTCTGACCTGGCGGCGCTTCGGCAACAACTTCTTTGCGGGAGGGAGCGGCACCGGCGTCAGCCAAGTGACCGGCGGATTCCAGTGCGGCGCCTTCGGCGAGACCGACTGCTCGGCCGGGAGCGCGGTGGAGGGTGGGGTCACCCTCAACGGCTACACCGGCGGCTCGGGCATCGTTTACAACGTGGCTCCCACCGGCGTGGGCAGCAACAGCAATCCGGCCACCGGCGGCACCGGCATCAACCGGTTCGCCAACCCGGCGGCGATCATGTCCGAGTTCCGGCCGCTGGTGCTGGGGCTGGACACGACCGCGCAGTCGGGGATCGTTCCCGGCCTGGCGGGCACCAACGTGGACTTCTCGGTGACCAAGGACTTGGCCCTCTCCGAGCGGTTCACCACGGAGCTGAACGCGCAGGCGACCAACGTGTTCAACCACTTTGTGCCGTCCTCGCCGTACCTGGACATCACCAACCCGGCCAACTTCGGCACCATCAGCAGCAACCAGCTCGCGCCCCGCACGGTCGAGGTGGGCCTGCTGGTCCGCTGGTAGCCTTACTCTTAAACCTTCAACCCTCAAGCGACCGCGGCGCAAGCCGCGGTCGTTTTGTTTTTGGCGGAAAGGCGGCAGTCCCGAAGCGGTGCCCTTCGCTCCTCTAAGAGGGGCGGAGCAGCCAGAGTCGGCGGTCCAGCGGTCCGGGATGCCTTGCCCCTGGGCAGGGACGGGCGACGGCAAAATGCGAATGGGAGTGGGGGGATCCGGTCGGCGCTAGTGGCGCTAGTGGAAGCTGCGCTTATGTGACATTTCAGTAAATTTTTTCTTGACACTCGCATGGGGCTGGGAGATGATCGCGCCGTCGGGAGTGATGTAGGCGACATGGCCTGCAGCCACCGGCGCAAGCGGAGAGAGGTTTGAATTTCAAGGGGAGGATCATTCATGCCGCAGAGTCGTAGCATCAAGCGTGTGGGAGGCTTCATGGCCACAATGGTGGCCATGCTCGGTCTCGCGTGGTTCGCGCCGACGGTGGCGCGCGCGCAAAATACCAACAGCGGTACGATCACCGGCCAGGTCACCGACGCGCAGGGCAAGGCCATCGTCGGGGCGGTGATCATGCTGACCAACGCCTCGACCAACGGGGCGCAGCCGACGGTGTCGAACAGCGCGGGCCGGTACGTGTTCGTGAACGTGCAGCCGGGCACCTACAGCCTCGACGTCAAGAAGGACGGCTTCAAGGAGGCGACGATCAAGAGCCAGGCGGTGGCGGCGGGCAAGCCGGTGACGCTGAACATACCGATGCAGGTGGGCGCGGCCACGCAGACGGTGGAGGTCACGGCCAACGGCGCCGAGCTGCAGACCATGAACGCGACCGTGGGCGAGACGCTGGGTTCGGACGCGATCATGAAGTTGCCGGCGCTGAACCGCGACGCTAACTCGCTGACCACGCTGCAGCCCAACACCCAGCCGGACGGCGGGGTGGGCGGGGCGGACTCCGACCAGAACAGCTTCACCCTGGACGGCGGCAACAACAGCAACGACATGGACGGCAACAACGCCGACTACACTCCCGCCACCGGCGGCGCGACCTCGGGCGTGATGCCGACCCCGGCGGAGAGCGTGAGCACCTTCACCGTGGGGGTGAGCAACCAGTCGGCCGACGTCAACAGCGCGGCCGGCTCCTCGGTCGCCATGGTGACCAAGCGCGGCACCGACGCCATCCACGGCTCGGTGTATGAGTACTACCTGGGCTCCTACCTGGGCGCCAACTCCTGGAGCAACAACCAGCAGGGGGTGAGCCGGCCCAAGAGCCACCGCAACCGTTTCGGCGCCTCGCTGGGCGGGGAGATCCTGCCCAACTGGCTGGGCGGCAAGACCTATTTGTTCGGCAACTACGAGGGGCTGCGCTATCCGCTGGAGTCGACCTACACGCGCGCGGTGCCGACGCCGCTGCTGCGCGCCGGCGTGGTGCAGGCGCAATGCGGCGGCGCCGCCTGCGCCAACGGGGTGGGGGTGACGCCGGGCACGTGGGGCGCCTACAACCTCAACCCGGTTTCGGTGACGGTGGGCAACACCACCTACGCGCCGGCGGTCTGCAACCTCCCGGGGGGCGGCACCGGCGCCTGCGATCCGCTGGGCATGGGCATGAACCCGGTGGTGTCGCAGATCTGGCAGAAGTACATGCCGCTGCCGAACGAGACCACCGGCGGCGACCGGCACAACCTGCTCAACTTCCAGGGGTCGGTGAACGACTCGCAGCGCTCGAACTTCTTCGTCACCCGCCTGGACCACGACTTCGGCGCCAAGAACCACTTCACGGCGACCTACCACTTCTACAGCCGCAACCCCATCAGCACGGCGCAGGTGGACATCGGCGGCGCGCTGCCGGGCGACACCTTCGGCGTGCCGACGGCGACCACGCAGCGGCCGCAGCTGCCGGCCATGGCCTCGGCGCAGTTGACCACCAGCATCAGCGCCAACGTGACCAACAACTTCAACTACTCCTACCTGCGCAACTACTGGGAGTGGCTGGGCACCAACCTGTCGCCGCAGACGGTGAGCGGGTTCGGCGGGGCGCTGGGCGGGGCGCTGGAGATCGGCGGCGAGTCGAGCGGCGCGCAGATCCCCTACAACCTGAACACGCAGTCGGTGCGCACCCGCTTCTGGGACGGCATCGGCCACACCTTCAGCGATGACCTGACCGTGATCCACGGCAACCACATCATCCAGTTCGGCGGCAAGTACACCCACCAGTGGGACTACCACTCCCGCAATGACAACGGCGGCGGCATCATGGCCAACACCGTGTATCAGGTGGGCAACGGCACCGGCCAGAGCGGCGGCCACGGGGTGAACTTCAGCTACCAGCCCACCGACTTCGTCAGCGGCTCGACCACCAACGTCTACGACCAGTACTACGCCGAGACCATGGGCATCGTGACCCAGCCGCAGACGATGTACACGCGCGCCGGGCAGCAGCTCAACCTGCAGCCGCTGGGCACGCACATGTTCGACCAGAGCACGATTCCGCTCTACAACGTCTACTTCAGCGACGCCTGGCACATCCAGCCGAGCCTGACGCTGACCTACGGCACCGGCTACACCATCGAGATGCCGCCGCACGAGGCCTTGGGCAAGCAGGTGGGCTTGGTGGATGCCAGCGGCAACGCCGTCAACGCCGCCGGCTACCTGGCGAGCGTGCAGCGCGCGGCGCTGGCGGGGCAAGCCTTCGCCCCGACGCTGGGCTTCGCCACGGTGAACAACATCGGGGCGGGGCTGAAGTACCCCTACAACCCCTTCTACGGCAGCTTCAGCCCGCGCGTCTCGCTGGCTTGGAACCCGAACATTGACGGCGGCCCGCTGGGCTGGCTGTTTGGCGGCAACAAGTCGGTGATCCGCGGCGGCTGGTCGCGCATCTACGGGCGCCTGAACGGGGTGGACCTGGTGCTGGTGCCGCTGCTGGGCACGGGCCTGGGCCAGCCGGTGAGCTGCATCGGCGCCAGCGCCGCCGGCGCCTGCCTGGGCAACGGCGGGGTGAATCCCAACACCGCCTTCCGCATCGGGCCGACGGCCGGGGTGGCCGACCCCAACGCGGTGGGCGGGACCTACTTCGGCAGCGGCATGACCGCGCCGCTGGGCGCGCCGCCGACGGCGACGCTGCCGCAGCCCTTCTTCCCCGGCCAGATCCAAAACGGGGTGGTCAACGCCTCGGCCGGCTCGGGCGAGTTCCTGGACCCGAACTTCAAGCCGGACCGCTCGGATGAGTTCGACCTGACCTTCCAGCGCCAGCTCAGCCGCAGCTTCACCACCGAGCTGGGCTACACCGGGCGCATCATCCGCAACGAGTACCAGGCGATCAACCTGGACGCGGTGCCGTACATGATGACCTCAGGCGGGCAGCAGTTCCAGCATGCGTTCGCCAACCTGTACCAGCAGATCGCGGCGGGCGCCACCAACTTCAACCCCCAGTCGTTCTTCGAGACCGCGCTGGGCGGCGCCAACTCCCCTTATTGCAAGGCCTACGCCAGCTGCACGGCTGCCGTGGCCGCGCACGAGGGGCCGGCTGGCTCCGACAACATTGATCCCAACTTCGGCAACAACGTCTACGGCATGTGGACCGACATGAGCCGGGCCACCGGCTCGTGGCAGCTCGGCCGGACCTATCCCAGCGCGGCGACGACTTGTTCGACGCCGGGCGTGGGCGCCTGCCCGGCCAACGGGGTGATCAGCGCCGGCGGGCAGTTGTCGGCGATCTTCGACAACGTGTCCATGGGCTGGGGCAACTACAACTCGCTGTTCTGGTCGATCCAGATGCGCGACTGGCATGGGCTGACGCTGCAGTCGAACTTGACCTGGAGCCATTCGCTGGGCACCGGGCAGGTGGACCAGGCGACCAGCTCGTACACCGTGACCGACCCCTGGAACATCGGGGTGGATTACGGACCGCAGTTCGACAACACGCCGCTGAACTACAACCTGTACTTCATCTATGAGCCGGGCTCGAAGACCCAGCGCGGCTTCATGGGCCACCTAGTTGACGGCTGGTCGTTCGCGCCGATTCTGACCTGGCGGCGCTTCGGCAACAACTTCGATGCGGGAGGCGGCGGCACCGGGACCAGCCAAGTGACGGGCGGCTACCAGTGCGGAGCCTTCGGCGAGACGGACTGCTCGGCCGGGGCCGCGGTGGAGGGCGGCATCACCATCAACGGCTACACCGGCGGCTCCGGCTACGTGCACAACGTGGCGCCGACGGGCGTGGGCAGCAACAGCAATCCGGCCAACGGCGGCACCGGCCTCAACCGGTTCGCCAATCCGGCCGCGATCATGGCCGAGTTCCGGCCGCTGGTGCTGGGCCTGGACACGACCGCGCAGTCGGGGCAAGTCCCCGGCTTGGCGGGCACCAACGTGGACTTCTCGGTGACCAAGGACTTGGCCCTCTCCGAGCGGTTCACCACGGAGCTGAACGCGCAGGCGACGAACGTGTTCAACCACTTTGTCCCGGGTTCGCCGTACCTGGACATCACCAACCCGGCCAACTTCGGTACCATCAGCAACAACCAACTCTTGCCCCGCACGGTGGAGGTGGGCCTGCTGGTCCGCTGGTAGTTCTTTCCTAAACCTTCAACCCTCGAACGACCGCGGCGCAAGCCGCGGTCGTTCGATTTTTGGCCGTTCCCGCGGGCGGAAGTGGTTGGCGCCCGCTCTGCTTGAAGAATCCCATAACGGGGGGTAGTGTCCAGAATCTTTCGCACTTTGGTTTAGCCTGAGGCTGGTCAGATTCCATTGCGTTTACCTTTTTGGGGGCAGTTTGTGTTCGCAGCTTGGGCTTCACGCCGCGCCTGCTGCCACCTCCTT
>Ga0307372_10002938_pt1 | contig 27756 bp, 22 predicted proteins | sample OX1MG_FD_202533 | JGI IMG/M metagenome (GOLD analysis project Ga0307372, IMG submission 202533) | Soil microbial communities from Risofladan, Vaasa, Finland - OX-1 | ecosystem: Environmental > Terrestrial > Soil > Coastal area > Acid sulfate soil | place: Finland: Risofladan, Vaasa | collected... | reverse complement strand
TCCGTAACGAGACACTCCGCATCGTCGGACGCGAGGATTTCATTGCGATGAAGTGCTTCGCAGGCGGCCCGCAGGATCTCCTCGACGCCCGGTCGGCCTACCAGACGGCTCCAGGTCCCCTTGATCTAGATCTGCTGCGCACCGTGACCCGTCGATTCGGGCGCGAGGCCGCGGACAGACTCGAAGAGATCCAAGTCGGTTGACCCGCAGTCCACAGCGATCCGAGACCTAATGAGCCCTCTCCAAACCACGCGCCGCAGCATCGGATTCATAGCTGATCTCGATCGGAAGGGCTGACGGGCAGGGCTCTGGTCGAGCGTTGGCTATCAGAGATCAACAGGCCTACTGCGACCGGCAGCACTTGGCCGGACACAGCACTTTATATCTTGAATCCAAGATTCTACTCCTTCGAGTTCAGTTCCCGACCCTAACCGGACAGTCGGCGTTACAGAATGCAGACATTCAACACCGAGTTAACTGGCGCGACGATCACCCACCGCATGGTCCACATCAGCAACTTGAATACCGGGAGAATCTGCGTAGCCACTTGGACCGGTAACCACTCTGCGACGGCTTAGAACGCGACGGCGCGGAACATATTGCGGCGCTTGAGTTCGTGCAGTAGGTTTATGGTGTGACAGTATCCTTCGGCTTATACGGCAAACGCCACATTAGAAAGACTTGCGCAGCTGACGGTGAATCAAGTGCATAATTCGAAATCACCATCATCACTGAATTCTTGGTTTCAGCCGGTTCGGCCATCATGCAGGAATTGGCAAGTGGTCGAACCTCCAGCACCGTTTTTCCGTCCTCCGCAACTCGAACCAATACGCCACCGCCGATGGGAATTTGACCTGGCGTAGTAGTAGACATCAAGAAATAGACTCGGTATTCGACCTTCCCATTATCTGAGAACAATACAATGACGTGGTTATATAGTGCGCGACAGAGTTCTAGTCAGGGTGCCTTATTCGCAGCGATAAGCGCGTTAAACATAGCAATATGAGGTTCAGATGGACTTATAGGCGGGTTTACCAACTGCGCACCGGTGACATGACCCATTCCAGAATCATGTTTCACCTCTGCGACACCGACTACTGTCAGCTTGCCACTTTCGTCAGAAATAAAGGTTGCTCTAAAAACGCCATTCAGGTCGCTACCCGTCGGTTCAACCACGTAGGTCACGGGTTTCTTAGGATCATCGACATACCCGGCTGCCCGTAGCGCATCTGTCGACAACCAGGCGACGTCGTCATAAATCTTCAACAGCCGACCTAATTGAAATTCTGTCTCCGTGCTGTCTTTGAATTCCGGCGGAATGGCTAAATCTTTCGAGTTCGCTGTCGTATTGGATTCTACTTTTGTAGGCGATTGAGCACATCCCACCAAACCGAGTGAAATGGCAAGAATCAGACCAACGAATTGAATGTTGTTAGCGCCTACGCTTCTCATAGCTACTAAGTCTCCCTGTGCTCCAAATTTGATTATTTTCAATTTACTATACACAGGCATGGCAACTTCAGCTTTTGGCCGCATTACGACTTCGGCGTATGAACCGCCACCCGGCCGCTGTCAGCGGTTCACCCCCGGAGGTTCGTCGCCTATTGACAGATATGCATACAGTATGCATACTACGTCAATGGGCATAGAATACGACCCGGCCAAGGCGGCGGCTAACCTCAAGAAGCATGGCGTGAGCTTCGCGCATGCCGAACAGGCACTGCGGGACCCGTTGGCACTGACGATTGAAGATCCAGACGCTCAGGGTGAAATTCGCTACGTGACCCTGGGCATGGATGCGCTCGGGCGCCTCCTGGTCGTTACTCATACCTCGCGCGCAGAGCGGACGCGCATTATTTCCGCTCGCAAGGCAAGTGCAACCGAGGCGGAACAATACCATGCGTAAACAGTACGATTTCAGCAAGGGAAAACGCGGTGCAGTAGTACCGTCAATGGGTAAGACACGTATTACCATTATGCTCGATCATGATGTGATCGAGACGTTTCGAGTACGAGCCGAGAAGAAGGGCGTTGGGTATCAGACGGCCATCAACGAGGCTCTGCGGGCGGCGATCCGGGACGGGGAAACGCCGGTAACGCTGCGCACTCTTCGCAAAGTCATTCGTGAGGAGCTGCAGCACGCCGAGTGACAGGAGTCAGGCGTGACCAGCGGTTCATAGAAGGAGGGTGCGTAATGTGTCCAATCTCAAGCACGCCCCAGCGTCCGGTTCTGGCCCAGACTGTGTGAATGTATGGTCCGACTCCCGTTAGCAAGCCTGCACGTTGAATGACGATAAAATGGTTTGCCCAAATGTATCCGGCTTCTCGGTGAAGACATCGAGTCTTCGAGCCCTGATGGGAATCCGCGCCTGACGGTCCTCATAAAACGCACGGCCTGGGAAGGGCCATTTTGCACATCAGGTTTTCGGTCAGGCGGTTAAACCAGTGTCGCCATCACCTCGTGACGCTTGCAAACCCGGTGGGGTAAATCTGACGTCGGTAGCGTTACGCCACCGACGGCTGGTAGTCATGACCTTGCACGAGAACGGCCCAGTCGATGCGTGCCAGCTTGTTGGCGAGTGCCACGGCGACGACGTTTGGATGCCGTCGCCCGGTGAGCGCACGCGACCAGGGGCCGAGCCGGTCGGCGCGCCGATCCGCGCCGCGCAGTACGGCCCGGGCTCCGTGGATGAGCAAGGTACGCAAATACACATTGCCGCGCTTGGAGATGCTCAGCAGCTTTGGCTGTCCGCCGGTCGAGTACTGGCGGGGTACCAGTCCCAGAAAAGCCGCGAGTTCGCGGCCGTGCCGGAACTCCCGGCCATCCCCAATCGCGGCGACCAGTGCGGTGGCCGTCAGCGGTCCAATGCCCGGCACCGTCAAAAGCCTGCGGCATGCCGGATCCTGATCGGCTAGGTGCTCAAGTTCCTGGGTCAGCGCACCGATACGCCGCTCCAGTTCGCGAATCTGCTGCCAGAGTTCGGCCACCAGGGCGCGCATCCGGTCGGACAGCCCGTTCTCGGCGGCTTCGAGAATCCCGGGCACTTGGTGACCCAGCGCGCGTACCCCGCGCGGGATGGTCAAACCATTCTCCAGCAGGAAGGCCCGCAGCTGATTGATCTGCGCGGTGCGCGTCCTGACCAGGCCACTGCGTACCCGGTGCACCGCCTGGAGATCCTGTTGTGCTGGCGTCTTAGCCGGCACAAACCGCATGCTGGGCCGGGTGACCGCTTCGGCAATCGCCTCGGCATCCAGAAAGTCCGACTTGTTGGACTTCACGTAGGGTTTGACGAACTGCGCCGCCATCAACCGCACCCGGTGTCCGTGTTCGGTGAACCGGCGTGCCAGGTGCTGGGAGCCTGCACAGGACTCCATGCCCACTAAACACGTTGGCAGGTTCGCCATGAACCGCATCAGTGCGGTACGTGTGTATTTGAATTTGTGTACTGGCCGCCCGCCCGCCCGCATCCAGCCCCACCAGATGAAAGGTGGATTTGCCAATATCAATGCCCAGTGTTTGAATGTTCATGATGGTCTGGCTCCTTCGTAGTGAGAGTACGAACAGTGTCTCTCGTGGCTCATATTGAAGCCGAAATTGAGGGAGTCGGACCATCCCATTAAACGCTTGATAATCTCGAATGACTGGGACACAACAACTGAACCGAGCACGATATATGGAAAATATTGTTTCATTCCCCCACTTGAACAGTTGAATGCACAAATATAATGATGGCATTTACCACCGACTTTTATATTCTTATGTTTTCACACAGCTTGTTTTCACACAGCCTCGGCCGGAAGTAGCATTTAATATCTGGCATCCGTGATTCTATTCCTTCAACTTCTCTTTCCAACCCTATATAGCGACAGTTCAACGCTTCGCCCAATTATCCCAATTTATTGTCTACGAATACGGGTGAATTCCGGCGTCAGTGCACGGCAATTATCCGAATACCCCCCCTACAGAGTGCTTGATTCCGTGCGCAAATCAGACTTGGGTAGGTTTGAAACACAGGCGAACCAATCCGTCACGTACAAGGGGTTCTAGGTATGGTGGCGGAGTGCCTTCCGGAGTAAACGCTTTCACGTAGTAAGAGCCCGATTCAACGATGGGTAGCGCACGACGATTGAGTTCTGTGGCGACCCAGTGTCGACGTGCGTCATCCACAGCCATGAGTTGATCGACATCAAGCGCCATGAAGGCGTGTGCTGCTATCGCATTATAGAAGTACGTTAGCCAAGTCCACTGGCCGTTATAGATTCCACGCAACGGATGATCATGGCGTATGAGGATCACTCCTAGTTGTGATGCAGTCAGACCGAACCCCCTGCTAAAGCTCACGCTGATTACAGATTGGGCGAGCACGGGGTTCAGCGAGCTCGCGATCTCGTGCCGTTCCTCCGTCGCCAATGTCGGAAAGAGATTGATATTGAGAAGGCACGCATCGGCCTCGGTTAGGAACCGGAGCATGTCTCTAGTGAGATGGCCATTACGCACTGAGGGCACACAGAGGCATGCCAATCGCCGTGTTGATTGAAGTGAATGCAAGATACTTTCCGGCTGGATGGCGCCGGCCGAAAACCCATACCAGTCTCCCGGATAAACTGCACTACCACCGGCTGTATTGGCGGCATTGACGACATGGGTCATGAAATCCACATCGCTGCCACAGGCGTAAGCATCATAGTCACCTAGGGACCATGCACCCCCGCTCAGCGACCATAGTCGCGCCTTGAGATGCGGCACGAATTCCTCATGGAACCAGCCCAGCCCATCGCGGTAATGGCCTGAGAGATGATCGGTGGTCAGCATGAGCGCTGCGTGCCGGTAGGCTGCAGCACCGGCTGCGTAGCCGACCGGATGTAGAGGCCTGAAACCTTCGACCTCGTGCGGGGCTATGGCGTCTGCGAGGGCCTGAGCTGATACAACAGGCTCTGCTGATCCTCCAGTGAGGCGTAGACCTTCCCGTCTGAGAGCAGGTTGGTTGAGCGACATATACCATTCCTCCTTTCCCACGCTGGTGTCGGTTCACGGTAATAGCAAACCTGGAAATCCCTGATACGCCGAATATCCGGGCCCCAGGGGAGGGATCCGATAATCTCACCCTGTCCCGTAAATGGGTCGAATTCAATTTGGTGAATCTCCGCCCAATGGTCTTGCGCAGAACCTCGGAATACCGAATCCTCGTAAGCTACATAGGTGTGCTTGAATGTGAATTCACGCACTCCGTAGTGCCGTAATGCGTTAATGTACGACCAGACAGCGTCGACGCTATCGACGTAGCCCGCAGCCATCACACAGGTGGCACGGACCCTGAGACCTTTTGCAGCAGCAAAGAACTGGTTAAGTGTAGGCGCACCACGGCCCATCAACTCAAGGTTGCGCTCGTCTACCTCATGGTGGCGCGAGAAGCATATATATGACAACCCTGATTCGACGAGCTCCGATGTAAGTTCTGATGTTAGGTATGCCCCGTTCGTGAAACAAGTAATCTCGGGAAAATAACTCTGTCCAGTTTGGATGAGATGCAGTACATCGCGTGGTTTTAGTAACGGCTCACCGCCGCCTGTAATCACAAGCCGCGTCGCACCGTGGTCGAGGGACCAGCGGTAGTAGTCATCTACCGGTAACCGGCTCCAGTCGGTCTTCTCATGACGCAGTGCGCTGATCGATGATTTTGAAAAACAGAATTTGCAGTGCAGATTGCATGCGACCCGCACAGGCAACACGCTACAGGTGAGGAACCTACAACGCGACCAATCCACCCCTGAGTTGTGGGTAGAATCCGCAAAACCAGCGGATAGGCCGTCCCTTAGACATGCGTTGCTGTCGAGCATAGCGCTACCTAACCTTCAGCGAGCCTTCGATACACGATAGGCAATCTCCGATTCAAGAACTCCCTTATTCGCGCACTTGCGAGTGCCCCAGACGAAGGACCGCTTCTGGCCGGAAGCATGACTTATTGACTGACATCCTTGATTCTACTCCTTCACATTCTGCTCCCGACCCATTAGCGGTCCTTTAATTAAGTTAATCGTTATAATACAGACATGCTATCCGGATGAAGGATGGATAGTCCCCGCGGTAAGCCTAAAGGTACTCTTAATGACGCTGGCACACTTGCGACTCGCACGTCCGGTGCGGGATCTACAGCGAACACGAACAATGTACCAAGCAGGTCTGGGACTGGTGCAACTTGATCAATTCGAAGATCACGATGGCTTTGATGGGATAATGTTGGGCTTGCCAGGTTCATCATTTCATTTTGAGTTCGCCTATCGTAGAGAGCACCCCGTCGTGCCTACTCCGACCGCTGAGGACTTGCTTGTCTTCTATATTCCTGATCCGACTGAATGGGACATTCGTTGCAAGGCGATGATAGATGCGGGCTTTATTGCGATCCCTGCTCTGAACCCTTACTGGGATCGTAATGGTCGGACGTTCCAAGATCCAGATGGCTATAGAGTTGTAATTCAGCGTTCATCGTGGACTCAATCACAAGCTCCTGTGACTTGGTCGAAATGATCGAGTCGAGTCGTTATTCTGTATACCGAATCCACAGTTGCACTATGCAGGATGAGCATCTTGCCCTGGATTTTCCTTGCGAAACTGCTCAACCCTTTCCGCAATTGCCTTTTAAGGCGTCTTCATAGGAGAATCCTGAGAATAACCACTTCTGGCTGCCAGCAGACGATCAACTCACCACAACACTAGTTATTTGGCGTTTGCCTTGCGCTCCATGAATTCAAGCCGGTTGCCGAACGGGTCACTCACGTAAACGCGTTCATAACCGATCAACGGTTCATCCTCGCTAACATCAAATCCCGCTTTGCGCAATTTCTCGGTTAACTTCCGCAGTTCTGAAACGAGCAGGCCCGGATGTGCCTTGCGCGCGGGACTGAATTTTGCCTCAACCCCAAGGTGGATCTTAACCAGGTCGTTCTCGAACCATACGCCACCGCGTTTCACAAGTGCTGTAGGTTTGGGGATTTCCGGGATCCCCAGTAAGTGTGAATAAAACGCACGAGCTTTCTCTTCCTGTCCCGCCGGCATCGCAAGCTGTATGTGATCAATTCCGATAATACTCATGTGGGTAATCGCATGTCATGTTCTAGGTCAGCTTGTGGCCGGATGCTTCATTTTAAACTGCATACCAGCGATTCAAACCCTTGATATGCTGTTCCCGACCCTAACCGGACAGTCGGCGTTACAGAATGCAGACATTCAACACCGAGTTAACTGGCGCGACGATCACCCACCGCATGGTCCACATCAGCACCTTGAATACCGGGAGAATCTGCGTAGCCACTTGACCAGTAACCACTCTGCGACGGCTTAGAACGCGACGGCGCGGAACATATTGCGGCGCTTGAGTTCGTGCAGTAGGTTTATGGTGTGACAGTATCCTGCAGCTTATACGGCAAGCCCATCTTCTTGCACAACGCCGCAAAACGCGGGTCATTCTGGTAGGGCTGCACCATCGCATCGCTCAGCAAGTTGATGCTCGGATCGAGTGCAGTCCGTGCGCGCTCCAGCCACAGGAACATTTGGTCGGGCTGCTTACGCAAGGCATAGAGTTGGGCGGTACTGTATGGCTCCTCGCTCGCGTACTTGGCGAGATACGTCTTCAGCGCGACATCGGCTTTGGCGTGATCGCCAGCCACTGTATACGCAGCGGCCTGGAACCAGAGCTTCTGGTACGGAGTGGGTTCCTTGTCGGCCCACTGCAGCACCGCAGCGGTATTGCCACGCAACAGTTCAATGGTGGCAAGCGCCTCCTGCGCAAACGACGAGGTCGGCCTCAATTCGACGCCCTGGCGCGCGGTCTGCTCGGCTTCGTCCAAGTGCCCAAGCGCAGCAAGGCTGTAGGACAAGTTGGTGTACGTGATGTAGCGCAAGGGGTCGGCGGCAATCGCCTTGCGGAACATCGCAACCGCCGCGTCCAGTTGACCCACGCCGGCCAGATCATGTGCCAAGTTACTCATGGCATCGGCGGAGTGAGGATCCAATGCCAGTGCGCGGCGGAATTCAACTAGCGCACCCATTGCGTCCCCATCCAGGCTGCGTAGCAAATACGCATGTGCGCTATGCACAGCGCCGAGGTCCGGCGCCAGCGCTAGCGCGGTTGCCGATGCCTTGCGGGCTTTGGCATACGCCTGCTGCTGCTCGGTGCCAGTGATTCGTCGGCCCAGATTGATCTGCGCGTAGGTCAGGGCAGCGTAGGCATCGGCGTAGCGCGGATCGAGTGCGATGGCTCGATCGTAAAAACTAATCGCCTCGCGCAGATCGGCCAGCGTGAAATTCGACCCATAGAAATGCCCCTGTAGCAAGTCGTTGTAAGCAATGAGGTTGCCGCTGGGCGGGCGATCACTTTGGCTCGCAACGCTGCGGTCTGGCAAGAGCTTCGACTTGAGCGCTGCGGCGACGGGCTGGGTGATGTCATCCTCCAGCTTGAAGAGATCTTTGTAAGGCCGGTCGTAATGCTGCGACCACAGCGTGTGGCCGTCGGCGGCATTGATCAGCTCGGCACTGATTCGCACTTCATCGCCGGCGCGCTGCACACTACCTACTAGCAGGTAGGCAACACCGAGCTTCGCGCCAATCACCTGGCTACTGTCCTTGCTGTTACGGAAATGGAATGAGGAATCGCGGCCGATCACTGTGAGCCCGGCAAACTGCGACAGCGCGGTTATCAGGTCTTCGGACAAACCATCGGAAAAATACTGTTGGCTTTCGTTATTGCTCTCATTGACGAACGGCAGCACTGCTATGGAATGATCTGAAATTGTGGTGGAAACCGGTGCTGGGGTGAAAATTGCCGATGCAGGGGCGGCTTGAACCGCCGCGGCTTCTTTGAACGAATGATGCTCGGAGAATCGCCAGGCATAAAAACCCGAGATCGCCACCAGAATCACCACGGCGATGGACAGGGCAGCACCGAGCTTCCAGTGCTGCCGCTGCCAGGAACCGAACTTGGCTGGATCTGTTGGCTTGATGAGCATCCAGGCAATGACCAGCACCACCGGTAAGCCCAGCAGCAGAATGATGATGAGAATGGGGACGGCGCCGGACCAGCCGAACCAGGGAAACACGCGGGTGGCCACCTGGATCAGAATCCAAGCGCCCACGGCGTAGGTTGCTACCACCCGGTAGATGTGGTGTTGCTTGAGACGCGCGAAAAAGCCCGGCGGGTTGTTATCAGTGTTGACCACGATGCACTCATCTGCAAAATGACCGCATGATTATGCCTGATTCGGCGGTCACGGGAGGATTCAGTTTCTGGCGGTAGAACAGTTTCAGTTGGTGATACAGCTCGAGTGAAAATGCATTGAGCATGCGCGGCTCCTCAAAATGCAGCTCGCTGGCCACAGCGAAGAACTCACCGGGATTCTACAATCCGTATGGATCCAGAGGCGCCGGTTCACTGTTTCGCGGTCAACGTCAAAAGCTTCTGTGGGTTTAGACATTAATGCTGACCGATTGACGAATGGCAGGTTCTGGCCGAGGCTGTGTGAAAACGTAAAAATAAAAATGTCGGTGGTGAATGCCATCACTATATTTGTGCATTCAACGATTCAAGTGGGACAGTGAATAAATATTCTATGCAAATCATACTTGGTTCTGTTGCTGTGTCCCACTCACTTGAATTCGTGAAGCGTTTTCACACAGCCTCGGCCGGATGCAGCACTTCAAAGCACGTTCTGCTGATTCTACCCCTCGATAGGCCGCTCCTGTAAGTAAAGTGGCCCTTCCAACGACGATCCCACATCACCAAAACGGTATTTCCGTTGAGCGGCACTGAAGTCTCCGATCCAATGCGGGTTCTCGCTGACTTCAAGAATCTAGTATCCCGGCAGATTAAGCAGGGTAGGCGTTGTGCTGCCTGGCGGCGCGTCTTCCATGCTTTCCCCTTTATCCATACTTAAGACCGATATTTACCAGGGGGAAACCCGACTTATCAATCACAGTATCCGAAATTGCACTCACATGCACCGAGTGCCAGAATTAACTGAGATCAATCACGAAATCCGAATACCCAAAAATCTGAAACTGTTTCATCAGGCAGCGAGCTGACGCAGGACGTATTGCAGGATGCCGCCATTGCGGTAGTAATCCCGTTCCTTGGGTGTATCCAGGCGCACACGCACTTTGATATTTTTTGATTTGCCATCCGCGCACTTGATCTTGACGCCGACTTCCTTGTAATCGCCATCATCCAGCCCCTCGATGGAGAATTCTTCCTTGCCGGTCAGTGCCAATGACTTGGCATCCTCACCATCATGGAATTGTAGCGGCAACACACCCATGCCGATTAGGTTGGAGCGGTGGATGCGCTCAAAGCTCTTGGCGATCACCGCGCGTACGCCCAGCAGCAAGGTGCCTTTTGCGGCCCAATCGCGCGAAGAGCCACTGCCGTATTCTTCGCCAGCGATCACCAGCAATGATGTCTTATCTTTATGATATTTCATGGCAGCATCATAGATGCTCATGACTTCATCAGTGGGAATATAGGTGGTGACGCCGCCTTCGGTTCCTGGCGCCAGCAGGTTACGCAGGCGGATATTCGCGAAGGTGCCGCGCACCATAACTTCATGATTACCGCGGCGTGAACCATAGGAGTTGAAATCCTCTGGCTGTACGCCGTGTTCGATCAGATATCGGCCGGCGGGGCTATCCTTCTTGATGTTGCCGGCCGGCGAGATGTGATCGGTGGTAACGGAGTCTCCCAGCATCGCCAGGACACGCGCGTCATGAATGTTGCCCACAACTTGTGGCTGCATGCGCATGCCCTCGAAGTAAGGGGGATTGCGTACATAGGTGGAATCCTCGTCCCAATGATAAATCTCACCCGCTGACACTTTGAGGCTATTCCAGTTTTTGTCGCCGTCGAAAACTTGCCCATATACCTGCTCGAACATGCCTGAATCTATATTGGTGGCGAGGATATCCGAGACTTCCTTTTGACTCGGCCAGATATCCTTGAGGTAAACAGGTTTGCCGTCCTTGCCGCTGCCCAGCGGTTCATTCAGCATATCAAACTGCATGCTCCCAGCCAGGGCATAAGCCACAACCAGCGGTGGCGATGCCAGGAAGTTCATCTTTACTTCCGGATGGATGCGGCCTTCGAAATTGCGGTTACCGGACAAGATGGCGCTTGCGGTCAGGTCGCCTTTACGTATGGCTTCACTGATTTCAGGACGCAGTGGGCCGGAATTGCCGATGCAGGTGGTACAGCCGTAGCCCACCAGGTCAAAACCTAAGGCGGCCAAATCATCGAGCAAACCGCTTTTCCTTAGATAATCAGTCACCACCTTGGAGCCGGGGGCAAGGCTGGTCTTCACCCAAGGTTTGGGTTTCAGGCCCTTGGCACGCGCGCGTCGCGCCAGCAGACCTGCGCCGATCATGACTTCCGGATTGGATGTGTTGGTGCAACTGGTAATGGCGGCGATCACTGCGGCGCCATCCGTTATTTTGAAAGCCTGGTTACCCAAAAAAACATCGGCGCTGCCCGGCTTGTCGAGTTTTTGTTCAGTTACCTTGACGGCGCCACCTTCATTCTCAAAGCGTGATACTCCACCGTTCCGTTGGGTACGTTCTACCGCCAGACCTGCAATGTGTTTTGCAATCGCGCTTTTGGCTGATTTCAGAGGAATGCGATCTTGCGGGCGCTTTGGTCCGGCGATACTTGGCTCGATACTCGATAGATCCAGTTCCAGCACCGCGCTGTACTCGGCCTCAGCTTGTCCGGGTTCGTGCCATAAACCCTGGGCTTTGGCGTAAGTTTCCACAAGCTGAACATGTTCTTGACTGCGGCCCGTGAGTTGCAGATAGCTGAGAGTCTCCCTGTCGATGGGGAAGATGGCGCAGGTGGAACCGAACTCGGGTGACATGTTGCCGAGGGTCGCGCGGTTAGCTAGAGGCAGATTTGATACGCCAGGCCCAAAGTATTCCACGAATTTGCCCACCACACCTTGCTTGCGCAGCAGCTCGGTGACCGTGAGTACCAAGTCAGTAGCTGTGGTGCCTTCCGGTAAGCTACCACTGAGCCGTACTCCGACGACCTGCGGTATCAGCATGGTCACCGCTTGCCCAAGTATGGCAGCCTCAGCTTCGATGCCACCCACACCCCAACCGAGCACGCCCAGGCCATTTACCATGGTGGTGTGAGAATCGGTGCCCACCAGGGTATCGGGATAGGCCTGCAAAACGCCATTTACCTTGCGTTCGAAGACCACGCGGGCGAGAAATTCCAAATTCACCTGGTGGCAGATGCCGGTATCCGGCGGCACCACCTTGAAATCCTGGAACGATTTCTGGCCCCATTTAAGGAAAGAGTAGCGTTCTTTATTGCGTTCGAACTCCATCTCGCCATTCTTGGCAAGAGAATCCTGGTGGCCGTAGAAGTCGACCTGTACGGAATGATCGATGACCAATTCCGCCGGTGACAGTGGATTGATTTTCTTCGGATCGCCGCCCAGCTTCTGCATGGCATCGCGCATGGCGGCCAGGTCCACGACTGCCGGCACACCGGTGAAATCCTGCATCAATACTCGCGCTGGCGTGAAAGCAATTTCCTTATCGGACACGACCTTGGGCTTCCAATTGGCCAGGGATTCCACATCCATGGCGGTCACCGTCACCCCATCCTCAAGTCGTAGGAGGTTTTCCAGCAGGATCTTGAGACTGTAGGGCAGGCGTGAAACCTTGTGATTTTTCTCCAGGGCATCGAGCCTGAAAATTTCGTAGTGCTTGCCGCTGACGGTGAGCGTAGCGCGTGATCTAAAACTGTCTTTCATAATGACTCCAAGATGAGAAGCAATATGCCTGCCGGCTGTTGGCGCAGCGGCGATATTGACGCAAGCCGGAACTCACCGTGATTCTTAATTATAAAACAAAGACTACAAAGTCGGCAGCTCAGGCATACCGGCTGGATTCACGCAATAAACGCTGGGCTTCTTTCTGCAAACTGGCGCGCATAAATAAAAGCATCCAGCGGGAGCCACCGCTCTGACGCCATAATACCGCCGAACGCAGGCCCCCGAGCAGCAGACTGCGCACCATGTTGATGATGCGCTGGTTCTGCAGATGCAGCGCATCGCCGGTGACCATGATCCGCGGCTGAATGGTGCCAGCGCTGTGCAGATAGGTATCCGCGAGATTTGCCAGTACATTCACATGCGTGGGTCCAAAATGACGGAACTGGTCATGGGCGCGTTTGATGCCATCTTCGAGCACCTGTTTGAGCGCGCGACGGCGCATGACCTTGCCCTGCAGCTGCAGCAGGCTCAGGGTATAACGCAGCACCACCACATCCGACGAGTTGTGCTGGTCCCCCAGCAAGCCGGCCAGCCGCTGCAAGCCGAAGCCGAGCCCGGGGAGGCCACCATATACTTCCGGTACGTCCACTGCTTCGGTCTTTAGAATACTGCCAAGGGTCGAATTCAGTGAATTCTCATCGGCATGCTGGCCGGTGGCCACGTCGTTGACCAGAGCAGCTGCCTGGACCACGCCCGCCAGCGCCAGTACCCGATCTGCCAGTGTCCTGTTCATGCAGCGGTGCGTGTGCGTATGGCAACGGTTGACAGGTTGCTATTGGCGGCCGGCCCCACCTGATTGATGACGCCTCCGCCCAGACATTCATCGTTTTTATAAAAGACCACGTATTGTCCCGGCGTCAGGGCCCTTTGCGACTGTTCGAATTCCACCCGGCAGTGCTGTGCATCCACGATCGTTACCTGACAAGCCTGATCCACCTGGCGGTAGCGGCTTTTGGCGGTGCAATTGAACTGCGGCGCAGGGGCAGCACCGGAAATCCAATGAAGATTCTCGGCTGAGAGTGACTGCTGGTGCAGCAAGGGATGGTCGTGGTCTTGCACCACCACCAAAACATTTCGATGCAGATCCTTGGTTGCCACATACCAGGGTGTTCCGGGTGATCCCCGCCGGCCGCCGATGCCGAGTCCCTGACGCTGGCCCAGCGTGTAGTACATGAGTCCCTGGTGCATCCCCAGCACTTCCCCCGTCGGCGCCTCGATATTTCCCGGTTGTGCGGGCATATATTTGGCAAGGAATTGTTTGAATTTGCGTTCGCCGATGAAGCAGATCCCGGTACTGTCTTTCTTGGCATGATTGGCGAAACCGGCGTCACGCGCCCGCGCTCGCACTTCTCGCTTCAGCATGGATCCCACGGGGAACAGGCTCATGCACAAGGCTTTCTGCGATATGGCGTGCAGGAAATAGCTCTGGTCTTTTTTAGCATCATGGCTGCGCAAGAGCCGTATGCCGCCATGGGTCTTCTCACTTCTCACATAATGACCCGTGGCGATGAGTTGCGCACCTAGGCGCATGGCGTATTCCAGGAAAACCTTGAATTTGATTTCGTTGTTGCACATTACGTCAGGGTTGGGTGTGCGCCCGGCGGCATATTCAGCAAGGAAATATTTGAAAACGCGTTCGCGATATTCGCCGGAGAAATTTACCTTGTGCAGGGGGATGTCGAGCAGCTCACAAATCTGGCGGGCATCCTGGAAATCCTCCGCAGAGGTGCAGTAGTGCTGTTCTTCGTCATCCTCCCAGTTGTCCATGAACAGACCTTCCACGGCGTAACCCTGGTGCTTCACAAGCAGGGCTGCTACTGCGGAATCCACCCCACCGGAAAGACCGACAATCACACGGGTTTTGATTGGTACCGGCATGCCGTTATTTTACGCCGACATCACTGGTTCAGACACGCGCATCACTCATATGGATATCGACAGGTTCCAGGCAAGTGAGTATCTCGAGAGGAAAACGCCGGCCAGCGAGAAAGTCATCAATACAACGGGTCACCAATGGGCTGCGCAGGTTCAGGTTGCCGTCGGCCAATTCAGCGCGTGTATACCAGCGAGGTCCGACGATACCCTGGTCCAGTGGACGGTCAGGATGGTGATGCATACAGCGGCCACAGAAAGCGATGCGCAGGAATGTCGTCTCCAGGCTCAGGTTCTTCCATAGATATATGCCGGTGACTGCGTCAGGTACAAATTCCCAACCGGTTTCCTCCAAAGTTTCGCGGCATACGGCATCCACAAAACTTTCATTTTCTTCCAGATGACCAGCCGGGTTGTTGATCACCAGCGTGCCGCGGACATTCTCTTCAACCATAAGAAAGCGGTCTTCCTGCTGAGAGATAGCGGCCACGGTAACATGCGGATTCCAGGTCATGCCAGGAGCCGACCAAAAGCGATCATCTTGCGGCGTGAATGTCGAATCATCGAATCACAGTCCCAAACGCCGGAATTCCGATTCCGGTTCAGACTGTTCCCAGATGGCATCAAATTCGCGTAAATGCATCCGCGCCTCAAAGGCATTATCCGGATCGGCAAAGCCTTCATATCGGTCAGCCAGCGGTCGATATAGCAGACCGGTTTCATCGATAATCAGGAAGCAATCGGAGCGCTTGGTTTGTTCCGGCGTTGGCCGGCGGAATTCAATGAAACTGCTAAGCCGCCGCCCGAGTTCTATAAGACGGTGTCCGTCCTTGATTGCGGCGGTGGGATCAATGACCAGGATGCGGATATGCGAGTAGCGGCTACGCAGCGCCAGTTGCTGTACCGCTGTCACGAAATCCTGTCTATCGTAAATGCTTGGCTCCAAGTCCCGCGTGAACAAGGTCAGACTTAGGCGGGCTCCTAGGGCAAGCTGCAGGGCCGCATCCCGATTCTGGTCAGAACTGCTCAATACACGGTAAGCAGGGGAGCGTACATTCATGTCAATCTGCCGGGTTGTATCAATCGCATGCGATCGGGTACTTAGGGGAAATACAGTAATCCTTGGTTATACAACTCAGTCAATAAGTTGACCGCATGCCGATTTTGCGACCAGCGTGCCAGCAAGCTTGTATTATAGATGCGCTGAGCACATAAAGTCATGGCGAAATCGACTAAGCCTGCGGGCAGTGTATGGCTCCGTCCATTGGTAAACAGCTTTATTTGACATGACCCCGTCTCATACCAGGCCATGTTAACGGCTGGATCACGAACAAGTTTCTTGTGCTTGAATAAGTGTGTTTGCAGGGCTGCTGGCGTCAAGGATCGGCGAGCGGGCGCGGGTACCAGCCAGGCTTTGGGTTCAGTGATAAAACATCCAAACCATTCATCCAGCTCATCAGGACTCAGGCGTATCGTTCTGCGTATCCGCTTGTGGATTGTGGTGCGGGCCTTCTTCGTTATAAGACCCGGATTCATCTGCGCTGGGGTCAGATCCGGATCTGTGTAGCGCGTTTCCTTATCCATGCGGGTAAGCAGCAGAGTACTCAAATCAGCCAGCATTTCGGCATCGGCCGGTGCGCGGAAACCGATGGAGAACGTCATGCATTCACCTGCGGCGATACCGTGATGAGCCACGCCCGGTGGTAGGTACAACATATCTCCGGGTTCCAGCAACCAGGTATGCTGCGGTTTGAATGCACGTACCTGACTCAATTCCAATACCTGATTTACTGCTGAGGCATGATGTTTCTGGCTGATACTCCAGCGACGTTGGCCCTGCACTTGAAGCAGGAACACATCGTAGGCATCGATGTGCGGGCCCACGGAACCACCATCGGCTGCGAAGCTGATCATGAGATCATCGATACGCCAGGTGGGTATGAAATGGAAGTGTGTCAAAAAATCTGCAAGTTCTGGCAGATGCTTGTCTACATCCTGTACCAGCAAGGTCCAGTTTTTTTCAGGGAGAGTACGGAAATCCTTATCTTTGAATGGCCCATGGTGCACCTGCCAGCCAGGTTTTTTGCGGGTTTTGATTACCAGTCGGGATTCGACTCCCGCTTCGCAGGCCAATCCCGCCAGTTCCTCAGCCGAGATCGGTGAGATGATTTGCGGAAATGCCCTACGGATGAGACGCGGTGATTTCTGCCAATAGCGTTTGAGAAATGTCCGTGTTGTCAGATCACCGATCGACGCTACACGCTTCATGCTTCATGCATCAGATATCGCGGGCGAGATCTGCAGCCAGTCCGATATATTCGGCTGGTGTCAGTGCCAGCAGACGCTGTTTTGCCTGATTGGGGATTTCCAGATCCTTGATGAATCGTTGCAGATCATCCTGGTTGATGCGCTTGCCACGGGTCAGCATTTTAAGTTGTTCATAAGGAGTTTCTATCCCATAGCGCCGCATCATGGTTTGAATGGCTTCCGCCAGTACTTCCCAGTTATTGTTCAGATCCGCCCGCATGCGCTCCGAATCGGCTTCGAGTTTGCTTAAGCCCTTGAGGAAGGATTCATAAGCCAGCAAACTGTGACCGATGGCTACGCCGACGTTGCGCAGCACAGTAGAATCCGTAAGATCCCGCTGCCAACGGGAGATCGGTAGTTTCTCTGCGAAATACCGCAGGAGTGCGTTAGCGATGCCGAAGTTACCTTCAGCGTTTTCAAAATCAATCGGGTTGATTTTGTGCGGCATGGTGGAAGAACCGACTTCGCCAGTGTTGGGTTTCTGGCGGAAATAACCGAGTGAGATGTATCCCCAGATATCGCGGCAAGCATCGATCATGACGGTGTTGAAACGCGCAAGCGCATCGAAATATTCCGCCATGTAATCATGCGGTTCGATTTGTACGGTGTAGGCGGACCACTCAAGCCCAAGCGATTCCACCAGCTTTCTGCTGATATCCTGCCAGTCCAGTTCCGGATAGGCCGCCAGGTGTGCGTTGTAGTTGCCAACGGCACCGTTAAATTTGCCGCTGATGCTGACCGCCGCCAGCTGCGCATGCTGCCGGCGCATGCGTGCGACCATGTTCGCGAATTCCTTGCCAAGAGTGGTGGGTGAAGCCGGCTGACCATGGGTACGCGCCAGCATCGGTATTTCTGCGTAGCGGTGTGCCAGCCCGCGCACGCGTTCGCTCAATTTGTCCGCCATGGGCAGCAGGTGTTTTTCGCGGGCTTCCTGCAGCAGCAATGCGTATGCCAGGTTGTTGATATCTTCCGAAGTACAGGCGAAATGCAGGAACTCACTGACCCGTTCCAGTTCGGGGTTGCCGCGCAGGCTTTCCTTGAGGTAGTACTCGATGGCTTTCATGTCATGGTTGGTAGTGGTCTCGATGCCCTTGACGCGCGCGGCTGCCGGCAGATCAAAGTCCTCTACGAGTTTGTTCAACCGGTTGAGGGATTCATTGCTGAGTGGCTTGATCTCGGGGATTCCAGGCGTATCTGCCAGTGCCAGTAACCAGGCGATTTCCACGCGTACCCGTTGGCGCATCAGGCCGTATTCGCTGAACAGCCCCCTAAGCGCGTCAGTCTTGGCGGCGTAACGTCCATCCAATGGGGAGAGGGCGGTTAAAGGTGACAGTTGCATGCGGTTTCCGTGCAAATGATGGCTGGATTGCGGATAATATCCAAGCAGCCCAGGCCTTACTTTATCGCACAATTAAATCATAATATTCCGAGTGATTATATCCTGTAATCAGGATGTTACATAGTGAATTTCAATTAATTTCTCCGGGAGATATATATGCCAGAGAAAACTTACCGGGTGGAACACGACAGCATGGGTGAGCTGCGGGTACCTGCGGATGCCCGCTGGGGCGCCCAGACCCAACGTGCAGTGCAGAATTTTCCCATCAGCGGCCTGATGATGCCGCGGGCATTCATCCGTGCTCTGGGCCTCATCAAGGCCTCAGCCGCCTGTGTCAACCAGGATCTGGGCATGCTGGATAGGGTTCGCGCCAAGGCCATTGAGACGGCGTCACTGGAAGTGGCTGAGGGCAAGCACGATAAGCATTTCCCGATCGACGTGTTCCAGACCGGCTCCGGTACCAGCACCAACATGAACGCCAATGAAGTGATCGCGCATCTGGCCGCGGAGAAAACCGGACAGTCAGTGCATCCCAACGACCATGTGAATATGTGTCAGAGTAGCAACGACACCATCCCCACAGCCATTCATGTGAGTGCTGTGTTGGAACTCAAGGAGCGGCTGTTGCCGGCGTTACAGCACCTGGCTGAAGCTATCGAGGCGAAAGCACAAGCAACGTCCGAGGTGGTCATAACCGGACGTACCCATCTGATGGACGCCATGCCGGTAACACTCGGCCAGGAACTATCAGGCTGGTCCACCCAGATACGCCACGGCAGCGCGCGAATCGAGGCAGTCCTGCCGAGACTCCAGGCTCTGGCCCAGGGAGGCACCGCCGTCGGTACCGGCATCAATGCCCACCCGGAATTTGGTAAACGCGTTGCAAAGGAGCTGGGCAAAAGAACCGGCATCCACTTTTGCACCAGTGAAAACTATTTTGAGGCCATGAGCTCTCAGGATACGGCTGTGGAGTTATCCGGCCAGTTGAAGACCCTGGCCGTGAGCCTGATGAAAATCGCCAACGACCTGCGCTGGATGAACAGCGGCCCATTAGCGGGTCTTGGAGAAATTGCATTGCCGGCATTGCAGCCGGGTTCCAGTATTATGCCCGGAAAGGTAAATCCGGTAATACCCGAAGTGGTTACCATGGTGGCCGCCCAGGTGATCGGCAATGATCTGGCCATCACCGTTGCGGGGCAGTCCGGCAACTTCCAGTTGAACGTCATGCTGCCGGTAATCACCTATAACCTGTTACAAAGCATCGAGTTGCTGGCGAATTCGGCCCGGGTATTGGCGGATAGCGCCATCGGAGGATTCCAGGTGAATAAAGTGCATCTCAAGGAAGCCCTCGAAAAGAATCCAATCCTGGTGACAGCCCTGAATCCGGTGATTGGATATGAGAAGGGTGCAGCCATCGCCAAACGCGCCTACCAGGAGCGCCGGCCTATCTTGGAGGTCGCCAAAGAGATGACCGATATCCAGGAAGCGCGTCTCAAGACGCTGCTTGATCCAGCCGACCTGACCCGTGGGGGTATTAAAAAATAGCTATCTATTTTATATAGATATATCTATAACTAATTGATATGTATATAGTTAATAGACATTATGAAGTGATTATCCGGCATGCACTCAGAGGTACGCAGCCACCCAGCAAATTCGCATCACAACCCGTGTTAGCGGATTTGCCTCCGGGCCTGCAGCCAAGACAGCCCTGGAAACCCGCCGCGGTACTGGTACCTCTGGTCATGCATCCCGGCGGGCTATCGATGCTTTTGACGCGGCGCACCGAACAACTGCTCGATCATGCCGGTCAAGTGAGCTTTCCTGGCGGTAGCCGCGAGGATAAAGATTCCGATCTGGTGCAAACAGCATTACGCGAAACAGAAGAGGAAACCGGGCTGCAGCGGTGTTTCGTGGAAACCGTGGGGTTCCTGGACGGCTACCTCACCATCACCGGATATGCAGTCACGCCGGTTGTTGGGCTAGTGAAGCCTGATTTTCATCTTCAGCCAGACCCGCTGGAAGTCGCCGAAATATTCGAGGTACCGCTGGCATTCTTGTCTGATCCTGCTAATCGGCAAATACGCACGCGCCATGTGGGTGACCGGGATGTGAGCTATTACCTGTTCGAGTACAACCAGCATGTCATCTGGGGTGCGACGGCGGGCATATTGGTCAATTTTCTTCACAAACTGGAACAGGCAGAGGCGGCGTGAAGCACCGGCAAGCCAGTCTGCTCGATGGTGTGCCGCCGGATCTAACGGAATTGACATGCGCGGTGGAGCTGCAGCGACGGGCTGCCAGTGTCGGGTTTGACTGGGATGAGTTGGCACCGGTGTTGGCAAAAATTCGTGAGGAACTCGCTGAACTTGAAATGGAAATCGGTGGCGTTGGTCAGCCGGAAGGCAAACAGGATGAGCTGGGTGATCTGCTGTTCGCAGTGGCCAATCTGGCGCGCAAGCTGGAAATCGATCCCGAGCAGGCACTGCGCGGAACCAACCATAAATTCCGGCGCCGTTTCAGCCTGGTTGAAACCGAGTTGGCTAAACGAGGCAAACGCCCGGAGGATACTTCCCTAGAGGAAATGGATGCCATCTGGGAGCAAGCTAAGGGATACGAGTCCTGATGCTATTTGGAATTACCTGGTAGTAATTTTTTAATGGCGATCCTGGCCTTCACCGCCTCGGGAGCCTATCCGGTCATCAGCTGGGTGTTCGCAGGACCCATGGCACGACTGATGGATAAAGCACAGTTAGTAAATAAGTTGAAATATATAGAGCAAGCTACGGAATAACGAGAGAATTTTCTAGAAGTACCTGATGTTTTAGGCTATATTTCACCCTATCCGGTCTATTATGAACCCCGTGGGAGGATCAATAGCCGGTGCGATGGTGCAAGCTTTAGGAGCCCGTTCATGCCGCAAAAAATCGGCCTAGTCATTGATTCCGCCTGTGATCTGCCGCGTTCTTTCATCGAACAGCAGGGCATTGAAATTATGCCGGTGAGCATGCAATTCGGCAATATGAGCTTTAAGGATACGCGCGACCCGGAACAGACCATGGATTTATACCGTCGTTTTGTAGCGGCAAAGGATCTGGAAATTTCCACCACGCCTATGTCCACCAAGGCCATCCGTGACCTGTTTCTGGACCAATTGGTTCTCAAATACGACCGGGTCTTGGTAATTACCGCATCCAGTAACCGCAGCCCGGTTTTTGAGAATGCCACCCAGGCATCATTCATGATTCTTTCCGGCTACAAGGAACGACGTCGGGCCGCGGGCCTGGACGAGCAGTTCGGCCTGCGCGTGATTGATAGCAAGACCCTGTTTACCGGACAGGCGGTTGTCGTGTATGAAGCGCTGCGCGCCATCCGCAACCAGGATGACATCATGTTCGACAAACTTCGCCAGCACGTAGAGAGCTTTTCTCAGCACGTGCATGCCTACGTGGTTCCGCAGGATCTTTTTTATGTGCGTAGCCGTGCCCACCAGAAAGGCGACAAGAGTGTTGGCTGGTTCAAATACCAGATTGGCACTATGTTTGATCTCAAGCCTATCCTCAGTGCGCATCGCGGCGAGACCGAAGTTGTGGCCACCGTGCGTGGCTATGAGAGTGCAGTACGTAAGCTGTTTGAAATGGCGATTGCAGCCATAGAAGGCGGGTTGATTACCAAGGTAGTATGCATGAGTTACGCCGGCAATCCAGAAAAAGTCAAAGTATTTCCCGGATACGAAGATTTCATCCAATGCGCCATGGGGAATAAGATTGAAACCATGTTATCGGTCATGAGCACCACAGCGGGCATCCACGTTGGACCGGGGGCTTTTAGTCTGGCCTATGCCGCCCGCTAGCCCATAGCAAAATGAACGGTAAAAAAGGGCCGCAAAGCGGCCCTTTTTGTTGTTGCAACCAGAATTACTTGCTCTTGAGTTTGGTTAGCAGGGGTTCGATCAGATCCATGGGTAAGGGGAACACGATGGTGTGGCTTTTATCGCCCGCGATTTCCACCAGTGTTTGCAGATAGCGCAATTGGATGGCCTGGGGTTGTTGCATCAGGGTCTGTGCGGCTTCCATCAGTTTCTGTGAGGCTTGCAGTTCACCTTCCGCATTGATGACCTTGGCACGCCGCTGGCGTTCGGCCTCGGCCTGCTTGGCAATAGCGCGCACCATATTTTCGCCCAGGTCGACCTGCTTGATTTCTACGTTGATCACTTTCATGCCCCAGGCATCTGTATGCTTGTCGAGGATGCCCTGGATGTCCACATTCAGCTTGTCGCGCGCCGCCAGCATGTCATCCAATTCATGTTGGCCGAGCACCGATCGCAGCGTTGTCTGAGCCAATTGGCTGCTGGCCTCGAAAACATCCGCCACCTGGATAATGGCCTTCTCCGGATCAATGATGCGCACATAGATGACTGCATTGACCTTTACGGAGACATTGTCGCGGGAAATCACATCTTGGGGTGGCACTTCCATCACCACGACGCGCAGATCTACTTTGGTCATCTGCTGGATCACGGGCCAGATTAATACCATGCCGGGACCGCAGACGCGGTCAAAACGACCGATGGTAAAAATTACACCGCGTTGATATTCCTTCAGCACCTTGAGGGCACTGAAAGCTATGAGTGCAAGGATAACGATGATGACAAGGATTGCGATCGACATTTAAGTAACCTCTGAGTCGGATTGATCTGCGGGTTTCACGATCAGCTTCAAGCCCTCACGCCGGATGACTTTCACGTCCTCACCCGCGCGTATGGGAATTTCACTATAAGCGTTCCATATCTCACTGTGTATACGCACAGTGCCTGCACCATCAACGGAAAAATCCTGCAGGGCCTGTCCACGATCCCCAAGTAATTCTTCAGCGCCGCTCACCACCGGTCGCCGGTGTGCACGCACTGCCAGCCACAGGGTGGCCAATATGATAAGTGCGGCGGCGACGCTGATGCCACCAATCAGTCCACGTGATACGCCAAAACCCGGCACGCCGGTATCCATAAGGATGATGGAACCAATCACAAAAGCTACCAGTCCACCGATGCTGAGGGTACCGTAAGCAGGTACGAAAGTTTCGGTTACGAATAATATAATGCCTAACAAGATGAGCGCGAGTCCAGCAAAGTTCACCGGCAGTATATGGAAGGCATACAGGGCTAATAGCAGTGCGATGGCGCCCACCACACCCGGCAATACACCACCTGGGCTATAACCTTCGAATACCAGGCCATATATTCCAATCAACAACAGGATATAGGCTACCGTGGGATCGGTTAGTACCGTCAGGAACTTTATGCGTAAGTCACGCTGATAATTCTGTATAACGATACCCGACGTATGCAGCGTGACTTGGCCGTTTTCAGTGGTGACAGTGCGGTCGTTGAGTTTGGCAAGAAGATCCGGGATGTTATCGGCCATGACATCAATCACGTGCTGCTTCAAGGCTTCGTCGGCGGTCAAGCTTGCAGCACTGCGCACCGCTTTTACTGCCCAGTCCGGATTGCGATCGCGCAACAGGGCAAGTCCCCGGATGTAGGCTACAGCGTCATTGAGTATCTTGCGATCCTCGGCAGTTTTGGGTTCGGCGGGTGTGGACGAACTGCCACCCATCAGCTGTACCGGGGTAGCGGCCCCCAGGTTGGTGGCGGGCGCCATGGCGGCAATATTGCTGGCATACAGTATATAAGTGCCAGCGCTGGCTGCCCGTGCTCCGCTGGGTGCCACATAGGTCACCACAGGAACCGGGGAAGCGAGAATCGCCTTGATAATGTCGCGCATGGCGCTATCAAGACCGCCGGGCGTATCCATTTCCAAGATCACGAGTTCTGCGTTTTGCGCTGTCGCTGCCTCCAATCCATGCACAATATATTCCGCCATTGCAGGACTGATGGCGCCATTTACATCCACTACCAGTGCAGTCTGGGTGGTGCCTGCGCCCAAGATGGGCGCCGACAAGCCCAAGGTGAGTAGCAGCAAAGCGGCAATAGGCAGTTTTCCAAGGCTAAACATAGCATCATGTAATCAGAGCTGCAGAACAAAGGCAACCGGTGCTTGCCTGTTACGTGCGGAACGCATCCGGTAACATGATGTAGCATAGCAAGCGTTCCGGCTAAATCCTTGTATGCAAGGGCGCTGAGAAGAGCGTTGTAGTAAACCTGAATATTTGCCGCCGACTGAAATCAATGCCAAAAATCATTCTGACATACCTAACCTGCGCAATTTTAGGATGTTGGCTAAGTGCGGCAAGCGCTCGAGGAGATGCTGACGTCACCAACACACACGCATCAAACCATCGGCCACGCATCTGTTTGGCATTGGGTGGGGGTGGTGCGCGTGGTGCAGCGCATGTTGGAGTACTGGAAGCCTTGGCGCAACTGCGTATTCCAGTGGATTGCATTGCAGGCACCAGCGGCGGCGCAATCGTCGGTGGTCTGTATGCCTCGGGGTTTACACTGCAACAACTGCATGCCACGTTTCTGCGGCCGGATTTACAGGCTAGCATGGCTAACCAGCAATCCCGTAGCCTGTTGGACTATCAGGCAAAGCAAAACCAGCTCCTGTATCTATTGCAGGTGGAATTTGGCTATGCGCATGGCCAATTCTTTTTCCCGGAGGGCCTCATTACAGGCAACGATCCGGGGCGAATTCTCAATGTTCTGACGCTCGTCACCCAGCCGGGTACCGATTTCAATAAATTACCGATCCCGTACCGTGCGGTAGCCACCGATATTGATACCGGTGACGAAGTGGTGCTGGATCATGGCAGCCTGGCTACCGCCATGCGCGCCAGCATGTCGGTACCCGGCGTTTATGCACCGGTGAGAATCGACAACCATTTATTGGTAGATGGAGGCCTTGTGGACAACTTGCCGGTGGATGTTGCCCGTGAAATGGGTGCAGACATTGTCATAGCCGTTAATGTGAGTACACCGCTTTCAAATCCCCAGAGCCTTAATAATGTGGTCGGCGTTTCACTGCAGGTGATCAAACTGCTTGGCAATCAGAATGTCAACCACTCAATAGCCAGCCTGAACGCGCATGATGTTCTGATTCAGCCGGATCTTGGCGACATCACGGCAGTGGATTTCAATCGCGCCGACGAGGCTATCAGGTTAGGTAAGCAGGCAGCTCTCAAGGTCTTGACGCCACTGCATGATTTGCAGCTTTCACCCCAAGCATATGCAGAGTACAGGCAACAACACCGGTATACACCGAAAATTCTGAAGACGGTGGATTTTATTGAAATTCACGGAAACCACCACATCCCTACAGCTATGATCCGTAGCCACATGACTACGCAGATAGGCCAAGCTTGGAGTTTTGAGCGGATTGGGCGTGATCTCGAGAATTTATACCGTCTCGGATATTTTCGTCAGGTTAACGCCAGCATCGCGTATACGGGTGACCGCAGTGGACTTGTAATTACGGTGGATGAAAAGCCCTGGCAACCCAACTACCTGCGCTTCGGATTAGCGCTCCAAGATGATTTTGAAGGTGGTAGCCAGTATGAGTTATCGTTTGGCTGGACACGGGCCGAGATCAATCAGCTGGGTGCGAAGTGGCGCAACCAGTTCGAGATGGGCAGCAACCGGCGCATCTATTCTGAATTCTATCAACCAGTCAATTACTCGGGCACAATTTTTGTGGCCCCCCATGTCGAGTACCAAAATACATTATCAAACATCTATAACGGCCAGGACTTGATCGCACAATACAACACCCGCTATATAAACGCTGGTTTCGATATCGGCGGTGAATTTGGCAATATGGCTGAACTGCGTATTGGCCCGTCCTACGGCCATGTAAATTCAACACCGCGGATCGGTGAGCCCAGTTTGCCGTCGTACACCAATAACCTGGGTGGCATGCGCCTGCGTTTTGGACTGGATACACTGGAAGGTGATACGGGCTTTCCGACGTCGGGCTCCTATTTGACGCTCAACGGCTTCTTCGCACGCAACGCCATGGGCAGCAATATCAGTTTTGACAAGTTCGAATTGACCGGCGCACAGGTATTCGGAAATGACTCCCACAGTTTGATTTTAACTACCGACGTCGGGTCTTCATTGCGCACCAATATTCCATATTATGACGAATTCACCCTGGGCGGGTTCCTGTCCTTGTCGGGTCTGCGCGAACAACAACTGCGGGGTCAGCAGGTTTTTGCCGCACATGCCATCTATCTTGAGCGCATAGGGAATCTGCCCAGTGTGCTGGGCAACGGCCTATACATTGGCGGAAGTCTCGAAGGCGGCAATGTCTGGGGCAGTGACCAGAATATCAGCCTGGCCAGGCTGCAATATGGCGGTTCGCTGTTCATCGGCGCGGAAACAGCGCTGGGTCCGGTGTATTTAGGCACCGGCTTCTCGCAGTCCGGCAACCAGACATTCTATTTGTTTATCGGATTGCCGTTTACGCTTAATTGATGAGCGAAGCACCATGAATAAATTGCACATCTTTACCACCGGCGGCACCATCGACAAGATCTATTTTGATGCCAAAAGTGAATATGAAGTGGGAGAGCCACAGATCGGTGGGATATTGCGAGAAATGGGGGCGACATTTCCGTTTGAGATCACCTCGCTGATGCGCAAGGATAGCCTGGATATGACATCTGCAGACCGGCAGCTGATACACAAGGCAGTAATGCAGTGTCCCGAGACTCACATTCTTATCACCCATGGTACCGACAGCATGACCGAGACTGCGATGGTGCTGACGAATATTCCGGATAAGACCATAATCCTCACCGGAGCGCTCAATCCGGCACGTTTTCGCGGCAGTGACGCCATGTTCAATATCGGTGGGGCAGTGGCTGCAGTGCAGAGTCTGGATCCTGGCGTGTATATTTTCATGAACGGCCGTGTATTCCAGGCATGCAGGGTCCGCAAAAACCTTGAGAAAAATCGGTTTGAAGACTTATAGGGGTTCGTGATTAATTAAGCTACTAATATCATAGATGAAAGCTAAACGGCATACTGATTCAGTGTTTCAGGCCGTATTTAGCCACCAGCGCCTTGAATTGCTTGTCAGAATGTAATGACAGATAGTGAGTATCGGTCGCGATATCATTACAAGAATCGGGAGTGTTACTGCAGAATCGCTGTATCAGCTGAATCGCCTTGGCTGTCTCGCCAAGCACGATATAGGCGGTCGCCAGGTAATATTGGTTAAATCCGCTGGTTCTACCCGCAAGCAAATCCAGATTGGTCAGCGCCTGACTCCGCAACGTCGGATCCAGCAATGCGGCATAACATGAGCGCGTTGCCGCCAGGATATTGGCATCATCCTGGTTGGTAGTCTTTACGTCGGTGAGCACACGCACCGCTTCGGCATTATTTGACAGACGATAACTGAGAAAAGCAATCTCAAGAGGCGCTTGAATATCATCGGGTGAAAGCTTTTGGGCAGCCA
>Ga0307372_10002936_pt1 | contig 27766 bp, 20 predicted proteins | sample OX1MG_FD_202533 | JGI IMG/M metagenome (GOLD analysis project Ga0307372, IMG submission 202533) | Soil microbial communities from Risofladan, Vaasa, Finland - OX-1 | ecosystem: Environmental > Terrestrial > Soil > Coastal area > Acid sulfate soil | place: Finland: Risofladan, Vaasa | collected... | reverse complement strand
GTGGTGCTGAAGAGATAGTCGGCGAGGAGCCCTTGGGCGATCGAACCCAAGCCTTTGCCTCGATGCTCCGGCAGCAGCAGGATGCCGATCTCGAAGACGCTCCGCGGAGGAGCCATTGCCTCGGTCGGCCACCAACAGACGAAACCGGCGAAGCTTCCGTCGGGCAACCGCACTGCGAGCATCGAGTAGGTATCGCCCAGATATCCGTCCTCTTCTAGGCGTCGCCGTCGATCGCCTGGATCCCGGAACCCAATCCACTCGAAGGGCAAGCTCAGAGAGGGATCGGTGTCAATCCTGTGCAAAGCCTCAAGGTCGCTCTCTTCGATGGGTCGAAGTGCCGCGAGGTCCGCGTTGGTCATGGCCCGCATTCTCGCAGAGGTCGGGGCCTCAGAAAACCAAGCATCGCGACCACAACATCCTGGTAGGCACCGCACTTGGTGGACGCCTCGTTTGAGACTCTTGCGGCTTGCCGCCTCCTACCGGGCAGTTGCGGTGCGGAGAGGCCCGAGATCGCCCTCCAGTTCCCGCTTCCTCAGCCGGTCCCATAGCCGCCTAGCCAAGGCGATGTTCGTTTCCTCTACCCCTTGGGGTACCTCGGCCGTTGAGGGGCCTGGGGAACGTAGGTAAGCCCGTACCCGAATGGGCACAACGGAAAGCGGGGGTGGCGACAGAGCACAAGATGAGGTATACAATGCCTCCACGACCCCTATATTTTGGTGGCTGGCGACCTGACGAGGAGCTCTAGTGCGCTGCCCCTACTGCAATCACAACGACCTGCGGGTGGTGGATTCTCGGGATTCCGAGACCGGCGAGGCAATCCGGCGTCGGCGCGCCTGCAACAGCTGCGGCAAGCGCTTCACCACCTACGAGCGGATCGAGTCGATTCCCTTCTACATAGTGAAGAAGGATGGCCGCCGGGAGGACTTCGACCGAGCCAAGCTCTTCCAGGGGCTCATGAATGCCTGCAAGAAGCGGGACATCTCGCCGACCTTGATCTCACAGATGGTTGAGGAGATCGAGGCCGAGCTGCGCGGCCGCGGCCAGTCCGAGCTGCCCAGCGTCGAGGTGGGGGAGCTGGTCATGGAGCATCTGCGCAAGCTGGATGATGTCGCCTATGTCCGCTTCGCCTCTGTCTATCGCTCGTTCCGCGATGTCTCCGAGGTGCGCAACGAGATTGACCACCTGCTCTCGCGCGCCTCCGACGGTGTCCAGCCTAAGCGCAGACGCCGGACCCCGGGCCGCTGAGCGGGGCTTCCTTTTCGGATCGGCTGGCAGAAGTCCAGGCTGCCATCGGCGAGGCCGAGCGACGGGCGGCCCGACCAGCGGGGAGCGTTTTCCTGCTGCCGGTCAGCAAAGGTCATCCATTTGCCGTCGTCGAGATGACGGTCAGGGCGGGTCAGGTGGCCCTGGGCGAGAACTACCTCCAGGAGTGCGACGGCAAGGCGCGTGCTCTCCAGGCGTTAGGTCTTGAGCCCGTCCGCTGGCACCTCCTCGGTCATCTCCAGCGCAACAAGGTACGCCGCGCCGCCGAGCTCTTCTCGGTGATCGAATCTGTGGACAGCCTGGAGCTCGCCCAACGGCTGTCCGCCGCCCGCACAGGCCAAGAACGGCTTCCGGTCCTGTGCGAGGTGGAACTGACCGGGCGTCCCCAGCGAACCGGGTTCGCGGCGCAGCAACTGCTAGCGGAGTTCAGTCAGATAGCCGACCTGCAAGGGATCGAGGTGCGGGGCTTGATGACGGTCGCCGCTCCAGAGAGCCCGGGCGAGGCATTCTCCGCAGCACGCGGGCTCCTGGAGAAGCTGCGAGAGCTTAGCGACCTACCGCTTCCGACCCTGAGCATGGGCATGAGCGGCGATTTCCGGGCGGCGATCGCCGAGGGCAGCACCGAGGTGAGAATCGGAAGTCGCCTTTTCGGGGAGCGTCCCGCCCGGGGCTGACGTCCCCGGCTAGCGCACCAACGCGGTTAGTTGCTGGTAGCCGCTGGCGCCCTTCGGGTAGGTGTTTCCCTGCCCCGTCTGCTGATAGTTGCCCAGGCCGTCCCGAGCTCGGACGCGCAGCGTGTAGAAGCCGGCCGCCGGGTTCCAGGGGAAGCTCCACAGCGTCCACGTATATGGGGACAGGGGGACGCGGAGATCAGCCTTGGTCCAGCTCCGGCTTCCGTCGACGCTCACCTCCACCCGGGAGATGCCCTTGGTGCCCGCGTAGGCGACGCCGGTCAGGAGGTACCTGCGGCCGGCACTCAGCGACGTGTTTCCCGAGGGAAAGTCGAATCGGGAGAAGATCCGGGGGTACGCCCCGGCGTTCCAACCCTGCTGCTCCCAGTACCCCAGATATGGGGTTGTAGAGGGCCTGATGCTGGTCAGCCACTTGGGATTCTTCATTCCGTAGTGGTCGACCACCAGGACCCGGGCGGGAAACCCATGCTGGGCCGTGAGATGGGCTCCATTGAGGCGATCTACGATGAGGGTGGTGGGCGCGGTAGCCTGCGCGACCGGAAGGCTCTCGGTGTAGCCGTCGGCGCAGTCGAAGAGGATCTGTTCTGTCCCAGACGGCAGGCCGGCCCGCTGGAGCAGCGCATTCAGCTGGACTCCCCGCCACACCCCCGTGCTGATCAGGGTTCCGCCAACCGGGTTGGAGATGCACTCCAGAGTCTGAATCTGGGTCTGGTGAGGGAGGGCGAGCAACTCCTGGAAGCTGAGGGAGTAGGGGTTCCGGCCCCCCACCTCGAGGCGCCAGGTGGCAGCGTTCACTGCGGGCGGTCCGAAGAGATCCTTGGAGACGACGTAGAAGTCCGCGGTAGAGGTCAGGCCGCTGGGCAGTTCGTCGCCGGCACCGCCGGGAACCCTGCCCAGGTTGAGCCGAGGCACGCCGGGCGAACTGGCGTTGAGGAGGTTGAAGCCGAGGTAGCCCAGGCTGGCGACGCCGATCGCTCCCCCTACCCCCGCCAGGAAGGTGCGTCGGGGCAGGGTCCCGGGCGAGAGAACACGGACACGGCCGGGTTGACCTCCCCCACCCGACGAGAGGCCCAGCAACAGCTCCACCAGACCCGTCAGAAGGAGCCAGTCGAATAGAGCTGCCGCCGTTGCGGAAACGGTGAGCGATCCCTCCCCCAAGGCGATCAGGGGCAGGGTCAAGACCCAGAGACCTAGGCCGGGAGCGAGCCAGCGAACCAGCGCCCGTCCTCGGCGTACCGCAGGCGCGGCCGGGTAAGGCGCGACCGCCTGCCAGCTCCAGCGCCCCAGCCACCGGCCCAGGGCGGCACCCACAAGCACGATGAAGACCGAGGTCCCCAGGAGCAGGAGTGGGCGTCCCCGCTCCTGCAGGGTGTCGATGAGAACCCCAAAGACGCTGCCCGGCATGAGGAGCGCCACTCCGTTGCCGATGACTTCACTGAGCGAGGGAAGACCGGTGAGGGCGCGCAGGAGTAGGGTCGCGCCCAGGGTCAGTCCGGCCGCGCAGGCGCCCAGCAAAGCGCCGTTCGGTCGGGCCGACGTCAACCGGGTCAGGGCAGGAGCCAGCCGAGCGGTCCGCCCTGGCTCACGAGTTCAGTTGCTGGTTCAGGAACTCCAGGGAGCGCTGCCAGGAGAGCTCGTCAGCGTCGGCGTTGTAGACCTCGGGGCGATCCTCGTTGGTGAAGGCATGCCCCCCCGGGTAGGTGTAGAAGGTGTGGGGCACGCCCGCCGCCTGCAGTCCCTGCTCTAAGTTGTGGACCGCCTCCGGGCTGGCGAAGTCGTCGTGGTCGCCAAAGTGCCCGAGCACCGACCCAGGGATCTTGGCGAGATCCGTCTCCTCCCCCGGGATCCCGTAGAAACAGACCACCGCCCGGACTTTGTCGTGGTTGGCGGCCAGGGTGATGGCCAAACCGCCGCCCATGCAGTAGCCCACCGCGCCGACGTACTCACCTCGAGCTTCTCCCGAGCTGAGCAGGTAGTCGACCGAGCCGCGCAACTCCTTGGCAGCCCGCGCCTCGTCCATGGCCATCATCGCCTTCTGCGCCTCGTCCGGCTCGTGGAAGCCAATCACCCGGCCGTGATAGAGATCAGGAACCAGAGCAGCGAAGCCAGCCTCCGCGAATCGGTCGGCGGTGCGCTTGATCTGGTCGCTCAGCCCCCACCACTCCTGGATCACGACGATCCCGGGTGCCGGTCCTGACGGGGGCACCGCCAGGTACCCGCTGGCTGTGCTGCCATTGCTGGGAAACTCGACCATCCGACCCGCCATCTGGCTGCCCTCCATCTCTTCCGTCCGCTGCGGTCAGCGACCCTCTGCCAACAATAGCCAGACTGGGCCGTCAGGCAAAGGCCCTGGTTCAGGGTCGGGACGGGCGCAGGTCTCGGAGTAGTAGCCGCGCCTTGCGGCCTCCTCGCCAATTGTCCACTTCAAGTTCAAAGAGAGCATCGACCTGCCGTCCTGACGGCAGATGGGCCCGGAGGTGGGGCCGGTTGAAGCTGATTGCCTCCGCTGTCCCAGTGGCGTCGGAGAGGATCACTTTTAGGTGGCCACCTGACTTGCCCAGAGTCTCGGTCCGGACCACGGTCAGGCCGTTGGCACAGAGCAGGACCGTGGGATTACCGCTGCCACAGGGCTGCAATAGAAGAAGTTCCTCGGCCAGCTCCAGACCACAGTCGCGCAGCCCTACCTCGGCGTCGACCCGGAAGGCACGCAGAGGTGAGTGCTCACCCAGCTGGTCGCGGATCGCCTGGGCCATCTGCCTCGCGAAGCTGGCCTCTACCTCTGGGTCCGGGACCAGGCTGAAACCACCGGCTGAGACATGTCCGCCATAGCTGAGCAGATGATCGGAGCACTGCTGGAGCGCCTCGACCACGTTTAGGCCCGGGATCCCACGGGCCGAGCCGCGCCATTTCTCACCAGTCTGGCTGTAGACGAAGGCGGGCCGACCGAACTCCTCGGCGAGGCGTCCGGCCACCAGCCCGACCACCCCCGGGATGATCTCGGGAGAGCCGAGCACGATCACGGGAAGTTCGTCCGGCATCTCGGCCACTTGCTGGCGAGCAAGCACCAGCGCCCGGCTCAGTGAGAGGCGTCGGGCCTGATTGAGCGACTCCAACTCGGCGGCTGCCTGACTCGCCTCCTGGGCGTCGTCGGCGAGGCAGCAGCGCAAGGCCAGCCCGGCGTCATCCATGCGGCCGGCGGCATTGATCCGAGGGGCAAGGCTGAAACTGAGACTGGCGCTGCTCAGATCACCGGGGATGCCCGCGACACGGGCCAACTCGACCAGCCCGCGCGGCGCCTTCTCCGACCACGCCATCAACCCCTGCCTGACCAGCCAGCGGTTCTCCTCCTGAAGCGGCATCATGTCCGCCACCGTGCCCAGAGCCACCAGGGGCAGCTGCGCCGCAGCGGTGCCTTCGGCAAAGACCCCCTCCCCCTCCAGGGCACGGACCAACTTGTAGGCGACTCCCACTCCTGCCAACCCCTTGAAGGGGTATTCGTCATCGGGACGTTGGGGGTTGACCAGAGCGTCGGCCGGAGCCAGCTCCAGCCCGTCTTGACCGTGGGGCAGGTGGTGGTCGGTGATGATCAGCTTGAGTCCAGGGGGTCGATCGCGGACAACCTCCACGGCGGTGGTTCCGCAGTCGACCGTGATCACCAAGTCGGCGCCTCTGCGCCGGAGCTCCAATAGGGCCTCGGCGTTGAGCCCATAGCCCTCGCTCTGTCGTTGCGGGATGTAGGCCAGGGGTTTCTTGCCGGCGCTGCGAAACGCGCGCACCAGGAGAGCGCAGGCAGTGACCCCGTCAGCGTCGTAGTCGCCGTAGATGGCGATCATCTCGTCGTGGGCAAGAGCGTCCCGCACCAGTGCAACAGCGCGGTCCATATCCTTCAGCAGGAGGGGATCGAACTCCTCGCCAGGTGCCTGAAAAGACTCCCGGGCCAGCCCGGCGCGGCTTCCCCGCGCCCGGATTATCCGGTCGAAGGGAGGGGCGTCTAGGTCACCTTCCAGGCTGGGCATGGTCCACTCGCGGGGGGCGCGTTTCACCCGTGCCTCAGAGAAAGCAGGAAGACCGACCGAAGGTAAAGCACCGGTCTTCGATTTTAGTCCGCCCCAAGCCAATCGCCCAGAGACGACACTGCAGGGTGTGAGTCCCCGCAAGTCAGACCGTCCGCGCACCGAGGAGGAGGAGCGAGCCAAGGCCGAGCGGCGTCAGCGCAGCCTCCAGGTGTCGACCATCTGCCTGCACGCCATGGGCTGGATCCTGGTCACCTTCTACGCCACCGACTACCTGCCTCCGCTCTTGATCCGAGTGACCGTGGGCCTGCATCAGCCGGCCTCGCTGCAATACCTGGTCGGCTACCTGGTGCTGAGCCTGCTCTGCGTGGGCTTGGCGGTCGGCTTCGGCTGTCTCTACGGGCCTCGTATCCGCGCCAGCGCGTACTCCTGGCGCTGGTATTTCTTCCCGATTCTGCTGGCCCTGCTGCTGATCCCGGCTCAGGGGATCAATGAGTGGCTGACCCGGGCGATCGAGGCCATCTGCCTGATCCTGGGGATCTCTCTCGGGGTGGGTCTCAGCCAGCCGTGGCGACGCTGGCGGCGGAGGCGGAGACCAGCTCGCGGTCGCGTGGCCGCGCCCTGACCGGCCGGTAGAGGGTGTCGCGTTCACGGGGGGTCCTTCCCACGCCGCGGATGGCTGCCTCGATCTCCGCGGGATCAAGGTTCTGGCCGTGGTCGGCACCACTCATGCGGGTGATCGACTCCTCCATCAGGGTGCCGCCGAAATCATTGGCGCCCCAGCGCAGAGACTCGGCCACACCCCCGGGCCCGAGCTTGACCCAGCTGGTCTGGATATTGGGGATGTCGCTGCCGAAGTAGAGCCGGCAGAAGGCGGTGAACCGCAAGGAATCCTCCAGGGTGAGCGGCTGGAGGATGCCGAAGAACTTGCCCAGGGTGTTGTTGTGAACCTGGAAGGGGAGCAGCACGAACTCGCTGATCCCGCCCGTCTCGCGCTGCAGGTTGCGAATCACCTCAAGGTGCTGGAGGCGGTGCCAGGGGGTCTCGATGTGGCCGTACATGATGGTCGAGGTGGTGGGGATTCCCACCTGGTGGGCGGTCTTGATGATCTCCACCCACTCCTGGCTGGTCAGCTTCTCCGGGCAGAGGATGCGGCGCACCTCCTCGACCAGGATCTCCGCGGCGGTGCCCGGCATGGTGCCCAAGCCGGCGTCTTTGAGCTGACGTAGAACGTCCTCCACTGTGCGGCCCGACTCCTGGGCGATGTAGCGGATCTCCTCCGGCGATAGGGCGTGCAGGTGGAGGTCGGGCCAGCGCTCTTTGATCTCCCGGAAGAGGGTGTCGTAGAAGATCAGGTCCAGCTCCGGGGTGAGCCCCGACTGCATGCAGATCTCGGTGGCCCCTCTGCCGACCGCGTTCTCGATCTTGGCGAAGACCGTGTCGTGGTCGTGGAAGTAGGCGCCTTTGGCGTTGACCGAGCTCCGCCGGAAGCCGCAAAAGGAGCAGCTGCCGACGCAGACGTTGCTGATGTTGACATTGCGGTTGACCACATAGGTGACCGTGTCCCCGACCAATTCCTGGCGCAGGCGATCGGCGGCCGGCTGGAGGTCGGCGAGCGACTCCTGATACACGGGAAGACGCTCCTGCAGGTGGAAGCCCAGGGTGCGTGCCTTGGCCGCCAATTCGGTCTCGCCGGGCCAGGAGTACTCGGGACTGACCGAGTCGCCGTCGAGCGAGATGCCACCCAGATCGGTGGCCCCTGCCTCCACCAAGGATGGCCAGCTCTCGAAGTTTAGGTTGGGAGGAACCTGCACGGCCACGTCGGCCGGCAGGATGGCCCGAGCCAGCTCCACCGCCCCAACCACCGTCTCCGCCGTCGGAGCCGGCTCGTCCGCCATCGGGGTGCCCGGCTTGGGAATGAAGTTCTGGACGATCACTTCCTGGATGTGGCGGTGCCGCAGGTGCGAGTCTCGGATCAGCTCCAGGGCATGGCGCCGATCTTCCTCGGACTCTCCGATCCCGACCAGGATCCCGGTGGTGAAGGGGATTTTCAGCTCCCCGGCGGCGTTCAGGTGGGCGAGTCGCTCCTGGTAGCGCTTGCCCCCTCCCATGGCGTGCGCCCGGAGGTCATCGGTGCCGCTCTCCAGCATCAGTCCCATGGAGACATTCCAGGGCTTGAGCCGGGCCAGGCTAGCCTTGGCGAGAAGACCCACATTGGTGTGGGGCAGCAGTCCCCGGCTCATGGCCCGGCGGCATATGTCCACGACGATGTCGACGAAGGCATCCTCATCGGCGAGCCCCAGGTCAGGCAGCCGCCAGGGCTGCTCCCCGGCCATGATCAGGATCTCCCGGCAGCCCAGCCGCCGGGCTTGGTCGAGATGGTGGTCCGTCTCGGCCACCGTGATCAGGCCGCCCTCGTCCTTGCGGTACTCGCAGTAGCCGCAGCGCCGGAAGCAGCGGTAGGTCACGTCAACCGTGTAGCTGCGGCTGAAGGTCAGGTAGTTGAGCTGGTACTCCGGCTGGTGCCGGCTGGCTACTCCAGGCCGGGCAGGGACGATCGCCTCGTAGGCCATGCTCGAATTATGCGGTCCGGTAGGGGACGGACGGTCAGAGGCGAACTGGAACCAGGCGGTTGGGGAAGCTGACCCCGTATTTCTCCACGTAGTCGTCCAGGGCCAGGAGCATCTCCTGCTGGAAGGCGAGGCGCTCAACCAGGTCGGAGGGCGACGCTCGATTGGACTCGCCGGAGAGATGGCGTTGGATCCAGGGTGGGACCTTCGAGACGAGGTGGGTCGTCCCACCGGTCAGGATGACTGTCTCGGGACGGCTGTCCTCGACCCGCAGCCCGACCCGGAGAAGGATTCCGGTGCGATTGGCGAGCGCCCAGAGACGCTCCCAGTGCCCGGATTCATGGCGGAGGCGGTCCGGCCGGGTGTAGCGGATGGCGGGGTCGTTGATGATGCTCATGTTGGAGTCGCCCCAGCGCACCAGGCGCTCGACCACCGGCTCGTCCATGTCCCGGGAGACCCAGAGAACTAAGGAGGCGCAGCGGTTGTCGAGATCCGGTGGCAACACCTGAGTGCCCCGGGCCATGGCCATTGCCAAGACCTCGACGACGCTGGCGTGGCGAAGACAGTAGGCCCGACCCTCGACCACGTTGAGGTGCTCCTGGCAGGCGACCCAGGAGCAGTCCACGGCGCGCCGGTCTCGGTAGAGGCAGCGGAAAGCCTCCTGGCTCTCACATCCAGCCTGGTCACAGCCTCCCCCCTCGGGCTCGCCGTAGCGGACCTCCTCCACGTCCGCCACGGCGCTGGGCCGCTTGGCCACCTCTCAGGGCCTCCCTGAGGACGCGCTTCGCGCACGAATTCGCACAGGGGGGTTCGTCAGGAGCGCGATTTGCACTGGTCGAGCCAACTTGGGCTCGAACATAGCAGAGCAACTGGGGCGGTACAAGGGGCTGGAGGCAGACATGCTCTGGTTGTCACAGCACCGTTAGCGAACGGGGTCAGGGAAGCAAGCGATAGGCCGGAATGGTCATGAAGGGGACAAAGTCGGCGGCCAAGGCGACCTCGATGAAGAGCTCGCTCGCCTGGCGATAATCCGGGCCTAAGTCGGCATCGACCTGCTCGGTTACCGCCAGTACCTGCTCCCGACTGATCTTGCCGTGATGAACCCACTGCCAGATCTGCGATCGCGAGATCTCGGCGGTGGCGGCATCCTCCATCAGGTTGTTGATGGCGGCCGCGCCCACACCGTGCAACCAAGAGCCCAGGTACTCAATGCCCACGGCGACGTTGAGCCGCACCCCGGCCTCGGTGATTTCCCCGGGTGTGGCGGCCACATCGAGGAGCGCATTTGCTGATACGCGCACCTCGTCGCGCCGGCGCTGCACTTGATTCGGTTGCTGACCGAGAACCTTGTCGAACACCTCACGGGCGACCGGGACCAGGTCGGGATGGGCCACCCAGGTGCCGTCGAAGCCATCGCCCACCTCACGCAACTTGTCCTCGCGCACCTTGTCCAGGGCCACCTGGTTGACCGCGGCGTCGCGGCGGCTGGGCACGAAAGCAGCCATGCCCCCGATGGCGTGTGCCTGGCGCCGGTGGCAGGTCTTGACCAGGAGCTCGGTGTAGGCGCGCATGAAGGGGACGGTCATGGCCACCGCTCCCCGGTCAGGGAGGATGAACCGAGGGTCGTCGCGGAACTTCTTGATGATCGAGAACATGTAGTCCCAGCGCCCGGCATTGAGTCCGGTCGAGCGCTCGCGGAGCTCGAAGAGGATCTCCTCCATCTCGAACGCGGCGAGGACCGTCTCGATGAGGACGGTGGCCCGGATCACCCCTTCGCCGAGCCCTAGGTGATCCTCGGCGATCTGGCAGGCCCGGTTCCACAGCCGGGCCTCGAGATGGCTCTCCAGCTTGGGCAGGTAGAGATAGGGTCCAGAGCCTCGCTCGAGGAGTGGCTTGGCACAGTGAAAGACGAAGAGCCCGAAGTCGAAGAGACTGGCCGAGACCGGTTCACCGTCGATCAGGAGGTGCTTTTCGGGAAGATGCCAGCCCCGAGGACGCACCACCAAGGTCGCCGTCCTCTCTTCCAGCCGGTAGGTCTTGTCTCCCGACTGCAGCGAGATGGTCCCTGCCACGGCATCGATCAGGTTGACCTGCCCCTCCAGGCAGTTCGACCAGGTGGGGGAGTTGGCGTCCTCGAAATCCGCCATGAAGACGCTGGCGCCGGAGTTGAGCGCGTTGATCATCATCTTCCGCTCCACCGGTCCAGTGATCTCGACTCGGCGATCGAGCAGGTCGGAGGGAGGCGGCGCCACCGTCCAATTGGAGTCCTCCCGCACCGATACCGTCTCGGCCAGGAAGTCGGGCAAGTCGCCTTGGTCCAGTCGACGCTGCCGTTCAACCCTGGCTTCGAGGAGTTCCTTCCGGGTCGGCCCTAGCTCTCTCTGCAGCCGCGTCACCAGAGCCAGGGCGTCCGGGGTCAGCACTCTTTCCCCGGCACCATTGCCAGAGTCCGGTAGCTCGACCCCGTGGGCCGAGTCGGAAGAGGCCGTCATGAGCTTGGTTTCGCCTCGAACTGGGCCTCCTCGGTCGACCCCTGGAGGGCGAGGGTGGCACTCTCTCCGCCGGTCACCGTCTCCAGGACCGAGTCGAAGTAGCCGGCACCGACCTCAGACTGATGGCGGGTCGAGGTGTAACCCCGCTGCTCCAATTCGAACTCACGTTGCTGCAGCCGCACATAGGCGCTCATGCCCTCTTCGGCGTAGCCCTTGGCCAGTTCGAACATTGAGCTGTTGGCGACGTGGAAGCCGGCCAGGGTCACGAACTGGAAGCGGTATCCCAGCTGCCCCAGCCGCCACTGGAAATCGGCCACCTCCTTGTCGCTGAGGTGCTTCTTCCAGTTGAACGATGGTGAGCAGTTGTAGGCCAGAAGCTTGCCGGGGAATTTGGCGTGGATGGCCTCTGCGAACTGGGCCGCCTCCTCGATGTTGGGGCTTGAGGTCTCGAACCAGAGGGCATCGGCAAAGGGGGCGAAGGCAAGACCACGGGCGATCACCGTGGCAATGCCCGGGCGAACCCGGAAGAAGCCCTCGGAGGTGCGCTCGCCAAGGAGGAACTCTTGGTCCCGGGGGTCGACGTCACTGGTCAGCAAGGTGGCGCTCAAGGCATCCGTCCTAGCCACCAGCACGGTGGGTACGTCAAGTACGTCCGTTGCCAGGCGGGCGGCGACCAGCGTTCTTTCGAACTGGCTGGTCGGGACCAGCACCTTGCCGCCCAGATGGCCACACTTCTTCTCTGAGGCAAGCTGGTCCTCGAAGTGAACCCCGGCCACGCCGTTCTCGATCATCGACTTCATCAGCTCGAAGGCATGGAGGGGTCCGCCGAACCCGGCTTCTGCATCGGCCACGATGGGCACCACCCAGTCGCCATCGCGGTGCCCGTCGGCCCAGGCAATCTGGTCGGCTCGAAGCATGGCGTTGTTGAGGCGATGGGCCAGCGCCGGAGCGCTGTTGGCCGGATACAGGCTCTGGTCGGGGTAGGTCTCCCCTGAGAGGTTGGCGTCGGCGGCCACCTGCCAGCCGGAAAGATAGATGGCCTTGAGACCGGCCTTGACCATCTGAACCGCTTGCTGTCCCGTCAGCGCGCCTAGGGCTGGCACGTAGCCGGTGTTGGTGAGCATGTCGAAGAGACGCTCTGCTCCTCGGCGGGCCAGGGTGTGCTCGATGTGGATCGAACCGCGAAGCCGGATCACGTCTTCCGCCGAGTAGGGCCTGGTTACGGTGCTCCAGCGCTCGCCCTCCCAGCTGCGCCGCAGCTCCTCCGCGGCGTCGGGGCTTGTGCCGTTCGATCGACTGGAAGCGGGAGTCATGAGGTGGACCCTCCTAACGGGTGCGTGCGGAATAATGCGGAGCAAAGACCTTCATTTCAGTTGGCGCCGTGAGGACAGGGCGCGGCTGGAGGCCGCCACGACTGAATCCTTTCGGACGGGCGGAGACGGCCCCCTCTGCTCGATAAGTCCGACCCTGCGCCCATCACAGGATCCTAGGGGCGGCCCCGGGGGCTGTCAAGAAGCAGCAGTTCAAGCGCCTTCTACCCAGGTTGGGAAGTCAGTGGACGCCGGGTTCGCTCCGGCCTCGCCCCTAGGAGGTGATGGCGGCCCCGGTGTCGAGGTCGAAGAACTGCAGATGCTCGGTATCCGGAACCAGGGTCACGTCCTCACCGACTTTGAGTTGGACCCTGGGGTCAACGCGGGCCACGCCGGGCGCCGTCTTGTCGCTTCCGCCGGAGATGGCGATGGGCAGAGTCTGGTCCTCCCCCTCCGCGGCCGCCCCCTCGGGGCGGATGTGGTCGGCCTTGATCCGGAAGTGCACGATCACCTCCGCTCCCAGGGATTCGAGGAGGTCGATCTCGGCCGGGATGACTGAGGGGTTGTCGGGCAACTCATGGCCGATGGCCACATGCTCCGGCCGTATCCCCATAGCCACCTGACGGCCTTGGTAAGACGCCAGGGCGGGGCGCGCCTCCAGCTGCGTGGGCGGGATGACGATGCGGTGGTCGCCTAGCCGTACCGTCAACTGGCCGGAGTCCCCCGCGATCTCGCCCTGATAGATGTTCATCGCGGGAGACCCGATGAAGGCGGCCACGAAGAGGTTGGCGGGGTGGTCGTAGAGAACCTGAGGCGGCTCGCACTGCTGCAGGACACCGTGCGCCAGCACGGCCACTCGGTCGCCCATGGTCATGGCCTCGGTTTGGTCGTGGGTGACGTAGAGGGTGGCCACCCCCAGCCGCCGCTGGATGCGGGAAACCTCAGCCCGCATCTGCACCCGCAGCTTGGCGTCGAGGTTGGAGAGCGGCTCGTCCATGAGAAAGGCCGCGGGCTCGCGCACCAGCGCGCGACCCATGGCCACGCGCTGGCGCTGACCTCCGGAAAGACTTGCCGGTTTGACGTTGAGCATGCCTTCCAGCCCGAGCGTCTGGCCCGCTTCTTTGACCCGGCGGTTGATCTCAGCTTTGTCGAGGTGGCGCAGCTTGAGCGAGAAGCCGATGTTCTCGGCGACGGTCATGTGCGGATAGAGCGCGTAGTTCTGGAAAACCATGGCCACGTCGCGATCCTTGGGGCTCAGGTCGTTGACGACTTTGCCGCCGATCCGGACCGTCCCACCGCTGATTTCCTCAAGCCCTGCGACCATGCGCAGCGCCGTCGTCTTGCCACATCCGGAAGGTCCCACCAGAACCATGAACTCGCCGTCGGCGACATCCAGGCTGAGCCCCGAGACCGCCTGATTCTTGTTCGCGTAGACCTTGGTCACCTTATCGAGCTCGATGGTCGCCACAGTTGCGTTTCCTCCCCGCCTAGCCCTTGAGGCTGCCGGCGGTCAAGCCACTGACGATCCGCCGCTGCGCGATCAGCACCAAGATGGCGATGGGAATGGTGATCACGACCACGGCAGCGTCAATCCGATTGAAGAACGTCTGGTACTGACTCTGGCCGAAGACCACGATCGCCAAGGGTGCGGTGAATTTCGAGGGGCTGTCGAGGAATGACAGCGCGAATGCGAAGTCGTTCCAAGCCAGAATAAATGACAGGATTCCGGCCGTGAAAACAGCCGGGACGGAGACCGGGATGACTACCTTGCGCAAGGTCTGGAGCCGGGTCGCACCGTCGACCAGCGCTGCCTCCTCCAACTCCTTGGGAATCTGAGCAAAGAAGTTGCGCAGGAGCCAAGTGGAGAGCGGCAGAGTGTACACCAGGTACGTGATGATGAGGGGGTAGATGTTGTCCAACAGGCCGAGGTCTCGATAGAGCAAGAAGAGCGGACCAACCATGGCCAAGACCGGGAAGAATCCGGCGAGAAGGATAAAGGTGAGGGTGGCGCCGCCGCCGCGAATCGGCAGACGGGCCAGGGCATAGCCGGCGAGTGAGGCCACCACGATGGTGACTGCGGTGGTGCCTAGAGCGACGATGGCGCTGTTGAGCAGCGGGGTCAGGAAGTGGAGCTGCGTGAAGTCGTCGATGTAGGAGGAGAAGGTGAGGTGGGAAGGCAGGAAGCCGTTGGCGCCGCCGACACCCTGGACAAACTCGGCGTTGGATTCCAAAGATGTACGCAGGATCCAGAAAAATGGGAAGAGCGCGATTAGCAAGACGATCAGCACGCCGAGGTAGAAGAACACCTGACCGGCAAAACGACGTCGTCCCCGGGGACCGCGCCAGCGACCCACAGCCACCGCCACCGGAACGGCCCCGGGCGTGACGGGAGTGACCGAGGTGGTGGGAGCGGGCACGCTGTCCATCAGGTTCTAGGCCTCATCACCAACACAATGGCGCCGGCGATGAACAGCGAGAACACCACCAGACTGATCGATATCGCCCCCCCATAGCCAAAGTTGGTATCAACCAGGAAAGCCTGCCAATTGAGGTAGGAGAGCGTCTCGGTGGTGGTCCCGGGACCACCACCGGTCATGATGTAGATGATGTCGAAAACCAGGAAGGCTTGCAGGGTTCGGAAGATCAGGGCAACCATCAGGGCGGGCCGCAAGAGGGGCAGTGTCATGCGCCGGAAGGACTGCCAGGCGGTGGCACCGTCGATCTTAGCTGCCTCGTAGACATCACCGGGTATGAGCTGTAGCCCGGCCAACAGGATGATGGCAATAAAAGGCACGTTTTTCCACGCATCTGCCACCAGCACCGCGGTCCAGGCGGTCCATTCACCGGCCAGCCAGGTAGTTTGCGAGCCGGGCAGATGGAGGATTCCTAACACGTAATCGACAAACCCGCTGCGAGAATCGAACATGGTGGTCCAGAGCAAGGCCGAGACCACGGTCGGCACAGCCCAGGGGATCAGCACCGCCGCCCGCAGGGCGCCGCGGCCATGGAACGCCTTGTGTAACATCAGGGCCAGACCGAGGGCGGCGATCGTCTCGATCACAACCGAAACGACCATGAATCCCAGCGTTCGTGCCAGTGCCGCGGGGAACGCGGCGGCACTCGCAAGCTCCTGATAGTTTTTCAGTCCGACGAAATTCTGCGGTGCGCCGGCATTACTGAGGATGACGTTGTGGAAAGAGTTCCACAGGTTGTAGACGAGGGGATAACCGGTGACTAGCAGGAGCAGGATCACCACCGGCGCCACCAGGGCGTATCCCAGGCGGCGGTCAGCCGTGCGAGCGACCCCCGCCGTCGGCGCGGTGCCGCCCAGAGAAGGCAGACGGAGCCGCCGTGCCACCGATCTGGTGCTCACGACGGCCCCCTGCCTGGCTAGTTAGTCCTGCTTTTCCGTCACCCGCCGCCTGTGGCGTCTAGCTTGACCAGAGGTGCGGTCTGTTCCAGCGTTGCCTTGGGCGAGCCGAGGTTGGAGAAAACGGTGGAAAGCATCGTCTGCAGGTCGGACGAGATCTGCAAGTAGTTGGGATTGACGGGACGCGGCTGCGCGTACTTGTTGAGGGTTTCCACCTGCTTGAAGTAGGGAGCAGCCGCCAGAAGGGCCGGAGTGTACGCCGCCGGCAAGGACGGCGGATCCCCGGTCGCGATCGCCCGGGCCGTCTCGACGGACGACGTGGTGAGGTACTGGATCAGCTTGTAGGCGGCCGTCTCGTGCTTGGTCTTAGCGTTGATCGCCAGCATCTCTCCGCCCAAGGCCGCGCCCGGGGTGCCACCCGGTCCCGCCGGGAATGGGATGTAGCCGACGTGGCCCTTAGCCGGTCCGCCCTCGGTTCCAACCACCGACGCCACGAAGGGGTAGTTGATGGCGAAGGCGGCATTGCCCGCCTGGAACTCGCTCTCGACGTTGCCCTCCTGCCAGCCGGTGACATCGACCGGGGCAATCTTGTTGACGTAGAGGGCGTTGTACATCCACTGCAGTGCCGCCAGATTGCCCTTGGTGTTCAGCTTGAGCGGGTTGAGCTTGCCTCCGAAGGCACTGTCCAGGGTCATGTAGGCGGTGATGGCACCCTCGTACTTCTCGCCCTCAAAGGCGATCCCTTCCTTGAGTGAGGGGTCGGCCCGCATCGCTGCCTCGGCATCGCTGACCACCTGGGCGGGCGTCTTCGGCGGGGTCTTGATCAGGTCGGTGCGGTAGAACAGTCCCTCGGGGTTGTCGAACCAGGGGATCGCGTAGGGCTTGCCCTTGTAGGTTCCGGCCGCCACCTCGGTGGGGAAGTACTGCTTCATGTTGGGCTTGAGGCTGGCCAGATTCTTGATCCAACCGGCCTTGGCAAACTTGGCCGGGTAGGTCACGTCCGACTCCAGCACATCAGGGGTGGCGGATCCGGCGATGAAGCGGTCCTCGAGCTGGGTCAGATAGGTGGTTGAGTTGGGAGAGAGGACCAGGATGTTGACGTGGATGTTGGGGTTGGCCTTCTCGAAGGCATGGATCGCCTTCTGAGTCTGAGCCCCTTCACCTCCGAGTCCCGACTCGGCGAAGGTGATCGTCTGTTTGCCCGAGGCAAAGGCGGAGGTAGTCGCCAGGGCTTCTCCCACGGCGGTCAGACCCACCAGGGCCGCCACTCCCAGCGCGACCACGCTCATCGGTCGTCTGCCGCGCGTCCGCCATTGCTCCATAGCGTCACCTCCCACGCACCAATTGGGGCGGGCCGACCCGTCCAGGATCCGCTTTGTCACCGCGCTGACGTGTGGCGTTCTATCACAGCCCACGCAAATCTGTCCACTCAATGTTCGCTAGCGCACAAAAACCAGAGAGGGTATCCACTTCTATGTTCGTCCACCGCTCATGTGGTCGTCACCCGCCCACCGCCTCACTTGCCCGTGGTTCTGATTCCACCCCAAGTTCGCCGTGAGCTGGTAGGGACTCACCGCGAGTGGCGGCGCGCCTGAGTGTCCTTCGGGAGCCAGTACACGGCGCGGCCCGGCAGGGTGGCCACCAGGTCGGCATGACTGGCGGAGGAAAAGCTCAGGAGTGGGCGGAGCTCAGGCTCGGCTCGAGGAACCTGGGCCGGGCAGTCGTGTCCCGGCGTCGCGGAAGCGTTACCAATACCAGCGGAACTTGCTCGCCCTCCCGAACGTAGCATGACCTGTGGACCTGCTCGAGCGCTCCGTTGGCTGAGATCCGCCAGCCGGAATGAGGTTGTGAGCCGGAGCGCCCCAACCAGTTCGGCTCGAGGCTGGCGGTCCTGGCCAGTGCTGATCTCCCTCGGTTGTGTGGCCGCGCTGACGGCAGCACTGGCTGGCACCGGGCAAGGTGGTGCTTCGCCGGCTCGACCCATCGTCAAATGGCTCCGGCTGGGCACTCAGGTAGAGGCAAGTGGACTCTCATATACAGCCTCACTTTCGGCAGCGAGCGGTCTCCTCTCCATCACGCGGGGTGGGAACGAGCTCTCGGTGCCCCTGGTTGCCCTGATCGGTCGGCACCGGCTGCCGATCGGCTCTGGTTACGAGGTCAGTGCCAAGGGAGATCGCCTCAGCCTCACGGTGGTGGAACGCTCGGGAGCGATTCTGGAGCGGGCCAGTCTCACCGCCGCGCCGAGCTTTCTGGACGTCTCGTTCGAAAGTCAGGAGGGACCGAAACCGGGCGCTCCCAGCGAGTTCTTCACCAACGGACGGAGTGGGTTCCCGACCCAGGATGCGGCACGAGGGTTCACGCCGGACCCGGTCGGGCCCTCTCTGCGGGCTGATCCGACATCGTTCCTGGGAGTCCATCGGCCCTGGGTGAGTGCACCCTTCGCGCCCGCGCCTCTGGTGGTCGAAATGGACACCTCGGTGGGGTGGTTGGGAGTGGGACTGGTCCATGTCCCCGACGCCACGGAGATCGCGGTCTCACGGGGTGGAGGCATCACCGTCGATTACCCCCTACAACTGCTCTCGACCTTCGGCGATTCTGGAGCCGGGGGTAGAGTGCGCCGACCCACCGGCGCAGCCGCCGGCACCTGGTTGGGGTTTCCGTCGTTCGCATTGACCATGGCCACGGATCCGCTGACCGGCCTGGGCGACTATCGGGCCGCGCTGGTGGCAATGCACCAGGCTCCGGTCGCAGCACCGCCAGGATCACGTCCGGACTGGTGGGGATGGCCCCTGGTGGACACCTGGGGCCAGCAGTCGGTGTCCCTCGCGGCCAGGGCAAGTAAGGAATTCGACACCGCCTGGGTGACCAGGTTCGCCCAAACTTGGCGACAGCGCTTTGGCGTCGCCCATTTCACCGTGATCATTGATTCCCAGTGGCAGGCGAGGCTGGGGTCACCCGTACCCAGCCACCGCTTCGGCGGCATCGCCGGGATGCGCAAACTGATCGACGAGCTGCACGCCGAGGGCCTCAAGGTGATGCTCTGGTGGCCCTTCTGGATCGACCAAACGTCGCCGATGCACCGCTATCGGATCGATCCCACCGCGTCCTACTTTCCCGCCCGCATCAGGCATGACATGACGATCACGCTGGGCCGCGGTCCGGGTGATTTGGATGCAGACGGGCTCAAGCTCGATTGGGGCTATCTCGTCTCCACCATGACCAAGGAGCACTACTCGCATCCTGCCAAGGGCCTCGGTGTCGCCGCCCTCCTGCGCTACATGACGGTGCTGTCCACGGATGCTTGGAAGACACATCCTCGGGCCCTCATCGACGCCAGTGCCATGGCCCCGCAGTTCGGGGGAACCGAAGATGCTCTGCGCCTCTATGACGCTAGGATGGCGTCGACCTGGAGCGCCCGGGCCGCGATTGTCGCCGAGGCCGATCCGGACTCGCTGATAGATGGGGACGGCTGGAGAGTGGACTCCTCCGCCGAGGCAATCTCCCACATCATCGGCAGCGCCGTCTTCGGAACTCCGGCTGTCTACTACGCGACCCGCTGGTCAGGTGGTGCTCCCATCAGCCGCGGGCTGGCAAAGGCGCTGGGCGCGATCCTGGACTCCGCCGAGGCGCGGGGTCAAGGCGTCCCGAGACGGAATGCCGATGGAGTCTGGAGTTATTTCGTCAAAGGGCAACTCTCCGCCCAGACCCTAGGCAATGACCGAGCGATCGCCGTCTACCACTACGGTGCCCGACACCGGCTGGACCGGGTCACCGTGGTGGGCGCCGCCCCGTCCGCGGTGGCGATTCTCTTCGCCCGGGACATAGTCATCCAACGGGTACGCGCCTCCGACAACGCTCCGGTGCATTTCACACTGATCCACCACCAAGCCCGATTCCATGCTCAGGCTGGCGTTGTCTATCAATTCCAGCTGGGACGGCGCACCCGAGCCAAGGGTGTCCCGCATGAGACTGGATTGCAGCTGGTCGCGCCCAGAGCCGGGGGTGTTGGGACCGGGAGCGGGTCACGGCCGCTTGACCGACCGGGTCCGCCGCCGGGGCCGGCTTCGCCCGCCCTGACCCCGGTCGACAACGCTGATCGAGCCGTCCGACTCCAGTTCCACCAGCGTGGTCTCCGAGACATCGGCGACGCCATGTTCGCGAAGGGCTTCTTCGGCATCCTGCTGGTCCAGTCCCTGACTGCTCAGGGCGCCGGCGTTCCAGCGGCCGCCTGACGCCAATACGGTAGAGGGCGGCTGCACGAAGCGACGGAAGAGAGGACTGCGCATACGGCCCTGACCGACGGTCCAGTTGACCGCGAGCAAAGTCCCGATGATCAGCAGTCCACCAAAGAGCGAGCTGTCGGGTCCGGTCATGGCCGGTTGGACGGCGTTGGCGACGAGCAGGACCAAGACCAAGTCGAAGACCGTCATCTGGCCCAATTCACGCTTACCAAAGATGCGCAGGCCAACGATCATGACCACGTAGATGGAGACGCAGCGGACCACGATGTCCCAGGGGGGGATGGCAAGCGTTGTGAAGTCCATAGAAACTCTCCGGTGATTGCGGGCGGCGCATGCCGGTCGAGCAGGGAGCATCGACGCGCTGATGATCGGCGGCAGCCCCCCTCCGGTGCGCCGATGTATTCGCCAAACGGGCCGTCGCGACAGGGGTGGCCGCAACGGTGACACCCGATGAGTCACGGCCCAGTCGCGGCGGCGGGGCAGCGCCCAACGTCCGCAGGAAGGGGTCTTACGTGTTTTGGGCGCCCCCAAGGACCATCTCGTCACGCGGGACGTGTCGGGACTGCAGCGCGTCCCCTCGGGGATCCTTTACCAAGCCGCCCCACCCAAATCTTCCCACCTCACTACGCAGAGGTAGGCGTCGCCGACCGTCTCGCGGCGGCAGCTCTGGTCGGGTGGGTCAGACGCTCGGCGGCGGAGTCCTTCGCGGGCTGCGTCGGCGCGGCACCGGCGACCCCAGGTTGGTCCCGCAGGCAGAGCAGAAGCGTGCCTCGTCACCGTTAACTTGGCCGCAGTTGGGGCAGAGTCCAGCCGGCTGCGGTGGCACTACGACCGGAGCGGGAGGCGCCGGAGCTACCGGCGAAGCCGGTGCGTTGGCGTCCCAGACGCGCCAGTGCACCAATCCGGAGACGCCGATAAAAATCGCTAGCGCCAAGGCGATCCATATGAAGACGCCGCCGTAGAGGAAGGCACTCCTGCTCGGGGCAGCCCAGGTCAGCCACGAGACCACGTCGATGATGGTGAAGATGAGTACCCCGAACGCCAAGGCGGCACTGACCAGGCTGCGATAGCCGAGTCCAAGCCCGAGGCGGAGGCGAGCAACCCGAGCCGCTTCCCAAAGGAAGAGCAGACCAGCGAGCACACCCGCCACCGTGCCGGCTCCGCCCCAGCCACCCGTCTGGGCCTGGCAGAGGGGGCCACGGATGTACTCGTGGAAGCCCGGACGTGTAAAGAAATTGATCACGTCGCATCCCTGCGACCAGGGCAGGAAGAGGTCTATGAAGAAAAGGAGAGCCGCCGTCGCCAACAGCGTCCCCTGGGTCGCCCACCCACTGCTTCGCTGATAAATGCTCATCAAGCTGGCCTCCTACCTTCCCCACGGAGGACCATACACAAAAAAAGACGGGACCATAGCCGCCTCTCAGTGACGGAAGTGGCGCTGCCCCGTCGTCACCAGGGCCATGCCAGCCGCATCCGCCGCGGCCAACACCTCACCATCCCGCTTGGATCCGCCCGGGTGTATGGCTGCCGAAATCCCAGCCCGGGCTGCGACTTCCAAGTTATCCGCCATGGGAAAGAAGGCATCCGAGGCGAGGACGCTGCCACGAGCGCTCGGGCCTGCTCGCTTGATGGCCAACTCGACCGCTTCTACCCGCGACATCTGACCGGCACCGATGCCGACTGCCCGATTGTCGCGGCAGAGAACGATGGCGTTGGACTTGACCGCCCGTGCGACCCGCCAGGCTAGCCGCAGTCCCTTCCACTCCTCCTGAGTTGGCACTCGCTGCGAAACGACCTGGAACTGAGTCTCGTCGTCGCGGGCCGGATCCCGGACCTGAACCAAGATGCCGCCGTCCAGAGAGCGGACTTCGATAGGGTCCTGGGTTTCCACCTGGTCCGAAGCCACGGTCAGCACTCGGAGACGGGAACGACTCCGAAGCAACTCGCGAGCGCCGGGACTGACAGCCGGGACCACCACCAGTTCCAAGAAGTGCCTAGCAAGCCCGGCGGCCACCTCCTCGTCGAGGGTCCGGTTGAGGCCGACGATCCCTCCGTAGGCGGAGCGGGGGTCACAGTCGTAGGCGCTCTCAAAGGCAGCGGCGACAGTGTCGGCGAGCGCGACCCCGCAGGGGTTGCTGTGCTTGACCACCACCGCGGCGGGCTCGTCCAGTCCCTGAACGAGCCGCCAGGCGGCGTCCGCGTCGAGCCAGTTGGTGTAGGAGAGTTCGCCCCCCTGGAGCAGGACCGCGGCGGCCAGGCCCGCAGGCTGGCCGCCGGTCTGGTACAGGGCGCCCGGTTGATGGGGGTTCTCGCCGTAGCGAAGTGACTGGCGCAGCTGGCCGCTGAGGACGAGACGATCCGGCCACAAGTCGCCGATCGGAGATGGGTCCCCGGCGAGGTACTGCGCCACCCGAGCGTCGTAACTGGAAACCAGCTGAAACACGTCCGCCGCCAGCCGCCGCCTTGACTCCGGGCTCAGCCCCCCGCTCATCAGCTCGGCCAGGACCCAGGCGTACTGTTCGGGCGAGGAGACGACCGCGACACTGGCAAAGTTCTTCGCCGCCGCCCGCAGCAGAGTGGGCCCCCCGATGTCGATCGTCTCCAGCACAGTTGCCTCGTTGGCTCCCCTGGCCGCCACCTGGGTGAAGGGGTAGAGGTTGACCACCACCAGATCGATCGGCTGATAGCCGAGCCGCGCCAGCGTTGCAAGATCATCGGGGTCATCGCGACGGGCCAGGATGCCGGCGTGGATCGCCGGATGGAGCGTCTTGACTCGTCCCCCCAGCATCTCCTCGACGCCGGTGACGGCGGCGACCGGGGTCACCGGAAGACCGGCCGCCAGCAGGGCCTTCTCAGTACCTCCGGTGGCGACCAGTTCGAAGCCCAGCTCGTGAAGTCCACGGGCGAATTCGGCAAGCCCGGCCTTATCGTCGACACCGAGTAGGGCACGGGTCGAGGTCATGCCCGCGACACCCGCCGCCCCTCGATCCGAAGTTGGCCCCGGGCGAGCATGGCGATCGCCTCCGGCAGGATCCTCCACTCCTGCTCGTGGATGCGCCGGAGGAGCGTCTCGCAAGTGTCCTCGTCCTCCACCGGAACCGCTGCCTGGAGAACGATGGGACCGCCGTCGAGGTGCTCCTCGTCGACCAGGTGGACCGTGCAACCAGTCACCTTGACCCCGCGGTCGAGCGCCTCCTGGACCGCGGCCATGGTCCCGGCAAATGCCGGCAGCAGGCTGTTGTGCAGGTTGAGGATGCGCTCGGGAAAAGCTCGCAGGAGTGGGGTTGTCAGGATGCGGTCGTACCCGGCCAGAACCAGGATCGAGGCACCCAAGCCGGTGAGCCACGTTGCCATCGCCTGATCACGAGCCGCCAGATCCCCGGAGAAGTCCGAGATCGGGAAAGAACGCTGAGGCAGCCCGGCCGCAGTCGCGATCTTGAGCGCCGGGCAGCTGGAACGGTTGCTGCCGACCCCGACCACCCGGGCGGGGAACTCATCCGCCGCCGCCGCCTCGAGGATGGCGCGCAGGTTGGTTCCGGCACCCGACACCAGCACAGCAACCCCCACCACTGGCCCTTGGCTGGCTACGCGGTTCAGCTGAGCAACACCCGATCGGGTCCCTGGCGCTGGCCGACCTGGCCGATCTCGAAGAATCCGTACTGTCCCAGCTGGACTGCCGCCGCCACGGTGGCCTCGGGGACAACTGCGATCATCCCCACCCCCATATTGAAGGAGCGCCAAAGCTCATCTTCGGGGATGTCCCCCAGGACCTGGAGGGCGGTGAAGAGACCGGGCACCTGCCAGCTCTGGCGAAGAACCCGGGCAGCCAAGTCATCCGGCAGCACGCGGGGTAGATTCTCGATGATTCCGCCCCCGGTGATGTGGGCCAGGGCATGTACCTCTGCGATCTCCCGGAGGGCGCGGACCGGCTCCAGATACGAGGCGTGCACGGCCAGCAGCAGATCCCCGATGGGGCCAGTTGTTCCGGGCAGCTGGGTGTCGTACTCGAGCTCACGCTCAGCCAGGAGGTGACGGACCAGCGAGTAGCCGTTAGTGTGGAGCCCGGTCGACGGCAGGGCCAGAAGTCGGTCCCCGTCCCGCACCCGCGGCGGCCCCAGAACCTCCGCTTCGGACGTCATCCCGATCAGGAATCCGGCTAGGTCGTAGTCACCGATGCCGTAGACGCCAGGCATCTCCGCCGTCTCCCCGCCGACCAGGGCACAGCCGTTCTCCCGACACGCCTGGGCCATCCCTTCGGCGAGCTGCTCCAGCACGTTGGCCTCGATCCTGCCGCTGGCGAAGTAGTCGAGGAAGAAGAGGGGCTCGGCCCCGGTGGTGAGGACGTCGTTGACGCAGTGGTTGACTATGTCCTGGCCGATTCCCTGGTGCCGGCCAACCGCCACCGCGACCTTGGACTTGGTGCCCACCGAGTCAGTGGAACTGACCAGCACCGCGTCGCCGGGTAGATTCGAGGCCAACTTCCAGACCGCGGCGAAGGGGCCGATGCCGGCCAGCACCGACGAGTTGTGGGTGGTCGCGGCAAGCTCGGCGACCCGAGCCACCGCAGCCTGGGCCCGACCGCGGTCGACGCCGGCGTCGGCGTACCGGCTCAACCCATCTCCCCCGCCCTGGGACTCGCCCTTTCAGCCTTCAAGGGCCAGCTTGTCCATCTCCAGTTGCTGCGGCACCTGCACCGGGTAGGTGCCGTCGAGGCAGGCGAAGCAGAAGCCTGAGCCGCTGCTGCCAGCGCGCAGCGCCTGGCGTAACCCGTCCAGGCTGAGGTAGGCGAGGGAGTCGGCGCCGATCAGGTCGCGGACCTCGTCCAGGGTGCGTCCGGCAGCGATCAACTCGCTCCGGCTGGCGATGTCGATGCCCATGAAGCAGGGGAAGCGGATGGGCGGTGAGGCAACCCGCATGTGCACCTCGCGAGCCCCCGCCCGGCGCAGCGCCTCCACGATCTGGCGCGAGGTCGATCCGCGGACTATGGAGTCGTCCACCAGGATCACCCGCTTGCCCTCGAGGACATGGCGCATGGGGTTGAACTTGAGCCTGACCCCGGCGTCGCGCATTCCCTGGTCGGGCTGGAGGAAGGTGCGGTTGATGTAGCGCGACTTCATCATGCCCTCGGCGAAGGGAACCCGGCTCTCCTCGGCGAACCCGATCGCCGCCGGGGTCCCGGAGTCGGGCAGCGGAATGACCAGATCAGCCGACACCGGAGACTCCTGGGCCAGGCGCACCCCCATGGCCCGCCGGGCTTCGTAGAGGCTGCGATCTTGCAGGACCGAGTCCGGCCGCGCGAAGTAGATGAACTCGAAGGAGCACATGGCTGGCTGGCGGCGGACCCCGAAGGTGGCGGTCCTAAGACCGCTCTCATCGATGGTGACGATCTCCCCCGGGCGCACCTCACGGACCAGCTTGGCCCCCACCACGTCCAGAGCGCAGGTCTCGCTGGCGATGATGTAGCCATTCCCGCCCGGAGCATTGAGGTCGCCCAGCCGACCGATGCAGAGGGGCCGGATGCCCAGTTCGTCGCGCGCGGCAACCAGGCTGTCCCGAGTGATGAACCCGAGCGAATAGGCGCCCTGAGCTCGAGGCAGGGCTCGCTGCAGCACCACCTCCAGCCGCTCCCCGGGAGTGCGGGCCAAGAGGGTCGCCAACACCTCGCTGTCGCTAGAGGTCTCGAACCGCTGCCCTTCCTCGACCAGTCGTGCGTGCAGGGCCTGGGTGTTGGTCAAGTTGCCGTTGTGGGCCAGCGCCACCGGGCCCAGCTGGCCGTGTTCGAAGGTGAAGGGCTGGGCATTGCTAAGCCGTGAGGAGCCAGTGGTGGAGTAGCGGGTGTGCCCGATCCCCACTGGCCCCGGCAGATGAGCCAGAGACTCTGCGGAGAAGACCTGGCCGACCAGGCCCATGTCCCGGTGGAGATGAAGCTCCTCGCCGTCCGAGGTGCAGATACCAGCGGATTCCTGGCCCCGGTGCTGGAGGGCGTAGAGGCCCAGGTAGCAGAGGTTGGCCACATCCTGGCCGGGGGCGTATACACCGAAGATGCCGCAGGCCTCATGCAGCTTGTCGGGCGCGTGGGCATCCTCGTCAAGGACGCCGGAGAGCACGGCAGCGGGACCTGCCTTGGCTGTCACCGCCACAAGAATACCTTGAAAGCGAATGCGGACCGGTGCGCCCGCGCTTCTGGGATGAGGCTCAAGCTCCGGCCGATAGAGGGCGTTCCAGGCGATCTGGAATGGCGCCCCTCCAGGCGGCTCCGGCCGCTCTGAGGTCGATCTCTGCCAGTCCTTCGATGGCGATGACATCGCCGCCCACCTGGCCGAGGGAGTCGAAGGGAGTCGCCAGCTGGCTGAACAGGCTCGTCGCCGCCTCCAGCGAGTCGGGGCTGAGGGTGACCAGGTAGCGGCCCTGCGACTCGCCGAAGAGAACGCCGAAAACCCATCCCGGTGGGGCGACATGCTGACGATTGAGGGGGGCTCGGACGCGAACACCAAAGCCACCCAGCAAAGCGGACTCGGCCAGAGCGACTGCGAGCCCACCCAAGGAGCAGTCGTGCACCGACTTGAGCAATCCCCGCTGGATCGCGGAGCGTATCGCTGCGGCAGACCTCCTCTCCTGGTCAAGATCGAGCTCCGGGGCCTGTCCCTCGAGAAGTCCGTGGGCTAGGCGCTGATACTCGGAGCCGCCCAATTCGACCCCCAACGCCCCCGCACCCGCCGGTCCGACCAGAGCCACCAGGTCGCCCTCCTCCCGGAACCCAGAGCCTACCCGGCGATCGAGGTCGGGAAGGAGCCCGACCACCCCCACGGTCGGGGTGGGGGGGATTCCCTGGCCATCGAACTGGTTGTAGAGACTGACGTTGCCGCTCACCACCGGAACTCCGAAGGCCCGCGCCGCGTCGGCCAGCCCGGCGACTGCTTCTTGCAGTTGCCACATAATCTCGGGCCGGTCAGGGTCGCCGAAGTTGAGGCAGTTGGTTATGCCTAGCGGCTCGGCTCCCACGCAGGCCAGGTTGCGCACCGCCTCGGCGACCGCGATGGCGGTGGCCTGGCGGGGGTCCAGAGCCGCCGAGCGATGAGCGCTGTCAACCGTCACGGCGAGAGCGTCGCCCCGCCCCCGGAGGCGGAGAACCGCGGCATCAGCGCCGGGGCCGATGACGGTGTCGTCGCCCACTTGGTGGTCGTACTGGCGCCAGATCCAATTGGCGTCAGCGCAATTAGGTGATGCCAACAGTCGGAGCCAGGCCTCCTCCGCCGTCCAGGGCGGCGGCCGATCGAGAGGATTAGCCGAGAATAGCGGCGCGAGATCGGGTGGAGACGCCTCGGGATGGCGCTCTGGGAAGCCAGAAACGAGGACCTGGAGCGGCAGGGAGGCTACCTCGTCCCCAGCCTCGGTGACGCGAAAGAGCGGCTCCTCGATCACCCGGCCGATGACATCGCTGCGCAGGCCCCAGCGCCTGAAGGCTGCCTGGAAGCGCTCCTCGGAGCCCCGGCTAACCACCAGCACCATGCGCTCCTGGGATTCGCTGAGCATGACCTCATAGGGGGTCATCGCCCGCTCCCTGCGACTGACTCGGTCGACGGCAATCTCAAGTCCGACGTCTCCCCGGTGAGCCATCTCGGCGCAGCTGCTGGTGAGACCGGCCGCTCCACAGTCCTGGAGCCCGATCAGGTCGGGATCCCCGACCAGCTCCAGGCAGGCCTCGAGCAGGCACTTCTCCAAGAAGGGATTCCCGACCTGCACCGCCGGGCGACGGGACTCGGCAGCTTGGTCGAGCTGAACCGAGGCGAAGGTGGCACCGTGAATCCCGTCGCG
>Ga0307372_10002935_pt1 | contig 27767 bp, 28 predicted proteins | sample OX1MG_FD_202533 | JGI IMG/M metagenome (GOLD analysis project Ga0307372, IMG submission 202533) | Soil microbial communities from Risofladan, Vaasa, Finland - OX-1 | ecosystem: Environmental > Terrestrial > Soil > Coastal area > Acid sulfate soil | place: Finland: Risofladan, Vaasa | collected... | reverse complement strand
GGAGTTTTCGCTACGGGCCCATCTCGCCCAGCCCGTAGAATCACTCCCATGGCAGCCACCGACAGCACCCGCCGAACCGGAACCGACCTCGTGAAGCGGGGTCTGGCAGAGATGCTGCGCGGCGGCGTGATCATGGACGTGGTCACACCAGAGCAGGCAAAGATCGCCGAGGACGCAGGCGCCGTGTCGGTGATGGCACTCGAGCGGGTGCCGGCGGACATACGCCGCGACGGCGGCGTGGCGCGCATGAGCGACCCAGCTCTGATCGAGGGCATCAAGGCGACCGTCACCATCCCCGTGATGGCGAAGGCCCGGATAGGACATTTCGCCGAAGCGCAGGTCCTCGAGTCGCTCGGAGTCGACTACGTCGACGAGAGCGAGGTGCTCACACCGGCGGACGAGGCTCACCACATCGACAAGTGGAGGTTCACGGTCCCGTTCGTGTGCGGCGCGACGAACCTCGGGGAGGCGTTGCGGCGCATCTCCGAAGGGGCTGCGATGATCCGCTCGAAGGGTGAGGCCGGGACCGGGGACATCAAAGAAGCGGTTCGCCACCTTCGCTCGATCACCGGTGACATCCGTAGGATCACCCAGGCGGACTCGGCCGAGATCTACGGCTGGGCCAAGCAGTTGCAGGCGCCCGTCGCGCTCGTCCAGGAGATCGCGGAGACCGGCAAGCTCCCTGTTCCGTTGTTCTGCGCCGGCGGTATCGCGACGCCATCGGACGCTGCGCTTGTGATGCAACTGGGGGCGGAGGCGTGTTTCGTGGGAAGCGGGATCTTCAAGAGCTCCGATCCGCCGCGTTTCGCCCGGGCGATCGTCGAGGCGACGACTCACTACCGCGACGCCCAGATCGTCGCCAAGGTCAGCCGAGGCCTCGGTGACGCCATGCGAGGCCAGGAAGCCGGTCAGGTGGAGACGCGGCTGTCCGAGCGCGGTTGGTAGAGCCGGTCTCGGTGCCGGCCACGCCGCCGTCCCCGGGCGCCCCCCGGGTGGGGGTGCTCGCGTTGCAGGGCGACGTGCGTGAGCACTGCCGGTCCTTGGAGGAGGTGGGGGCCGAGGCGGTGGAGGTGCGCACGCCGGCCGGCCTGGATTCGGTCGTGTCCCTGGTGTTGCCGGGGGGTGAGTCGACGACGATGTCGTTGTTGCTGGAGTCGTCGGGGCTGCTGCACCCCCTGCGCGAGCGGCTCGCAGGGGGGATGCCCGCGTTCGGCACCTGCGCCGGCATGATCCTGCTGGCATCGGAGGTGGTCGACGGGCGAGCGGACCAGCACGCGCTCGGCGCGATCGACATCAGTGTCCGGCGGAACGCGTTCGGCCGGCAGGTCGACTCGTTCGAGACGGATCTCGACGTCGTCGGCCTGGACGAGCCGTTGCATGCGGTGTTCATCCGCGCCCCGGTGGTGGAGCGGGTCGGGCCCGAGGTGGACGTCCTCGCGAGCGTGACCTTCCCCGACGGCTCGTCCCACCCGGTCGTCTGCCGGCAGGGACCGGTTCTGGTGGCTGCGTTCCACCCCGAGCTGTCGGGCGATCTGCGGTTGCACCGGGAGTTCCTCGGGGCAGCCCTGCCGTGCTAAAGAGGTAGAGCGATGTCCGGACACAGCAAGTGGGCGACGATCAAGCACAAGAAGGGAGCCGCGGACAAGGCCCGCGGCAAGCTCTTCGCCAAGCTGATCCGCCAGGTCGAAGTCGCGGCTCGCGAGGGCGGTGGCGATCCGGATGCGAACCCGACGTTGCGCACCATGTTCCAGAAGGCGCGTGAGGCGTCGGTCCCCCTCGACACCATCGAGCGCGCGATCAAGCGCGGTACCGGCGAGCTCGAGGGGGTCCGGTACGAGCAGGTGTCCTATGAGGGTTACGCCCCGAGCGGCGTGGCCGTCATCATCGAGTGCCTCACGGACAACCGCAACCGGACTGGAGCGGACATCCGATCCACCTTCTCCAAGAACGGCGGCTCCATGGCGGAGCCCGGCGCGGTGTCATGGCAGTTCGAGCGCAAGGGCGTTGTGCTCGTCGCGAAGACGGGCGGTGCCGCCGGCGAGGTCACCGAGGACGACCTCTTGCTCGTCGCGCTCGATGCCGGCGCCGAGGACATCGCCGACGCCGGCGACCAATGGCAGGTCACGACACCGCCGGGCGACCTACCGGCTGTCCGTGCAGCGGTTGAGGAGGCTGGGATGTCGATCGAGTCGGCCGAGGTGACACTCCTGCCGAGCACGTCGGTCCCGCTCGACAACGAGGGCGACGCCAAGAAGGTCCTGCACCTCATCGACCTCCTCGAGGATCACGACGACGTGCAGAACGTGTACGCCAACTTCGACATTCCAGATTCGATCCTGGAGCTGGTCGAGGCCTGACGGCCTCGTTGATCCACCACCTCGCAGGGGCGGCCTGTTAGCCTCGAACGAGTGTTCGCTCTCGGCGTGGACCCCGGTTTGTCGCGCTGCGGCTACGGCGCCGTCCGGTCCGTCCAGGGATCCTTGCAGCCGGTTGCCTACGGCCACCTGAGCACCCCGACGGACCTGCCGGTGGGGGAGAGGCTGGCCATCCTGTGGGACGACCTGCAGCAGCTCGTGCAGGACCTGCGCCCGGACGTGATGGTCGTCGAGCGGGTGCTCTTCCAGGTCAACGCCCGCACGGCGATGGCGGTCGGCCAGGCGAGCGGCATAGCGCTCACCATCGCGGCGCGCGCGGGCTGCCCGGTCGTCCAGTACAGCCCCAACGAAGTGAAGCTCGCGGTCACGGGGTACGGCTCGGCCTCCAAGCAGCAGGTGCAGGACATGGTCCGGGTCCTCCTCGCCCTGCCCGAGGCGCCGCGGCCCGCGGACCGCGCCGACGCCCTCGCTCTCGCAGTGTGCCATTTGAGCGGCGCCGGCCTCAGAGCTTCGATCGGAGCAAAGGCGTGATCGGTTCGCTTCGCGGGATCGTCCTCGAACGGATCGCCCGCGGCCCGCAGTCGGGTGAAGTCCTCGTCGAAGTCGGCGGCGTCGGCTACCGCGTCATCGTCCCCGCCGGCTGCCTGCCGCGGCTCGCCGAGCCGGGGGAGCCCACCTTCCTGCACGTGCACACCCACGTTCGGGAGGACGCGTTCACTCTCTACGGGTTCCCGTCGCGCGACGAGCGGCAGTGCTTCGAGGTCCTGATAGCCACCCACGGCGTCGGCCCTTCCGTCGCCCTGGCCATGCTCTCGGTCCACACGCCGGCAGCCCTGCGCAGGGCCGTCGCGCAGGACGACGCCGACGCCCTGATGCTCGTGCCGGGCATAGGCCGCAAGACCGCGGTACGGCTCATCGTCGAGCTGCAGTCGAAGTTCGAGGCGGACCTCGACGGCGTGGATCTGCGCGTCGTGGGATCATCAGCCACGACCGGAGGTGCGCCGAACGGCGACGGAACGTCCGCCGGCGGCGAAACCGACCCCGCGGTCGCACGCCAGGAGGTGCGCGCCGCGCTGGCGGGACTCGGGTACGGCGCGGACGAGATTCGCCACGCCCTGACCCGCCTGCCCGGGGAGGGCTCTGTCGAGGAACAGATCCGGTTCGCGCTGCGTGAGCTGGCGGTGGCGCGATGAGGGAAGCCAGATGAGAGAAGAAGGCATGGCCCGCCCGGTCACCGCTGTCGCCGACCCGGTCGAGGCGGCAGAGGAGATCACGCTCCGGCCGCGCCGGCTGGGGGAGTTCGTGGGTCAGGCGCAGCTCAAGGAGCACCTGGAGATCATGTTGGAAGCGGCCCGCCGGCGCGCCCAACCCTGCGATCACCTGCTGTTCGCCGGGCCTCCCGGGTTGGGCAAGACGTCACTCGCCGGCATCGTCGCCAACGAGATGGGTGCGGGTTTTCGGGTCACCTCGGGCCCCGCGCTGGTCCGTGCCGGGGACCTGGCGGCCATCCTCACCAACCTGGCAGAAGGAGACGTTCTCTTCGTCGACGAGATACACCGCCTGGGACGGGCCGTGGAGGAGATCCTCTACCCGGCGATGGAGGACTTCCAGCTCGACATCGTCCTCGGCAAGGGACCGAGCGCCCGATCGATCCGGCTGGAGCTTCCGCGCTTCACCCTGGTCGGCGCCACCACGCGCACAGGGCTGATCACCGGCCCGCTGCGGGACCGCTTCGGCTTCGTCGCCCGGCTCGACTACTACAGCGCCGGGGACCTCGACGCGATCATCCGCCGCTCCGCGACCATCCTCGACGTGAGCCTCGACGCTGCCGGCGCCGCCGAGATCGCGGGTCGTTCGCGCGGCACGCCGCGCATCGCCAACCGTCTGCTCAAGCGCGTGCGCGACTTCGCCGAGGTCCGCGCCGACGGCAGCATCGACCTCGCCATCGCGCGTGACGGCCTCGCCCTCTTCGGCGTCGACGAGCGCGGGCTCGACAAGGTGGACCGGTCCATCCTCGACGCGCTCTGCAATCGGTTCGGTGGCGGCCCGGTCGGCTTGTCGACGCTCGCCGTCAGCGTGGGCGAGGAGACCGACACCGTCGAGGAAGTGTACGAGCCGTACCTGCTGCAACTCGGGATGATCGCCCGCACCCCGCGCGGGCGCGTGGCGATGCCGCTGGCGTGGCAGCACCTCGGCCTCGAGCCGCCGGCGGCGCCGGCGGACCGGCCCGGCGATCCCGGCCTCTTCTGACGCTGAACGCCGCCAAGCGCCAGCGTCGGACGCCCGAATCGGGCGCCGGCGGCGGATCGACTAGACCGGTCGCGCCGTGGAAGTCCCCGAGTACGAACTGCCCGAGGATGCGATAGCGCAGCATCCCGCCGAGCCGCGGGACTCGTCGCGGCTGCTCGACGCGACGAACCCCTCCGGCCGGCTCGTGCACCGCACATTCCGCGACCTTCCGGATCTGCTGGGACCCGGGGACGTCCTCGTCATCAACACGACCAGGGTCATGCCAGCCCGTCTACGCCTGTACAAGCAGACCGGCGGGGCAGCCGAAGTGCTGCTGCTCGAACCCGCCGGCGGCGAGCGCGATTGGATGGCGCTCGTCAGGCCGGGGCGCCGGCTCCAACCGGGAACGACCCTCCACGCGGATCCCTCCGGGGTGCCGCTGCTCAGGGTCGGCGAAGCGGTCGTACCCGGCGACAGCTCCGACGGGCGCCGCAAGGTCCATTTCATCGAGGACCCCGGCAAGGTTTTCGACGAGTGCGGGACGGTCGCCCTGCCGCCGTACATCCATGAGCCGCTTGCGGACGCGAGCCGCTACCAGACCGTCTACGCCGAAACTCCCGGCTCTGTCGCAGCCCCCACAGCCGGCCTGCACCTCACAAGCGAGCTCCTGGAACGCTGCAGATCGCACGGCGTGGAGGTGCACGCCGTGGACCTCGCAGTTGGGCTGGCGACGTTCAAGCCGATCGCCGTGGACGATGCCGAGCAGCACCGGATGCACACCGAGCGCTACAGGGTTCCCGACGAGACGATGCGATCGTGCACGCAAGCCAGGCGCGTCGTCGCTGTCGGCACGACTGTGGTCCGTGCCCTCGAGACGGCTGCCGCCACCGGCGAGTTCGAAGGCGGCAGCAACCTCTACATCCGCGGTGATTACCCGTTCGCCATGGTCGACGTGCTGGTAACCAACTTCCACATGCCGAGGTCGAGCCTGCTGGTGTTGCTGGAGTCGTTTTGCGGGACGCGGTGGCGCGACATCTACTCTGAGGCGCTGGCGAACGGCTACAGGTTCTTGTCCTTCGGCGACGCCATGATCGTCGGTCGGGAGCGAAGATGAGACCAGCCGTCCTCACCGTCGAGGCCGCCGACGGCTCTGCCAGAGCGGGCCAGGTGACCACGGCGCGTGGGTCTTTTTCCACTCCTGCTTTCATGCCGGTCGGCACGCGGGGAGCCGTGCGACTACTCGACGCCGCGGACCTCGACGCCCTCGGGCCGCAGGTCGTTCTCGCCAACACCTACCACCTCATGCTGCGGCCGGGAGTCGACACCGTCGCCGGTCTCGGTGGTCTCCACCGCTTCACCGGGTGGGGCGGGCAGATGCTCACCGACTCCGGCGGGTTCCAGGTGTTCTCGTTGGCGCCGGCCGTCGACGACGGCGGCGTGACCTTCCGGTCGACCTACGACGGGTCGACGCACCGGATGACCCCGGAGTCCGCCGTCGCCATACAAGAGCAGCTCGGAGCGGACATCCAGATGGTCCTGGACGTCTGTACAGGCCTGCCGGCCCCCGAGGAGGAGTTGCGCCTCGCGGCCAAGCGGACCTTGGACTGGGCCGTCCGCGCGAGGGAATCGCACCGCCGGCAGGACCAGTGCCTGTTCGGGATCGTCCAGGGGGGCACGATCCCGGAGCTGCGGGTCGAGTGCGCCGAGGCCACCGCCGCCCTGGAGTTCGACGGGTACGGGATCGGTGGCCTGTCGGTGGGGGAGCCCCGGGAGGAGATGCTGCCCGCTCTGGCGGCCGCGATCGGTGCCCTGCCGGCGGACCGGCCGAGGTACCTCATGGGTGTCGGCGACCCGGTCTCCATGCTCGAGTCGATCGCCCTCGGCGTGGACATGTTCGACTGCGTGCTGCCGACCCGTCTCGCCCGCCACGGCACCGCTCTCACGTCTCAGGGCCGCTACCAGGTGAAAGCCTTTCGGTACGCGGCCGACGACGCCCCGATCGACCCTGGCTGCGGCTGCAGCGTGTGCGGGCGGTACAGCCGGGGATACATCCGACACCTCCTGCTCACAGGCGAGCCGACAGCCGGTCGCTTGCTCAGCATCCACAACCTCTACTGGACGCTCGCCCTGGTGGACAGCGCCCGCCAGGCGATCCGCGCCGGGACCCTCGGCGGGCTGATAGCCGACGTGCGTGAAACCTGGGAGCCGGGGTCGCTGCGCTAAGGTCACCCGGTCCTTCCCACGGGCGGGACCCCCCAATTCTCATGCACGCAACCCTGTATTTCATCGCAGCCACCACGACGACCGTGGCCGGCAAGAAGTCGACCTCGTCGTCGAGCCTTCCGCTGCTGATTATCGTCGTTTTGTTCGCTGGTGCGTACTTCCTCTTCATCCGCCCCCGGTCGCAGAGGATGCGCCAGCAGCAGGCGGCCACGCGCCAGCTCGAGATCGGCGACGACGTGGTCACCGCCGGCGGGATCCACGGTCGGCTGGTCGGCATCGGTGACGATACCGTCGAGGTCGAGGTGTCCCCGGGGGTGGTGCTGACCTTCCTGCGGCGGGCGGTCAACGCAAAGCCGAACCCCGGCGGCACCGCTTCCACGCAGGCCAGCGATCCCCACGATGACCGCGACGACTCATACGGCGACCACGACGACCACGACCATTCGCACGACGCCCACGACTCCGACGGCGACCACCTCGGCCCCCCTCCCCAGGCGAGCGATCACGAGCCGGACGACAACGGCAGGCCCGGCTAGCTGACCATGCGTAGGGGCCTGGTCTGGTCACTGGTGTTCATAATCGGCGCGGCGGTCGTTTCGCTGGCCGCCACGGTCGCGCTCGGCCACGCGCCGCTGCTCGGCCTGGACCTGAAGGGCGGCGTGTCCGTCGTGCTTCGGCCCGAGGGAAAGGTCACGAGCGCCACCTTGCAGCAGTCGGTCTCGATCATCGACCGGCGCGTCAACGGGTTGGGTGTGGCCAACTCGAACGTGACCAGCCAGGGCCAGGACATCGTCATAAGCCTTCCGGGCATCAAGAACGCTCAGGCTGCGCTGGCGGTGCTCGGCCAGACGGCCACCGCGTACTTCCGACCGGTCCTGTGCCAGATACCGCCCTACGCCGGCGCCTCCACGAGCACTCCCTCCACGACCACTCCGGCACCGACCAAGGCCAACCCGTCGTCGCCGACGACCGCGCCCGCAACCCCAGCCACCACGGCGAAGGCCCTGGGCGGCTCCGGCGGCTCCGGCGGTGACGTCCGGCTGGCGTCGGTCGTGCTGCCCGCGGACCCCGGTCAGACCTCGCCGACCACGGCTCCTCCTCCGGCGACCACGATCGTCCCGAGCCAGAGCTCGGGCGGCACGCCGGTAGCGGTCAACAGCCCCCCGGCGGACGCGTGCAACGCCCCCAACGCGGCCCAGTTCCCGACGACCCCGGTGGAGAAGGACACGCAGAACGCCACCGTCATCCTGCCCTACTACCAGAACGCGTCGTCCAGCAGTCGTTACGTGCTGGGCAAGGCGGACATGACCGGCAACGGGGTACACACCGCGTCGGTGGTGGTCAGCCAGACAGGCCAGTACCAGGTGCAGCTGTCGTTCACCGGGAAGGGCGCCACCGAGTTCGACAAGATCGCCGCAGCGCGCTACCCCTTCTACAAGCAGAACCCGAGCAACCCGCCCTACCAGAGCCTCGAGGCGTTCGAGCTCGACGGCACCGTCTACTCGGCGCCGACCATCCAGGCCCAGAGCTTCAATGGCACGGCGGTGATCAGCGGCTCAACGGCGTCGCCCTTCACCTACAAGCAGGCCAACGACCTCTCCGTCGCCCTCAAGTACGGCTCCCTCCCCGCCCGCTTCGTGCCGCAATCGGTCCAGACCGTCTCCGCGACGATCGGCAAGGACTCGCTCAAGGCGGGCCTGCTCGCCGGCGCCGGCGGGATCATCGTCGTGCTGCTGTACATGATCGCCTACTACCGCCTGCTCGGACTCGTGGTGCTGCTGGGGCTCGGAGTGGGTGGGTCGTTGCTGTACTCGATCATCACCGAATTGAGCCAGAGCAGCGGGCTCACGCTCACCCTCGCCGGGGTCACGGGCATCATCGTGTCGGTCGGCATCACCGTCGACTCTTACGTGGTCTACTTCGAGCGGCTCAAAGACGAGGTCCGGGCCGGCCGGAGCGTCCGCCAGTCCGTCGAGCGCAGCTTCAACCGCGCATTCCGGACTGTCCTCACCGCCGACTTCGTGGCGTTCCTCGCCGCGCTGATCCTCTATCTGCTCACCGTCGGAGACGTCAGAGGCTTCGCGTTCATGCTCGGGCTGTCGACTCTCCTGGACGTGGTGACGGCCTACCTGTTCATCCGGCCGATGACGATCCTGGTCGGCCGGCGGCGGGCGTTCACCGAGGCGAAGTACCTCGGCGTCGCACGAGGCCTCGGGGCCCGGCCCTTAGGGGACGTCTAGGTGGCCGCCAGGGACGAGCGGGCGCGGCGGGTGCACCACGGCGCCTACGCGAGGCTGTTCCGCGGAGAGACTTCGTTTGACTTCGCGGGCCGGTGGCGTCGGTGGTTCATGATCTCCGGTGCGATCATCCTCATTGGGATCGTCTCCCTCGGCACCAGAGGCCTAAACTTCTCGATCGACTTCCGCGGCGGAACCGTGTGGCAGGTGCCGACGAGCGCCTCGGTCAGCGAGGCCCGCTCCGTCGTCGGCGCCGCGGTCCCCGGCTTCTCCCAGGCGACGGTCGAGGTGCTGACCAACACCCTCACTCACCAGCGGACCATCAAGGTCGCGGCGCCGGCGAAGATCACCAGCGACTCGGCGAAGGTCGCGGCAGTCACCCAGGCGCTCGCCAAGATGGCCCACGTCTCGCCCAACGAGGTCCAGATCAACGACGTCGGTCCCTCCTGGGGCTCCGACATCACCAACAAGGCGATCCGGGCGGTGATCATCTTCCTCGTCGTCGTCTCCGGCTACATCTGGCTGCGCTTCGAAGCGAAGATGGCGCTGGCCGCTCTCGTCGCGCTCGTGCACGACATCCTCGTGACCGCCGGGATCTACTCGTTGTCGGGGTTCCAGGTGAGCCCCGACACGGTGATCGCATTCCTCACGATCCTCGGTTATTCGCTCTACGACACGATCGTTGTGTTCGACAAGGTCCAGGAGAACACGCGAGGTCTCGCCTCGACCAACCGGCTGACGTACACGGACACGGTCAACCTGTCGATGAACCAGGTTCTGGCGCGCTCGATGAACACGTCGTTGGTCGCGATCCTGCCGATCCTTTCGATCCTCGTGATCGGCGCGTGGGTTCTCGGGGCGACAGCTCTGGAGGACTTCGGTCTCGCGCTGTTCGTCGGATTGACGACCGGTGCCTACTCGTCGATTTTCATCGCGTCTCCGTTGCTCGCCGTCCTCAAGGAGCGCGAGCCGCGCTACGCGGAGATCCGCCGCCGGCTGGCCGGCGGGTCGCCGGCGCGGAGGCTCACACCTGCCGCTGTCGCAACGGGCGGAGGCATCCCAGACGTGGTCCCGGAGCCCGCCGGTGACGGACGCGGCGCAAGGCCGGCGCCCGCCGGCCGGATCGACGTGACGGACGACCCCGAGGAAAACGCGGAGCCGGCTCAGCAGAGGTTCGGCACGCCCGTGCCACCGCGGGGCGGCAACCGCCCACCGCCCCGGCCGAGAAAGAAGGGTCGCCGCCGCTAGCCCGAGCGCGGCGAAGGGCCCAGTGCGCTTCGCTGCGGCGCCCAGCCAGTACCTTGGAGGCATGGAAGAAGGCCAGGGCTGGCTGAAGGATTACATCCGGGATATCCCGGACTTCCCCCAGCCCGGGGTCGTGTTCAAGGACATCACCCCGCTTCTCTGCGACGGCGACGCCTTGGCCAGTTGTGTAGAAGCGCTCGCCGACGCTTTCTCGGACAAGCCTGTCGACAAGGTCATCGGTATCGAAGCACGGGGCTTCATCGTCGCCGCCCCGGTCGCGGTCAGTCTCGGCGCCGGTTTCGTCCCCGTGCGCAAAGCAGGCAAACTCCCCTGGCGGGTGCGGTCGGAGGAGTACCAGCTCGAGTACGGAACCGACTCACTGGAGATCCACGCCGACGCGCTCAACCCGGGCGAGCGAGTGCTGATCATCGACGATGTTCTCGCCACCGGCGGCACGGCAGCAGCGACGGCACGGCTGGTGGCGGGCGGCTCCGCCGAGGTCGTCGGCTTCGGCTGCATCATCGAGTTGGCGTTCCTCGGCGGTGCCGGGAAGCTCGACAGCCTCGAAGCGGTTTCACTGTTGAGATACGAGTAATGGTGCGGGCGCGAATGGGCATATCGGCACGACGATGACCAAGACAGAGGGGGCCAACAGGGCGCGAGCCGTAGCGACAGTGGAGCGGGTGCTGCCGTGGAGGCGCCAGGTGCAGACCGACGATGCGCTGCGCCCGCTGTTGAGTTCGTTCCGCGACCGCCATCCCCGCGACGAGACGTGGTTGATCGTGCGTGCCTACGAAGCCGCCGCGTCGGCGCACACCGGGCAGCTGCGCAACAGCGGAGAGGCGTACATCTCCCACCCGCTCGCCGTGGCCACGATCCTCGCCCGCCTCGGCCTCGACGATGTGACGATCGCCGCCGCGCTGCTGCACGACGCCGTTGAAGACACCGGCTTCGGACTGGAGGAAATCTCCTCCGTGTTCGGAGAGGACGTCTCGGCGATCGTCGACGGGGTCACCAAGCTCGACAGGGTCCGCTTCGACTCCAAGCAGGCGCAGCAGGCGGCGACCATGCGCAAGATGCTCGTCGCGATGGCAAAAGACCCCCGGGTGCTGCTGATCAAGCTCGCCGACCGGCTGCACAACATGCAGACCATCGCGGCGATGCCCGAATGGAAGCAGAAGCGCAGCGCCCAGGAGACCCTGGACATCTACGCCCCACTGGCCCACCGTTTCGGGATCCAGGACATGAAGTGGCAGCTCGAGGACCTGGCCTTCGCGGCTCTCCATCCTCGCCGCTACGCGGAGATCGAGCAGATGGTCGCCACCCGGGCGCCCGAGCGCGACATCTACTTGGCGCAGGTCATCGGCCAGGTCAACGACCGCCTGGCGGCGGCCCGAATCGAAGCCCAGGTCACCGGGCGCCCGAAGCACCTGTACTCGATCTACGAGAAGATGATCGTGAAGGGCAAGGAGTTCGACGAGATCTACGACCTTGTCGGCGTGCGGGTGCTCGTCGAATCGGTAAAAGACTGCTGGGCCGCGCTCGGAGCGATCCACGGAGCGTGGACCCCGGTGCAGGGCCGGTTCAAGGACTACGTGAACACCCCGAAGTTCAACCTGTACCAGTCCCTGCACACCACGGTCGTAGGCCCACAAGGCAAGACGATCGAGGCGCAGATCCGGACCCTCGAGATGCACAACCGGGCGGAGTGGGGAATTGCCGCGCACTGGGGCTACAAGGAGCATGCCTCCGCCGCCGACGTCGCCTGGTTGCAGCGCATCGTCGACTGGACCGCCGACAGCACCGATCCCGTCGAGTTCCTCGAGAGCCTCAAGCTAGACCTCGAGACCGACGAGGTCTTCGTCTTCACTCCAAAGGGCGACGTCATCTCGCTTCCCGTCGGCTCGACGCCGATCGACTTCGCCTACGCCATCCACACCGAGGTCGGGCACCGTTGCATCGGCGCCCGGGTCAACGGCCGCCTCGTGCCGCTCGACTCGCACCTCGTCTCCGGCGACAGTGTGGAGATCTTCACGTCGAAGGTCCCGTCCGCCGGCCCGAGCCGCGACTGGCTGAAGATCGTCGTCAGCCCACGGGCGCGTAACAAGATCCGCCAGTGGTTCAGCCGGGAGCGACGCGAGGACGCCATCGAAACCGGGCGCGAGGAGTTGATGAAGGCGCTCCGCAAGGAAGGCCTCCCCGTCCAGAAGCTCAGCTCGGCGCCGGAGATCGGCCGCCTCGCCGAATCGATGAACTACGCCGACGCGGACGCTCTCCACGCCGCGATCGGTGAGAACCACGTTTCGGCGCAGTCGGTCGCCCAGCGCATCGCGCGGGACCTACGCGGCGGGGAGCAGGAGGTCCAGCTCCCGAGCACCGCCCGCCAGCCGCGGCGGGTCGGGAAGCGGCCGGGTGTCGGCGTGCACGTGGAGGGGCTGGATGACGTGATGGTCCGGCTGTCCAGGTGCTGCACCCCCGTTCCCGGTGACGAGATCATCGGGTTCGTCACCCGCGGGCGCGGCGTGACCGTCCATCGCAGCGACTGCGCCAACGCGGCCTCCCTGGCCGCCGGCGAGGTGGGACGGATGATCGAGGTCGAATGGGACCGGGGGAGCGGCGGCAGCTTCATCGCCGCGGTCGAGCTCAAGGCTCTCGACCGCACCCGCCTCGGCGTCGACGTGTGGAAGGTCATCTCCGACAACCACCTGAACATCGTCCGAAGCGAGTCCCTCGCCGGCCCGGACCGGGTGAGCCGGATGCGCTTCGAGTTCGAGCTGGCCGACCCCGCACACCTCGACTCGCTCCTCGCGGCGCTCAAGCGCATCGACAGCGTCTACGACGCGTACCGGGTCCTCCCCAACCGCGGCGGCTGACCGCACCGCTCGCCGCCCTACCGGCCTGTCGCCCTACCGGCCGCTGCGCCGCTCGCCGCCGGCCGCCGCTCGCCGCCCCGCCGGCCGCTGGCGCACAACCGGACAGAGTTCTGCTGCCCCGCGTCCCGGAGGCCATTCTCGGTCCCTTTAGCGCGCGGCGTGTGTGACCCAAAGGGACAGGGTTCGTCTCACTGCCAAGCGCCGGCACGTTCTCTGTCCACTTCCGGCCTCGAGACAACCGGCCTCGAGACAACCGGCCTCGAGACAACCGGCCTCGAGACATCCGGCCTCGAGACAACCGGCAATCCCGGAAGAACACCCCAGATCGCCCATCGTGTACTATTCCGGGCACTCAAGCCGGTCCGGCCCGCTGGGGGGCGGACCGCATTCAACCAAAAGGGGGATCGGGTTGTCCCGACGACTGCTACTCGTCCTGACCGCCGGCGCATTCGCGGCAGCAGGGCTGTTCACATCTGGTGCCGCCAAGGCGACCACCGCCGCTTCGTCAACACCGAACGGAGGAGCCTGTCAGCTTCAAGGCACTGCGAACTTTGCCTCTCCTGGCCTCACCACCAGTTCCTCGAGCTTCACCTACGGCTTCACCGGCAGTCTCTCTGGTTGCCAGTCCAACAACACCGGCGCTCCGACGTCCGGGACGGTGAGCGCCGGTTCGCCCATCACCATCTCGGGGACCACCTATCAGGAGCCCCCCGCCACCGGGACCGGGAGCTGCGCGAACAGCTCGACCAGCGGCGTCTCGGTCACGCAGTGGGCCGGCGGGACCTACACGGTGGTCAAGTACACGACGACCGGTGCAGGCGCCCTGGTTGCGCTGCAGGGCACGGTCGTATCAAACGTGACGGTTAGTGGGCCGAACGGCACCACCTACACCATCACCACGAACGAGGCGTCCACCCCAGTTGGTGCCAACGCGCTCGGGGAACTCACGTTCAGCACGAGCAACCCGACCGGCATCACCGCCTGCAATTCGGGCGGTCTCACCCAGGCCGTGATCAACGGATTCATAGAGATCGGCCAGTCGTAGCAGCCTTCCAGCCGGCGCCACGGAGGGAGGCTAAACCTCCTTCCTGGCGCCGGCGGCCCGCTGCGCAGCGTGTCACCCTGACCCCCTATTCCCGCACGGCGCCAAGCCCGCACCGGTAGCCTCCATCCCGTGTCCGAGCTTCGCCACCCCCCCGGCACATTTGACGTCCTGCCTCCCGACTCGGCGCGCTGGGAGGCTTTCGCCGCGACGTTCGCGCGGGTGGTCGAAGCCGCCGGCTACGGCCTCATCCTCACCCCGACCTTCGAGGACGTCGCCGTCTTCAAGCGGGTCGGGGAGTCCACGGACGTCGTCCGCAAGGAGATGTACGACTTCGAGGACAAGGGCGGCCGGCACATAGCGTTGCGCCCCGAGGTGACGGCGTCGGTCGCCCGGGCTTTCATCCAGCACCGGCCGGCGCTGCCGTGGAAGACGTGGTACGCCGGCTCGAATTTCCGCTACGAGCGGCCGCAAGCCGGCCGTTACAGGGAGTTCCGCCAGGTCGGGATCGAGGCCTTCGGGACCGACGACGCGGACCTGGACGTCGAGGTCATCGCGCTCGGCTGGGAGTTCTACCGGGCGCTGGGCGTCAACCGGGTCGAGTTGCAGCTCAACTCGCTCGGAGACGCCAACTGCAGGCCCGCCTACCGCGAGCTGCTGCTCAACTACCTGCGCGAGCGGCGCGACGACCTCTGCGACGACCACAAGGAGCGCCTCGAGGAGAACCCGCTTCGCGTCCTTGACTGCAAGAAAGAACCCTGTCGTGACCTCGTCAAGGCCGTCCCGCTGCAGATCGACCACCTCTGCGACGAATGCAGCACGCACTTCGCCCGCGTGCGGCAGGGCCTCGACGCCCTCGGCATCGACTACACGCTGGCACCGCTGCTGGTGCGCGGCCTGGACTACTACACGCGCACCACGTTCGAGTACACCGGTCTGGCGCTCGAGTCCGCGCAGAACGGCATCGGCGGTGGGGGGCGTTACGACGGTCTCGTTGCGGCGATGGGAGGACCGCAGACGCCGGCGGTGGGCTTCGCTCTCGGCGTCGACCGCACGCTGCTGGCCGCCGAAGCCGAGGGCGCCGTCCTCGGCCGCCAACCGGGTGTCGACGTGTTCGTGGTCGACTTCGCCGGCGGGGAGGCGGCCCGTGACCTGACCGCGGCTCTCCGGTCCGCCGGCATCAAGGCGGATCGGGCGTACGACAACCGCTCCGCCAAGGCGCAGTTCAAGGCGGCCGACCGCTCGGGGGCGCGCTTCGCGATCGTCGTCGGTCCGGACGAGGCCGTCGCGGGCAACGTCGGGATCAAGGACCTCCAGCAAGGTGGCGACCAGTCCACGATCCCGGCGGCGGGCGTCGTGGACGAGGTGCGCCGCCGGCTGGGCGGGTAACGGGCGTGCCGGCGGGAGAGGACGACCTTTTCTCGGCCGCGCTCGACGAGCGGCTCTCCTCCCAAGCACCCCTCGCGGCCCGCATGCGGCCGCTGACGCTCGAGGAGATGGTGGGCCAGCGGCACCTGCTGTCACCGGGCCGCCCGCTGCGAGCGCTGATCGAAGCCGATCGCCTGTCGTCTGTGATCCTGTGGGGACCGCCGGGGACGGGCAAGACGACCCTCGCCCAGGTGATCGCAGGGACGACGCACAAGGCGTTCATCCCGATGTCGGCAGTCACTGCAGGGGTAAAAGACGTGCGCGACGCGGTGGCGGCCGCGCGGCAGCATCTGGCCGAGCAGGGCAGAGGCACGATCCTGTTCCTCGACTTTTCTTCTCACCCAGTGGGTGTACTCCTCGTAGGTTCTGGCCGCCGGGGGGCTGTGTGGGATACACCGGTTCAGGTGGCGTGTAGGTCACACTCACGAGGTGAGTACCTTCAGGGCGGACGATCCCGTGAACTCGTCGGACGATCTGCGGGTGCAGGTGGTGAGCCACCGGGACGGACGGCGTTCGTTTGTGGTGCTCGACGTGGCCACGGGTTCTGTTCACGCTCGGGCTGAGAGGTTCCTGGCTCCTTTTGCTGAGGGGACCCAGGGGACCTACGCCTACCACCTGATCGATCATCTCCGGTGGCTGGCGGCGACGGGACACACCGAGGAAGCGGTGACGGTCGAGGACTTGAGGCGGTACATGGCATTGTGCGGTGCCGACCATTCCGGTCCGTTGGGGGTTCCGTGGCGGGAGCATCCCTTGGGGGCAGCTGCGCTGGCGGTCAGGGCGACCTGCTTGAAGGGCTACTACCTCGACGTGACGATGAGGGAGGACGTCAACAGGCCGCTCCGCGAGGCCCTGTCGGCGAGACGGCTGGTCAACCGCCGGGACCGGGACCGGTCGGTGCTGGGCCACTTGATGGGCTCGGTCGCCTCGAATCCGCTGTCGTGCGGCGCCCCGCCGAGAAGGCACCCGCGGCTGCTGCCGGACGGGACCCGTGACGCGATGCTCGACGCGGTGCGGACGGCGCGTGACCGGATGATCGTGACGTGGCTGGCCGATTCGGGCATGCGGATCGGCGAGCTGTGCGGGCTGTCATTTTGCGATCTGCACCTCCGGCGGGATCATCCCTGCGGTGAGCGCAAGGGTCCTCATGTCCACATCGTGAAGCGCGGCAACCCCAACCACGCTCGTGCCAAGACGGCGTCGCCGGCCAAGGTGGCCGACGGGGTGATCACCGGCGGGACGGTAAGGCGGGCCAGCCCGGCCATGGTGGACTCCTACCACGAGTACCTGGCCGAGGACTACCACCGGGTGCGGGCCCTCGCCCACTCCGACCTGGTCCTGGTCCACCTTGGCGGTGAAACGACAGGCCAGGCGCTGAGCACCCACGGCGCCCGCCAGATGTTGGAGCGGGCCGGTCGCCGGGCGGGGTTGGGTCTTGTGAAGCCTCATGCTTTCCGCCACACGTGGGCGACCGCTTTGACCGAGGCCACGGGCGGCAACACCAAGGCGGTGGCCGACGAGGGTGGCTGGTCGAGTTCTCGAACCGTCGAAGACACCTACGCCCACCTGGCCGGAGACCCGACCTTGGAGGCGGCGCTGGTGAAGATTTGGGGGGAGAACAGGTGAGCCGCGCTCATCGCAAGATCGCTTCGGTCGATGACCTGTTCCGCCTCGATCCGCTGGCTCGCTTCGAGGCGTTGATGGCCGGCCCGAACTTCGCGCCGTACTTGCGGGCCGAGCCGATCCGCTTCGAAGCGAACGATCCGATCTACGGCACTTCATGTCGTGTTCCCGGGTGCGCCATGCACAGCACCCAGGCCGAGTGGTGGTGCACGCGGCACTCCCAGGATCGCCGCGACGCCGCCCGCCGGTTCGTCGGTGAGGCCGAGTGGCTGGCTGGCGCGGTCCCGTTCGCGCCGAGGCCGGCCGAGGGTCGGATGCCGGCTTGTCGCTTCTGCCCCGACCGCGACGCCATCGGTCCCCGCCAACTGTGCGTGAAACATGAGGCGCGCCACTGGCAGGCGTGCCGGCACGAGGTCGGCTTCACCGAGGAGCGGTGGGCGGCCCGCCAGGTTGCTCTGCCGGGTGCCGGCAACTGCCGGGTCGAGGACTGCACTCGGCGAGCCGAGTCCGAGCCGTCGCTGTGTCGCCGCCACCGCGATACGTGGCAACGGTCGGGCCAGCCGGACGGCGTTGACATGGACGGATGGCTGCGAAGGCAATACGCCAAGACGAGTCCCATAGCGATGAGCCTCGACGGCCTGAATCCGCTGGTCGCCGCCGAGATCCGCTACGCCCTATGGACCCATTCCAAGAATGCGGCGCCAGCCCGGTGGCATCCCATGTGGTTGCGGACGCTGGTCAAATCCTGCCGGGCGTCGGGAGTGAGCTCCCTGCTCGACATTGATTCGCGCGACGAGACCTGGACAACGAACCCGGCGGCGGTGAATCGGATCGTGCGCGAGATGCTCAAAGATGTCCGTCCCGTCCACCAGACCAGGGCCGACACCCGCGAGCTCGGCTTCCTTGACACGAATTACTGGGGATTTCGCTTCCCTGACCGCCGTTCGGCGTTCGATCTCACGGCGATCTCCCAGCGCTGGCTGCGCGACCTGACGTGGGATTTCCTGGCCGACCAGCTCGACAACCCGGGCCATCCCCGCACCCAGGGGCCCTTCGAGCAGGTCCGCCGCTCGATCGTCTGTTTCAGCGCGTACCTCTCGGACTGCGATCCTTTCCGGGGTGCCGTCGCGTCGGCATTGTCGGCGGCGACGGCGAAGGAGTTCGCGGCCGACCTGAGGGGGTGCGTGTCCAACGCTCAGCCGGTGCGCGGTGTTTTCGACGTCAATGGCAAGCCCTCGATCGCCACGGCGACGACGTACTCGCTGAGCATGAACGCCCTGCGCCGGGTGATGCGCTGGGCGATGGACTCGGGGGCGGCAACCACCGTCGGGCTCGGGCGCCAGTTCGTCGTCTCCATTCCGTTCGGCGGTGGGGCGTCGTTCAAGAACCCTCGGCCGTTCAGCGACGCCGTCCTGGCCGAGCTGAGAGACCCCGCGAACATCGCGCTGTTCGACGAGATGGACCGCCACGACACCGGCCTGGCCGACATCTGGTCGATCCAGGTGCGCTGCGGTCGTCGGATCGGCGAGGTCGTCAAGCTCCGTTTGGACTGCGTAAGCGAGCACCTCGGCCGGACGTGGATGTGGGTCGACATGACCAAGGTCGGCAAGCTGGACTATGCCACCCAGATCCCCCGGGACGTCTATGACCTGATCCGGGTGCGCCAGGCCAAGACCATCGAGCGGTTCCGGCTCAAACACGGGGCGGAGCCGACCGCGACGCAGAAGCGGGTCATCGCCTTGTTCCCGAGCCGGGTCACGAACCCGACGTTCGAGCGTTCGGTGTCGCCGTCGAAGTTCGGGGTCGCGTTCCGGGCGTGGCTGGAGCTGGACCAGATCAGCCTGCCCGGCCACACGACCCATCAGGCCCGTCACACCCTGGCCACTCAGCTGGTGAGCGCCGGGGCGAGCATGACGCACGTCAAGCGGGTGCTCGGCCACGTGTCGGAGAGGATGGGCGATTCCTACGTCCTCATCGCCGGCTCCCAGGTCGAGCCGTTCCTGCAGCAGGTGTGGGTCACCGGTCCCGGCAACGCCCAGCCGGGACAGGTCGTCCTGACGCCGTCGGACGCGGAGAGAACCAGCGCCGAAAAGCTGATGGTTGACCTGGCGGCGGTCCCGATCGAGCATGGCCTGTGCACCTACAAGCCTGTCGTCGGCGGCTTCGACTGCCCGTTTGGACGCAATTGCAACTCCTGTGAGCATTTCGTGATCACCGGCGCCGACTACGGCTACTGGAAACGCCAGGAGGAACGCTGGGCGGCGATGGCCGAAGGCGCCCCCGACGAAACCGCACGCAACTACATCTACGGGACGTTCGAGCGCAGCTCCCGGGCCCTGGCCGGACTGGAGAAGGCGCTAGTCGCACTCGGGCTGCTCGACCAAGCCAAGGAACTCGATCTTCGCAGCCCGCACCAGGACTTCTTCAACCCGGTGTGGACCCAAGGCTGGCGGGCCGGAGATCTGGTGGAGTTGGGTGGACGAGAACAGCCGGCAGACGGCCCTCGGCGGTCGCTGGAGGACCCTGACGACGGTGAGGCGAGGGCGGCGTCATGACGGGTGGGATAGCTGCCCAGGCGGCACCGGGACGGCCGAGGCCGCAACGGGCTATCGACGCCCGGAGACGGGATTCCACCGCCAAAGTGGCCGCGGTGCAGAAGGCCGTCGGCCTGTTGGGACGCACCGGTGCTCCGATGACCCGCGCTGCGGTGTCCCAGCTCGCCGGGGTGTCCCGATCGTTCACTTACGAGAACGAAGAAGCCCGGACGGTCATCGCGGCGGCCCAGAGGAGAACCAACGCCTCCGCTGAGGGTCGGATGGAGACCATGTCGGCTCAACAGGAGGCGTCGTGGCGGGAACGGGCACTGAACGCGGAGGACCACGTGCGCAAGCTTCAACATGAGCTCACCACCCAGCGCCGCCTCGTCGGCGACCTGATCGGACAGCTGCGGGAGCCGGATGGCACCTGGATCGAACACGATCGCGACCGGATCCGAAAGGAAAGGGATGTCCTGCTGTCCGAGCGGAACCAGCTCGTCCGGGACCGGGACGACCTTCAGCGCAAACTGAACGGGGCCCGGTCCAATATCTCGCGACTCGCCGAGCGGAGTGTCACCGAGCTGTTCCCCGACGGCCCGGGAAAGACGATGCTCTCATGAACCTGTTCGAGGACGCCCTCGAAGAGCGGCTCCGATCCCGCGGCCCGCTGGCCAGCCGGCTGCGGCCGAAGAGCCTCGACGACGTTCTCGGTCAGGATCGCCTCCTCGGGCCGCGGGGCGCGCTGCGAGCCCTGGTGGACGCCCGACGACTCACTTCGGTGATCTTGTGGGGACCGGCCGGCACCGGCAAGACCACGATCGCCCGGTTGCTGGCCGACGCCGTCGGGGCCGAATTCGAGTCGATGAGCGCGGTCAGCGCCGGCGTGAAAGATGTCCGGGAGGCGGCCGAGCGGGCCCGGCGCCGCCTGGCCGAGCACGGCACCTCGACGGTCCTGCTGCTCGACGAGGTCCACCGATTCTCCAAGTCGCAACAGGACGCCCTGCTCCCCAGTGTGGAGGACGGCACGCTCACCCTGGTGGGCGCCACCACCGAAAACCCGTTCTTCGAGGTGAACGGGCCGCTGCTGAGCCGCTCCACCCTGTTCCGCCTCGAACCCCTCGACCGCCAAGCCCTGCGCACCCTGCTCGACCGGGGCCTCGAGGCCGAGGGCGGCACCATCGAAGACCAGGCCGCGGAGGCGATCATCGACTCCGTCGACGGCGACGGCCGGGCGCTGCTGACCACCTTGGAAGTGGCGCTGGCTGTCGCCGGCGAAGTCCAGCACGTGACCCTCGACAGCGTCGAGCGGGCCCGGACCACCCGGGCGCTGACGTGGGGCCGCGACGATCACTACGACGTGATCAGCGCCTTCATCAAGAGCATCCGCGGTGGCGATCCTGACGCCGGCCTGCACTGGCTGGCCCGCATGATCGTCGCCGGCGAAGACCCTCGCTACATCGCCCGGCGCCTGGTGGTCCTGGCCAGCGAGGACATCGGCATGGCCGACCCCACCAGCCTGCTCATCGCCACCGCCGCCGCCAACGCAGTGGAGTACGTCGGCCTGCCCGAAGCCCAGCTCAACCTGGCTCAAGCGGTCGTGCACCTGGCCACCGCCCCCAAGTCCAACCGCAGCGCCCTGGGCATCTGGAAGGCGCTCGAAGACGTGCGGTCCCGGCCGGCCGGGCCGGTTCCGCCCCACCTGCGCGACGCCCATTACCGCAGCGCCGAACGCATCGGCCACGGCGTCGGCTACCAATACCCCCACGACGACCCCCGAGGCTGGGTCGAGCAGGACTACCTACCCGACGAGCTCGGCGGTGCCGAGTATTACCAGCCATCCGGGCACGGCCACGAAGCCGACATCGGCGAACGGCTACGCCGCCGCGCTCAGCCCCAGCGGAGTAGGCCCACATGTAGTCCGGGCCCAACCCCAGAAGACGGCAGCGTTCCGTGATCCCCCTCGCCACCGCGTTCGCAGGGCGGTCCTGGTGAGTCGGCGCGATCGCCCTCGCGGACGGCGGCCGCGTGCCGCACGACGCGGCCCGGTCATTTGCGCGGACCACGTCATCCCCGACTGGGTTGAGGTGTGCGGCCGGCGGATGTTTGTCGTCGACTACACCCCGGCCGGGTTTCCCATCGGCGTCTTCGAAGACGACATGGACCGCGACTGGAACGACGATCCCGGCACCTGGCCCGGCGACGAGTTCTTCTGACCACGGTGGCCGGTGCAGATGTGCGGGCGGTGACAGCCGAAGCGTTGGCCGCCGTCACCGAGAGCCACACCGGCATCAACCTGGGAATCGACGACCCAACGTCGCGATGGTGCGCGGCGATCGCTGCGACCCACCTGCTATGGCGGGACGGGCCGCTCGAAGACGTCCACGCCGGGGTGGGCAAGCCGGGCGGGATCAGCGATGCGGACATGATGCGAGCCAACGTCATCACCACCCGCCACGTCGCCGGCGCGCTCGTCGGCGACGGCTGCGACTGGCGGCAGCTGGCCACCGAGCTCACTGACGCGGACCGACCCATCGGCGAGGTGGCCCTCTCCGAGTTCGTCGGCGCCGTCAACGTGGACGGGCTGCGCCGCCACGCCCTCGCCGAGGCCAGGCGCCTCGACGCTCTGGCCGGCAACGGTTGGAGCTGGTTGCGCACGTTTCTGGCCTGTTCGGGCTCGATGCGCGAGTGGTTCGGCGTCCCGTGGTGGCCCGCCCACGTCGAGGTCTTCGTCTCCGACGTGACCGACCCCGACAGCCGGCTGTCCCGCCTCTACGCGGCGCGGGCGGCCACCCTCGCAGAACCGCCGCTGGGGCTCGACGAGCTGGCCACCGCACTGGTGACGGCCCCCGAGCACCTATCCGCCGAGGCGCTCGCCTGGTGCGTCGATGACGCCCGCCTCGCCGATGTCGACCGCCAGGCGGTCAAGCGGCGATGGCAGGCCGCCGGCCGGCCCCGCTGGGCGCCCGCATCGTGGTCGGAGGGCGCTGACCCTCCTCGGCCCGCGGGCTGACACCCGAACCACCCACCGACGACGCCAGCCGGCCCGGACGCGGCCCGTGCCCACGCGGCGTCCGCGGCCACTGGAGCCGTTTCGGGATGCTGTGAGAGAGTCAGGGGGTGGTCGCCAGCTACCAGCGACGCCGGCTGTGGGGCATCACCGAGGCGGCCATCGACGCGTTCGACGCGCTCGTCGCGGCGGTCACCTCAGCGGGAGGAGACGACGAGGCCCGCCAGCGTGGGCTCTTCACCCTGGTCCTCGATGGCCTCGTCGGCGACCCGAACGGGAGCGGCCGAGCCCTGATCGAGGCCAGCCCGATGCGGTCCGGGTTCCCCACCGCGGCCGCCGCCCGGGCGTGGATCGTCGACCTGCTGGCGGCGGCCGCCCGCCAGCAGCAACAGCCGTGGTGGCAACGCTACGACGACGGCGGAGACCCAGTGATCCACGGCACGCCGTTCAAGCGGCTCCGCAACCGGACCGGTCTGGCCCGCGTCGTCCTCGACCGGCGGATCGAGCTGCGGCTCAGCCAACAGGCGGTGGCCGACGCGTGCCGCGTTGTCCAAGGCGAGGTCCAAGCCTGGGAGGCCGGCGCCCGCATCCCCGCCGACGCCGAGCTCGACGCCTTGGCCCGAACCCTCGACCTCGACCGCCGCACCCTGGCCTTCGCCGAGACCGGCTCGGCCGTTCACCGCAACGAGTTGAGCGCGGACCAGCAGGCCGAACTCGACGCCCTCTTCTGGGGGAGTGACACCAAGGTGCCCGACCTGGCGGCCCGCTTCGGCCTCGAAGGCCGCTCCGTCCACAAACTTGTCACCCCCGTGCCCGCCGGGGCCGAGTGCCCCGACTGCGGCGCGGAGATGGTTTTCACCGCCCGCGACCGACGCCGCTACAAGTTCGCTGACTGCCCAACCTGTCGGCGAACCAGAATCATCGGCCGCCTTCCGAACGTGCCCGCTGCTGGTCTCGATCAATCTGCACTCGAAAGGGGGCTATCTCCCTGACCACGGGAGATCGCTCGAGAAAGCGGATACGCCTCACTGCGACGACGTTTTCGAAGGAGCACGATCACCCTGTTGGCGGTGGTCCGCGACTCGCTCCCGCGCCACGGTTACCCTCCGGGCATGGCCCGTTCCGCTTCGCCCACCGTCAACGTTCACCAGATCAAGGTCGTCCTTCGAGGCGCCGAGCCGCCCATCTGGCGTCGGCTCCAGGTGCCAGCCAGCATGACGCTGGCCGATCTGCACTACGTGCTGCAGGTCGCCATGGGCTGGGGCGACTGTCACCTCCACCAGTTCACCATCGCTGGGGTGCGCTACGGGATCGACGACGGCGAAGGTTGGGGCCTCGCCTGCAAAGACGAGCGACGCGCCAAGCTCTACCAAGTCGCCCGCAAGGGAGCCAGGTTCGTGTACGAGTATGACTTCGGCGACGGCTGGGAACACGACATCATCGTGGAGAACGTCAGTCCCGTCGAGGAGGCCTACCCGGTGTGCCTCGCCGGCGAGCGGGCATGCCCACCGGAGGACTGCGGAGGCGTCTGGGGCTACGACGATTTCCTCCGCGCTCTTGCCGATCCCGCTCACGAAGACCGCGAGGAGCTCCTGGAATGGGTGGGCGAGGAGTTCGACCCGGAACGCTTCGATCTGGCCGCCGTCAATCGGGCCCTGGCGCCGGCCGGCCGGCGCCGCACACCATCGCGGGTCTGAACCAGCCAAGGCCCCCCAGCCGGAGCGGTGGATCAGCCCGGGTTCTCACCGACGCCCCCGCGTGTACGTACCCGGTGTGTACCATAGATCCGTGAACCAAGTTGAGCCGAACCGCCGGGGGCGGATCAACATGCGGGTCAGCGACCGCCAAGAACGCGTACTGCGCGCCGCGGCCGAACTCAGCGGCGAGACGCTCACCGGCTTCGTGCTGGCCGCGGCCACGGAGCGGGCCGAAGGAATACTCGAACGGGCGGAGCGCATCGAGGTGAGCGTCGAGGCATTCGCCAGGTTCGTCGCCGCACTCGATGAACCGCCCGAGGACATGCCGACGCTTCGCCGCTACGCGAGGAAACAAAGCCCCATCCCGGCGCGGTGAGCGTCGAGCCGCTCGGTCCCGTCGAGGCGCTCTCCGATGGGCACCATCTCGACGAGTTCGACTCCGGTGTCCCAGAACTCGACCACTGGCTGCGACGCTCAGCACGCGTGGCCGCCGCGGCGGGGACCGCCGCCACCTACATAGTGTGCCGAGGCCAGCGGGTCGCCGGTTACTACGCATTGGCGATGAGTTCGATCAGCCATCAGCGTGCCCCGTCCCGCCTCCGCCGCGGGATGCCCGACCCGGTGCCGGTGGTCCTGATCGCCCGCCTCGCCCTCGACCGCACCGAGCAAGGTCGGCAGCTCGGCGGCCACCTCCTCGTAGACGCGCTGCAACGATGCGTCCGAGGCGGTCGCGAGTTCGGTGCCCGGGCAGTAGTCGTCGACGCCATCAACGACGGAGCGGCCCAGTTCTACCGGCACTTCGACTTCCACGACCTCGACGACCGGCGTCTGTGGCGACGACTCAACGACGTCGCGAACGTGCTCGGGTCCTGACGATCAGCCGATGGCCCCGACCAGCCCAGCGGCTGCGCTCATCACCCCCGCACCGTCGGCGACCGCCTTGAGCATGGCTGCCAGCACGAACATGCTCGGCGTTGGACCGGCCAGGTCCATCAGCGCGGCCGCCGCCACCCGCGGCCGGCACCGGCCCTGAACCTCCAACGCCAAGACCGCGGCCGCCAGCTCCGCCCGGACCACGGCCGTGTCGACCACAGCCAAGGCGCTGACCAGGCAGTCCGCCACGGCGTCCTTGTCGTCGTCAACCAACGCCACCTGCAGCTCCCGCACCGCCGGTGGCAACGCCAGCGGCAAACGGAGCGCGCAGGACGGGTCCAGGTCTGGGAGGTCCATCACTCCCAGCCATGCCGCGGTCTGACACTCCTCGCACAGCGACTCCAACGTGGCAGCCCGCCCCGCGGCCAGTCGCGCCACGAACTCCGTCGCGTCGGCCCCCGACGCCCGCCGAGCGGGCCCGCAGCAACGCTTCGACTTCCTTCCGCTTCCACACTGGCAAGGCTGGTTGCGCCCCACCCTGCTCCCACTGCCATCGGCCATAACCCATGCTCGCGTTCCGAGCCGACCGCTCGGGGGATACCCGGCTCGCGAGGCAAGCTCGCCCAACGTGTTACCGACATGTCCATCACAGTCGACAACTCGCTGATCTGCATCAATAGCCCAGAGCGGGCTCACCCGAGCAGAAAACTCGACGAGGTGCACCGGTTCAACCGGGCGCAGCAGGACGCGCTGCTCCCGTCGGTCGAGGACGGCACGCTCGTGCTCATCGGTGCGACGACGGAGAACCCCTTCTTCTCCGTGAACGCGCCGCTGCTCAGCCGCTCGACGCTTTTCAGGTTGGAGCCGCTCGACGACGAGGCGGTGACCGAGCTGCTCAGCAGAGCGCTCGAGCGCGAGGGGACCGAAGCCGAACCGGACGCGATCGCCGCGTTGGTCGCACTCGTCGACGGCGACGCCCGGGCTGCGCTTACCGGTCTGGAGGTCGCGATGGCGATTGCCGGTGGAGCGAAGGTCACGGTGGCGGACGTCGAGGCCGCGAGGAGCGCGCGAGCGATCCGTTACGAGGAGGACGACCACTACGACGTGGTCAGCGCGTTCATCAAGTCGATCCGCGGTTCGGACGTGGACGCCGGCCTGTACTGGCTGGCACGCATGCTTGCCGCGGGCGAGGACGCGAGGTTCATCGCGAGGCGCCTCGTGATCCTTGCGAGCGAGGACGTGGGGATGGCGGACCCGCAGTCGTTGCTGATTGCCGACGCGGCAGCCCGAGCGGTGGAGTACGTGGGGCTCCCGGAGGCGCAGCTGAATCTCGCTCAGGCGGTGGTGCATCTCGCGAGCGCCCCGAAGTCGAACACGGTGACGACGGCTCTGGGCGCCGCGCAGGAGGATGTGGCGTCACAGCCGGCGGGTCAGGTGCCGGCGCATCTTCGGGACTCCCACTACCGGGGAGCCGCCCGGCTGGGGCACGGGAAGGGTTACCGGTACCCCCACGACGACGCGCGCGGCTGGGCGGAGCAGCAGTACCGCCCCGAGCATCTGGAGGGCAGGGTGTACTACCAACCGTCCACCCACGGCGCCGAACCAGGACGGTTCGAGCGGTGGCTCCGCGACCGCCGGCGGCCGCCTGGGTAGTCTTTACAGCCTTGATCGCCAGCACCACGTCGACGGTTTGGCCGGTGGTGATAGCCGTGGCTGCCACGGTCGTCGTCGCGCTGCTGGCCATGGCCGCCCTCTCTCTGGCTCGCACCGCCGCGCAGCTGCGTGACCTGGCGTCGGAGCTGAGCGAACACGCAGAGGTCGTCCTCGGCGCCGTGGAGGACACAGTGGTCAGGGCCCGTGCCGAGCTGGACCGGGTGGACGACCTGGTCGGCTCCGCCGAGGCGATATCGCAGACGGTTGGATCGGCCAGCCGGCTGGCTCAGGCGGCCGTGTCGACACCGCTGATCAAGATCATGGCGTTCGGCGCCGGTACGGCGCGGGCGGGCCGGCGCCTGCGGGGCCGGGACGAGCCGCCGCGAAGGGGTCGGCGTCTGCGGAGGGTGAGCTAGGTGTTCAAGCGGGTTCGCTGGATGGGCGCCGGTGCTGCGGTCGGCGCGGGCGCGGTCGTGTGGCTTCAGGCGCGGCTTCGCAAGTACACCCCGGCGGGCATCGCGGTCGAGGCGGTCGAGCGGGCCAGGAGCGCTATCGAGGAAGGACGGGCCGCGATGCGCGACAGGGAGGCCGAGCTTCGTCACTCCCATCTGCGCCCGCAGCGTCGCCAGCAACGGCGCTCTCCACACCGTAAGTAATCTGACTGGCGTCATGGATGCGAACGGGTTGCGGCGCGCTTTCACGCGGTTTTTCGTCGACGAGGGCCA
>Ga0307372_10002931_pt1 | contig 27787 bp, 26 predicted proteins | sample OX1MG_FD_202533 | JGI IMG/M metagenome (GOLD analysis project Ga0307372, IMG submission 202533) | Soil microbial communities from Risofladan, Vaasa, Finland - OX-1 | ecosystem: Environmental > Terrestrial > Soil > Coastal area > Acid sulfate soil | place: Finland: Risofladan, Vaasa | collected... | reverse complement strand
TGAGCTTCGCGTGGCCCCGTCAACAGCCCATTCGACCGTCGAGGATTGGGCCAGGCGCGGCGTCATCCCGTCCAGGAGGTACGGTGGTGCTCGTAGGCAGTCGCGCCACCAGATCCGACCGGCCGTGAGACGACCGCCAATCCCGGCGACCTGGCGGCGAAGGCCTCCCGGGCAGCGCGCCCGCGAAGGCGGCGGCGGTCGCCAAATAACCTTAAGCTCGCGTCAAGTCTGCGCGACGCGGTGCGGCGCACGGTGCGGGGCGTCGCCTCCGCGTGCCCGACTCCCAAGGACGCAGGGTGTGTCGGACGGCACGCAGGGAACTGCGGATCCGGTGGCCAGTTCGCGCCCACGAAATTCGACGGTATTTGGCGGCTGCTGCCTCGCTCAGGGGTCCCAGCGGTCAGTAGGCTGCTACTAATGGTTTCAGGCGACGATCGTGCGCGGGACCCTGACGGCCGGGTAGTCGTCCTCACCGAGAAGGCTTGGGCGCACATCTTGGAAGGGCATCCTGATCTCGAGCGGAGCCGACCCGCGATCCTTCGCGTCGTGGCAAATCCTGACCACAGATCGCCCGACCCAGTGTACTCGAACAGGGAAAGGCTCTACCGAAAGGAAATTGGACCATCCAAATGGCTAGTTGTCGTCGTTGAACACAGCGACGAATCAAGAGTGATCACGGCCTTTGGGAGCCGAAACGACCCGCATGGCTGGTAGGGGAGCGAACGTGAGCATCGTTATCTTTGGTGTCACACTCGACCAAGGGCACTACGACGCCGAAGGCGACGTCTTGTACTTGAGCGTGGGGCGGCCGCAACCGGCGGCGGAATCGTACGAGAAGGCCACGTGTTGCGGTACAACGCGTCCGGCGCGCTCATCGGGGCCACGCTGGTCGGCGCGAAGGCGATCCTGGAGCGGGAGGGGTCGATCACCATCACTCCGGTCGCACCTCCCTCAGAGGCGCGCCTCGATTCCACAGCCGTAGAGGACGCCCTAACGCCGGCCTAGCGACGTGCGGTCTCATGCCTCGCGAGGTCGACGGAAGCTGATCGTCCGCGCGGCCCCCTACGGTGGCGCTCGTGACGACAAGCGCCACCGTAGGGGGCGCCTCGCCGGCCGGCCCGGTCACAACAAGGGCCGGCGCTACCCCGCCGAGATCCTCTCCGCCTCCGAGGCGCGCGCGCTCGTGCGCGCCTCCTCGCCGCGTTCCCCCACGGGCCTGCGCAACCGCGCCCTGGTGGTCGTGCTCTACCGCGGAGGGCTCCGCTTGGCCGAGGCCCTCGCCCTCGCGCCGGCCGACGTCGACGCCGCGGCGGGCAGCATCCGCGTGCTGCACGGCAAGGGCGACCGGGCCCGCACCGTCGGAATCGACCCTGCGGCGGCGGGGCTCGTCGCCGCGTGGGCCGCACGGCGCAGGTCGCTCGGGATCGGTCCCCGGGGGCCGCTGTTTTGCACACTGGACGGCGGCCCGCTGCAGCAGCAGTACGTGCGCACGATGCTCGGGAGGCTCAGGGCGCGTGCCGGCATCACCAAGCGCGTGCACCCGGACGGTCTGCGCCATACCCACGCGGCCGAGCTGGCCGCCGAGGGCTGGCCGGCGAACCTGATCCAGACCCAGCTCGGGCACGCCTCGCTCGCCACGACCGACCGCTACCTGCGCCACATCGCGCCGCGCGCGCTGCTTGAGGCGGCTCGCCGCCGAGAGTGGGCGGCGTGAGCTCACGCGCCGCCGTCTGCCAACTAATCCAACGGCGATCAAGGCACCGTCCGAACGGACGTCGCCTAGGCGGCCGCAGGGCGCGTAGGTTGGGCACACTGGCAACCGCGCTCGAGGACCCGAGGAAGCCATGATGCGCCGCCGTGTGGTGGGGCACGCCCGCATTCTCGCGATCGTGTGTCTGGTCGGTCTTGGCCTTTTGGCCGGGTTCGCGGCGTCCGCGAGCGCGGCGGGCACCTGCAAGAACGTCAGCGAACTCGTCCACCTGCGCCGCGTCGTCCTGGTCTGGAGGGTCGTCCACCTGCGCCGCGTCGTCCTGGTCTGGAGGGTCGTGCATCACCGGCGCGTGCGCGTTCGGGTGGCAGAGACCATCACGGTTCGAAGGCGCGTCCGGATGGCGAGGACCGCCACCGTTCGGCGGCGCGTCCGGGTATGCGAGTCGGCCTCGGTGTCGCTGAGCACCGCGAGCGTCCCGTCCTCGGGCGGGGCGGTGACGGTCCGCTACGGATCCTCGGGCGCCGCGACCTGCACGCTCATCTCGAGCCCTGCGCTCTGGCGCGGTGCCGATCCGGCGCGCGTCGACTGCCGCGGCGCCTACACGTTCACCCTCCCGGCCGCCGGCGCCCTTCGGCGGTGGACGCTCCGGTTCACCGCCAGGAACCGGTTCGGGCAGGTCGTCTCCTCCAGCACGACGCTCACCCAGCAGGCCCCGCCGGCCCCGCCGCCGGGCCCGCCCGTCAACAAGTACACCTCTTCCAACTGGTCGGGCTGGGCCCTTGAGGGCGGGCCCTTTACCGACGCCGAGGGCACCTTCAACGTGCCGAGCCTGTACGCCTCGGCCGGCACCTCGGACACGGCCGAGTGGGTGGGGATCGACGGTTTCAGCAACAGCGCGCTCATCCAGGCAGGCGTCAGCGAGGAGTACGACCCCAGCGTGGGCCTGGTACGTATCTGGGCCTGGTGGGAGGAGCTCCCGGCCCCTTCGGTGCCGATCGCCGGGATGGTCGTCGCTCCCGGCGATCGGGTCACGGTGCAGGTCTTCGAGATCTCAGGCTCAGTGTGGGGGATCAACATCATCGATACGACGACCGGTCAGCGCTTCGGCACGCAACAGGTCGTCTACGCCGGGCCCGGCGCGTCGGCCGAGTGGATCGTGGAGGCTCCGACCGTCAGCGGAGCGCTTGCCACGCTCGGTGACTACAGCCCCGACGTGACCTTCTCGAACCTTGCGGTAAACAATGCTCCCGTGACGGCGTTCGACCGGATCTTCCTACTCCAGGGCGGCCAGGTCGTCTCCTCGCCGTCAGACCTCGACGCCAACGGGTTCACGGTCGCCTACGGCCCGAACCCGCCACCCGCGCCGTAGGAACGCCGGCCGGGCGCAGGGCAGCCAGCCTCGCGCGCCACGTGGCCCGCACGGTCTGGCCCGCGCCGTCCGCGGCGCGAGGAGCACATTGTCTTTGCCGGCGCGCATGCGCTTCGGCGCCTTTAGTCTCCCATGTCGGGAGCCCGAGACGTACCGGCCGTGGTACGGAAGGGGTCCGGCTGCCAGAGAGCCACTGACGCGCGCGCGGGCGTCTCTCGTAGACGTCTCCCGCACCGTCTCCCGCACCGTCCCGGACGCCCCCGCACCGTCTCAGACCTTCCCGCACCGTCTCAGACCGACTTGTCCACCCGTCCCGGGGCAAGAGACATCCCCGCGTGTGCGGGGATTTCGTGAGTAGCGGAGGAGGGACTCGAACCCCCGACACGCGGATTATGATTCCGCTGCTCTAACCAACTGAGCTACTCCGCCGTGGTGCGCGCGGGCGGCGACGGCGACCGGTCGTCGCGTCGGCGATCGGAATGTTACCTGATCGGAATATTGCGGCCGGCGGCCCAAATCTGCGCCTGTCGGGACGATCCGATCATTGCCGCCGACACGTGTCGGGCGCGGCGAAACGGGCCTGTGCGCCGTGCACCCTGCGCCGAGTGACCACCCGCGACCGCAGCCGGGTACGTCCTGTGCTGCGGAGGACGTTGCGACGACGCGGCGGCGCATGTCCGCACATTCGCCACAACGGGCGGCAGGAGGGCGTGTGTGACGTGGCCCCAAAGGATCGCCACGACTCGCACGTGTGCCGGGCAGCGGCCGCATGCACGAAGCCCAGTAGCGGACTCGAACCGCTGACCCCCTCCTTACCATGGAGGTGCTCTACCAACTGAGCTAACTGGGCATGGGTGTCGCAGGCCCCGAAACGCCCACCGCAAGCGGTGGATCTCTATGCTGGACCCGCTCCGAACGATACCCCGACCACGCCGGGGCGGCGGATTCTAGCGGATGCGTTGCGGCTTCCGCGCAAAGTGACAGGACATCGGCTCGCGAGCCGGTATCTGATGGTGCGCACGCGGGGGTACAGCGGTACATGGCACGCACACTCAATGGCGTCATCGGTACGTTCAGATCGGGCGCCCCGGCCCAGTTCATCCGGTTCTGTGTCGTCGGCGGCATCGGATACATCACGAACCTGATCACGTTTGCGCCACTGGTCCGCTACGCACATATGCCCTACCTGCTGGCGGCCTGCATCGCGTACGCATGCGGGTGGGTTGTCGCGTTGATCGGACACCGTCATTGGACGTTCGGGGAGCGTGAGGCGTCGGTCGTGGGTCAGGGCTTCCGGTACTTCGCTGTCAGCGCGCTCGTCCTGGTTGCGGATCTGATCGTGCTGCGGATCCTCGTCGTCGCCGCCGGCGTCGAAACTGTCCTCGCCCAGGCGATTGCGCTCGCGATCGTGACGCCGCTGAGTTTTGGACTGAATCGGCTTTGGGCATTCTCCGCGCGTTAAGGAATGGTGAGGCCGCGTGCCTTCGGCGGCGGCTCACAGCGCGGCCACAGCGCCCGCAACTATGTTGCGGGCCATGGCTCCTGCCAGGCGGTACGGTGGTGAGGCGGCGTTGCCGGTCGACAAGCCCCGCGGATCCTGCGAGTGTCGTGCCGCGGTTCGCGCCGACGGGCGGTACGGTGCCGGGATGGTTAGGCCACCGGTCGGCCATTGGCGTCCGTGTTGACGGCGGGTGGTGCGATGGGTAGTGCAACGAACACGCAATGACGACGTACGGACGAGGACAGGACCCAGGCGATTCATTTGACGCCGTCGGCACCGACGACGCGCGCCGCCGTCAGCTCGAGCTCGAGCGGGAGGAGCGCCGCCGTGAACGTGAGCGCCGTCGCGCGACGAGTGCGAGCACGGGGCCGGGCCGGCAGCGATCGCAATCGGTTGGTCAGCAGGTGAAGACGCGCCCCCTTCCGCGGCCAGAGCGCGTCGAATCGCGTGGTGGGCAGGGCTCCCGGCGCCGGCGTCAGGGTTCTGGCCCGAACTGGCGCCTCGTGCGCCGCGTCGCGCTCGGGTTCCTCGCACTGATCCTGGTGTTGGAAGGCGTGTCCTACGTGCGCTTCATGTCCCAGCCGTCGAGTGTGCCGTTCGGCCCGCGGACGGTCGAGTGGGTGCGCGCGAACATCAGCTCCTGGCTCGTGGACCAGGTCGAGCTCGAGTACTACTCTTGGAACGCGCCTGCCAAGGGCGGCCCGACAATCAAGACCCTGCCGGCGGTCGGGATGGGTACCGTCAACCTGAGCCAGGTCGCCGCGTCCCAGTTGCCGCCGAGCATCACGCCGGTGATCCAGCCGGCCCTGCCCGGCGAGGGCGTCTGGCGGACGACCGGCCTCAACGTCGGCAGCACCCCCCCGGTCTTGGTCACGACGTTTCGGTCGGACCCGAACTATCCGCGCATGGTTGCCGGCGTCGCCTGGATCGACCAGCGCAAGGCACGGGTCATCCTGATCCCGGGCCGCTACGAGCCGCCCGGCAGCGGTCCCCGCGGGCCCATGCAGGTGCCGTTCGACCTGCGCAGCCAGCTGCTTGCGACCTTCAACTCCGGTTTCCGTCTCGAAGACAGCCGCGGCGGGTTCTATGCGAACGGCCACCTGTGGGCGCCGCTGGTCAATGGCATGGCGACCGCGGTCGGGTACTCGAACGGCCTGGTCAACATCATTCCGTGGCAGGGGGGTGCGACGCCACCGGTGAATGTGGTGTTCGCGCGGCAGAACCTGCCGATGATCGTCAACGAGGGCAAGCCGAACCCCAATCTGAATGACAGCGCGCAATGGGGGACGACGCTCGGCAACGCGATCCGTGTCTGGCGGTCGGGCCTCGGCATCGACAAGAACGGGAACCTGATCTACGCGGCGGCCGACCAGCAGACAGTTGGTAGCCTTGCGCAGATCCTGATCCACGCAGGTGCGGTGAGGGCCATGGAAACCGACATCAACTACCAGTGGGTGTCCTTCATCTCGTACGCCACTGCTAACGGAGGGGTGCCGAGCAAGCTGCTCGGCGGGATTGACCATGGCGGGACGCGGTACCTTTCTCCAGACGATCGCGACTTCTTTGCAGTCATCGCTCGCGCGTCGGTGACACAGACTCATGGATAGCTCAGCGTCGACTGACGCGACCGACCGGACAACCCCCGACACCGCAGCACACGAACCCGTCACCGTGCCGCCGATGGGTCTCACCGCCGGGCTCGTGCGGACGGCTCGTCCGCGCCAGTGGGCCAAAAACGTCCTGATCTTCGCCGCGCCATTTGCGGCCGGGATCATTACGCACGAGAACGTCTGGTGGCGCCTGCTCGTCACGTTCGTGGCGTTCTGCGCGCTGTCGAGCGGTGGTTACTTTTTCAACGACGCGCTTGACGTCGAACGGGATCGGGTCCATCCGCGTAAGCGCTTCCGGCCGATCGCCCACGGCGTCGTGCCGGTGCAGCTGGCGTACATCACTGGCACGCTGCTGTTTTTCGTCGGGTTCGGGCTCTCGGCCTGGATGGGCAGCGAGGTCGCGTTGGTCGCCCTCGCGTATGTGGCGCTGACGGTGAGCTACAGCTTGTGGCTCAAGCACGAGCCGGTGGTCGAGATGGTTCTGCTGGCGCTCGCCTTCGTACTGCGTGCCGCGGCCGGCGGTGAGGCAGTGGGTGTCACGCTGTCGCCCTGGTTCACCGTCGTCGTCTCGTTCGGCGCGCTGTTGGTTGTCGCGGGTAAGCGCTACGCCGAGCAGACGGCACGCGACGTGTCCAGCACCCACACCCGCAAGGTCCTGGCGCGATACCCCGACGGCTTCCTGCGGTTCACGTGGGCGATGGCCGCCACGATCACCGTGACCGGGTACTGCCTGTGGGCACTGCTGCCGGGCAAGGGTCCGCACATTCCGGCCCCGTGGCCGGCGATCTCCGTGGTTCCGTTCGTGGTCGGCATCCTGCGGTACGCGATGCTGCTCGAGTCCGGCGCCGGCGAAGCACCCGAGGATGTGTTTCTTCGAGACCGGATTCTGCAGCTCGCCGGGGCCATCTGGGTCGTGATCTACGTGATCGGCCTGTATGCCGGGTAGGCGACAAGGCGATGTCCCGGCGGCCGGGCGCGCGGGCGAGGGGCAGCTGTTGACCGGATGGGGCCGCACCGCGCCGACCCGCGCCACCGTCGCCCTGCCCGCGAGCGCCGACGGGGTCGACGAGCTGTTGGGAGCGCCCGGCGCGCGCGGGGTGATCCCGCGAGGAATGGGACGCGGCTACGGCGATGCCGCGCAGAACGCCGGGGGACTGGTGGTCTCGACCCAGGGCCTTGCCGGCAGCGTCGAACTGGATTCGGGCAATGGTCGTGCACGCGTCTCGGCGGGCACCTCGCTCGGCCGGCTCATCAACGCCGTCCTGCCGCGAGGATGGTTCCCCGGCGTCGTCCCGGGCACCCAGTTCGTCAGCATCGGGGGTGCGATCGCCAGCGACGTGCACGGCAAGAACCATCATCGTGACGGGAGCTTTTGCGAGCACGTGCGGTCGATCGATCTCGCGACGCCCGGCGGCGATCGCATGAGCTTGGCCCCGGGTCAGGGTGCTTCGGATGCCTTCTGGGCGACCGCTGGCGGCATGGGCCTGACGGGCATTGCACTCGCTGCTGAACTGCAGTTGCGCCCGGTCAGCACCGCGTACATGCGGGTCGATACGACCCGCACCGCGGATCTCGAGCACTCCATGGGTGCGCTCTCCGACGCCGACGCGACCGCCCAGTACACGGTGGCGTGGGTTGACCTACTCGCGCGCGGCGGGGCGTTCGGTCGTGGGATCGTCACCGCGGGCGAGCACGCACGCCCGGGTGACCTCGACCAGACGGGCGAAGCGGTCGGCATCACGGTGCCGCCGAACCGCCGCGTCGCCTCGGTACCGGTCGTGCCGGCGCGGACGGGTGTTTTGCACCCGACGGCGATGCGTCTGTTTAACGAACTCTATTTCCGTCGCGCGCCGGCTGAGCCCTCACGGGGTATTGAGCCGATCTGGGGCTACTTCTTCCCGCTGGATGTCGTCGGTCATTGGAACCGCCTCTACGGCCGTGCGGGCCTGCTGCAGTACCAGTTCGTGATCCCCGAGGCCGCAACGCCCCGCCTGATCCCGATGGTAGAGCGTCTTGTCGCCGATGGCGTACCGATCTACCTGGCCGTGCTCAAGCGGTTGCGGGACGTGTGCGGACCGCTCGGGTTCCCGATCCGCGGCTGGACGCTGGCGCTCGATATCCCCGCGGGTGCACCGGGGCTCGGGGCAGCGCTTGATCGGCTTGACGCGTCCGTCGCGGGGTGCGGCGGGCGTGTCTATCTGGCCAAGGATGGCCGCTTGCGGCGCGAGTTCGTGCCGGTGATGTACCCACGGCTCGATGAGTGGCGAGTAGTGCGCGACCGGCTCGATCCCGGCCGCGTGATGCGATCCGACCTCGACCGGCGGTTGTCGCTGGTGGCGCCGTAATCCCTGACCAAAAGGACGCGTGATGCGCGATGCAGTTGGCCGAATCCAATCGGTGTTGTTGGTGGGCGGCTCATCGGAGATCGGCCTGGCGATCGTGCGGGGGCTTCCGCGGGTCGACGCGGCGGTCGTGTGTCTGGCCGGACCCGACCGCCCCGATATGGAGCGTGCGGCCGATGCCCTGCGCCAGGAGGGCGTCGGGCGGGTCGAAATCGTCGATTTCGACGCCTGTGCCGTGGGGGACCAGACCCACGTCGTCGCGGCCGCGTGCGCGGATGAACCGGACGTCGTGATTATCGCGACGGGGTATCTCGGCGATCAGCCGACGGCCGAGCGTGACCCTGCCGCGGCGGCGCGAATCGTCGACATTAACTTCCGGGGGCTCGTCCCGCTGTTGGTCGGCGTTGCCCAGCATCTGCGCAGCCAGGGGCATGGCACGCTGGTGGTCATGTCGACGGTGGCCGGCGAGCGCCCCCGAGTGGCGAACTACACCTACGGGGCCGCCAAGGCCGGACTTGACACGTTTGCCCGCGGCCTGGCCGCGTCGCTCGCCGGATCCGGCGTCAACGTGGTCGTGGTGCGCCCGGGTTTCGTGCGCACCCGAATGACCGCGCACCTGAAGCCCGCACCCTTCTCGACCACGCCGGACAAGGTGGCCGACGTCGTCGCGACCGCGATCGCCCGTGGATCGCGGATCGTTTGGGTGCCGGGGATCCTGCGGTGGGTCATGATGGTGCTGCGCCACCTGCCGGAGACGCTCTTTCGCCGCTTGCCAGGGTGAGCGTGCGTCCCGGGTTCCCGCTCCGAGCGGGAAGGCCTGTGTCGCGGCGTGGCCCGGCGCGCCGGACCACGATTGACGGACCTTTGGTGCGGGTAGGACTATTTGTGCACGAAAGGACCCGCCGTGCCCGCGATCATCCCCTGCCTGTGGTTCGACGCCGATGCCGAGGCAGCCGCCGAGTTCTATGCCTCGGTGTTTCCCGGCGGACGGGTTGTCGGGATCTCCCGCTACACGGAGGCCGGCCCCGGTCCCGCGGGGTCCGTGATGACGGCGAGCTTTGAGGTCGGCGGACTGCGTTTTGTGGGGCTCAACGGCGGACCGCAGTACACCTTCACCGAGGCCATCTCGTTTCAGATCCTGTGTGCGAGCCAAGACGAGGTCGACCATTATTGGGCGCGGTTGTCCGAGGGCGGCCAGGAGAACGTGTGTGGTTGGCTGAAGGACCGCTTCGGGGTGTCGTGGCAGATCGTTCCCGAGGTGCTGCCGCGGCTGCTGACCGGTGAGGACCGCGCGCGCGCCGAGCGCGTCATTCGCGTGATGTTCGGGATGAAGAAGCTCGACATCGCGGCGCTCGAGGCCGCGTAGGGGGGCCGTCGGCGTGTCGGAGACCGCGGTTGTCCGCGCGATGTTCGCGGCGTTCCTGGCCCATGACCGTGCGACGGCGGAGCGGCTGCTCGACGAGGACTTCGTCTTTACAAGCCCGCAGGACGACCACATCGGCAAGGCGGCGTTCCTGGCGCGCTGCTTTCCGACGGCGGACCGGTTCGCCGTCTATGAGGTCCTCCGGCTGTTGCCGGACGGCGACGGCGGCGTGTTCGCGTTCTACGAATACGAGTTGACCACGGGCGCGCGCTACCGCAATGTCGAGTTCATCACCGTGCGGGGCGCACTGATCGTCGAGACGCAAGTGTTCTTCGGCGGCAGTGCCCGCAGCGGTCCCGAGTACCGCGGGGTCGCTTCCTAACCGCGTCGGTGAGCCGGTGGGCTCTCGTGGAGGAACGGATGCGCGCAGAGATCGTGGTCTACGACGGGGTCGACGAGCTCGACGCGATCGCGCCGTTCGAAGTGCTCAGCATCGCGGCGCGGTCGGTGGAACTGTCGCTGGCGCTCGTGGGAGCCGACGCCGGGCTCATGACCGGACGTTCGGCGACCACACACCGTGCGGCGCGCGATGCCCTGGCCGGGTCCGGCGCGCGGCTGGTCGACGCCCGCGTCGACGACGATGGTGACATCGTTAGCTCGGCAGGGGTGACGTCGGGGCTCGATCTGGCCCCTTGGCTGGTGGAGCGGTACTTCGGCGCCGCGCTGGCCGCGGCCGTCGCGCACCAGATCGAATACGTGCGCCACGGGCCGATCTGGCAGGCGGCCGGCTCGGCATCGCACCGTGCCTGGAAAACGCGGCCCGAAACGACGAAAACCGCCCGATGAGCGGTTTTGTCCGGAGCCCGATCCCGCAACGACGCGGCCGGATCACATGGGGGGAGGAGGATTCGAACCTCCGTAGGCGTAGCCGACGATTTTACAGACCGTTCCCTTTGGCCGCTCGGGCATCCCCCCAACGGAACAGCCTCGGAAGGCTAGCCGACGGACCCCGCCGTCCACAACCGCAAACGGCCGTTGGCGACGATCGAGCGTGTCAACCGGGCGGGGACCGAGGGCCGGCGGGAACCGGTCAGGATGCCGGCGACGCGTCGACCCCTTCCCCAGTGGCGAACGCATCGGCGTCCTCGCCCAATCCGGGCACCAGGTCAAAGCGGTATCCGACGCCGTAATGGGTTTGGATATAAGGGAACTCGGGAAGCGCCCTCGCCAACTTCTGGCGCACCTTGCGCACAAACACATCCACCGAACGATCGCCGGCGAGCATTTCATAGCCCCACACGTCGCGGTACAGGCGGTTACGCGGGACCGGTTTGCCGGCATTGCGCGCGAGTGCGTAAAGGACCTCGAACTCGCGGGGGGTGAGCCCGACCGACTGACCGTTTGCGTAGGCCTGGACCTGCTCGGGGTCGATGCGCAGCGGGTCGGCGTCGATGGGCGTCCGGCCCGCCGGCTGGCGGTGCAGTTCGGCGCGGCGGAGGTGGGCGTTGACCCGCGCCATGAGCTCCTTCATCGAAAACGGTTTGGTGACGTAGTCGTCGGCACCGAGCTCGAGGCCGTGGACGCGGTCGTACTCGCTTGTCCGGGCACTGCAGACGATCACCGGAACCCGGGGGTCCTCGGCTCGTACCTGTTCGGTGAATCGCCAGCCGTCGATGCCCGGCAACATCAGGTCGAGGATGACCAGATCCGGGCGTTGGCTGTGGAACAGGCGCAGGCCCTGGGTCCCGTCGGCAGCGCGCAGCACGCGGTAGCCCGCGCGTTTGAGCTGGTAGGCCATGGACTCAAGGATTGCGTCGTCGTCTTCGACGACGAGCACCGTCTGGGCGGTCGGCATACCGGCAGATTAGCGGTGAATGGCGCGTGCGGTTGACGGGGTATTGTGGTGCGCGATGGCTGCGGCCCACGATCGTCCGATGACCGGTGCCAACCGGTGAGCGGTTCCCCCGCGGACCGCTACGTGGTCGAGGCCCAGATCGGGCGCGGCGGCACGGCGACGGTCTGGCGGGCGCATGACACGGTCTTCAACCGGACGGTCGCGCTCAAGCGACTGCGTCCGGGGCTGCGCGAGGATCCCGAGGCGATGGCGCGTTTCCTGCGCGAGGCCCGGACCGTCGCACGACTGTCGCATCCCGGCATCGTTCGTCTGCTCGATGGCGGCGTGGACGCCGACGGGCCGTTTCTGGTGATGGAGCTCGTCGAAGGCGAGGATCTCAAGACGAGAATTGCGCGCGCGGGTGCGCTGCCGCCCCGCGAGGCGGCGCATCTGTGTGCGCAGGTGGCGTCCACACTCGCGTTCGCACATCGCCACGGCGTCGTCCACCGCGACATCAAGTCGCAAAACGTGCTGATCGACCAGCAGGGCAACGCCAAGCTGGCGGACTTCGGCATCGCACAACTCCTGGAAGTCAGCGGGGAATCACGGTTGACCCGGTCGGGGATGATGGTCGGCACCAGCGACTATCTCGCCCCCGAACAGGCGGAGGGGCGGCCCGTCGACGGGCGCACGGACACGTATGCCTTGGGAATCGTCTTGTGGGAGTGCCTTACCGGCGAACTGCCCTTCCCGGGTGAGAACTTCGTCGCCGTCGCCATGCGCCAGCTCAAAGACCCGCTGCCGGACCCCCGTGAGCGCGTTCCGGGGATTCCCGGCCGGCTCGCTGCCTGTGTGCTCAAGGCAGCTGCAAAAGACCCTGACGACCGCTTCGCGAGCGCCGGCGAGTTTGCCGAGGAGCTTGAGGAATGCGCTGCCGCGGACGACGTGAGCGAGTCGGAGCCGGCGGACCCCGCCCCGCCTGCTCCCCGGCGTCGGGCGGGCTCGGACGCCCGGGCAGCCCGGCGCCGGATGTATCGCCGGCGGCGAGTGGCGGCGCTCGCGGCGCTCGCACTCGTGGTCATACTCATCGCGTGGGAGCTGAGCGCAGTGTTCTCGTCGGGGTCGACAGCGCCCCCGGTTGCCCGCCCACTTGCGATCACAGTCACCAGCTACGACCCGCAAGGCGACGGGATCGAGAACCCCGGGCAGGTCCGCTTCGTGACCGACGGTAACCCGCAGACGGCCTGGCACACCGAGCTCTACGGGGGATCGCCCACCTTCGGCGGCACCAAGCGCGGGGTTGGACTGCAGCTGGCCGTCGCTGCCGGTTCCCGGCCGACACGCGTCGATCTGCGCTCATCGACGCCGGGCGCCGAGTTCCAGATTCGCATTCCCGGCAATCTGACCGGCGCTCCGCTGGTGGGAACCACGACGATGACCGGCGCGCCCCAATCGCTGATGTTGCCGGCGACGTCGCCCAGCGATCTCGTGATCTGGATCGTGCGCCTGGTACCGGACCCGCATGTCAACGGTGCGTATTGGGCCGGCATCTCGGAGGTGTCGGTCTGGGGCGTGCCGAACAACTAAGGCATGACCACCTGGGAGGCGTCGCTCACGGATTTTGCCGAGCGGCTTGAACGTCAGGGTTCCCGCCGTGCGCCATTGGCTCCTCGGACGCGCACGGCGTACCTCAAGGACGTCCGCGCGTTGGCGGCCTGGACCGCGACCCACGGAATCGCCGGGCCAGAGCGCATCACCCCGTCGGCGTTGGGTGCCGCCCTGCGGGCATTGGAATGGTCGCCCGCGACCCAGGCACGTGCGCTGACCGCCGCGCGCGAGTGGCTCGGCCCGTACTTTCCCCCCGGACGCTCGCCCGCCGAGCGGCTCGAGCGACCGAAAGTTCGTGCGCCGCTGATTCCGCGGCTCTCGCAGGGCGATGCGAACCGACTGGTCGAGTCTGTCGATGTGGATCCTGCCCCCGCCCATGGGGTTCGCAGCGCCATGGAGCGGCGCGATCGGGCCGTTTTGGAGCTGTTGTACGGATCGGCGCTGCGACGTCAGGAGTTGTGCGACTTGGTACTGGCCGGGCTCGACTTCGAGCATGAGACCGTGCACGTGGTCGGTAAGGGCGATAAGGCCCGCACGGTGCCCCTGACCGAGCCCGCCGTCGAGGCGCTGGGGGCGTGGCTACGAAGCGGCCGCCCGCTGCTTGTGGATCACTCCGCGCCCACACGCAGCGAGGTGTTTCTGTCGGTGCGGGGCCGACCGCTCGACGGCAGTGCGGTCTACCGCATCGTGGCGCCGCGCTTGCGTGCGATGGGCCGGGCCGGCGGACCCCATCTGTTGCGCCATGCGGCGGCGACGCACCTGCTCGAGGGCCACGACGACCACGACGGGGCACACCTGCGAGTGGTCCAGGAAGTCCTTGGACATGCGAGTCTTGCGACGACCCAGCGGTATACCGGCGTAACGACGAAAGACATTCAGCGGCAGCTCAAGCGCGGACACCCACGCGGATGACGATCGATGCCCCGACATTCCGGCGGCTGGTGGCCGCGTTCCTTGCCACCCGCGCGAGCGTGTCCACGCGCGAGGCGTACCGTCGCGATCTCACCCATCTGGCGTCCGCACTCGGCGTCGGCGCCGAGGGCATCCCCACCGACGAGGAGATTCGCGGCGCCTTCGGGATCGAGGACGATCCCGACGTGGGCGCGTTGCTGGAGACCTTGGTCTGGCTCGGGCCCGACTGGTGGCGCCGGTGGCGGGACGATCTCGACGGCAGTCCGGCGACCCGGCGGCGGCGCGTCGCGGCCGTGCGCGCGTTTTGCCGGTGGTGGTCCCGGGTATGCGACATGGAGAATCCGGTCAGCGAGCTTCGACCGCCCGGTGCGGCGGGCGGTTCGCGCCACGCCGGCCACGAGGTCGTGGCCTTCGCCCAGTCGGACATGCGGCGCCTGTTGGAGGCGGCCCAGCGCTCAGGCCCCGTCGGGGCGCGCGACGTCGCGCTGATCGAGATCCTCTACGGATGCGGTCTCCGGGCGAGTGAGGCTGTCGGCCTCAACGTGTCGGCGTGCAACCTCGATGACGGCGAGGACCCCTATCTGGTCGTCACCGGAAAGGGTGCCCGGGTCCGCGCGGTCGCGGTACCGCAGGGTGCCCGCGTCGCGTTGCAGGCATACCTGCGGATCGGCCGCCCGGAGTTGGTCGCCCGGCGTCGGGATGCAGGCAGTGCCGACGCGGATGCGGTGTTCGTGTCGGTGCGTGGGCGTCGCCTCGCCCGCGAGGACGCCTGGCGGATCGTGACGGCGATCGGCCGACGCGCCGGGCTGCTGGACGATGGCGGACGCGTCTTCCCGCACGCGCTGCGACATTCATGCGGGACCCATCTGATCCAGGCGGGTGTCGACATCCGCTACGTCCAGGCCCACCTGGGTCATGCCTCGCCCGTGACCACCGAGGTCTACACCCACGTCACCGCGGCACACCTGAAGTCGGATTTCGACCGTGCGCATCCGCGGGCACGGTCAGGCGCCGGGAACGGCGCAGACGACCCCGGTTGATCGGAATCCCGCCGCGAGCACGGCGCTCGCGCGTGCGAAGGCCGTGATGGTCGTGGTCGCGGGGTTGGCGCCGGCCGCGACCCGGGACGTCGCGACGTCAAGCGCCGCGATGGCCCGGGTGAGCGATCCGCGTAGGCGCGCCACCCGGTTTCCCGGGACCTCCGCCACATCAGTGCGCGCCGCCGCGAGCGCCGCCGCCGAGCGCTCGAGTTGCGCACGCGCGGCCGCACCGTCGACGGCGACCTGGGTCGTCCCGTAGGCGGCCTGAATGTTCTGGCAGGCCGTCCGGACGGCGACGGTCAGATTGGGCCCCGCCGGCGCTGTCGCGCGCGCCAGCAGCGCGTCGAACAGCGGTCGACCGAGCGAGGTTGCCGAACACGCTGGCGCCCTGAGCTGCGCGGCCGCGCGATCGATCTGGGTGAAGACCGCCGCACCCTGGCTGCGCAAGGGTCCGACGAGCCCCGATCCCGACTGCACAAGGAGCGCGGCGACGTTGCGGAATTCGTTGGCGAGATAGCCGGTGCCGTTGCGCAGGTTGATCAGAGCTTCGGGATCCTGGGGCGTGCCGGAGAGCGCGCCGAGGGTCAGGTTGAGCTGGTGGATTGCCGCCTGGGCGGACTGAGCCGCCGCCGCCGCGCTCGGCCGGAGCGCGGCGGCCGCGATCGGTGTCAGGCGGGCATGCGCGGTCGCGCAGGCGGTGGTCGGATCGGCGGAACCGGTCGCGCCGCTCGCCCCGCACCCGGCGAGAACCGCGAGGACCGCAGCGAGCGCCACGAACCCCGCCAGGCGGATCCTCAGACCGGGTGCGCGGACCAAATCCCGGTTCCGAACACGAGGATGACCCACAGGCTGATCCAGGTCGTCCCGAGAATGATCGCGGACAGCGCGACGTTGCGTCCCGGAACGAGCTCGCGCGCCTGGATGATCTGCATGTAGGCGATGAGTCCGAGGATGACCCCGACCGGGGCCGCGGGGAAGAAGATCACCCCGAGCGCGCTGAACCCGAGCGCGACCATCGCGCTGCCGGGTCGAACCGGCAAGCCCGCGGCATCGAGATCGGTCGTAAGGCGATCCGGATCGGGCATCAATTCGCGTGCGCCCAGGATCATCAGGATGACTCCGGCGATCCCCACGATGAAGGCGACGCCGAGGATCTTCCCGCCGGATTCCAGGTGTGTCGCGGCCCCGGGATGAAACCGGGTAGAGGTCTTGGCGATCGTGACCATGAACGCCTCGGTGCCGGCGAGCCCGAAGGCGGTCGCGGCGCCGACCAGTTTTGCCCACAGCGGGTGCATGAGCAGCATCGCCAGCAGCACGACCGCAACGATCACGTAGACGCCGATGGTGTTGGCGGGCAGGTCGATGACCAGGGTACGTCCCGCGATGCGGCTGGGACCCGAGACGAGCGGCCGGCCGGCGGCCGTCATGGCGATCAGGCTGGAGAAGATCGCAAGCACCAGGCCCCCAGACGTAGGGCGCTGTCGGGTCAAGTTGTCCATGCGCGACGCCTTCACGGGTTCGACAACGGATCCGGAGCCATGATGTGACGCGGCCGGATTCCGGATGATCCCACCTCGAGGACCGCGACCGTGGGTCGGTATTGCTCGGGATGCATCGTGCGGCGGAACCGACGGACCGCGACGTCGATCGGCGCGTGCATGGATCGCGGTACGGCCTCGCCTTCGGCGAGCGCGCCGCCGGGGCAGACCGCTCCCGGGCACACCATGAGCGTCGCCCCGGCGTGGGCGACGCGCGGGATGTGCCAGTGCCCGTAGACGACCGCGTCGACCGCGCCGAGGCGACCGCGCAGCTCGGATTCCAGGCGACCCTGCCAGCGCCGATCGCCGATCAGGTTCGTGCGAGCGACGGTCACGGCGTCCCAGAGCGGGGTCCAGGATCCATGGATCAGGCCGATCCGCCACCCGCCAACGCTGGCGATCAGCGACTCGGGCAGCCACTTCGCATCCTGGTCGTGATCACCGCGGACGGCGCGGACCGGCGCGATCGTTTCCAGATCCTCGAGGACGTCGGCGACCGAGAGGTCGCCTGCGTGGAGGATCAGGTCGCACCCCGTGATTGCCTCGCCCACCCAATCGGGCATCGCGTCCAGGTACTCGCCGACGTGCGAGTCGGCGATCAGTCCGACCCGGACGGTGCGGCCGGAGCTCGCGGTCATCGCCGCAGTGTGCGTTCGCGCTCCGCGCGCGCGAGTGCTGCGTGGACCAGCCGTCCGACCAGCTGCGGGTACGGGACCCCGGCGGCCGCCATCAGGGACGGGTAGGCACTGGTCGGTGTGAATCCGGGAATGGTGTTGAGTTCCGAGACCACGACCTCGCCCGCGTCGGTCACGAAGCAGTCGATCCGCCCCATGCCCTCGCATCCGATGCACTCGAACGCGATCCGGGCAACATCTTGGAGCCGGTGGGTGACCTCGTCCGGCAGTATGGCGGGGATCTCGAGCTCGGCCCGACCGGCTTCGTACTTGGTCTCGTAGTCGTACCACTCCGCCGCGTAGCGGATCTGGCCTGGCGGCGAGACGATCATCTCGCCGTCGTCCAGGATGCCGACCTCGACTTCCCTGCCGGAAATCGCCTCCTCGACGAGCACCTTCTCGTCATAGGCCAGCGCGAGTGCCACCGCGTGGTCCAGCGCGTCCGGCGCAGTGACCCGGGAGATGCCGACGCTCGATCCGAGTCGGGCCGGCTTGACGAACACCGGATATCCCATCGCGTCGATCGCCGCATGCAGTGCCGGCCCGTCGACATCCCAGGTCGTTGGGGTCACCATGACCGCGTCTGCCACGCGCAGGCCGTGCTGGCGTGCAATGAGCTTGAACAGCGCCTTATCCATGCCGATCGCCGATGCGGCGACGCCGGCGCCGACGTACGGTGCGCCGACCATCTCACACAGCCCTTGGATGGTCCCGTCCTCGCCGAACGGCCCGTGCAGGATCGGGAAGACGACGTCGATCGACGTCTCGGATCCGTCGTGGAGGTCGACCAGCAGCGCCTTTCCGTCGGATGCGCTCAGGGTGACCGCACGCACGCCGCGGGTCCAGATGCCGCCGGGGCCGATGACGACGGGCACCAGCGTGAACTCCTGCGGATCAAGCGCGCCCATCACCCCGCGCGCCGACGACAGCGAGACCTCGTGCTCGCTGCTGCGGCCGCCCATCAGCATCAGGACCGTGGTCGTCGCGCTCATCCGGGCGGAGGCGCCGGCGTCGATGTCGTTCCGGTCGAGGTGGTCGTCGTTTGCGGGCCGAGGCTCACCGTGTATCGGACGGTCGAGCCCTTGGCGAGCGAGGTCCCCGCGTTCGGCGTCTGTGCAAACACGGTGCCGGCGGTCGCCGAGCTGTAGGCGGTGTCGGCGACTGGGCTGAATCCCGCCGCCCGGAGGTTCGACGAGGCCGTGGCACTCGTCTGGCCGATCACGCTCGGGACCGTCGCCGTCGACGGCCCCGAGCTCACCACCAGGTCGACGGTCGTTGCGGACTGGGCGGCAGAGCCGGCCGGCACGCTCTGGGAGATCACGTCACCGCTCGAGACATTCGAGCTCGACTGGTTGGTCACGGTGCCGACCGACAGTCCGGCCGATCTGAGCAGCTGCGTCGCTGATGAGAGCGACTTCCCGACCACGTTGGGCACCGTTGCGCCGGTACTCACGTTGATCGTCACGGTCTGCTGCGGGGCGAGCTGGGTCGCGGCAGCAGGGCTCTGCGAGATCACGTTGCCGGTCTGCACGCTTGAGCTTGACGATTGAATCACGGTCACCGAGAAACCGGCGTTTTGCAGGGCCGTGGTCGCCGCTGACTGCGAAAGTCCGACGACGTTCGGCACCGTGGTCGTCTTGGGTCCGCCCCCGACGTTGATGATCACCGTAGTGCCCTTCTTCACCGACTGCCCGCCGGCCGGATCGGTTCCCACGGCGAGGCCCTTGTCGGCCGTCGAGCTCGGGACCGTCTTGGTGGCGGGCTTCAGGCCGAGTGCCGTGAGCTCGGCCTTCGCGGCGCTGACAGACTGTCCGGAGATGTCGGTTGGAACCGTGACCGAGTTGCTCGATCCGCTGCCGCGTGCGAGCAGCAAGACGGCCGCCACGGCGGCGATGCCCAGCACGACGATCACGGCGATCACGATCGCCGTGGTGCGGTTGCGGTTCTTCTTGGCCGGCGCCGTCGTTCCTGGCGGGGGCGTGCTGGCCGACAGGGGCGTGGTCGCGGTCGGCTGGGCGGGCGGTGGCGGGCTCGCGGCCATCAGCGTCGTCTGCGCCGCGCCCTCCGCGGCGGCGGCGCCCAGCAGCATGGTGTGCTGGCCGGTGCTCGACGGATCGATCTGGCGCCGAACGTCGGCGAGCGCGGCCGAGAACTCCTCCGCGCTGCGGTAGCGCTCCGAGGGTCGCTTGGCCAGCGCCTTCAGGACGACCGCCTCGAGGGCCGGCGGGATGTCAGGCTCGTAGGTGCGTGGAGGCACGGGAGGTTCGTTGATCTGCTTCATCGCCACGACGACCGGGCGCTCGCCGTCGAACGGCACGCGGCCGGTCAACATCTCGTACAGCACCACGCCGGCCGAGTAGCAGTCGCTGGCGCTCGTGAGCTCACCGCCGTGGGCCTGCTCGGGGGACAGGTACTGCGCGGTGCCGATGACCGAGCCCGCCTCGGTCATCTCCGACTCGGCCCCGGCTCGCGCGATACCGAAATCGGTCACCTTCAGCAGGCCATCGCTGGCGAGCATGACGTTTTGGGGCTTGATGTCCCGGTGGATGACATCCCGGCGGTGAGCCGCCGCGAGTGCGCCCAGGATCTGCTGGGTGTTGTCGATCGCCTCGAGCGGCGGCAGCGCGCCACGGGTTCGGATCAGCGACTTGAGGTCGGGACCGGTCAGGTACTCCATGACGATGAAATACGTCCCGTCGGTCTCGCCCCGGTCGAACACCTGAACGATGTTCGGATGGTTCAGCTGGGCCGCCGCCGATGCCTCGCGCCGAAAGCGCTCGACGAACGACGGATCGGCGGTGTAGCGGTCCGCCAGGACCTTGACCGCCACGTCGCGGCCCAGATGCGGATCGTGGGCGCGGTAGACGTTGGCCATCCCGCCGCTGCCGAGCAGCTCGATGATCTCATAGCGCCCGCCGACGATCTCGCCCGGCCGAAAGTCGCCCACTAGTTGCTCCTCGCGATGATCGCCTGCATGACCGCTCGCGCGATCGGTGCGGCCACGACGCCACCTTGGCTGGCGGTGTTCTCGATGACGACCGCGACAGCGACGGTCGGGGCTGACGATGGCGCAAACCCGATGAACCACGCGTCGTTGATCCCCGTGCGTGACGTTTCGGCGGTGCCGGTCTTGCCGGCGACGTCGAGGCCCGACAGCGCGGCGGCGGTACCGGTGCCCTCTTGAACGACGTCGCGCATCATTGTGGTTACCTCGGCGGCGACCGCGGGGGTGGTCGCGGTGGAGAAGACGGTGTCATGGTGCGTCATCAGCACGGACCCGCCGGTGTCGGTGACGCGCTGCACAAGATACGGGGTCATGATCGTCCCGTGATCGGCGATCGCGGCGGCGACCATCGCATTCTGCAGCGGCGTCACCAGAAGCTGCTCTTGGCCGATGCCGATCCGGGCGGTGTCCTCGCCGGCCTGGTTGCTGGGCAGGAGGTTGAGCTTGGGGTCTTTGCGGCCGGACGGGACGACCATACCGGCGGGAAGGTCGACCGACGGCGCCCGGCCGAATCCGAAGGCGTCCATCGCCGATCCGAGGCGTTCGGCGCCGAGCGCCAACCCGACCTTGGCAAAAGTCGTGTTGATCGAGTGCGTGAGGGCGAAGGTCAACGTGTTCGGCCCGAATTTCTCCCCGGCGAAGTTCCGCAGCGGTTGACCCGACGCGATGATCGACCCCGTGTCGTTGAACATGCTTGTTGGCGTAAACAGGCCGGTTTGGAGGGCGGCCGTCACCGTGATGACCTTGAACGTCGATCCGGGCGGATACCCCTGCTGCACCGCGCGGTTGACCAGCGGGCTGTTCGGCTGGGTGAGAATCGATGCGAAGTGCTGGTCGACCTGGTTGAGGTCGTAGCCCGGTGAGGACGCCATCGCCTGCACGGCCCCGGTGCGCGGATCGAGCGCGACGACGGCGCCCTGCTGCCCGGCCAGCATCTGCGTTGCAATCCGCTGCGCGGCGGGGATCAGCGTGGTGTGGACGGCGGCCCCGTGCTTGGAGCGCAGACCGAGGCGGACCAGCAGCGATTCGGCGCCGTAGTCGCCGGTCAACCACCCGTTCTGGCTGAGCTCTAGCGCCGTAGACCCCTGGGTGATGTTCGAATAGCCGACGGTTTGCGGGGCAAATGTGCCGTTCGGGTAGGTCCGGTGATACACCACCTGGCCGCTGACGTTGTTGCTCACACTCACCGCGAGCGGCGTGCCGTCGGCGGCGACGATCGGCCCGCGCGCGACCAGGCGCATACGCTGGATTGCCTGCGGGTTGCCCGGGCGGTCGTTGAGCGCGCTCGCATGGATGACCTGCCAGTAGCCCAACGCGAACGCCAGCAGGACGAAGCCGCCGGAGAGCACCCAGAACACCCGGCTGATCGACCTATTCACCGGCGCCCTCCATGGCGAGAGCCCGTTCCGCCTCGGCGCGGACGCGCCGCGGCACGCGCGGGCGGTAGGGCACACGGGTGCGGTGGCTGGTGACCGCCAGCAGCGCGATGATCGCGAAGTTGGTGACCACGCTCGAGCCGCCATAGCTCATGAACGGCAGCGTGACCCCGGTCAGCGGGATGACGCGCACGATGCCCCCGACGATCACGAATGCCTGGATGCCCAGCGTCGTGGCGAGGCCGACGGCAAGCAACTTGGAAAACCCGTCGGGGGCCTGCGCCGCGATCGTGAACCCGCGGGCAACCAGCACGATGAACAGGCACAACAGCGCGACTGCGCCCAGGAGCCCAAGCTCGGCCGCATAGGCGGTGAAGATGAAGTCCGTGTCGAGCACCGGGACCACATAGTTGCCCCCGGTCGCAAGCAGATAGCCCTGGCCCCAACCCGGCCCAATCATGCCGGCATTGGCAAGTGCGTAGATCGATTGCACGATCTGGTATCCCTGGCCCTGGGCGTCCGAGAAGGGATGCAGCCACGTATCGACGCGGGTCTGCACGTGCGGAATCACCGCCCAGACGCCGACGGCGCCCACCACGAACAGACCCAGGCCCGCCACCACGTATGCCCCGCGTCCCGACGCCACGTACAGCATCGCAACGAAGACCCCGAAGTACAAAAGCGGCGTACCAAAGTCGTTGAGCAGGCCCAGTACCGAGAGGCAGGTTCCCATCACGAGCAGCATCGGCCCGAGGACCGCAATTGGCGGCACCGGGATACCGACCAGCCGCCGGGTCGGGATCGCCAGCAGCTCGCGTTTGTCGCGCAGGTATCCCGCCAGGAAGATGACCAGCAGGACCTTGGTGAGTTCGCTCGGCTGAATCGTCTGACCGCCCGGAAGCCGAATCCACAGCTTCGCGCCAGAGATGTTGGTGCCGAATATCACCGTCGCCATCAGCAACGCAACCGCGGAGATGCCGAACAGGTAGCGGTATTGCTCGAGGATGTGGTGGTCGGGGATGAAGATCAGGACCCCGATGAACACGGCCGTCGCGACCCCGAGCCACAGCACCTGCTCGCGTGCGAGCACCGGGTTGATCCGGTACAGGGTGACCATGCCGAGGGCGGTGATCATCCCGACGATTGGCAGCAGGTACGCATCGGCCTGTGGTGCCCGGAGACGCAGCGCGATGTGCATGAGAACGAACAGGCCCGCGATCACGCCGATCACCGCGACCGGCCCGGCCTCGAGGGAACGCGACTGGGCACTTGCCACGCTGGCGGCACCGAGCAGGCCGACGACCGCGGCCGGCAGCAGCAGACCGAGTTCGCGCGTGCGTGGGGACATCTAGCCGCCGGTCTTCGGGTGGGCGGGCGGCGTGGGTGCAGCGGTAATGGGCCGGATCGGGGCCAGCCCATCGGCCCACACCATGTTGACGGCCGTGTGCACCGTGGCGCCTTCGCCGCCGACGCTGCCCAGCTGCTGGGACAACTGGCCCGCCGTAACCGCGGCGACCGGTACGCCGGTGTCCTGCCAGGTGGAGGTCAGATCGATTGGTCCGAGCTTGACGCCCTGATCCACCCACACGGTGTGCCCGGGGCCGGGTTGAATCGTGAAACTCCGTGAAATCGCCCACCAGGCACCACCGATCATCACGAGCACAACCAGCACGGCCGCGCCGATCAGAAGCCCGGTGCGCGACACGCGGCGCCGACCCGCGCCGGCGGGTTCGAGCACGCGTGCGCCGATTGCCGGTGCCGCGGCGGATGGGCGGTCCGTGTGGGCGGCGCCGTCGATGGTCGGATGCTCTTGGGTGGTCCCGCTGGAATCCGGGCGCGCGGAGCGCTGCAGCGGCCCGTATCCGACCCGGGCGAGCACGACGGTGACGTTGTCGGCTCCGCCCGCCTGGTTAGCGCACTCGACCAGCGCGTGGGCCGCATCGTCGAGGCCGGGCAGGTCGCGCAGCACGGCCGCGATACCGGCGTCGTCGACCTCGGTATAGAGGCCGTCGCTGCAGAGCAACAGGACATCGCCGGGCCGCAGGTCTTCGGTCGTGGCGTCGACCACCACGTCGGGTTCGGCGCCAAGTGCGCGGGTAATCACGTTGCGGTGGGGATGCTGGAGTGCCTCGTCGGCCGAGAGCGTGCCCCGGCGCACCATTTCGGCGACGACCGAATGGTCATCGGTCAGTTGGCGCAACTCGCCGTCACGCCAGAGGTACGCGCGCGAATCGCCGACGTGGACGATCTGGGCCAGCCCATTGTCGACGGCCACCGCCGTCATGGTCGTTCCCATGCCCTGCTTGGACGGGTCGCTGGCGGCGGTGCGGCGAATCGCGGTGTTGGCCGACTCGAGCGCGGTCCGCAGACTCGCCGTGTCGATCGGACCGGTCAGCTGCCGGATGGCGCGAATCGCCAGCTGTGCGGCGACCTCGCCGGCGGCTGCGCCGCCCATCCCGTCGGCGACGGCGACCAGTTCGTCGTGCGCGTACGCACGGTCCTCGTTGTGGTCGCGGACGCGTCCGGTATCGGTATGGCGAGCGAGCTCGACGACATGCAGCGGCGCGTCCGCCACGGGCTATTCCTCGTAACGCAGCACGGTTCCACCGAGTCGCAGCTCATCGTGCACGCGGAGCTGCGCATCGCCGGTGATGCGCTGATCGTTGATGAAGGTCCCGTTGGTCGAGCCGAGGTCCTCGACGTAGAAGAACGGCCCGCGCCGCAGGATGCGCGCGTGCATGTGGGACATGAACGCGTCGTCGACGGCGAGGGCGTTGGTCGCCGCACGTCCGATCGACAGCCCACTCTCCAGCGGCAGCTCGGTGCCGACCGTCAGTCCCGGCCCAGCCTCGATGACCAGCCGTGGGCTCAGGTTGGCGCCAAAGTCGAAGCTGGCGTGGTCTGAGCGTCCCATGTCGTCCACCTCGGATTCGGCATTGTCAGTAGTCGGGGCCCCGATGGGCACGGCGGCGGCCGCGACGGCGACCGACACCGGTGCCGGCTCGGGCAACGGGGGCGATGGAGTGCGAACCACGGGCGCAGGCGGCGAGGCGACGGGCGCGGCGGTCGGGGTGACGCGCGGTTCCACGGGATCCTCGAGCGCGAGCGGAGGTGGCGATGACATCTTGATCTGGCGCGCGGACGACCGCACGATCCACGCCACCACGCCGAACAGCACGACCAGGATCGCCGCTTGGCTAAGTAACAGTTGGGTGCTCGTCATGCGCTCGTCCCGACACCGGGTGCGCGCATCACGAGACCTCGACGCGTATCTGTGTGGCCCCCATCGTAATGACGTCGCCGTCGGCCAATGCGTGCCGTGTGACCGGACGCCCGTTGACCGAGACCCCGTTGGTGGAATCCAGGTCGATCAAGAAATAGTCATAGCCGACGTGGCGAATCTCACAGTGGTGCCGGCTGACGTTGGGATCTGCGACGACCACGTCGCGCTCCCGGCTGCGGCCAAGGGACGTCACGCGCTTGGTCAGCGGGATGCGCTCGCGGTCGAGGATGAGCGTCATCGTCTCGGGGTGCAGGCCAGACGCCTGCGCGTCTGCGGCAGAGATGACCTGGGTTCCGCTGACGCCGGCCAGGGCCGGATTCGCCGCGGCAACCGGTACGGAGGGCGTGGCGACGGGTGTCGGAACGGCACCGAGCGAATCGTCCGGCAGCGGGGCCTCGGCCTCGGCGGCAGGGCTACCCGAGGTCGGGGCGAGGCCCGGTTCGGGCACCGGCGCGTCGGCCATCCGGCAGCTGATGCCGAACTCGCCGCTGCGCAGGTCCGGGTCGGTCGTTATCGCGACGGTCGGCGGTGCCACCAGCGAGAAGCCGCTGCCGCGCGCATGTGCCTCGAGGTACGTGGCCAGCTCGTGCGTGAGCGTCGCCTCATAGCTGCTGAACGCCTCGTGGTCGTGCGGTGACAGGTGCACGGTGTACTCGTTTGGCACGTAGACCTTGGCGACCGAGATCGTCTTGTTGAGGTCCATCTCGCGTGCCAGCTTGCGGGCGAGCTCAACGGGCTGCAGCTGGGACTTGAAGGCGCGCCGAAAGCCACGTTCGAACGTGGTCTCAAGCGACTGCTCTATGCGTCGAAATACGCTCATCAGATCGGTCCACGCAGGGTAGCGGACCGTGGCTCGGCACCTATCCGCGAGAGGGTACGCCATGGGCGAACGGCCCAGACGACGATGAGGATAGCCGAGGGAGCCACGGCGGCCAGACCCACCGTGGGGTCCGGCAACCCGACGACCGCGATGCCGCCGACAACGACGGCCCAACCCAGACAGGCGAGAACCCGCTGCGTGCCCGGACGCGCTCGGAGGACCAGCGGCGCGGCCAGGGCAGCGACGAGGAGCCCGGCGGCGCCCCAGACGATCCACCATGACCCGGACAGCAACACTTGGACGCGGTGGATGGCCGCGGCCGGGTCCCGAACTCCGGCGAGCACCTCGCTCGCGGGCCGGGATGCGGCCGGGCCGAGCAGGAGCGGTCGTCCGGTCCACAGCTCCCAGCTAAAGGTCAGCGCAAGACCGCAGACAATCGCCCAGACGCGCTCGCGCGTCGACTTGATACCCGCGCTGAGCATGCAGGCCAGCGGGAGCAGTCCGACCCAACCGGCGGCCACGGCGACCAGTGGGGCACCGAGCCGGCGTGGCCATTGCCAGCCAGCAGCGATCATCGCACTCAGGCCGATCGCGGCGAGAATCGCGGCGCCGATGCTCGTGCGCCCGACGAGCAGCACCGTCGCCAGCGCGACAACGCTCGCCGCTAGGCGCGGCCACCGCAACGCGGTCGCGCCTGCGGCACCCGCGCCGATCGCGATTTCGCCTACGTGCAGGTTGCTCAGACCGCAGAGGACCGCCGCCGCCGCGAGACCGGTCGCGACAAGCGAGATTGCCGGTTCCCGGACGCGCCGCAGGCGCTGCTGGCGCTGGACGTGCTCGCGCGCACCGTTGATGGCGGCGTCCAGATCGTGGCGCAGTTCTCGCGCCGTCGGCCGATCGTCGGGGTTGCGTGCGAGCCCGCGCGTGACTGCGTCCGCGAGGCTGTGGGGGAGATCCGCGCGCACGTCCTGGAGGGGCGTGATGTCACCCGTCGCGGCGCGTCGGGCCGTGTCGGCGGTCGACGCTCCGGCGAGCGGATTGACGCCAGCGAGCAATTCATGGAGCACGACACACGCCGAGTAGACATCGCTCGGCGGTCCGACCGTGAGCGCGCGTGCCTGCTCGGGGGACATGTAGGCGATGGTTCCGACCAGCGAACCCACCGAGGTCATCGTGGCGTGATCGGTCAGCCGGGCGACGCCGAAGTCGGCGAGTCGGGCATGACCATTGGCATCGATCAGGATGTTCTCGGGCTTGACGTCGCGATGGACGATGGCGCGGCTGTGGGCGTGCTCGAGTGCGGCCAGGACCTCCATGATCCGCTGAGTCGCCCAACCGGTGGTCGGGCGTCGCTCACTGCACGCCTTGCCCAGCGACGGGCCGTCGACGAGTTCCCAGATCAGGTAGACGAGCTCGGAGCCACGCCCCCAGTCCAACAGGCGCACGATATTTGGATGCTCGAGTCGCTGGGCAGCACGGATTTCCACCTCGATCCGCGACAGCAAGTCCGGTGATGCCGGGATGGTCTTGACCGCCACGGTGCGCCCGGAGTGGATGTCCTCGGCGACGTAGACCGCGGAGGTCGCACCACGGCCCAAGAGGCGGCCGAGCCGGTAGCGGCCCAGCGCGATATCCGGGCGGCCTGGTCCCATCAGGCTAACCTGTTCGCCGCGGGGCAATTCGTCCCTGCCGTGCCCCTCGGGCTGCGCCGTGTTGCCGCCCAGAATGTCCGTGGTAGGGTTCGCCGACCGTCCGTTCGACAGGGCGTCGTGGGGCGAGTGGTGGAATTGGTAGACACGCTA
>Ga0307372_10002929_pt1 | contig 27790 bp, 33 predicted proteins | sample OX1MG_FD_202533 | JGI IMG/M metagenome (GOLD analysis project Ga0307372, IMG submission 202533) | Soil microbial communities from Risofladan, Vaasa, Finland - OX-1 | ecosystem: Environmental > Terrestrial > Soil > Coastal area > Acid sulfate soil | place: Finland: Risofladan, Vaasa | collected... | reverse complement strand
CAGGCGATAAACTGATCCAAGGCGGCCTCCCCAGGCATGTTTCGCATGCCGAGGGGTAGAATCGATCACCTCCGAGCCGGGCAAGCGCCGAGTCGGCTGTCAAGCGGTTTCAAGTGCGATTCCCCTGACCGATAAGCGCCTCTATCTGGACTTCGTTGTAGGGCTGTGGTATTGGTATTTCGTCGATAGCGACCACCGAACTCGCGAGGATTGCCATAGCTATCCAGGGTTGATTGAGAGAAAGCTCGGGTCCCGCGGCTTTAAAGAGCCGAAACTTATCCAATGCCGTCAATCTACGAAGCTCCAGATGCCGGCCCAAAGCGTCCACAACCGGGGGCACTTCCGTGGCCGCGGTGATGATCTTTGCGGAGGGTGTCATTAGATACGACGCCTGCGGACGCCGAAAAATTCCAGCTTCTGCTTCACACTGCTATCGCCCTTCCATATCCCCGCGTTCACCAACTTGAATGTCACGCTGTCATATTGGTATGTCGTGGTGGATCCATCCGTCTCGTTGATGTACTGGTACATGGTGCTGGAAGTCGCACTCCCTCCAGTAAAATAAGTCTGCTCGGTTGTTGCAATAAAATCGTCCACTACCGAATTGCCGCGTTCTATCTCGAAGCTGCCCTCCCAGCCCTTGGGCAGTTCGGTGCCTAAATGGGTGCCATCCAAACGGCTGACGCGTACCGACTGGGTTAGCTGGTGGCTCTCGAAGGCGGTTACATGCTCCAGGTCCACGCGACCGCTTGGCCCCATGACGACAAGCTGAGTGTCTCGCCCAACGGAAAATGCTGTAAATGACATAGGTCTGCCTTGTTAGGTCGCTTGTCCGCTGGGGAGAGTCTGAACGGACACCTGGACCGTCTGGCCTCCTTCAACGTTGACGATGAACTTCTCGTTGATTGACTGGTATTGCACCTGCGCGTCCGACTGGACGTAGCCAAGTCCGGTTCTGCTGGTTGGGTTATTTGAGATGTCGCAGATTACGCTGAACGGTAGACTTCCGTCGGAACTGCCAAGCAGCCCTTGGCTGAACATGTTCTGTAGGAACGAGAGTTGGGAAGAACGAATACTGAGAAACAGGTCGTTGTTGATAACCTGCCCTACATACTGGCCCATTCCCGCAGCGAGTGTGGCGGCGATGTAATTGGTGAGTCGCGTGTAGTTGTCGCCGGCGATAGCAGGGTTCGATGAGGAATTGTGTCCTCCCCGTACCCCCCAGTAGCTTCCGCCAGGCTGCGGATTGCATATCACGTCGATTCCGGCGCCCAGTAATACCGCGAGTTCTGCCGCGGAATACGACGTGCTCTGACCAGACCCTGGCGTCCCGGACATCTGACTGCCGATGATGCAATAAATCTGCTTGTTCAGGCTCGATTGCTCCGGCGACAGGTTGGCGAGTCGGCCGGCCGCAAATCCTTGCGGAGAGACCAAGCGTAATGTGCTATTTACCTGGTCGGACCACCACAACCAGTCGCCAAACATCAGCTTCGCCGAATAGCTGTCGAGGCCAACCTGCTGCATTACAGTGACCGCATTCTGTATTGTGTCGCCGGCCGGGCCCGTCAGAATCATATAGATCCCTTCCTGGAGCCCGAACGCAGCCTGAGTCGTCCACTCACTCGAATCGTCTGAGTCGGCCAGAACGCCTATTCCGCAACCTTGTCCTCTCAGGGCGTACATGCCCGTGCGTGGAGGAATGTCCCCGCCAACCAACTGTACCGATGATACGTTGGCTCCCCCATCGTATCCTGGCGTGCTGGCGCCAACTGTCGTGGCGAAGGTTACCGGAGGCACGGTTGTGCCACCGGCACTGGCGACCAGAAGTTGCGAAGGTCCCCGTTGCGCACCTTGGCCCTGGTTTACTGCCGCCGCAAGGGAGATCCAGAACGGTGCCCCGGTGCCGGCAACATTGTCATACACCTCAGGCTGCAATCCGGGTAGCGTCGCGATTAGACGCCAGGTATTTGCGGCCGAGCCGGGTTGCAGCGTAAGGCCGATCTGATTGCCCAGAGAGCCCGTGTATAGTGCTGGAAATGTGGCGGTCGTCCCAGGCACAACCACCTGCGCCGCTGTGTCGGTTCCATCGCTGACGCGAACACAACGGAAATTCTGGGCTCCCTGTTGAACCGCGGTGGCGATTTGAGTTCCCATATCATATTTTCGAACAATGATCGGCCCAAAGCTCCGTGCGTAATCTGCCATAGTCGCGATAATGACTGGCTGTGCCACTGGTCCCCAGGACGCGGTGCCGACAACACCGACCACGTTGGTCGGGACACCATTCAAAACGAGGTTCTGTGGCGGAACTATCTGGACGTAGAGGTCCGGAACCACAAGTGCCGTGGTATTGGTGCTGCCCTGCTGAACGATCGGCATCGCTATCAGGCCCCTCCTGGCATCCGCGCGGCCACCCGCACAACAAAATGAGCGTATTCGCCGCCGAGAATACTGGCGATACGTAGGGAGTCCGTAATTACGTCACCGCGTGAGAAGCTGCCGAACGGCCTCACCACGACCAAATGCATTTCCATAAGGGCTCCCAAATCAAACGGTAAAAATGGCTGCGTTCAGCCCGACATCGCCGAACAGCATGGCAGGCTGCAGAGCGGTGATCGTCGTGGGATATTCCACGTCATAGATCAGGTCGCGGCGATAGAGCAGCGCGTCCTGAGATTGATCGAATACGAGTGACCCACGGTATTGTATGCGGCCCTGGGTCCCATCCGCCAGGTCGATGAACTGAAACCCGGCGAGAAGCAGATCAATAGCCGATGTCGAGGCGTCGCGCGTGGTAGGTGTGGGACACCAGCAGGTGATGCGGAACCGTTGGTCCTGGCGACGCAATTCCTGCACGACCGGAGCGGCGGCGGCCACTCGGGCCACTACGCGGCCGGCACCAGGAATTGCTAATGAGCTGCCCGATAAACTGACTATCCAGTCAATACGCGCGAAGCTTGCCAGGTTCGCCGCGACCAGATCCAGGGTATCGCCAGCCTGTGTGCTGTAAACATAGCTGCTGTTATTGACTAATATCCCTACGAGCTGCCCCGGACTCGCGGAACCTCCAATAGTGACCGACACGCCGGAAACCGTTGCTGTCAGGGTTGGCTGTACCGGGGAACCTAGCCAATGTTGCAAATATCGTGTCGTATTGCGGCCTGGCTCGCCTTGCGGAAAGACCGTGACGTTGATGCGGCCAGCCGCGAGATCCGTGTCAAGTGCCGACGAATTCGGCCATCCGCGATATACTCGGCAATCCGGTCCAGGAAGGCTTGGTGACCCCGAACCATTTGGATACAGGGCAGTGGCCGCTAATGCAACCAACGCATTCTCCACATCCGACTGGTCAGCCATCAGGTTGTCGCCTGTCTTACAGCTAATCGCCACCCGAGTTCGGTTAACTCGCTGGTCGCAACGATGCCATTGCGGCCAAGATCGTCTGACATCAAATCCCCGGTCCGTAACACAACGTCCGTGCAGGCCGGCAGCAATACCGTCCAGTGAGAGACCGGCGTATCACTGGGCAGATTGGCGAGGGAAGGAGCTTCTTTTGTTGCGGCTAGCACACTTCCCGGCCAGTTGGTCATGAGCGGAGCAACATTGGCTGCGGTGACGCCGCCATACGTATTCACACCCGTACTCGGTTGAGCCGCCGGGCGACTAAGCGAAATCGTTCGGTTGGTCTGGACGCAAAGAACGGGCAGCAGCCTCTGCTGCGCAGCAATGAACCAGATGGCGTCGTGCTGTACGAGGTAGTCGCCAGGGCGCGTATATGCAGCGTCAAATACACCGCATCTCAAGGCGTCGCCATACCCACTCGGTCGCGCAAAATTTCCATTATGGCCGCTGAACGCGGCGTGCAGACGAAGGAACCTGTTCCGTGGAGCCAGGGGGTCCTCAGGGCCGCGCGGGCGGTAAGCACTGGTCGTCGTACCGATCGTACGCGCAGCAACGTTAAGACCCCAGCGGATGCGATCTTCAAGCTGGGCAGAGTCCATTTCAGACCACCAGTGTAATTCCGCAGTCGGTCAGCGCGGGCCCCGGTGGAATGCCAAGAAAACCACAAAGCCGTCGGCGCCAGTCATCAAACAGGCGAACCCGGTCACGTGGCTCGTCGCGGTTCCTTGTCCACACGGCAGCAGTGTCGGTGTCCAGATTGTCAGCCGAGCGCGGTATGGACATCTCCATCACGGCCAACGTTCCCAGGTAGCGCTGGACAACAGCCGTTTCCGCATCAGACAGGTTGTTCAGGCGGAACTCCAGAAGGCCGTAAACCTGGTAGAAGCGCCAACTCTGAAAGCCTGAAGGTGCAGCGCCATACGCCGGATAACCGCAGAAGCGGCGAGCATCTGTCATTTCTGAGTCGGTCAGAGTCATTAAAGGGCTGATCCGTCGCCGCGCGTGAAAAAAATGTTGCCAGATCCGCCAGTGAGCATAGCAGCGGCATAGTTGACCAGCGAGTTGATCGACAGTACGACGCGCGAAGTCGGAAGTAGTGGCATATCACTCGATGATGCGGTTACCGATGGGTCCCCACCAAACCGAACATAGGCGAGCGCTGCCGTCGGGTTCGTGACGACCACCGACTCACCACCTCCGGCAAGCTGAATGCTTGCCGAGGTTGTGCCGGCAGGCAAAGAGACAGTCCCGGTTGGGCGGAACGGGCTGGTAGTTCCGGTTGACATCTTTGATCCATCCTTTCGGCATCAGCCGATATGCTCCACCATCACGGCACGCTTGAAAGTCGCGTTCGTGGCGGTAGGAATTGTGCTCGAGTTCGTCGTAGTGTCGGACGGGGCGCAGAACCCGCCCATCCAGTACCAGGACTGGGCGATGATCTGTTGCAGCCGGTCGATCGGTTCGCGCGTAACCATGGCCACCCCATCCACCACGACAACGATCGAGTCTTTGGGAGCTACGTCTTCCGCGGCCATGCCGGCAAAATCGCCTTCGACCAATGCACCCTGCCCGCAAATGATCGGCCGTCGTACCATGAGGCCCGCAAGAGTCGGGTGCGGTTGCACGAATGCCTCGGTAGTGGGCATGAACCTCAGGCCCAGGAAATCATTCGTCATGCCTTGCCGGAATACCTGATTGGCCGACGTCGCACCCTGAAAAAGTTGCTTGAAATCTGGATCGGCAAACAGCTGACGCGCGGAAACCGGGTCGAGATAGCAGTTGTATGAGCCATCAATTTCCGGGACTGCGTTCATGCGCAACTTTGAAACCGCATCCAGCAGGTTGGACATTGCAAGCGTGTCGGTCGCCACGATCTGCGACGTATTGCCGCGCAGTGACGGCCGCACAATCACGCAGCCGTTCGTCGCGGTGACGGTGTTACCGGCGGTGCCGTCGCTGACGGACACATTAGCTGAAAAGGCCAATACGCCGGACACGCCGTTTGGCGCGGTCGAGACATTCGTCGCGTCGGCCGTTGCTCCAATCAACGCGTAGGGGTTGGCGCCAACCGTGACCGTCAGGTTGTTCAGGCTGCTGACCGGCTGCTGCACACCGTTGGTAAACGCAGTCTGAAAACCGCGAATATCGTCCACCGACATCGATGCTCCGGCGCTGCCGAGCGTGGCGCGCACGCGCGTGTTGCCCCCGAAATATGCGTTGAAAAGGGCGTTCCGCGCCAGCTCATCCAGGCTGCGCGCAGCCTGCTCGCCGTTGACATAGGCGTTCTGTAGAAATTGCGAGGCGATACCGACCCGAGAGGTTACCATGTTCAGGTCGGTCGTCGCTGCATAGTGGTTGATCGTAATCGTATATTGCTCGAGACTCCATGAGGTCGGAGTCAGGCCATTGTCGAAATTCGTGTTTGTGGCCGGTGCCAGCGGCGTTGTCACCGTGGGCTTCAGGCCTACTCGTGTCTTGGTGAGCGTTTCGCCAATTCCCACAGCAAATGCTTCTCGATCTGCGCATGCCCGGTAGCCGAGACGCGAGCGGAGAGCCTGCTCGAATTCGCGTTCCAAAAAACCCTGCTGAATGATCGGCTGCAAAGCCAGAGGGAAATTCTGAATCCCCATAGGAGTTCCCCTTGTTTCTCAGGAAAAATGTTGTTCCGACGTCAATAGCGCTGCTTTAGCAACGCGGTACGGGCAGCAACGTACTCCGCGTTCGTCATCTCAGTCGCGTGCTTCTGGCGCGGTGGTTGCGCAAGCGGCGGTGTCAGGGGACTGGAGGATGACATTGTCCCGAATAACCAGGGTTTGGCCTTCTTGAAGCGCGCCATCAATTCGGAGGCGCCGTCAATCTCCCCGCTTTCGTTAAGCCTCACTGTTGAAAGGTCCAGCAGTCTCAGGCCGTCCAGGTCTATCATTCCGGCGCGAGTGGCCTCAGCCTTCATCTCCGCGCGGACCAGGCGTGCGTTCGACTGTAGTTGCAATTCATTCAATCTTCGTTCGAGAAGCTCGGCGCGAGTACGCAACTCGTCAACGGGGTTGTCCGTAGATTCGGCCGAAGGCCCATTTTCTGTCATCAATTTATCCCGATTTTTGGTCCGCTGCGATACCTATTAGCTCGGCTGGAACGTCCTCGATGTCGAATGTGTCCGCGATGGCCTTCACCGCCGTTTCTCGGCTGATCAAGCCACCCGTAACAAGGGATGTCAGGGTTTGCGCACCTTTCTGGCGATCGTCGGCCGTAGGCGGATACCAACGCGGCCACTTGATTGACAGGCGCGCGGATGCGTCGAGAGTTGGGATATCCCTGTCCATCGCCTGGAGCTGGAAGATCTGCGACGCGCGCAAGACCATTCGTGCAAGGCAGAGCAGAGCGGTCTCACCGTAACTCACGCGCAAATTGTCGGCGAGCCACAACAAGCCTTGATTCATCAGCTCGAGTGCCCGCCCGGATTGGGCCGCCGTAAGGCGATCGGCGTTGGCGCGGTTGCCATGCACGCTCTCCAACGCGAGTTCGCGCAAGGTTCGCACGTACTCCATGACAGCCGCCGATGCGGTGCCGCCAATCTCAAGAAGCCTTGCATCGCCCTTTTCGCTTACCACAAGCGCATTGCCCGCGCCCTTCACTATCTGGCCGTCGCTCGTTGCCGGCTCCTTGATCAGTAACGTCGGGTCGCTGCTGTACTTCAAGCCGCGGCCTGCCTGGCTGAGTTGATAGTCGATCTCTATTTGTGTCTCGACCGCCGCCCGGAAGGTACAGGCACCGTCGCTTGGATCGCCGCTTGCTGACCCCCCCGGCAGGTTCCGTACCCACACTATCGGCACGAAACCCAGGCCGTGTCTGGTGCTGCGTTCCAAATCTATTCCGGCTCCTCCAGTACCGCCAACAGCAGCCGGAGTGAACCAGGTCTCATAGGTGGCGTCCCACTGACGTTGAAACCAATAGTCAATCCCGGGATTGGCGATCTCATAACCAATATCGACGAGTCTCTGGCCAGCAACCTTATATCGTTCGGTTACTTTTGACAGAGCGTCCGGTGCATCCGGATCCCAGATTGGCGTGAGATATGTGGTGTCCAGTACCTGAAAGAATATGCGCTTGCGGAGGACTTTCATGAGAATTGCGACGGAGCCGACCGAGCCACGGATCGCGGCCTCCGTCATAATCTGGTTAAGCCGCGCCTCTTTGGCAATATCCGAGAGAACCGACTGGACAGTCGAATCCGTGCAGTCGATCGTCGGAAAATGACCCTCGCTGAACAATAAAGATACGCTATCCTCGACGACGGCTCGGGACAGGCCATAGCGTACGCTCGGTCGGCGCATCCGCAAAGGGATATAGTCGCCTCCGAGGCTACGCTCCTCGTGAAATCGGTGCGGCAGGACGTCGTAAAAAGTGCCATTTAGTACCCGATGCAGGATGTCGAGCATCCGCGTGCGTGGCGAATAGTCCGCGTCCCGGGGGATCATATCGCAGATCGTGTCGAACATCGCACCCTTGCATTCAATGTTAAAGCGCGGAGGCCCGGTCCCTGTGGATTACCTCACCATGTGCGGCACCACCAGCAACTGCGCCGGCGCGCCAATATCCAGCAACATGTCGAAGGCGTGTGACAGCGCATCGACTTGGTCATCTTTGCGGCCATATGGAAAATCGCGTAACTCTTCCAGGAAGGCGCTGTTCCAATTGGCCCGGACAAGGGCGACGTTGCCGGCTTCGATCTGGGAGGCGACCGGCACCGCCCGGGTTATTTTCGAACCCGTTTCCCGTGACGGCGCCACATGATGGCCGGCGAGCCGGCTGGTTAGATATGCGACTTGGCTCTTGCCTGCTTGACCGGGATCTTCAGGCAGACCGATAATCACGCCGCGTCCGTCAGCCCGTGCCGCCGTGGCGATACTTTCCTCCACTTCGCGCGGGGTTCCGCGCAACCGCACGACATCCAGCACTGTGTATCGCCCTGAATCATGTCGCGTCAGCTTCACCCCGACGGTCCAGTCAGGGTCATTGCTGCCCGTAGTTGCGGTGGATGCGAGATCCCATGCTCGCACGACGGGCCCGGGCGGTCCCGGCGGTGGCGCGTCGATGAATTCGAGGCAGCCGACCTTGAACAACGTCCCTGCGTCCGGCCGCGGCGACTGCTGGAATTGCGCCAACCACGCGCGTTCACCGACCGATGCGCGACGGCGCTGGAGCGCTGGAATATCCTCCCATTCGGGCCAGAGCGGCTCACCAGGGGCACGGTTTAGCTGGTCTCCGTCCTCTGCCATTGCCGACAGCCTCAGACAATGCCACTCGTCCTGATTATGCGCGAGCAGTCGGCCACAAACGTCGTCCTGATGCCAACGGGTCATAATCAGCACAATGCGTGCCTTTGGCTTCAGGCGTGGAACGAGATCAGACCGATACCAGTCCCAAATGCGGTTCCGGTGGGCCGGACTGTCCGCCTCAGCCTGCGACTTGACAGGATCGTCAATGATCGCAAGGTCGGCGCGGCGCCCGATCATCGCACCACGAATGCCGATCGCATAGTATTCGCCGCCCGACGAGGTGGACCAGTGCGAGTTGGCACGATCGCGGGTCGCTATGTCGTACCCCAGCGAATGCGCCTCCTCGGCTATGATGGAGCGGGCCCGGCGTCCGAAATATGTGGCGAGACTCGCCGTGTGTGAGGTGGCAATGATCGAGTCCCGCGGGTGCCGCATGAACCACCAGGCTGGAAACAGAACCGATGTGTAGGTGGATTTCGCGGATCCCGGCGGCATCTGTACCATTAGCCGATCTATATCCCCGCAGCTAAGCGCCTCAAGTTGTTCCATCAGCAGGCGATGGTGTTTCGCAGGTTTCTGGCCGTGGCCGCGGATGGCTGCCTCAACCCACTCGACCAAAGTACAACAGGCTTGATCCAGGACAGTCACCACCTCGCCACCGTCCGTTCCATTTTGCCGTGTTTTGCTTGGCCCGCATCCGCGCGTTTTCGCGCCGGATCGCGCTGGCCGCATTATTCATGATCACGCGATTTGAGGTCGGCTCGGATCGAATAGCCGATCCCGCAATTGGCCGGTTGCACGCAGCTTCACGCTGGCCCTCCCCTTTTCGCGGGTGGCGCTGCTAACAATCGGCGGCGCCGATGTACCGTGGTGGCAGAGCTCGCAGCAGCGATTCTGGCGTTGTGTGCCGATCGCGCCATCATACCCAAACTTATACAGGAGATTGGGGTGTTCGGTCAAGCCTTCTTTCCTAGTCGCCGCGATTTTTCCCTGGATGGGGTCGTTGGCTTCGCGGGCCTGTTGGTTCTGGCAGCCTGCGTCGGAGGTCCGGGTGGGCGCCTGCATTCCGGTCTGGTCTGGCCTTGGGGTCGGCCAGAAGGGCATTGGGTTGGCCCGGTAACTCCGCTCGATCCCGATTGTGGGTCGCGATCTACCGGGCTGATGTCGATAGGCACTGGTACGTTTGCCTTCGACCCGTTCCAAAGCACAATCGTGCTGAACGGCAAGCTTGACCCCGCGGGTGATCTCACGGGCGAGTTGGTTCGTCCTGCACCGGCAAGCAGGCCGATCGCAATCGGCTTTCTGGGCCGGATTCGGTATTCGCCGGGCGTGAGCCGTGTCGTCGGCACCCTCACATCTGGCCGGTGCCATTGGTCTGTTGTCCTGATTCCCGCTTAGCTGTCGGCCAGGTTCGGCCTAATCACGGATTTTCACGATCTTTTCCCGCCAACTGACGGCGAACTGACCGTTGTGGAACTTTAACAAGCCACGCTTTGGTCGCACACTCGCTAATGCCGCCGGCAGCGCTGAAAAAGTTTGGCGAAACCGCGCGACGGGCAATTTATGGAGACGATGATGACCTACATGCAGCGTTTGATCGAGATCGGATCGCCCGACAGCACACACGAGATGAAGCCGATCCAGCGGCATCCGCTACTGCTCGTAGTCGAAGATGGAGATGCGATTGCGGCCACGCTGCAACCAATATGCGACTTCCTCGATATCGCTGTTGAGCGGCTTCCCAGCGAGCATGACCTGATCACCGCGCTGCGGAACTATCGGCCGATGGGCGTGGTCGCCCATCTGGATTGTCACGGGCAGGACGGTTGCCATGTCATGATGACCGTCGCGCAGCACGACCGAAGCTTGCCGATCCTGCTCCTCACCGGCGATGATCCGGCGCTGGCCGGCGCAGCCGACGCGGTGGAAGAACTGTGGAAACTCGATGCGGTAGTAAAGTTTCCCAGACTGCCCGGCATGGGCGCCATCGTCGATTTCCTGTTTCGAGCGGGTCGCAAGGGGCGGTGTACCCGACTAGTGCCCGTGTAACTTAGTCCCTTCGTGGCTCTTGGCACGACCCGCGGCGGGACACATGGTTTGGCGCCGTTTGCGGGCAGCCACTGCATACCCGCCGAAAGCCCGCTGCGGGTCCTCGTTCGGGACGACAATAGTCGAATGGTAGTCCGCCCAGTCGCCGTCCTGCAATCCGCCCATCTCGCCGGTGAACGTCATGGACGATAGGATATCGTCGGAATACGCGATGTGCTGCACCGGTTGGAGCTGCAGGAATGGAAAGTCCGCGCGCAGCCTCACGGGTGCGTGGGTGCGCGTGAGGCGCAGATTGGTGAACAGCGGGCCGAACCATCGGTCAGTTGCCACGATGCCCTCGTAGAGACTAAAGCCACTCGGTGCCGGAAGGTTTGCCGGCGCGCGAAGAAGCAGATGCCACCCGGGAGCGGTGCGTGCGATCAGACCAGTCCAGATTTGCAGTGTCCCAGGCTCGGGCAAAGCTGTGAGAAACGGCGGTGAACGGTCCTGCAGCACCGGAGGGACGATGGCATTGAACTGCGCCGCAAAGCCGGGGAATTGGGCTGATGGCGTCAACGGCAGCCAATCGGAAACCCCGTCGTACTGCCAAAAGATATCTGCTCCATCCCACAACAGCATCAGGTCTAGTGGTGGGAACGCCCACCATCCAAAGGCGGTTGCGCTGGTGACGGCCTCGCAATAACGATACGCACGCGTGGGCAGCGTTCCGGCGGCCGAGCGATCGGCCCGCTGGGGCGCACGACCTTGTTCGATCAGACGATAAAGCCGCACAATCGCATCAGGAGATCGGGACATTGCGGAACGCTCGCAGGACAGGCGTTGACAAAATTGGGACGGAAACGGCCCGGCGAACGAACGAGATCAAGGCGCCGGGCCGCAACCTGGCTTAGGCTGCCTGCCGGCTCGTCGGCAACCGATACGCGCCGCCCAGGCGGATTTTGCCCTTGTCGGCGACCGCCGGCCGTACGACCAAGGCGCCACCGAGAGTCCCATCACGGCGAACCTCACTGGTATCGGCGGCTGCAATCACCGCTTGGCCAGAAATGGCCTTCGCAACAGACTTCATAGCGTTTTCCCTTCCAAAGATGACCGTTCGTCAGCCCGAGCGTTCGCACGAAGCGAGCCTCCTACCGCGCCCAAACGCGCGCGGGGCGGATCGATTGGCTCGATCCGCCCCGTGGGAGCGCAATTGCGAGTATGAGGAAGCGCCTGACGGGTGGCACAGTACGCCCGTTGACGAGAGAGGCGATAGCCCAAAGGATCGGACCGTGTCAAGCTTTATTTTCCTATGGCCCCGCTCCACGCTGCGGCGACCGATTCAGGCGTTTTGGCCCGAGGTCCTGCCTCGGGGATAAATATCGGCGTGCGCCCCGCGCGCCGGTTCTCGGGCGGCGCGAGAGTGGCACACGGCATTGGTGTGTGACTGTTGCAAACCAGCCACGTATAGGGTAATGTCTCTATATATCGTCCCGGGTAGGTTGTGGTTTGTTGGTAAACCAATATCAGAGCGCAGACCTTGCCATTCACCGGTCAAACGGGTCGGATGCCGGGGGCCTCGCGATCAGTCAGAATCCTCCGGCCTTCCGGGTAATTTTGTTCGGGAGAATGCGGCTCGACGATACGGCTGGCCGATCGATCCTGCCTCGATCCAGGAAGACCCGGGCTCTGTTGGCGATTCTCGCCCTCTCGCCGGGGCGCGCTGTTCTCCGCACTCAAATCACCGCCCTTCTGTGGAGTCTTCGCGAGAAGGAGCAAGCCCACGCCTCGCTACGACAAGCAGTGCATGAACTGCACCAGGCATTCAGTGCGGCCGGCCCGGGTCTTTTGCGCACCGATCGCAACCACTTGGCGTTGGATGATGCTTGCTTCTGGGTGGATGCTTTGGTGTTCATGGGCGCCACGCCGTCGCACAGCGAATTGCTGGATCTGTTTTGTCGGCCACTCCTCGAAGATCTTCAGGGTCTGGACCCCGCGTTCGACCGCTGGTTGGCCGATCAGACCGGGCGGCTGGCGCAGATCGCCCGAACGATCGGCGAAACCATCCTTGTTGAGCAGCAAGACGCCAGTGGAATTCGCAAGGCAGCCGAGCAACTTCTCAGGATTGATCCGGCGCACGAAGGTGCCTGGCGAGCGGTGATCGGCCACCACCTCGATCGTGGCGATCATCCCGCCAGCCTGGCGGCCTACGAGCGCTGCCGGTCCGCGCTGGCGCAAGGCGGGCAACTCGTGCCTTCGCGCGAGACTGAGAGTTTGGTCGAGAATATCCGGCGGCGCCCCTCCCCCCTGCGTGAAGGCGCGCGGCACCAACCGCGCGGCGACACCGGAACCAATCGCGCAGGTCGCGGAGTGCGTCTCGGGGTGATGCCGCTCCGTAGGATGGAACCGGGTGCGGAAGGCGAACTGGCACTCGCGTTGGTGGAGGAGATTACCGCCGCGCTCGCTCAGTTCCGCTGGATCACCTGCATCGCAAACGTCACTCTGGGGGACCTTGAGGGAGATGACCGGCAGCACCGGTTGCGACGCCCGCCGTCCAACCTGGATTTTATTCTCGACGGCACAATACAACGCGATGGCACTCGGGTTCGCATTATCGCGCGCCTTAGTGATATCCGAACCGGCGGAACGGTTGTGTGGGCGCGCCGCTTCGATCGGGGCATTGCCGACATCTTTGTCCTGCAGGACGAAATCGCGGCCGAGACCGCGGCCCAGATCGATGCTGCGCTCCTGTTGTGGGAAGGCGAGCGCGTGCGTTCCCGACAATTCGCGGATCCGGACGCGCTGGAGCTCATGCTTGGAGCCATTCCGGCTATATATCGGCTCGAACAAGACGGGTTTCGCGACGCGGGTGACGTTCTGCAAGCCTCGTTGGCGCTCGACCCCGGAAACGCTACGGCACACGCTTGGCTGGCTTATTGGAATTTGATCCTCGTCGGCCAAGGTTGGGCGCCCGACGCTGCCGCGGCGACTGCGCGGGCGGCTGAACTGGCGGAACGTGCAGTGAGGTTGGATGCGAGAGACGCTCGAGCCATGACCCTCGCAGGCCATGTCCGCGCCTTTCTGGGCAAGCGTCCCGAAGAGGCGCGCACGCTGCACGATCGAGCCATCGCCCTCAATCCTAATCTGGCACTCGCTTGGTGCTTGTCGGGCCTGACGTACAGTTATCTGGGCGACCATGCGGAAGCGACGCGTCGGATACACAAGGCCCAGCGACTGTCACCCCATGACCCGCACGGATTCTTCTTCGATACGGCGCTGACCATGCCCAGCCTGCTGCTGCGGGAGTACGGAACGGCGGCAGCCATCGGCCGACGGGCGATCACGCTGAATCCCGCCTTCTCATCCTCTCTCAAGGGCCAACTCGCTGCGCTTGGTCATCTCGGGCACGAACAGGAGGCAGCAGAGGTGCGCGGACGTTTGCTGGCGCTGGAGCCGGATTTCTGCGTCAGGGATGCGACCGCCCGATCCCCCATGGTGCGGGATGAGGACATTGGCCTCTATGCCGATGGGTTGCGGCGCGCCGGTCTGCCGGAATGACGTGGCCTCCGCTTTTTCTACAAGGAGCCGCCCCCGATCGGGGGCACCGCATCGGTCATCCCGGCGAGTACCTCGGCCACGTGGCGGGCCTTGACGCTGTGCCCTTCCCGCGTGAGGCGGCCGGCCAGATTCAGCAAGCAACCAAGATCACCAGCCAGGACCGTCTGGGCGCCGGTAGCGACACTGTCGCGTGCCTTGTCTGAAACCATCCGCTCCGAGATCTCCGGATACTTGACGCAAAAGACACCGCCAAAACCGCAGCAGATTTCCGGGTCAGCCATTTCGACAATCTCAACGCCCATCCCGCGCAGCAACTGCCGGGGCTGCTGCTTGATGCCGAGTTCGCGCAGCCCGGAGCAACCGTCGTGATAGGTCACGGGACCGCCGCCATACCGCGCTCGAGGCCGCTCCATCCCCAGCACGTCGGTTAGAAAACTGACCAACTCGAACGTTCGGGCCGCAAGCGAGTCAGCACGCGCGCGCAAACTGGGATCGTCGTCGAAGAGGTGGGGCAAGTGTTGCTTCAGCATGCCGCCACATGACCCGGACGGCGCCACCACATAATCGTAGCCGCCGAACGCATCCAGGATCTCACGTGCCAGGTCGCGCGCGGTCGCCCGGTCTCCCGCGTTGTAAGCCGGCTGTCCACAGCAGGTCTGGGCGCGTGGCACCTCTACTTGGCAGCCGGCCTCCTCAAGCAGACGGATCGCCGCAAACCCGATGCTGGGGCGGTGAAGATCGACCAGGCAAGTCACGAACAGGCCGACACGAGGACTGCCCGCACGGGGTTTGCCGACCGGTTGTCCGATTGGGGGCTTGCCAACCGAGGGCTCGCCGGCGGGCGGTTCGACTGGAGCCATGGAGAACTCGGACCCGGCGAGCCGGTCAGGCGCTGCGGGCGGAAACAAGACGCCAGGTCGGGTCGCGCGTCGACAGATCTCGCTCGAACGTCCAGAGATCGGTGATCTCGGTCACCGCGTCGGTTCCGGCGATGGGCTGAGTGTCCTTGTCCTTCGTCAGGCTGACTTGGTCGGACACGAACCGCACGGTTACCACCGCGACGCTGCCGCGCAGTTCGGCCTCCTCGATCGCCACCGTTTCCATGCGGCGAATTTCGCTTACCTGCACATGGCCGGCGGCCTCGCGGGCTTCGATCGCCTGGGCGAACGCACGATATGTGTCGTCCGACAGAAGCGCCCGCAGCGTGTTCCGATCGCCGCTGGCGAAGCCGCCGACGATGATCCTGAACGCCTTTTCCGCCCCGTCCAGGAAACGGGCAGCGTCGAATGTCGGGTCGATGGCACGCATGCGTGCCACGGCCTGCCCGGCGGGGCCCTCGGGATCCGGCAGCGGCCGGCTGGGCGTCAACGACGGCGGTTCGGCCCGGCCCTCGATCACCGGGCCTGCGGCCGCCGCTGGTCCCGGTGCCGGATGCACCTGAGGAGGCCGCTCATACCCCGTGCGCCGGCCCAGGATGCTGCGCAGGCGGAGCACAAGGAACGCCGCGATCATCCCGAACAGGACCAGATCCAGTGGAAATCCGCCGCTCGCACCCATGTTGCCTGTCTCCCTGTTCCGACAGATAGGCGCGCCGGGGTCGCGAGACAAACGAAACCGTCGGTCGCCCGGGTTGCCGGCCCACGAAACGGCCTGTATGGCCGCAGCATGATCCTGCTGCGCCACGGGCAGAGCGAGTTCAACCTGCACTTCACTGCCACCCGGCGTGATCCCGGGATCGTTGATCCCAGGCTGACCGCGCTCGGCCACCACCAGGCGGCCGACGCGGCGCGTCTGCTCGGTGAACAGCCGGTCGCGCGGATCATCTCTTCCCCATACACCCGTGCGCTGCAGACCGCCGCGCCGCTGGCACGCGCGCTCCACGTGCCGGTTGTGGTCAATCCGATCGTGCGCGAGCGATATGCCTTCGCCTGCGACATCGGCTCGCCGCGCACCGAGTTGGAGCGCGCTTGGCCCGAGCATGACTTTTCCGGGCTGGACGAGGTGTGGTGGCCGGCGATCGAGGAGCCGGCCGAGGCCGTGCAGGCCCGCGCCGCCCTGTTCCGGGCCGAACTCGCGTCGCTCCCGGACTGGTCAGACACGGTCGTCGTCACCCACTGGGGCTTCATTCTGTGCCTGACCGGCCAGAGTGTTATGAACGGCACTTGGCTTCGTTGCGATCCGAACGGGCCGCCGCCCGCGCAACTCGTCTGGCGCGCTTGACCTCGGGCGTAAACTCGCAATGGCGCCGTGGTGCCATCCGTGCTACCCGGCAGCCCACCGAAACGCCTTCCCGGCGTGCCCACCCACAAGGAGAGCGTAATGTCTGAGACGACACCTTCCCCGCAGCCGGGCGGGCAGGCTCCGCAGCAACCGCTTGTCGTGAACATCCAATACGTCAAGGACCTGTCGTTCGAGGTGCCTGGAGCGCCGCAGATCTTCACGCACCTTAAGGCCCAACCCCAGGTCAACATCAACCTCGACGTGCAGGCCCGCCGCGTGCAGGACGGGCAGAGCGTGTTCGAGGTCTCGTTGATGATCCGGGCCGAGGCGCACGAGGCCGGCGGCGGCCAGGGCAACGGGCAGGCCGCGGCGGTGCCGCCGACGGTGTTCGTTGCCGAATTGACCTATGCCGGAGTGTTCACGCTGACCGGGTTGCCCGACAACGCCATTGAGCCGGTTCTGCTGGTCGAATGCCCGCGCATCCTGTTCCCCTTTGCCCGCAACATCCTGGCGGATGTCACGCGCGACGGCGGATTCCCGCCGGTGCTACTGCAGCCGATCGACTTTGTCGCACTGTGGCAGGCGCGCCGCGCGCAGGCCCAGGCGCAGCCGGCGGTGGTCGCCTGAGACCGGCGAGGCTCAGAGATCCAGCCACACCGGGTCCCTCAGCCGGCCGAGCAGCGCGGCGTGCGCTGCCAGTTCGGCCTCGGTAGGCAGGATCGGTCGCGGCGCACGCGGTCCGGCGTGGGCGTAAATCGCTACGGTGGCCGGCTCCTTCTGCGCCACCAGCGAAAGGCCGCGCTGCCGCCCGCCGGTCAGTTCGACATAGACCTCCGCCAGCAAGCGGCAGTCGAGCAGGGCGTTGTGGGTGGTGCGGGCCGAGAGGTCGATGGCGAAGCGCCGACACAACGCGTCCAGGCTGTTCGGCATTCCCGGAAACCGCTTCTTGGCCAGCGCCAGCGTGTCGATCATGCGTGCGGGCTCGAGCGGTGGCAGGCCAAGCCGGGCCAACTCGGCATTCAGGAAGCCGAAGTCGAACGGGGCGTTGTGGGCGATCAGCTTGCCGTCGCCGAAGAACTCCAGCAACGCGTCGGCGATCACGGCGAAGCGCGGCTTGCCGGCCACATGGCTGGCGGTGAGACCGTGGATGCGGGTGACGTCCTCCGGAATGTCGCGCTCCGGGTCGATCACCGCGTGGAAGTGCCGGCCGGTCGGCAGGTCGTTGACCAGTTCCAGCGCCGCGACCTCGATCACCCGATGGCCCTGAACCCATTCCAGGCCTGTCGTTTCCGTATCGAATAAAACTGCTCGGGTCATGCGCGTAAATCCTCGATAAGGCGCCGCAAAGCGCGCAGGGCATGAAACCGGGACAGGCCGGTCCGGACCACGACGTCGGCCCGGCGGCGCTTTTCCGCGTCCGGCATCTGTCGCGCGATCACCGCTGCGATGTCGGCGCCGCTCATCTTCCGGCGCTGCCGCACGCGGTGCATCTGCACGGCGCGAGGGGCGGACACCACCACGACGCGGTCCACCTGCCGCCCGCCGGTCTCGAACAGCAGTGGGATGTCCAGCACCACCACGCGGTTGCCGGCCCGGCGGGCGCGGGCGATGAAGGCGCGTTCCTCCTGGCGGACCATGGGGTGCAGGATCGCTTCCAGTTGGGCCAGCGCCTCCGGCTTGCCAAGCACCGCGCGGCGCAGGGCGGGGCGGTCCACCGCGCCTTCGTTGGCGGTGCCGGGGAAGGCTGCCTCGATGGCATGGACGGCGCGGCCGCCCCGCGCTTGCAGGCGATGGACCGAGGCGTCGGCGTCGAACACCGGGATGCGCGCCCGGCGAAACGCGTTGGCCGCCGTGGACTTGCCCATGCCAATCCCGCCGGTGAGGCCAACAATCTTCATCCGGGGAGCAGATCTGCGGCGACGAAGCGGCGCAGCGCGGCGTCCACCTGGGGATCGACGCCGAACCATGCGCGAAAGCCGGGAACCGCCTGATGCAACAACATACCCAGTCCCTCCACGGCGCGCAGGCCATGGGCGGTTGCCGCGGCGAGCAGCGGCGTCTCCAGCGGCACATAGACGATGTCGGCGACCGCCAGGTCGCGCGCGGCGCCGGCCAGGTCGAGTTGCAGCGGCGGATGGCCTTGCATGCCGAGCGAGGTCGCGTTGACCAGCAGCGCATGGTCGGCCAGCGCGTCGTCGCGGCGGTTCCAGGGGATAACGCGCAGGGTGGGCAGATCGTGCACCAGGGCCTGGGCATGCTCTGGGGTGCGGTTGGCGATGGTGACGCTGATGCCGGTTTCCAGCAGGGCGGCGGCAATCGCCCGCGCCGCTCCGCCGGCGCCGAGGACCAGCGCGGGACCCGCGGATGGATCGACGCCATGGGCACGCAGATTGGCCAGGAAGCCCCAGCCGTCGGTGTTGCTGCCGGCGATTTTCCTCCCGCGGAACACCAGTGTGTTGACCGCTCCAGCGCGGTGCGCGGCGGGGTCCACGCTGTCGCATAGCGCGAAGGCGGCGCGCTTGTGCGGGATGGTGACGTTGACGCCGGCGAAACCGGCGGCCAGCAAGCCGCGGACGGCGGAGCCGAGGTCCTCCGGGCGGATCGCCAGGGGGACGTAGGCGCCGTCGATGGCGTGACGCTCCAGCCAGAAGCCGTGCAGGCGCGGCGAGCGGGAGTGCGCTACGGGCCAGCCGATGATGCCGGCGAGTCGCGCGTGACCGGTGAGGATGGGCATGGCGGCAACATTCCCTGGCCGACGCGGAAAGATCAACCGGGGAGCAAGTGGGCAGTGCAACGAGACAATGACGCAGGGCGAGGTGGCGGCGGCGGCTTCCGCGGGGCGGCGAGGCGGAAGCATTCGATGACGCGATGCGGGCGTGGGTGGCGACCAGGTGGCGGCGTACATCGCCTCCAGCCGGTTCCTGGGCCGGAAATCGGCAAGCGGGAGCATGGTGGTGAGGCCGAGATCCGCCTGACGGTCCGTCCGGGCGTCGGCATAGCCGGGCCCGATTGCGCGGCTTCTCACTCGATCTTCCAGAACCGAGCGATCTTGCCCACCGCGGGGACCGGATTCGGTGCGGTGAACCGCGACGGCCGCCCTTCGCCGGGGCCGATCGCCCAGGCGTGGCCCATCCCGGGCAGCATCCGCAGTTCGACCGCATTGCCCCAGACGCGGTGGTGCGGCGTCTCGCGCGTCGGCGTATCCGGCAGTCCGTGCAGCGCGCACCACTGCGCCGCGAGGTTCCGCCCGTTGTCCGACGCCACAACCTGGTCCGCGTCGCCATGCCAGATCGACAAACGCGGCCACGGCCCGGCATAGCCTGGCGGTGCCACGCGGCCGGCATGCGCAACCCATTCCGCTGGGGAGATATGCGAGCCGCCATGCGCCATGCGCGCCAGCGCCTGCATGGCGGAGGTGGCGGAGCCCACCGGCAGGCCGGCGAACACGGCGCCGGCAGCGAACAACTCGGGATAGGCGGCCAGCAGGGCAGCGGCCATCGCCCCGCCGGCGGACAGGCCGGCGACGAACACCCGGCCGGGGTCGGAGTTGAAGCGGCCGGTAGCGGCGGAGACCATGGCGGCGATGGAGGCAGCCTCGCCGTGGCCGCGCCGGGTTTCGGCCGGCTGGAACCACTGGAAGCAGCGCTGGCGATGATTCGCGTCCCGCTGCTCCGGCAACAGCAGCGGCAGCCCGAGCCGGTCCGCCAGCGCGGTCCAGCCGGTATCAGCGGCAAAGTCCGTGGCGTCCTGGCCGCACCCGTGTAGCAGCACGACCAGCGGCGCGCCGGCAGCTACCGCAACTGCCGGCCAATAGAGGCGCGGACGGAGCCGCCCTGGATTCGCACCAAAGTCGCGCAGAACGACAAAGCGGCCGGGCTCCGACCGGGTAATCGCCGGCGCGGCGGGGCGGGGATCGCGCAGCCGCGCGGCGGCGACGCGCGTCGCGATGCCGAGGCCGCGGCGCAGCGACCCCAACCCGTCTGACCAATGCATGTCTGAAGCCTCCGTGGCTGACCGAGTCGATATGCTGCGGTGCAGCATCATATCAACCCGGATTGCGCCACGGTGGGCCGCGTCCAGTGACCCCCAGCCCTGTCGGCCGGCCCTACCTGCGCACCGGAATGTGCTGGTGGAAGAACGCCGCCACCTTGCCGAGCGTCGCCTCGGTCGTCCGCTCCGCTTGCTCCACGATCAGCAATTCGATGTTGCCGCCGGCCTTGCGGTAGTTGGCGGTGAAGCGCTCCGGCTCGGTGCCAGGGAAGCTGGAGTCGGCGTCGTGATAGTCGTGCACCGGATCGGGCCGGCCCTGCAGCCAAAGCGCGGGCGGGGTCGGCACCTTTTCGCCCTGCTCCAGCATCAGCATCGGGTTGCCGTCGGCCATCGCCGCCTCGGTCTTCCAGTAAAGGTCGTGGCGGCTGGGGATGTTGCCGACCCAGGCCGGCGGATTGGCGCTGTCGCGCGCCCGCAGCGCGTGGCGATAGCGCGAGAGCGGGTTGATCACCGGCCACAGCATGGCGACGGCGCGCAGGCTGGCATCCACCTCCGGCGCGGCGGAGGGCAGCTTGATAGCGGCGTAGCGCGGATCGTTCGGCCGCATCGCCGCGAGCATGGCGAGATGGCCGCCGCTAGATTGGCCGGCGGCGCCGATCAGGTCGGCGCGGGTGTTCAGCTCCCCGGCGTTCGCCTTCACCCAGCGGATGCCGTAGTTGATGTCGGCCAGCGAGGTCGGATAGCCGTCGCCGGCATGGCGGAAGTCGATCGCCGCGACGGCAAGGCCGTTGCGCGCCAGGGCCTCGGCGTAGGTCTGGCACTCGTTCAGGTCGCCGTTGCACCAGGCGCCGCCGTGCAACTCGACGATGGCAGGGAACGGCCCCTGGCCTTGCGGGACGAACAGCCGCGCCATGAGGCGACGGTCGCCGTGGCGCAGATACTCGACGTCACGCGTGGTGAACTCGTAGGTCTTGGCTGGCATGGTGCAGTGCTCCTCCTGGATTTGTTGTGCTGGGTGTCCTGGCGGCAATCCTAGCGGGTTTTCGGCGCCGCGTCATGGGCGCGCAATTCAGGGCGCGCAATTCTGGGTAGCAGGTGGGGCCGGATGTCGGCGAAGGGTGCGCGGGGCAAACGGGTTGCCCGACGGGGCCGCAGGTGCTGGTCGCCGGTCTTGTCAAACCCTGACAATAGATCATGATGTGCGCCAGGAGGTCGTTCAATGGCCAATACAGGCAGAAACTTCAGTCTCACGGACCATCAGCAGCGCTTTGTCTCCGAGCAAGTCGCCAATGGTCGGCATGCCAGCGGAAGCGAGGTCATTCGGGAGGCGCTTCGCCGCTACGAGGACGACATCCTGCGTGAACAGGCTCGCCTGGCCGCGTTGAACAAGCTGGCCGAGGAGGGGGAGGCCGCCTACGCACGCGGGGACTACACAAGACTGTCCGGCCGGGAGGAAGTGCGCGCGTTCATCCGCAAGAGCGGCGCGCGTGCCGCAAGCCGCAGTCCGGAGAACGTCGCCTGAGCCTGCGCGATGTCCGGTTCACCGGCCCGGCAGAGCGCCAGTTGGACGAAATCCTGGGACGGAGCGAGGCGGAGTTCGGCGCTCTCGGCCGACGGCGATATGAGACACTGGTCGAGCAAGCCTTGGTGGACTTGCTCCAGGACCCGGAACGTCCCGGCGTTGCAATCGTCGCTGGCCGCATTCATTACTACCTTAGATACAGCAGGCGCCGCGTTCCGAGGACTCCAGGCAAGATCGGCCGCCCTCGCCATCTGATCATCGCCCGCGTCATCGGTGAGTCCCTTGTCGTGCTGGCCTTGGCGCACGACAGCATGGACGACGAACTCAGGGCACGCATCCAGGAGGGGGAGGCCAGTATCGGAGGGTAGCGGCCGGCGACTGATTCCACTGGAAGGTCTCCGGTCGCTTTGGGTGGAGAGCGGACATCAGGTCCCACCGCGGGCCGTCTGCTTCCGGGCTATAATGGGCCTGGTTGGGGGCACGAAGCCGTACCCGAAAACAGATGGGAGCCCCGCCTGGGCGGTGGTCCGTACAATCCGAAGCCCGAGCCCGACACCATAATAGACGCCAGCCCGGCCGCCGCAATCGCCGCACTGTCCGCCAACAAGGTTCGTCGCTTCACCGTTCAATTCAAGCCTCCTTGGCGGGCGTAACAGCCATCCCGCAATGCGAAACTCCGCGAGGGTTGATCGCACGGCCGGTTAGTCTTACTGCAAGGGTGGTTGACGCTCTTTTATCAGCCTGCCTGCGGCAGGGCTTCGAACCGTACCGCGACGGCGGCGCTGGCGATCACCGCTATGTCGCCCGAGGTGTCGTCGGGCACGTCCAGGCCGCCCTTCACCACCTTCACCGTCGCCTTGCCGTGCGGCAGCGACGCCTGCACCGCGGCGGCATCCACCTTGTCGGGGTGCTGCACGCCGATGGTGACCTCCACCAGCATCGCACGCGAGTCCAATTCCAGCGAACGAATCAGGCTGAGCGAGCTGTGATGCAGCGCGTCCTGCACCGCGCGCAGCGCGGCCTTGGTGTAGTCGCCGCCGTGCAGGTCGTTGCCGGATCCCAATTCGAGAATGACGCGTTTGGATGGCATGCGTTGTCCCTCCCGTCAGGCGATGTCGAGGCGCACAACCGCCGCGGCATGCGCGATCAGCGTGCTACCGGTGCCGGCGTCGTTGGGAATTTCCAGGCCGCCGTCAACGACTTTCACGGTCCCCGTGCCGTGCGGCAGGATCGCCAGGACCGCTGCTTTGTCCACTTGCTCGGGGTGCGGCACGCCGATGGTCACCTCCACCTGCATGGAGTCGACGTGCTGGCCCAGCGCGTCCGCGACACTCAGCGAGTTGTGCCATAGTGCGTCGCGCAGTGCGCGCACCGCCGCCTTGGTGGGTTCGGCGCCGCGAATGTCGGTTCCCATGCCGATTTCGAGCACCATGCGCTTCAGGGTCATGTTCGGGTCACTCCGGCGTGTCTTGCGGATTGCAATAGCGGACATGCGGCGGCCGAGGTGTCAAGCGCGCGAGCAGTTTGATGCTTGCGGCGCCGGCGCTTGAACGGTCATGCAGCATCGCTGCTGCCGGTTGGCTGGTTCATGGATGCCGTCGCCGGTTCGTGCCGACGGCAATCCGGCAGGATTCCAACACGGAGGAAGAACGAGAATCACGGAGCGCCACGAAGCAGCCCGGCGGTAAGATCGACGAAGGGGTCTGGCTGGATGTTCGCGGCCAACAGATCGACTGCATGCTGCCTGATGACAATGCAATCCCACCTGACCGTGATCCATTGCTGCCGCGCGATGGTCAGGTCAGCCGTGCGGTATCCGTGGCCCGATGCGTTCTCGCAGACGTTCTCCGGGAACCTGACTCCGAGCGTGTTGCCGACCCAGATTTCGCAGCCGATGCCGGATTCCGGCAGTCGGGCGACCCCAGTTTCATCGGTGTGCATGTGCGGTTGAAATTCCTCCTCTGCGGTGCTTGTTCGTTTCCGGGTTCGCGGGCAGGCAAAGTTTACGCCGGTCATTGCTAAGATCCGATGAAGGACTCTGGCCGGTTTGACAGGTTTCCCCCACCTGACCGCGATTTTCGGGTTGCCAGGCGTGGAATTCCATCCAGCGGAATCCCGGCGCGCGCGAAGCGCCTTGAACTTTGCCTCCGGTCACCGTGCGGACCACCATTCGGACGAACCCGCTTCCCCGCGAACGCCAGGCGGCGGTGTTGCCGGGTGACCAGACGATCCATGGGACGCGGTGGCGGAAGGCGCAACACCGCCGCCGCACCGCAATGGCGGATGACGCCGCGCGCATCCGCCCTACGGGCAGCGCCCGTGCTTATGCTCGTCGTACCGCCCGCGTATAAGCCCGCCGCATGACCCCCGGCATTGCCTCCGCCCTTCTGCCGCTGCTGCGATGCCTGGACGCAGAGCATGCGCACGACCTGGCGTTGCTCGCGCTGCGGTGCGGGCTGGCGGGGCGCGACGCGGCGGCGGACGATTCGGCGCTGGCGATCGACGTGCTTGGACGGCGGTTCGGCAATCCCATCGGGCTGGCCGCGGGGTTCGACAAGAACGCCGTTGCCGTCACCGCGCTGATGCGGCTCGGGTTCGGCTTCGTGGAAACCGGTACCGTCACGCCTCGGCCGCAATCGGGCAACCCGCGTCCGCGGCTGTTCCGGCTGGCGCAGGATGGGGGGGTGATCAATCGGATGGGGTTCAACAATGCGGGGATCGAGGTGTATCGGCGCCATCTTGCGGCGCTGAGCGGCCGGCGGGTGCCGCTGGGGGCCAATGTCGGCATCAACAAGGAGGGCGCCGATCCGCCACGCGACTATCCCGCGCTGATCGCCGGCGTCGCGCCGCTGGTGGATTACGCGGTGATCAACGTGTCGTCTCCCAACACGCCCGGGCTGCGCGACCTGCAAGGCGAGGCGCAGCTTCGCGCCATCCTGCGTGCCGTGGCCACGGTGCCGCATCGCCCGCCGGTGCTGGTGAAGATCGCGCCCGACCTTTGCGACGATGGCCTGGCGGCGATCGTGGAGACCTGCACCGCGGAGGGCGCGCAGGGCCTGATCGTCTCCAACACCACAGTGGCGCGGCCGCCGGGCCTGCGCTCGCCGCGCGCGCGGGAGGCTGGCGGATTGTCGGGCGCGCCGCTGTTCGCGCTGTCCACCCGGGTGCTGGCGCGCGCCTTTCTGCTGGCGCGCGGGCGGCTGGTGCTGATCGGCGTGGGCGGGGTCGCCAGTGGCGAGGATGCGCTGACGAAGATCCGCGCCGGGGCCTCGCTGGTGCAGCTCTATACCGCGTTCGCCGCCGCCGGGCCGGCGCTGCTGCCGCGGATGAAGCGGGAGCTGGTCGCCGCCTTGCGCGCCGGCGGATTCGCCCGCATCCAGGCGGCGATCGGCACTGGCGCCGCGCAACTCGCAGGACCCGTTTGAATGCAGCACCTCTCCGGTTTTTCCCTCCTGGCCGAGCGCTATGACGGGTTCGTGCTCGATCTGTGGGGGGTGATCCATGACGGCGTGAACGCCTTCCCGCACGCGGTGGACTGCCTGCGCCGGCTGCGTGACGGGGGGAAGCGCACGCTGCTGCTGTCCAACGTGCCACGGCCGAACGACGCGGTGCGGACCATGATGCGCGGCATGGGGATCGAGGACGGGCTGTACACCGACATCCTGACCAGCGGGGAGGCGGTGCGCCGTGCCTTGCAGTCGCCGCCGGACCTGTGGTGGGCGGAGCTTGGGCAGCGGGTGTTCCATCTCGGCCCGGCGCGTGATCTTCCAGTGCTGGAGGGATTGCCGTTGGTGCGCGCCGATGAGCCGGCGGCGGCGGATTTCGTGCTGAACACCGGGCCGGACGACCACCGCAATCCCACCGACCTTGGCGCGTTCGAGCAGGTGCTGCGGGATTGCGCGCGGCACCGGCTGCCGATGATCTGCGGCAACCCCGACCTGGAGGTGATCCGCGGCGGGGTGCGGGTGCTGTGCGCCGGGGCGCTGGCGGCGCGCTACCGGGAACTGGGCGGCGACGTGCGGTCGCTGGGAAAACCCGACCCGGCGATCTACCAGCCGGTGCTGCAGGTGCTCGGGCTGCCGCCGGAACGGGTGCTGGCGGTGGGCGACGCGCTGCGCACCGACATCGCCGGGGCCGCCGCGGTGGACCTGGCCGCGTGCTGGGTGCTGGACGGGATCCACGGCGCGGCACTGCGGCTCGCGGGCGGTGGGTTCGACACGGCGGCGGCGGAGCGTGAGGCGATGGAGGCGGGGTTGGCGCCTGTCGCGACGCTGCCGCGGTTCGCGTGGTAGCCGGAGCGATGCCATCCGGGCCGGAGCGTCGTGGGTCGGCCCGGGGGGAGATTCGGATCGGGCGTCTCACGGGCGTCTCGTTTGGCGCGATGCGAGATTGAGTCGCGTGGAGTGGGAGGCGCCGGCGGCAGGGGTTACTATTGCGGGGTGGTTGCAGCATGGTTGGGCACTGGGCACGTCGTCATTCCCGTTTTCGCTTGGGTCCAAGCGGGATGGCGTCCCGCTCGCGCGGGAAGGACGCAGGGGCGGCGGCCATCCCGGTCAGGCGAAAGGTGTTCTAATCAGGACGACTGCAGGCGTCTCATGGGCGTCTCGTTTCGTGTTGTGTGGGATTGAGTCGCATCGGGCGAGAGGCGGTTGGGGGTTGGTTGGTTGCGGTTCCCTCGATCGGCGGTGCCGGCGTGCGGCAGTGCGAGGATTTTTAGCACGGAGCTAGTGCGGAGGGGCACGGAGGCCACAGGCGTCGGAGCGGTTCCGCGTGCGGGGGACCGGCCGGACGATGGTGGCAGATGGATCGGCCGGCGGGTCGGCCGGTGGATCGAGAGTACGCGGGAAAGAGTTGCGTGGCGGTGGGCAACGGCCCCGGCTTTCCGCCGGTCCGGAAGCGGTGCGACGCGGTGGGCCTGCTCCGCCGCGCGGCGGAGCAGGCCAGGTTGGCCGCCAGCGCTGCATGCGCCCGGACTCCGACGGCCCTCCACCGGGTCTCCGTGGTGAAAATCCTTGCGCTGCCGCATCCCGCACGGACTTTCGGGACGGGGACCTGGCCTCAGAGCGCGAAAATGTATCGGTCAAATCGGGCCAACACCCATTATCCAGTGATTCGCGCGACGATTGATCCCTACATATGGTAGTTTCGTGATGGCATTCTGATAGATTTTCACGCTCTCACGCCGTGGCGGTGTTCTGACTGTCGAGGGCGCGCAGGGCCGGGCTGGTGCCGGTGACGATGGCATGCACCAGGTCGTCGTCGGGAGGGCCGTAGGTGCAGTCGGGCGGCAGGCCGCCGTAGCGCCGGATCTCCCGGGCGCGATTGGGATAGACGACGGCGTAGTAGTCGGCCTCGGTGGGCAGGTCGCGGGGTGGGTCGTCTGGGTCGGCCGGCGTCGCCATGGGGCGGGACCGGCGTGGCGCCGGGGGCGGCACGGGCGCGGCGGGGGCCGGCAGGTGTGTGGCGACTGGCGCAGGGGCGAGGGCGGGCGGCGGCGGTTCGGGGGACGGTGCCGATGGCTCGGCCGGTGGCGGAGAGGCGGGCGCGGGTGGTTGTGCGAGCGGCGCGGGGTCGGGGGCGGGCGGCGGCGGTTGTTCGGCGGACGGTGCCGGCTCGGAGACGGACGCCAGCGGCTGGGCGGCGGCCGGTGCCAGCGGCCGGGCGGCGGCCGGTGCCGGCGGTGCTTCGGCGGGCATGGCCGGCAGCGGGCCGGCGGCCAGCGCCTGCTGCATCGAACTTGTGACGATATGCTGCGTCCACTCGTCGGCGTTGAGCGCGGCGCTGTTCTGCTCGC
>Ga0307372_10002928_pt1 | contig 27794 bp, 30 predicted proteins | sample OX1MG_FD_202533 | JGI IMG/M metagenome (GOLD analysis project Ga0307372, IMG submission 202533) | Soil microbial communities from Risofladan, Vaasa, Finland - OX-1 | ecosystem: Environmental > Terrestrial > Soil > Coastal area > Acid sulfate soil | place: Finland: Risofladan, Vaasa | collected... | reverse complement strand
CATCCACTCGGCCACCGTGGCGATCTGGCTCGCCCCCTTGGCCGGGTACCACTCGAAAGACTGCCGGGCGGCGTCCATGGCCTGCTGCCGGTCGGGGGCGCACAGGGCCATGGTGAAGGTGGCGGCATGGTTGTTCACGAAGGCACCGAGAGGCGTCGTGCACTGCTGCACGGCGGCCCGGTAGATGTCCACCTTGGCCTTGATCTCGGCCGGCGAGATGCCCACGGCGAACGAGCACAACCCCAGCCCGAGCTCACCGACCTGACGGTGTCCCTCCTCGCTGGTCGTCGCCCCCCAGATGGGGGGGTGCGGCTTCTGCAGCGGCTTGGGCAGCACCCGCCGCTTGGGCATATTCCAGAACTCCCCGGAAAATTCATACTCGTCGTTCGTCCAGCAGCCGACCACATGGCCGATGGCCTCCTGCCACATGGCCCGTGTCTGGGCCGGGTCGACCCCGAAGCCTTCCAGCTCGGCCCGGGTGGCCGACCGACCGGTCCCGAAGTCGACCCGGCCGTCGGAGATCAGGTCGAGCACGGCCACCGACTCCGCCGTCCGCACCGGATGGTTGTAAGGCTGGGGCATCAGCCTGACCCCGTAACCGAGACGCATCCGGCTCGTCTGGGCGGCGATGGCGCCGTACAGGATCTCCGGGTTCGAGCAGTGGGAGTACTCGGACAGGAAGTGGTGCTCCACCGTCCAGAAGGCGTCCCAGCCGAACCGCTCACCGGCCAGGGCCTGCTCCAGCGTGTTCTTGTAGGCCCGGTGTTCCGATTCGGCGTCCCAGGGCTCGGCCACGGGGATCTCGTAGAAGAGGGCGAACTTCATCTCGCTGTCCTTTCGGATCGGTCGGAATCAGGTTCCATCACCTTGGATCAGGTCGGATCAGCCGGCCAGGCCGGAGATCAGATGGTCGTCCACGAAGCAGCGGATGGCGTCGGGGTCGTCGATGTCGAAGGTCACCGACGGCATCACGGCGAACGAGAGCATGGCCCGGACGATCCATTCACCGGCCCGCCGGTGGTCGAGCCCGCTGCGGATCTCCCCGCGTCGCTCGGCGTCGGCCAGGAAGGGCAGCCAGAAATCGATCCACTGGCTGAGCAACCGGTCGTCCTGCGCGCTCAACAACGTGGCCAGCAGGCTGTCGCCCTCGGCCGGCAACCGCAGAGTCAGCAGTTCGTCACCGAGATGCTGCCGGATGAACACCGCCGCCTCGCCGACCTGGCCGGCCAGGGTCCGGCGACTCCGGACGGCCGTTTCGCTGCTGGCCACGAACCGGATGGCCAACCGGGCCAGCACCGCATCGACCAGACCGGCTCTGTCCCCGAAGTGGAAGTAGACCGACCCCCGTGACACCCCGGCCTGTATGGCCACGTCGGTCATCGAGACCCGCCGGAGCCCGAGCCGGCTCATGCACGCCTCGGCGGCGTCGAGGATCCGCTCCTCGGTCTCCGAACCAGCCGCCCCCGGCTCTGCCGGTCCGGCCACCGTCGTCGTCCGGCTGCTCACCGCCCGACTGCCATCAGAGCCCGACTGCCATCAGAGCCCGACTGCCATCAGCGACTGTTTCCCTCGTCGTCCCGGCCCACCCAGGGGGAAGCCTCTTGACCCGTACAATTGAACAACTACTATCAGTTTGTTCAAAGCAGGGCAAGGACGGTGGTGGTCACCGTCGAGCACCTTCGTCCCGGCCCGGTCAGAATCACGGGCCAGCGGGGAGACCGACGGACAGCCCCGGCGAGCCGAGGGAGAGCGCATGCGGGGGTTGACGGGCAAGAACGTCATTGTCACCGGGGCGTCCTCGGGTATCGGACGGGCCTCGGCCGCCCGACTGCTCGAGGAGGGCGCGCGCGTTCTCGGCGCCGACATCTCCACCAATGCCGACCGACCGGCCTCGGACGGCCTGGCCGATGCCTGGGCCTTCACCGAGCTGGACGTCTCCGACGAGAGCTCCGTGGCCGCCATGGTGGCCGAAGGAGTCCGTCTCTTCGGCCGGATCGACGGTGTCGTCAACGCCGCCGGAGTGGCCGGGGGCGGAGCGGTCCACATGGTCGACCTGGCCGAGTGGCGTCGGGTCCTCGACGTCAACCTTCTCGGCACCTTCCTGGTGGCCAAGCACGTCATCGCCCAGATGCTCACCCAGGACCTGGTGGCCGGCGCCCGTGGCTCGGTCGTCACCATCGCCTCCATCGAAGGCATCGAGGGCACGGCCGGTGGCAGTGCCTACTCCGCCTCCAAGGGCGGCGTCGTCATCCTGACCAAGAACATGGCCATCGACTACGCCGGCCGCGGCATCCGGGTCAACACCGTCTGCCCCGGCTTCATCGACACCCCGATGACCCAGAACATCTTCGGCCTGGTCGGCATGGAGACCCCCCGCCACGACATCATCAAGGAACACAAGCTCGGCCGTTTCGGCCAACCGGAGGAGATCGCCTCGGCCGCCTGCTTCCTGCTCTCCCACGACGCTTCGTTCATCACCGGTCACTCGCTCATCGTCGACGGTGGCTACACCGCCGGCCGGGACCACGGCGTCACCGAGATGCTGGGGCTGTCAGGGCCATAGGGTCCTGGCCGCTTCGAACTGCATTGGACTGGTTGGCCGTCCCATAGCGGTGATACCGGGCCCCACCGCTGTCCGATCTGCCTCTGGCCGAACCGAGCGGTTATGTCATGCCCTCGGCTTCCAACCTCAACGGCATGGCGAATTCCAGTCGGCTCAGGTCAACGCTCGCCGTCGGCGGTCTTGATGGTGCCTACGAGCCCGAACCGGCCACGGCGCGGACTCCGGCCCGCGAGATCGTGAAGCCCTTGCCTGAGGTGATCGTGCAGGTCACGCCGGAGGTCGTCGACAGGCACAGGAACGGGCCATCGCCGGTGGCGGTGCCGTAGGAGAGCACGGGGATCCCCGGGCCCGGGTTGCCGAGATTGCACTGGCTCCCCGAACAAGAGGTGTAGCTACCGTCGGCGACCATGTCGACCAGGTGGGGCGGGCTGAACGAGGCGCACCGGACCTGTTCGGTGGCCGTGGTCCGGATCTGGCAGGCGATGTTCCGGGTGGGCGAGATGAACATCCCACCGACGGTGGCCGTGGACAGCGGGGCGGCCACCGTTACGGTGGCCGTGCGGGTGACGTCCAGGCTGGCGCACGCCGGGGCCGGTCCGATGGCGCCGACCCGGACGATGACCACGTACGTGCCCGGGGCCGCGTAGGAGTGGGTGTAAGGGTTTGTCGTCACCGGCTGTCCGGTCTGGCCACAGGAGATCATGCCGGCGTTGGCGCCGCTCGACTCGCCGTCGCCGAAGCGGATGTCCTCGACGGACAGGATCCCGTTCGTCCGGGCGGTAACCGTGAAGTTCACCGGGCTGCCCACGGCCACCGCCGCCGCGCTGGCGGAGACCTCGACCGTCAGGTCCGGAGGCGCTGTCGTCGATGTCGAGGTGCGGTTAGTGGAACTCGACGGGGTCGTCGAGGCTGTCGAACTCGACGGGCCGACCCGGCCCGTGGAGGCGCCTCCGCACGATGCGGCGCTTAGCGCCACCAGGGTGCAGGACACCACCACGAGGCGAACTCGGGCCATACCGCCACCCTGCCCCAGATCGCAGCGGCGGCCTAGAGGCCTTGGTCACCCTTGGGTGGGCCCAGGTCATCAGCGCGGTCGGAGCTGTGCATCGACTGCGTGCCCACTTCGCCGACTGTCGCTACCGCGGGACGATACACAGCCAGCGAGACGCCAGCGCACGAGTCGCCGGTCGCTGGCACCGAGATTTGGAATGCTGGCGGCGTGTTCGTGAAAGTCGTTCGTCGATTGCAACCGGTTGCGACAAGCAGGATCAACCCATATTTGCGCAGCTACCTCAGCTCCTCGCATGGAGGAAGGATCATCAGATTCGGACTGCCCGCCGCTACGGGCATTTACCCTTGCTTTTCTCCCGCTCCTTCCTGTTCGGGATCGACGGGGATCTCGACGTGCTCGATGGTGTGACGGTCGACGCGTGCACACATCTGGGCTTGACAGACCCACGACCCAGGCAGTGCTCAACTCGTTCCGTTTCAGGTAGGGCAGATCGTTAGAGCCAGTCGGTGGCATCCGGTCGTTGCCGTTGCCGTTGCTGTTGCCGTTGCCGTTGCCGTTGCCGTTGCCGTTGCCGTTGCCGTTGCCGTTGCCGTTGCCGTTGCGGCCGGTGGCTGGGGCCGCAGATCGAGGGTCGTGGGCGCCCACAATCGGGGATACGCGGCCCACCCAGAACCTTGGGCCCCTCCTCATCCGGGTGACATGCGCTCACGCCGGATGCGGCGTTGCCTTTTCCCAACGGGGCCTCGCCACACAATCTCAACGCGACCGACCAGTTAACGAGCGGCTGACGCGCGTAGGTTCTCGTCCTAAACATACGAAGTGCCCCGAGACAAACTCGGGAGCGACGCCTCGGACCCTGGTAGCGCCCGATCCGCAGCGCCTGACGCAAGGAGAGTGCCGTGGTCCTCGTCGAGTCTCCCCCTGCTCCCAGCTCAGCGCCGACGGAGGCGCAGAGACGTACCGCCCGGATAGCGGGGTGGGCCTTCGTGATCACCTTTGTTACTTCGATTTCAGAGCTATTGCTCTACGAACCGCTGCTCAAGCACACCAAGTACATCTTCGGTTCCAGTGCTCATGCTGGCATTGCCTTGGGCGCCACCCTGGAAGTCTTCCTGGCGATTTCCGGTATAGCCACAGCGGTCGTTCTGTACCCGATCATCAAGCGCCAGAGCCAGAGCATCAGCCTCGGCTACGTCGCCAGTCGCACCCTCGAGTCAACCGTCATCGTCGTCGGCATCGTGAGCGTCATGTCCGTCGTCACCCTGAGGCACGACGTTGGGGGAGCGGGTGCCGCAAGTCCCGCCGCCCTCGTCCTCGTCGAACGGTCGCTGGTGGCCATCCACGACTGGACATTCCTACTCGGACCCGGCTTCTGTGCCGGATTCGGAAACGGGATCTTGCTCGGCTACCTGATGTACAGATCCGGCCTCGTGCCACCGGGCATGGCCATGCTGGGTCTCATCGGCGGTCCTCTGATCTTCGCTTCGGGGATCGCTATCCTGTTCGGCGCATTCAAGAACGGCTCCCCGGCGGCGTCCCTGCTAGCACTTCCAGAGATCGCCTGGGAAGCGTCGCTTGGTATCTACCTCATCGTCAAGGGTTTCAGGCCTTCCCCCATCCTCGCTGCCCGGCCCGCACCGACGTCGTGAAGTAACGAGTCCCACTCGTTGCCCTTCTGGCGCTCAGCGCTACGACAAGGGTGCCCGGGGGCGCAGTATTTGCCGGGGACCGGTGGACGGTGGGTCCGTAGGCCGGTTCTCCTCGGGTTCGCCCTGGTCGCAGGATTTGTCGCACGCAGACGGCGCTGGTCTTCTGCCTTGTGCTCGTTGTGGTGGCCCGACTCGGCGCCAAGCTCACAACGAGCGGAGAACGCCGAGCAGGTAGAGCCCTTTGGAGTGGCCTCGGGCTCTAGCGTTTTCTTGGAGCCTGCTTGGCGGCGATTCACTGACGGCGTCGACGGTCTCGGGCTCGTACCGCACGTTCGGCCCACCACGTCGTATCGGGCTGGCAAGCGGATCGTCGGGCTTGTCGAAGAACAGCCATCGGCTGTGGGGCGGGAGGTATCGGAACCTATGATCTCTCGGGCACGGGCTGGGGAGGCGGCACATGGACGGTGAGATCGTCATTCGGGGAGGAACCGTCATCGACGGCACCGGGGCCCCGGGCCGCCGGGCCGACGTGGCCGTCAGCGACGGCCGGATCGTGGGTATCGGGGAGGGACTGCGCGGCACGCGGGAGATCGACGGCTCCGGTCAGGTGGTCTCTCCCGGCTTCATCGACATCCACACCCACTACGACGCCCAGGTCTTCTGGGACCCCTGGCTGACGCCATCGTCGTTCCACGGGGTGACCTCGGTGATCGCCGGGAACTGCGGTTTCTCGATCGCCCCCATCCGGTCGAAGGACGTCGGCCTGCTGGCCCGGACCCTGCAGCACGTGGAGGACATGTCCTTCGACACCCTCTCGGTCGGTGTCCCCTGGGACGAGTTCGAGTCGTTCCCCCAGTACCTCGACGCCGTCGAACGGCGGGGGACGGCGCTCAACTACGGCTGCTACGTCGGCCACACGGCCGTCCGGATGTACGTCATGGGCGACGCCTCCTACGAACGGGGAGCCACCGCTGAGGAACTGCGCCGGATGCAGGAGCTGGTGGCCGAGGCCATCGATGCCGGGGCCGCCGGATTCGCCACCAGCGCCTCGCCCACCCACAACGGCGACGGCGGCCGACCGGTGCCGTCGCGGGTCGGCGATCTCGACGAGCTCCGGGCTCTGCTCGCCCCCCTGCGCGACGCCGGCCGGGGCGTGGTGGCGTTGCTGCCGGCCGACGTCTTCTCGCACAAGCAGGTGGCCGAGCTCCAGCAGGAGGTGGGGAGGCCCGTCACCTGGACGGCCCTGCTCACGGTGAAGGGCTACCCCTACCACGAGAAGGTGGTCGAGCGGAACGACGAGGCCCGCGCCCGGGGTGTCGAGGTCTGGCCCCAGGTCTCCTGCCGGCCTCTGGTCTTCCAGATGAACCTGGCCGAGCCCTTCACCTTGAACAGCCGGCCCAGCTTCTCCCGGCTGATGGACCTGAGCACCGCCGACCGGATGGCCGCCTACCGCGACCCGGCCTGGCGGGCGTCGACCTGGCAGGAATTGTCGGCCGGCAACGGTGGCGGGGGACTGCCCTTCAACTGGCCGTCGGTCTCGGTGGCGGAATCGGAGAGTCATCCGGAGCTGGTGGGCCGCGGTGTGGTCGAGCTGGCGGCCGAACGGGGCTGCACCCCGCTCGACGTCATGCTCGACGTCTCACTCGACGACGCCCTCGAGGCCCGGTTCCTCTCGGTCCTGGCCAACGACGACGCCGACGGCATCGCCTGGCTGCTGCCCCGGGACAACGTCCTGCTCGGCCTGGCCGACTCGGGCGCCCACGTCTCGCAACTCTGCGACGCCTGTTTCGCCACCGACCTGCTCGGCACCTGGGTCCGCGACCGCGGTGTCATGCCCCTCGAGCGGGCCGTCCACAAGCTGACGGGGGAACCGGCCGCCGTCTACGGCCTGGTCGACCGGGGCACCCTCGAGCTCGGCCAGGCGGCCGACATCTGCGTCTTCGATCCGCAGACCGTCGCCCCCGGTCCGCTGCGCCGGCTCCACGACTTCCCGGCCGACGGGGAGCGCCTGACGGCCGACGCGCCGGTGGGGATGACCCATGTCCTGGTGAACGGGGTGGCCATCCGGACCGACAACGCGCCGGTGCCCGAAGGCCTCGACGCCCGGCCCGGCGTGGTCCTGCGCGGATGACCGTCACCGGCCTGGCCAACCTGGCCGTCAAGGTCTCCGACCTCGAGGCGGCGGTGACCTTCTACCGCTCGGCCGGCGCCGAGATCCGCGACCGGATGCCCTGGCACGGCGGCGAAAGAGCCGACGTCTTCCTCGGCCCGGTCATGATCACCCTCTTCACCCGGGCTCTCTACGAGGACGCCGTCGACCTCCCCGACGACTGCTTTCTCCATCCCGCTCTCTTCACCGACGATCTCGACCGCGAGATCGAGGATCACAGAATTCTTTGGGGGCCGGCCGAGGTCTCCGGCAGCTTCGGCCGCCGGAGGATCGTCTTCGTCGAAGCGCCGGGCAACATCCGGCTCGAGTTCATGGAACAGCTCGACGGCCCTGCCACCGGGCCGCCGGAGGAGAAGCCGGGCCGCCGGTTGAGACGCCGGGCCGCCCGTTGAGACGCCGGGCCGCCGGTTCTAGGGGCGGGATTCGAGCCGGGCCGCCATCTCCCGGTAGCGCGAGACCGGGATCAGATGAATACCGTCAAAGAGACCCGACTCCCGGATCTGGCTCATGAGGTCACAGGCGATCTCCACCCCGGTCGTGCCATCGCGCTCAATCCGGTTGATGATCGGCTCGGGAACGGCGAGTTGGGGAATGTCGATGGACAGCTTCCGTGCCATGGGCGCGCTGGCGATCACCATCACACCGGCATAGGTCGGTCCGGCAAAGTCCAGCGAGGCACGCCAGTCCAAGAGCTCGTCGAGAGAGAAGGTCACCTGGGCGAGCAGAAAATCCGCGTTGCGCTTCCAATCGGGCAAGGGTCGCAGGCCCGACGTCACCCCGAACCGCAAGGCATCGGTTGGGCCTTTCCGACTTTGGGAGAACCGCCTCGCTTCGGTGATCATCGAGCGGACCGTCAGGTCATCCGATCGGGCACCGGTCTCGGGGCGGTCGCCGTAGACAAAGAGGAACTCGTCCACTCCGTAGGCCGCGGCCGTCAGGAGGTCACGTCGAAAACCGAGAACGTTCCGGTCGCGAGCGTTCAGACAGGCGATCGATCGCCCTCCCATCAATGCCACCTCATGCGCCACGGCGATGCTTGAAACGGTGGCCCGGCCGATGTGGTTGTCCGGGATCAGAAAGGCGTCGGCGACGCCGCTCATCACACCGATCTGGTGCCGGACGTGCGTGAGGTCAGGCCGGGTGGCCGGCTCGACCTCACAGATGACCTCGAAATTGCCGGTCGCCATGTCGGCCAGAGGGCGCGCCGGCTAGGCCCGGGTCCAGCGGACGGGGGGGCCGTGGTCGCCGGAACGGGCCAGCAGGGTCTCTTCCCCGCCCGGCCAACAGATGGCCGAGACGCCGAAACCCTTCAAGGGGTCAGTCGAGGGCTCCATGCGGGCCCAGACGAGGGGGACGTCCTCGGTGGCCTGGGCGCCGGCCGCCTCCATGGTGACGCTCAGTTCGTCGCGGTCCTCGGACGTCAGGTACTGGGCGAAGACCGACTGCCAGACCAGTTGGACCGTCGACGGTTGGCGATCGGCCAGGACCTTGCGGAGCCAGGGGCTGGCGGGAGCGTCGTCCACCACCGGCGGGTGCTGTTCGGCCACCTCCAGGGCGGCGCGCATACGGGCCAGCCGCTTGGGTTCGTCGGGCCAGATGTAGGAGAGCAGGGCCAGCTGGCCGTCGCGACTGGTGGCGTCGATGGGGGCGATGTCGCAACCCCGTCGTTCCAACACGGTCAGATGCTGTTGGGCGTCGGCGGGATCGTCGACCGGTGTGCTCACCCAGGGGCCTTCGAAGACGAGGGCGGAATCGGGATCACCGAGCAGCGCCCCGCTGCTGCGGTAGGCGAAGTTCTCGGCCAGCAGGTTCAGGCCGGCACTGGCGCCGATCTCGAGCAGCCGGACGGGCCGGCGGTAGCGGTCGGCCACCCAGAGGAGCACCCCGAAGAGCACCGCCGACCGACCGGGCTCGTTGGTCTGGACACCCCGGCGCAGGACGGCACCGATCTCCTGCGCATGGGCGCGCAGCGTCCGCTCGGCCACCTCCCAGGCGCCCTCGGGCGGGGCGTTGCCGCCCATGCTCGGGTAGTAGCCGGCCAGCTCCGGAGCCTCGCCGGAGAGGACCAGCCGGTGGAGGGCGGCCAGGAGCCGCAGGGCCGGCGCCTGGCCGGCCGGCAGGGGCACCCCGGTGTAGAGCTCGGCCACGATGCCGCCCTTTTCGAGATCGTCGGCCGCCCCCTGCATCAGGGCGACGGACAGTGGCGATCGGCCGTGGCGTTCCATGACCTGCGCGTGGGCACGGAAGCGTGTGGGCAGGTCGGCCCTGACGGTGTCGAGATCCCCCGAGCCGGCGTCCTGCCCCGTACCCGACGGAGTGCTCTGCACTCGGACAGTATGGCCCCTGGGCTGTCCGTTCCGTGTGACGGAGGCCAAAAGAGGAGGCCACCTTGACGACGACGTTCTCACACCTCGGGATCTGCGTGTCCGACCTGGAACGGTCGATCCGCTTCTACTGCGAGGGCCTGGGCTTCGCCGTCGCCGAATCGCACAGCGTGGGTGAGGAGTTCGGAAAGCTGATGGAGCTGGACGCGGTGGCCCTGCGCTCGCAGTTCATCCGCCGTGAGGCCATGGCCATCGAGCTGCTGCATTTCACATCACCGGCGACGACAGGCGACGGGGGCCGTCGGCCGATGAACGCGCTCGGACTCACCCACCTCTCCATCCGGGTGGACGACGTCTCGGCCGTGGCCGCCGGCCTCGAGGCGCTCGGGGGGAAGGTACTGAGCGGCACCCGCACCACCTTCGAGCTCCCGGGGGCGCCCCTCGACTTCGTCTACTGCACCGACCCCGACGGCGTTCGGATCGAGTTGATGCAGATCCCGGCCTGAAACGGCCCGGGCGGGGCGGAAACGGGGCGGGGCGGAAACGGGCCGGGGCGGAAACGGGCGGGGCGGAAACGGGCGGGGCGGAAACGGGCGGGGCGGAGGCGGGGCGGAGGCGGGCGAGGTCGGGGCGGAGGCGGGCGGGGTCGGGGCGGCTCGGGTACCGTCGGCCCGATGCCCGACGACGCCCGCGCCATCGAGAACCTGATCCTGTCGTATGCCGAGTGTGTCGACGCCGGTGATCTCGAGGCTGTGGCCTCGATCCTCGCCGACGCCACCATCGGGCTGGAAGGGATGCCCGACGGGCTGCGCGGTCGGGAGAAGATCCTCGGCTTGTTGCGCTCGACCATCCGGCTGCACGAGGACGGGACACCGAAGACGAAACATGTGACCACCAATATTCTGGTGGAGGTGGACGAGACGGCGGGGACGGCCACCGCCCGGTCGTACTTCACCGTGCTGCAGGCCGCTGCCGGTCTGGGGCTGCAGGCGATCGTGGCCGGTCGGTACCGTGACCGCTTCGCCCGCGGCGACGGCGGCTGGCGTTTCACCGAACGGCGCTTCCAGACCGATCTGGTCGGCGATGTCAGCCGGCACCTCCTGGCCGGGCCGGAGATCCTGGGAGGGGGGTAGCCCGGTCGTGTTCAGCGGCCGCCGGCGGCCAGACGGGTGGGGATGGACTGGGCGAAGTGGAAGAGATCGTCGGGGTCGTAGCGGCGCTTGATCTCGACCAGCCGGGGCAGGTTGGTGCCGTAGTAGGCCTCGGGCCAGTCGGCCAGGCTGGGGTCGATGTAGTTCTGGTAGGCGTAGGGGCTGACGTAGGGAGCGACGCCGGCGGCACTCTGGCGGAGCCAGGACCGGGCCGCCCCGACGGTGGCCGGTGAGGCTCCGGGACCCCAGGAGGTCGACGTCTGCATGGCGCAGAGAGCCTGGCGGTGGACGAAGGCGCTTTCTTCGGGGCGGACGCGGTTGATGGCGCCGCCGTAGGCGTCGAAGACGATGCCGCCGCCCAGGGCGGGGACGTCGGCGTGGAAGGTCTCCACCGCCTGGACGCAGGCTGCGGCGCCGGGACCGGAGAGGGGAGAGGTGAGATAGGCCGAGGTGGCGGCGAAGGACGACCGGGCCAGGGTGCCGGCCGCCCCGGGTCCGGTGGGGCCGGCAGCGGTCAGATGGCACTGGGCCACGGTCAGGTCATGGCAGCCCGCCTCCACCAGCATGGTCTGGAGGAAGGGATCGGACCCGACGAACTGGCTGCGGGGCGGTCCGGCCTGGGCCAGGAAGGGACGGAGAAGAGCAGTGAGGGTCGAGGTCGAGCCGACGAGGACACCGTTGGTGCGGACGTTCAGGCCGTCGGTGCCGGCCGACTGGAGTTGGCAGTTCGACCAGAGCTCGTCGGGGGCGGCGGCGGCCCAGGGGAGCCAGGCGCCGAGGACGTCGGCCGCCGCCGACCAGGGCCAGTTGAGAGTGAAGAGCGAGAGGGCCGGGACCGGATGAAGGCCGAAGGTGAAGGAGGTGACGATGCCGAAGTTGCCCCCACCGCCCCCCCGGCTGGCCCAGTAGAGGTCGGGATTCTCGGAGTCGTCCGCCGTGAGCAGTCGGCCGTCGGCGGTGACGGTGTCCAGGGCGATCAGGTTGTCGCAGGTGAGTCCGAACTTGCGGCCGAGGACGCCGATGCCGCCGCCCAGGGTGAGACCGGCGATGCCGACCGACGGGCAGGAACCGGCGGGCAGGAGCAGACCGGCGTTCGAGAGCTGGTCGTAGAGATCGACGAGTTGACATCCCGCTCCGACGGTGGCGCGTCTGGTGCCGGTGTCGACGGCGACGGCGTTCATCCGGGAGACGTCGATGACGAGTCCCGGGCCCGTCGAGTAGCCGGCATAGCTGTGGCCACCGGAGCGGGCTGTGGCCGGCAGGCCGTGCCGGCGGGCGAAGTCCAGGCAGCGCTGGACGTCGGAGGCCGAGGCGCAGTAGGCGAGGGCCGCCGGATCGCTGTCCGCGAACGGGAGGTTGTAGACGAGCTTGGCCGCCGGATACTGGGCCGCGGTGGGAAGTACGAGGGTGCCGGCCAGGGATCCGGCCAGGCTGGTCCAGGCCGCCGGGTCGAGGGGCTCGGTGGTGGAGGACACCGAGGCCGACCGGGTGGTCGTGGTGGAGGCCGGTTCCCCCGACGACGGCGGGGAGCTGCATCCGGCCAGGGAGCCGAAGAGCGCGGCCGAGCCGGTGGCTCCGACGGCCAGCGCCGCCTGACGGAGGAATTGGCGGCGGTCGGTCGTGTCCGCGACCGGGAAGGTCTCTGGCAGCATGGGCGTCTGAGCATGCCAGAAGGGCGGGCGGATGAGAGTCGGGAACATGGACGGACCGGACGCCACCTTCGTGGGTGTGCCCGCCGTCGATCCCGACCAGCCGGAGAGCCTGGCCGGGGCGTCGGCGGTGATCGTCGGGGCACCTTTCGACAGGGGGACCTCGCACCGTCCGGGCTGCCGGTTCGGTCCCCAGGCCATCCGCTTGACCGACTCCCTGCCCCACGACGGACGGCGTCCCCATCTGGCGCTCGGGATAGACCCGCTCGTCGAGTTGGGTGGGGCCGGGTCTCGGTGATCCATTTCGACGCCCATGCCGACACCGGCGACAGCCAGTTCGGTGCCCTGCTCGGTCACGGGACCCCGATGCGGCGGCTGATCGAGTCGGGTGCCGCCCGGGGCGACCGCTTTGCGCAGATCGGGCTGCGGGGCGACTGGCCCGAAGCCGAGAGGCTGGCCTGGATGGCCGAGCAGGGGATGCGGAGCTACGAGATGACCGAGGTGATGGCACGCGGGCTCGACGCCGTGCTGACCGAGGCCATGGCCATCGGCACCGACGACGGCGAGGCCGTCTTTCTGTCGGTGGACGTCGACGTGGTCGATCCCGGCTCGGCCCCCGGGACCGGGACTCCGGAGCCGGGGGGACTGTCGGCCCGGGCGCTGCTCGACGCCGTCCGGCGGATCTGCATGGCGGTACCGGTGGCCGGGATCGAGGTGGTCGAGGTGGCCCCTCCTTACGACCAGTCCGAGATCACGGCCCACCTGGCCAACCGGATCGTCCTGGAAGCGTTGTCGGGACTGGCCTGGAGGCGTCGGCGGCCGGCGGGGGAGCCCGGCCGCGAGCCCGGAGACCCCCTCCTGCAGGGAAGGCGGTGACTGCCCACCACGAGATCGATCTGACCGATCTCGACCGCTTCGTCGGCGGCTTTCCCGACGAGGTGTTCCGGCATCTGCGTGAGACGGCGCCGGTCTGGTGGCACCGGCCGACGGCCCACACCCCCGACGGGGTCGGCTTCTGGGTGGTGAGCGGCTACGGCCCGGTGATGGAGGCGGTGAGCGACGCCGCCGGCTACTCCTCGGCCGGGGTGGCCGGGGCCGCCGGCGGAGGGACGCTGATCGAGGACCTGCCCTACGGATTCGCCGCCGGGGTGCTGCTGAACATGATGGACGACCCCCGGCACCAGCGGATCCGTCGGCTGGTGACCCCGGCGCTGGCGCCGCGGGCGCTGGCGCTGCTGGAGGGCGAGCTGCGGGAGCGGGCGGCGGCCATCCTCGACGCGGTGGCCGGACGGGGACGCTGCGACTTCCTGACCGAGGTGGCCGTCGAGCTGCCGCTGCAGGCGACGGCCATGGTGATGGGGATACCGAACGAGGACCGGCACGACCTGATGCGGTGGTCGGGGGCCAGCCTGACCTACGACGACCGGGAGCTCGGGGCGACGAACGCCGCCGTGCAGGAGGCGTCGGCGGCCATGGCCGCCTACGGCGCCGCGCTGGTGGCCCGGAAACGGGCGGCCGGCGGCGACGACATGCTGGCCACGGTGGCCGGGGCGTGCATCGAGGGAGCCAACGCCGAGCAGGAGTCGTTGTCGGATCTCGAGGTGCTGATGTTCTTCAACCTGCTGGTGGCCGCCGGCAGCGAGACGACGCGCAACGCCATCGCCCTCGGGATGGCCGGCCTGATCGAGCACCCCGAGCAGTGGGCGTCGTTGCGGGCCGACCGCTCCCTGCTGTCGGGAGCGGTGGAGGAGATCCTGCGCTGGTCCAGTCCGACGCTCTACAACCGGCGGACGGCGACGGCTGACGGCGAACTGGCCGGTCGGGAGATCCGACGGGGCGAGAAGGTGACGCTCTGGTGGGCCTCGGCCAATCGCGACGAGGAGATCTTTCCCGATCCCTTCGCCTTCGATATCCGGCGGTCCCCCAATCCCCATCTGGCCTTCGGCTACCGGAGCCACTTCTGCCTGGGGGCCAACCTGGCCCGGATGGAGATCCGGATCATGCTGGAAGAGCTTCTCGACCGTTTCCAGGAGCTGTCCCTGGACGGACCGATCGAGCGCTTCCGGACCAACAAGCACGCCGGGGTGAAGCACATGCCGGTGACGTTCCGGCGCGGCCGAAGCGCCGGGGCTTAGCGCATCCAGACCTCTCGGATACTGCCCGGTTCCTCGCGGACGACGGCCGCCGGGCGCTCCAGCCAGGTTTCCAGGCAACTGTCGGAGCAGAAGAGCAAGGTGGCGCCGTTGAGGTCGCGTCGACGCTCGTAGGCGGTCTGGTCGGTGAGGGGGATGTGGCAGACCGGATCGGGAATGGCTCCTTGGGCCGGCGGGTCGAGACAGAGGTGGACGACGGTGAGGGGCTGCTCCAGGCCCCGCAGGATGACCTCTTCGGTCGACTCCACCGAGGCCCAGGCCGGGAGTTCCGGAACCAGCTCGGAGAGAGCCAGGACCTGGTCCCCGTCGGCCAGGTCGCAGAGCCGGGCGGCCACGTTGACGGCGTGGCCGATGTAGTCGTCGCCTTCCAGGAGGATGACGTGGCCGACGGAGATGCCGCACTTGACCTTGATCGGTTCGGGGGCGGACTGCGTGGCGAACTTCAATTCCAAGGCGGCGGCCAGAAGGGGTTTGGAGTCGACACTGACGAGCATGGCGCCGTCGCCCAGCCATTTGGCGATCCGTACCGCCCGGCGGGAACAGATCTCCCGCAGGGTCGAGCGGAAGATGGCGATGACGCTCACCGCCCGCTCGTCGCCCTCGGACTCGGTCAGGGCGGTGAAGCCCGAAAGGTCGACGAAGGCGAATGTCCGGCGCACCCGCACGCCACGATGATCCCACCGAAGCCGCCCGGGCGGCGACATGCGGTGCCGGACCGAAGGCCGGCTCGGTGTAGGCCTATTGGGACTCCCCGATACAGAGGCTCTCGACGCCGCTCAGGTGGCCGGCGCCGGGGCGGCCGACGTCCTCGGCTCCGGGTGACGCCGCTGCCGCGGTCTGGCTCGGCCGGGAGGGGCCCGGGGTGGCGGGGGGTCGTGTCTCGTCTCTTTGGTCGGCGAGGACCATGGCGCACCTCCCGGTCGACGGTCTCGGCTTTCGTGTCTGTCTTCTGGTCAGGCTAGGCAGGGCGGATGAACGGCCAGGAACGGTGGGGTTGCCATGGCGTGAACCGGCCCGCCGGCGCCCGGGTGCCCCGGGGTCCGACGTCAGCGGGTGGCCACCTCGGAGCCGGACGGCCCGGCACACTCGTCGGACTCGATGGCGGCGATCTCTTTCAGCCGGGGCACGTGCCGACCTCCCTCGAAGGTAGCGGCCAGGAAGACGTCGAGAATGGTGGTGGCCAGTTCGGCCGCCAGGAAGCGGGCGCCCAGGGCCAGGACGTTGGCGTCGTTGTGGTTCCGGGCCAGCCGGGCCGTGGTCTCGTCGTGGCAGAGGGCGGCCCGGACGCCGTGGACCTTGTTGGCACTGATGGCTTCCCCCTGGCCACTGCCGCCCACGACGACGGCCATGTCGGCGTCCCCCCGGACGACGGTCCGGGCGGCAGCGGCGCAGAATCCCGGATAGTCGACGGGCTTCTCCGAGAAGGTGCCCACGTCGTTGACGTCGTGGCCGGCGGTGGCCAGGTGTTCGGCCAGGATCTGCTTGAGCCGGTAACCGGCATGGTCTGATCCGAGGACGATGCGCATGGCCACAGCCAAGTCGCCGTCGGGGGCGGCGGCAAGCAGGGCCCGGCGTGCGGGCCAAGAGCGGTAGAACACCCGTGTGGTGAGAAGCCGGTGACGACCGACGAGGGCCGCTGCGCCTGGGCCGACGCCAGTGAGGCGATGCGTCTCTACCACGACAAGGAATGGGGGGTGCCCGTGCGGCAGGAGTCGCCGCTGTTCGAGCGACTGACCCTGGAGGGAGCCCAGGCCGGGTTGAGCTGGTCGCTGATCCTGTCCAAGCGCGAGGGCTACCGCCGTCTGTTCGCCGGTTTCGACCCGGCGGCGGTGGCGGGCTTCGGCGAGAGTGACGTCGAGCGGCTGCTCACGGACCCGGCCATCGTCCGCAACCGGGCCAAGATCGGGTCGACCCTGACGAATGCCCGGGTGATCACGGCGCTGCACGAGGTCGGTGAGAGCCTGACCGGGATCCTGTGGTCCTTCGTGGACGGCGCCACCGTGCAGAACGCCTGGGCCACGATGAGCGAGCTTCCTGCCGTCACCGAGGTTTCGAAGGCCATGAGCAAGGAGCTGCGACGGCGGGGCTTCCGTTTCGTCGGACCGACGACCTGTTACGCCACCATGCAGGCGGCGGGCCTGGTCAACGACCACGTGGTGACCTGCCCCCGTTGGCGGGAGCTCGGCGAGAGCGGCCGGCCCGGGGCGGTAGGGTCGAAGCCGTGATCGAGAGTCCCCCGTCCCCTGAGGGCCGATCCGACCCCTCGTCAGAGCGACGCGGCCGCGGCGACTCGCCGGTGCCGGCCGTCGACCCCGACGACGAGGTGATCGACGAAGCCGGCGAAGAGTCGTTTCCGGCCAGCGACAGTCCCTCGACCTGGGCCGGGCCGCCCTCCGAGTCCCGCTAGTCCGTCACCGCCGGCTCCGGGCGCCAACAAGTCGATGAGTGCCATGAGGATCGGTGTGACCGCCTTCTTGACCGATCTGGCCATGGCGCCGGAGGCCTTGGCCCGCGCCGCCGAGGACAGGGGGTACTACTCGCTCTACCTCCCCGAGCACACCCATCTCCCGGTCAGCGGCGCCCGGCCACCGTCGCTCGTCGACGGGGTGCACGTCGAGGACTACCGGCGCAGCCTGGACCCGTTCACGGCGTTGGCGGCGGCGGCGGCGGTGACCGACCGCATCCTGTTGGGCACGGGGATCGCGCTGGTGGCCCAACACGATCCCATCGTGCTGGCCAAACAGATTGCCACCCTCGACCATTTGTCGGGTGGGCGATTCGTCCTGGGGATGGGCTACGGCTGGAATCGGCAGGAGGCGGCCGACCACGGAGTGGACTTCTCGGCGCGGCGCGCCATCGCCCGGGAGAAGGTCCTCTGCATGCAGGCCCTCTGGGCGCAGGACGAGGCGTCATTCGACGGGCAGTGGGTGAGCTTGGCCCCGTCCTATGCGTGGCCGAAACCCGTGCAGAGACCGCGGGTCCGGACACTGATCGGCGGCGGTGCCGGTCCGAAGCTGTTCGCCGCCATCGCCGACTACGCCGACGGCTGGATGCCCATCGGTGGCGCCGGCGTGGCCGACTCGTTGGCCGATCTCCGCCGGGCCTTCGAAGAGGCGGGCCGCGATCCCGGGACTCTTCAGGTCGTGCCCTTCGGGACGGTGCCCAGTCAGGGCAAGCTCGAGCATTACGCCTCGCTCGGAGTCACCGAAGTGGTGCTCCGGGTACCGTCGGGACGCGACGACGAGATGCAACGGGTCCTCGACGACTACGCGAGATTCCTCTCGCCTGTGTGAGCGCCACCGCGAAGCCGATGCCAAGGGGTAACTTGGCAGGTCACGCCAGGAAAGGACACCGGGTCATGCGTTCCATGAAAATCTCCGCACTGGTCGCCGTGGCGACCGTGGCCATGGCGGCCGCCGCGTGTGGCAGCTCGACGAGCCCGCCGGCCGGTCAAGCGGGGAGCGCGACGACGGCGCCGACCACCACGACGACCTCAGCTGCCATCGCGCCCGTTTCCACGCCGACGGCGGCAGGAACCTTCGGCACCCGGCCGCCGGCGGTGACCGTTCCCACCGGACCGCCGCCTACCGTGCTCGAGTCGAGTGACCTGATCACCGGTACCGGCGCCGCCGCGGCCAAGGGCGACACCATCACGGTGCAGTACGTACTGGTGAGTTACGCCACCGACAGCGTGATCCAGTCCTCGTGGGACAGCCAGCCGTTTTCGTTCCCCCTCGGTGAGGGTCGGGTCATCCCGGGCTGGGACAAGGGGGTCGTGGGCATGAAGGTCGGTGGTCGCCGCGAGCTGATCATTCCCCCGGCGCTGGCCTACGGGGCCCAAGCCCAACAGGGCATCCCGGCCAACTCCACCCTCGTGTTCATCGTCGACCTTCTCAAGGTCGGCTGAGGCGCCGTCGGCTGAGGCGCCGCCTCGTCAGCCGTGGCCGGCGAAGATCGACGCGTAGGCCAGGATTCCGGCCACGTAGGTGTGGGTCGACGGCAGGAGGCCCTGCTGTTGGACCGAGACCAGTCCCTGGTAGTAGCCGGCCAAGGCCGCGCTGGCGTTGCCGCCGGTTCGGTTGAGCAGATAGCGGAGGTAGGCCGCGCTGAGGGCGATGTTGTCGGCAGCCACCCGGGGATCGAGATCCGATGTCTGGAGGATCGAACTGTTCACGAAGGCGGCTGTCGTCGGCTCGATCTGGCAGACGCCCAACGCACCGGCGGACGAGACGACGTTGTTCTGCCAACCCGATTCCCACCAGCAGAGGGCTTCGAGGAGCGAAAGAGGGACCCCCGAGACCGACGCCGAATGGGCGAAGTCCGGCTGCAGGGCCAGGCGGTCGGGATGGTTGGCCAACGTGGCCGGGTATCCGCCCCCACCGGCCGCGGCCCCCGGGGCCGTTGTCGAAGTGGTGACGAGGACGCTGGACGGCAGGGTCAGCTGCATGCCGGCGAAGACGACGTTCGGATTGGTGATGTGGTTGACCGAGGCGATCGCCGCCGTGGTCGTGCCGTAGTGCGCCGCCAACGAGGTGAGGGTGTCACCGGGATGAACGGTGACGGTGCCGCCGCCGACGATCTGCGTCGTTCCGGCGGCGACCGGCGGTGCCGTCGGCGATGCCGGGAGCTGGAGGACGGTGCCGGCCAGCACCAGGTTCGGATTGGAAATGTGGTTGACGGAGATGAGGACGGCCTGAGTGACGCCGTAGTGCGCCGCCAACGAGGTGAGGGTGTCACCCGGCTTGACCTCGATGGTGGTGAAGGCAGGCGCGGCAGGCGCGGCAGGCGCGGCCGGCGCGGCGCCGGAACCGGGAACTTGGAGGACGGTACCGGCCACGACCATATTGGGGTTACTGATGGCGTTGGCGGCGACCAGGTCGGCCACCGTGGTGTGCTCCTCGGCGGCGACCTGGGAGAGGGTCTGGCCGAGTTGGACGGTCACGGTGGCGACGGGTGCGGCTGCCGCGGCGGCGGCTGCCGGCGGCGGGGTGGAACCGGGAACTTGGAGGACGGTACCGGCCACGACCATATTGGGGTTACTGATGGCGTTGGCGGCGACCAGGTCGGCCACCGTGGTGTGTTCCTCGGCGGCGATCTGGGAGAGGGTCTGGCCGAGTTGGACGGTGACCGTCCCGGCGTAGGCATCGCCTGCGGGAAGGCCCACGGTGAGCGCGGCGGTCAGGGCGACAGCGACGAGAAGGCCAACCAGAGAGAGCGCCGCCAGGGCGCCAAGCCTTGATCTGGTCTTCTCACAGCGCCGCCTCACTGTTGTCGCTATCGGCACCTGGAGCCGGGAGATGAAGCAATCCGAGAAGAAATGTTCGAAAATTGGCCGCGGGGGCCGGCTCAGAGGGCGAGGACCCACTTCCGGACAACCCCCGCCACCTGGATGTCCTTGCCTCGCAAACCGTGGTCACCACCCTCGATCCAGACGTGGGTCACCGGGCCCGGAATGGCGGCCGTGGCCGCCTCGAGCTCGGCCCGGGAGCCGAAGGCGTCCCGGGTGCCGGAGACGAAGAGGCAGGGCAGATCGAGGGATCCCAGGTGTTCGGTCCGCGGACGGTCGGGTTTCCCCGGCGGATGCAGGGGATAGCTGATCAGGACGAGAGCGGCGGCGGCCAACCCCTCGGCCACGGCCATCGAACAGATCCGGCCGCCCATGGATCGCCCTCCGAGGGCGAGCCGCGCCGCCGGAACACCGAGCGCGACCGACAGCGCGTCCGAGGCGGCGGTAACGGTGGCGATGAGGACGGGTGGTCGGTCGGGCGCCCGTCGGCCGGCCAGGTGATAGGGGAAGTCGATCCGCTCCACCCGCAGGCCGTCGGCCGTGAGGGCGTTGTCGACGGCGACGAGCGCCGGTTGATCGCGACCGGCGCTCGCCCCCGGGGTGAGGATGAGTCCTGCCACCGCGCGCTCGGGTCGGCCGGCCACCTAGAGCGAAGCGAAGAACTTCATCGCCGCGTCGCGATGGCCGGCGATGTCTTCGACGCCGGCGTGGCCGCAGCCGGCGATCTCGAGGAACTGCCCGGCCGGGAGTCGTTGGGCCCCCCAGGACAGAAGCGTCGGGGGGAAGAAGAGGTCGAACTCGTGGGCCATGACCAGAAGGGGGACGGTGGTCTCGGCCAGCGCCTGCTCCTGCCACTCGGTGCTGCGGCGGATCCAGTCCGTATCCGCTTCGTACTGACCCTGGCGGCCGGGCCCGGACCATTGGCCGAAGACAGAATCCATCATGGCCGTCATGGCTTCGACCACGGCGTCGTTCTGGAGTGTGGCGGGGGCGAAGGTCCCGGGCAGGGAGAGCAGCGAGTCCAAGACGGCCGGCATCCGGTGTCCGTCGCGCAGGGACTCGACCCGGGCATCGGTGAGCATCTGCACGTAACGCGAACCGCCCACCAGACCGGCAATGCAGACGGCGGAGCGGATCAGGTCTGGCCGACTGCGCGCCACCTGGAAGGTGACGAAGCCACCGAGGGAGATCCCGGCCATCCTGACCTGGGACAGGCCGAGGTGCTCGATCAGACCGACCGTGTCCTCGGCCATCATCTCCACCGTGTACGGCCCTTCGGGGCAGCCCGAAGGCGCCATCCCCCGGTTGTCGAAGGTGACGACCTGGTAGCCCTGCTCGACGGGCTCGGTCACCATGCCGAGGAAGGACCAGGAGTCGGCCCGCTGACCGGTGCCGCAGACGAGGACGAGGGGTTCGCCCTCGCCATGCACCTGGTAAGAGATCTCTGTTCCGTTGACCGACGCCACCGGCATGGTCCCCACCCCCTTCTCCACCGACAGTCTCCGTCCCCGGAACGACCGAGACAAGCCGGTGGCCCGGCGAGGACGAGACGCCCGCTGGACGCAGTACGTCTACGGCCCGCCTCGTCCACTGTTCGGTCGATCGTCTGAGCGAATGGGATCCCTTGTCGTTGGCGGATACGGAATCGATAGAGCGACTCCTGCGCGAACATGCCCGGATCGAAGCTGTCGTCACCCGAGCGGCGGCGGCCTTCGACGCGTCGGGGAATGGGGTGGCTGACGGGGCGCGTCACGCCGTCGCCTGGCTGGTGACCCGCGGCCGGCTTCCGAAGCCCCAGGCCAGGCGTCTGATCCGACGGGTCGGGAATTGCGTCATCTGCCCGTGGTGACCGACGCCTGGTCCCAGGGCACGATCACCGCCGCCCGGGTGGACCTGATCACACCCCTACGCAGCCCCGCCACCGAGGACGCCCTGGCCCGCGACGAAGAGCTGCTCGTCGAGCAGGCGAGCTCACTGCCCTACCGGGCGTTCGTCCGGGTGGCCGCCTACTGGACGCAGCTGGCCGATCCGGACGGAGCGGAATTGGATGACGCAGCCCGCCGTGGTCGGCGTGACGTCTATCTCGAGAGCAGCTTCGGTGGCATGTGGCTGGGTCGGGTCACCCTTCGCGGGTGCCGTTGAAGATGCCGATATCACCCGTCGACAGGTCAGGGACGTGGGCGACGAGGGGTTCGGTCATCGTCGCTGTGCCTTCGGCGGTGCCGACCGGAGTGGCGTCGGCGGCGTCGGCGGCGGCCACGGCGAGGCCGGAGTTTCTGAGAAAAGAACGTCGAGTGTCTTCTGCCATCGCCCCGGCTCCTCGCGGTCGTGGGGAACGGGCGCCGCCTCTGCCCGCCCCCGGGGTGCCACTGGCTGTACGAGACCGGCGCCACCCTGGATGACGTGGCGCGGTGAGTGAGGAGTTTGGGTGGGATGTGGATGTCGATTGCGCCGACGGGCGAGGCCGGTACCATGGCCGGCATGCTGCGCACCGAGCTTGACGCCCTCTTCGACGACATCCTGAATTCCCGGCGACTTCTCGCTCATCGCTTCTACCGGCGGTGGGAGGCGGGCGGCCTGGAGCCGGGCGAGTTGGCTTCGTACGCCGGGCAGTACCGGCACTTCGAAGCGGTGCTACCCGTCGTGCTCGAGGGCATCGCCGACCGGTTGCCCGAAGGCCGGGCCCGGTCCCTGGTGATGGCCAATCTCGACGACGAGCTCGGGGTTCCAGCACCGCATCTCGAGCTCTTCGACAGCTTCGCCAGCGCCGTCGGCGCTCCGGTGAGCGAGCCGACGGCGGCCACCGGCGGGTTGATCGATCTGTACACCTCTTTGGTGGAACGCTCTCCGGTGGCGGCACTCTCGGCCGTGGCCGCCTACGAGGTCCAGTCACCGTCCATCGCCGCCAGCAAGGCCGCCGGTCTGCTCGCCTGGTACGGTCTCGACGCCGACGGGACGCGCTTCTGGGACGTCCATGCCGGTGTGGACGAGATGCACGGGAGCTGGATGCTCGACGCCCTCGGCGCGCTGACCGACGAGGTGGACGAAGTGGCCGGGCCGGCGACGGCGGCTGCCGATGCTTGGTGGGCCTTCCTCGACGAACGCGAAGCCGCGGCACCGACCGCCTCCGCCGGCTGCTGAGGTCCGGGCACCGTCCTGATCGCTGATCGCTGATCGCTGATCGCTGATCGCTGATCGCTGATCGCTGATCGCTGATCGCTGATCCTGTCGGCCGCTCGGCCGGCGGGCGTGTCGAGGCATCTCCCGGTACGACCGACGCGGGTCGGGCCGGGCAGAAGACGAAGCTCGGTAATCTGGTGACGGCCATGTCAGAGACCGGTCCGGCGTCAGCCAAGATGGCAGCCAAGAAGGAAGGTCCCTCGCTCACGTCGGGGGGGTTGTCGCACCGGCAGGTGCTGATCATCTTCAGTGGGCTGATGCTGGGGATGTTGCTGGCCGCTCTCGACCAGACCATCGTGGCCACCGCGTTGCCCACCATCGTGGGTGATCTGCACGGACTCGACCACTTGTCCTGGGTGGTGACGGCCTACCTGCTGACCACCACGCTTTCCACCCCGCTGTACGGGAAGATCTCCGACCTGTACGGCCGGAAGAAGATCTTCCAGGTCGCCATCGTGATCTTCCTGATCGGGTCGGCGCTGTCGGGACTGGCGCAGAACATGGACCAGTTGATCGCCTTCCGGGCCGTCCAGGGACTCGGCGGCGGCGGACTGATGGCACTGGCCATGGCCATCATCGGTGACATCGTGAGCCCGCGTGAGCGGGGCAAGTACCAGGGGTACTTCGGCGGCGTCTTCGCCTTCGCCAGTATCGGCGGCCCCCTGGCCGGTGGCTTCTTCGTCGATCACCTGACGTGGCGCTGGATCTTCTATATCAACATCCCCGTGGGGATCCTGGCGTTGGTGATCACCAGTGCCGTGCTGCGGCTGCCGCTGCCGAGGCGGGCGCACACGATCGACTACACCGGCTCGGCCATCTTGGCGGCGGCGGTGTCCCTGTTGCTGCTGGTGACCTTGTGGGGTGGGCAGACCTACGCCTGGGGCTCGGGAACGATCCTCGGGATGATCGGCTTCGGTGTGCTGGCGACCGGGGTCTTCGTCTGGTGGGAACGGCGGGCGGCCGAGCCGATCTTCCCGCCGCACCTCTTCCGGAACCCGATACCGGCGGTGGCCTTCGTGATCACGCTGCTGGTGGCGGCGGCCATGTTCGCCGCCATCATCTTCATCCCGATCTACCTGCAACTGGTCGACGGGGTGTCACCGGCGCTGTCCGGGGTGCTGCTGCTGCCGTTGATGGGCGGGATGCTGGTGAGCTCCATCGGGTCGGGACAGATCGTGTCGCGGATCGGGAGGTACAAGGCGTTCCCGGTGGTGGGTACCGGGTTGATGACGGTGGGGATGTGGCTGCTGTCGCATCTCGGTCCGCATACATCGCATGTCCGGGTAGCCGAGTACATGGTCGTCTTCGGGCTCGGGATGGGCATGGTGATGCAGATCTTGGTGCTGGCTGTGCAGAATTCGGTGGCCCGCGACGACATCGGGGTGTCGACGTCGGCCATCAGCTTCTTCCGGAACATCGGGGCCGCCTTCGGGACGGCTCTGTTCGGCGCGATCCTGACTCTCCGGCTGGGGCACTGGCTGCCGCTGCTCGTCCACAGCCGGACCCACATGAGCCTGTCGTCCTCGTTCTCGATCACGCCCAAGGCCTTGGATGCGCTGCCGCCGGCCGTGCGGGCCGGTGTGATCGAGTCGTTCGTCCGTTCCCTGCACGTGGTCTTCCTCGTCGGTGTGCCGGTGGCCGGACTGGCCTTCGTGTCCGCCTTGCTGCTGAAGGAGATCCCCCTGACCGACAAGAGAATGGAATCGACCGTCCACGGGGGCCCCGACGACGGGATCCCGGACGGGCTGGATCCGGGCAACGTGCCCGTCGATGCCGGAGCTCCCCGGGGCTGAGCGGGGGCGGCCAGGCAGCGGCCAGGACGGCGAAGGCGACGTCTCGTCCGTGGGTAGGGTGGGGTCACATCGACAGGGCGTGCCTTTCCGGCGCTCGAACGGGAGGTGTCCGTGACCCGATTCCCCGCCCTGCGCCGTCCCCGGCTTTCGGTACCGGTGGTGGCCGCCGTCCTGCAGGTGTGCGTCCTGGCCGCACCGACCCACGCATCGGCGGTGACGTCGCGGGCCGGCGGCGCCGGTGCGACGACCCTGAACCGGCTGGCCCGGGGGGCGCGTGGTGCGCTGGCCCGGCGGACCGGCGTCGGCGCCGGGGTCGTCGGCGCCCGTCAGTCCATCGTGCCCTGCACCTTCAACGGTCAGACGGATCTGGTGGCCGATGTGAGCCCCGGCTCCTCCATCGCCGTGGCCTGCAGTGGCTTTCTTCCCAACGAGGAGGTGGTGATCGGCGAGGCGAGCCCGCTGACGGTGGCCGTCGACGTGGCCCAGGGGCCGAACGAGGTCGACGGGTCGGACGTCAGCTCGACGCTGAGCAACAGCGTGGGCGACGTGAACACCACGTTCACGGTGCCCGATCCCTTCCGGGCCAACGATCCGGCGGCGCAATGCCCTCCCAGCCAGATCCAGGCGGACTCGGGACTGAACAACTGCCTGTTGGTGGTGACGGACAGCGATCTGAATGTGGGCGCCGTGGCACTTCAGTACACGGGACAACCGGTGGCCGAGGCGTCGGGCTACTGGGAGGGAGCCTCTGACGGGGGGATCTTCTCCTTCGGTGAGCCCTTCTACGGATCCGTGGGGGGTACGGCGCTGGCGAAGCCGGTGGTGGCGATGGCCTTCGACCCGGACACGGGTGGTTACTGGGAGGTGGCCTCCGACGGCGGGATCTTCTCCTTCAATGCCCCCTTCCTGGGCTCGATGGGGGGCAAGGCTCTGGACAAGCCCATCGTGGGGATGGCCTTCGATCCCGACAGCGGGGGCTACTGGGAAGTGGCGTCGGACGGGGGGATCTTCTCCTTCGGCGGTGCACCGTTCGAAGGATCCGAGGGAGGAAAGGCACTCGACAAGCCCATCGTGGGCATGGTTGCCGACCCCTTCACCGGGGGGTACTACGAGGTGGCCTCCGACGGCGGGATCTTCTCCTTCAACGCGCCGTTCTTCGGCTCGATCGGGGGCACGGCGTTGGTGAAGCCGGTGGTGGGAATGGCCCTCGACTCCGACAGCGGCGGCTACTGGGAGGTGGCCTCCGACGGCGGGATCTTCTCCTTCAACGCGCCGTTCCAGGGTTCCGAGGGAGGCAAAGCCCTCGACAAGCCGATCGTGGGGATCGCCGACGACCCACTGACCGAGGGCTACTGGGAGGTGGCCTCCGACGGCGGGATCTTCTCCTTCAACGCGCCGTTCGCCGGCTCCGAGGGAGGCAAAGCCCTCGACAAGCCCATCGTCGGGCTGGCTCCCGCCCTGATGGAGTAGCCACGGTGGAGTGGATGCCCCGGTGCCGAGGGAGGGATCGGGCATAACGTGAGCGGCCATGGAGCTCTCGGGCGGGGCGGTTCTGGTGACCGGTGGCGCCAGCGGGATCGGGCGGGCCGTGGTCCGGCGGATGGCCGGGGCCGGGGCGTCGGTGGCTGTGCTCGACCGGGTGGATGCCACGGGCCACGAGGGTGTGGAGATGGCCGTCGCCTGTGACATCAGCGACGAGGTGGCCGTGGTCGCCGCCATCCGTCGGGTGCATGAGGCGCTGGGCGGGCTGAGTCACGGGGTACTGGCCGCCGGGGTGGGCGGCTTCGGGCCGCTGCTCGAGTTGGAGGCGACCGAATGGGACCGGGTGGTCGGGATCAATCTGCGGGGCAGCTTCCTGTGTCTGCGGGAGCTGGCCCGGGTGATGGTCGAAAGCGGGCAGGGCGGATCGGTGGTGGCGGTGACGTCGATCTCGGGGTTCCTGGCCGACCGGGGCATGTCCCACTACAGCGTGTCCAAGGCCGGGGTGGCCGAGCTGGTGCGGGTGGCCGCCCGCGAGCTCGGGCCCTTCGGGATCCGGGTCAACGGGGTGGCCCCCGGCACCACCGACACGCCGATGTTCGCCTCGACGGCGAGGCTGGCCGGCTACGCCGACCGGGTGGGGGAACGGACCCCTCTCGGTGGGGTGGGTTCTCCCGACGAGGTGGCCCAGGCCATCGTCGGCGTCCTGGGCATGCCGTGGGTGACCGGTCAGGTCCTGGCCGCCGACGGCGGGGTGTCGCTGTGGAGTCCGATCGATCCGATGGAGTCGATGGTGCCGACCCCTCCGGGCGGGCCGCGGTGAGGCGACGGCAACGGTGATGGCACGGCCGTCGGTGGTGGTGGTGGGCTCGGGAGCGGCCGGGTTGTCGGCGGCGCTCGGAGCGGCTGCCGGGGGTTGTGAGGTCGTGGTGCTCGAACGCGACGGGACGGTGGGGGGGACGACGGCATTGTCCGGTGGGGTGGCCTGGCTGCCGGTCAGTGACGCCATGAAGGCGGTCGGCCTGGACGACAGCGCCGAGAAGGTCTGCCGCTATCTGGACGGTCTCGACGGCGGCGATCGGGACCGGGGCCTGACGGCCGCCTTCGCCGGCGACGCCGGCCGGGTGGCCCGGGAGATCGAGAGGCGGACACCTCTTCGGTGGGAGGTGCTGGCCCACTGGCCCGACTACCACGCGGAGTTAGCCGGTGCGTTGGCGGGGGGCCGTTCCCTGTGGCCGGCGAGACTGGCCCTGGCGGCCGGGGTCGAGGCCCGGATCCACCGGGCCCCCGACCAAGCTCGTCCCGGGGGCGGTGGGACGGAGCCGGCGGGTGCGGCCGGCCACGACGGTGTTGTCTTCCGGGGGCCGGTCCGGGGCCGGGCGCT